>Ga0209051_1000546_pt1 | contig 45996 bp, 46 predicted proteins | sample AraplaCvi_mMS_r2_2_FD_184286 | JGI IMG/M metagenome (GOLD analysis project Ga0209051, IMG submission 184286) | Arabidopsis root microbial communities from North Carolina, USA - plate scrape MF_Cvi_mMS_r2 (SPAdes) (version 2) | ecosystem: Host-associated > Plants > Roots > Endosphere | place...
CGGCTCCATGAGTGCCGCCATCCTGATCGCCGTCGTCCCCGTCGTCGTCGCGAGCTTCTTCATTCAGCGCAAGCTGGTGCAGGGGATCAGCGGTGGCGCGGTGAAGTTCTAGAAGGTAGGTCGCCCAGCACTCATGGCAGAAGTTCGATTCACCCACCTCACCAAGTCCTACGGCTCGATCCCCGTGGTCAGCGATCTCAACCTCGACTTGCCCGACGGGTCGTTCACCGTTCTGGTCGGCCCGTCCGGCTGCGGCAAGTCCACGTCGCTGCGCATGCTCGCCGGCCTCGAATCGGTCACCTCGGGCACCATCACCATCGGTGACCGCGACGTCACGCACCTTCAGCCGCGTGATCGCGACATCGCGATGGTGTTCCAGAACTACGCGCTCTACCCGCACCTAAGCGTGCGGGAGAACATCGCCTTCCCCCTGCGGGCGTCGAAGGTGCCGCGCACCGAGGCGCTCGCCCGGGCCGACTCGATAGCGGAGTCCCTCGGCCTGGGACAGCTGATGGCCCGCAAGCCGAAGGATCTCAGCGGCGGCCAACAACAGCGGGTAGCGATCGGACGGGCGATCATCCGGGAGCCCTCGGTCTTCCTGTTCGACGAACCCCTGAGCAATCTGGACGCGAAGCTGCGCGTCGAGACCCGCACCGAGCTGCTGCAGATCCAGCGTCGGCTCGGCATCACCTGCCTGTACGTCACCCACGACCAGGAAGAGGCGATGACGCTGTCGGATCGCATGGTGGTGATGCGCGACGGGTGCGCCGCGCAGGTCGGCACGCCGCTCGAGGTGTACGACGCCCCGGTCGACACCTTCGTCGCCTCGTTCGTGGGCAGCCCCAAGATGAACCTGCTCGACGGCCAGCTCACCGACGGGAGCTTCACGCTGCCAAGCGGATTCGCCCTCTCGGTCACCCACAGCGTCGCCAGCGGCGCCGTCACCCTCGGGGTGCGGCCCGACGACCTGATCCCGACGGCGACCGACGACGGCGACGCCACGGTGACGCTGGTCGAACTCCTCGGACCCCGGGCGATCGTGACGATCGACGCCAGGGGGACGGAGTTGACCAGCGTCGTGGAGACCGCCCGGATGTCGGGGATCACCGAGGGCGCCACGGTCGCGTTGTCGGCCAGGCCAGGCGCCGTCCACGTCTTCGACGCACAGACCGGCCGACGCATCGTCGGCGACGACACCCATCGAGAGAGACGTCACTGATGACCAAGACAGTCGTAATCACCGGCGCAGGAAGCGGAATCGGGCGAGCCATCGCGTTCACCCTCGCCGAGCGGTCCTGGCGGGTCGTGGTGACCGACGTCGACGGCGACGCGGCCCGAGGCGTCGCCGCCGCACTCCCGTCGGCCGACGGGGTGGAACACGAGTCGGCGGTGCTGAACGTCAGCTCACCGGCCGACGCGGCCGCGGTCGCGTTCGACGTGACCGACCGCATCGGGCTCGACGCCTGGGTGAGCAACGCCGGCATCTCGTTCATGCACGGCTTCCTCGACGCCCCCATCGCCCGGTACGACCAGACGATGGACGTCAACCTCAAGGGCGTCTTCGTCTGCGGCCAGGCCGCCGCCCGGGCGATGGTCCGCAGCGGCACGGCCGGTGCCATCGTCAACACCGCGTCGATGGCGGGCAAGCAGGGCCGGGTGCCGTTCCTCTCCGACTACGTCGCGTCGAAGTTCGGCGTGGTGGGACTCACCCAGGCGATGGCCTACGAACTCGGCGAGCACGGCATCACCGTCAACTGCGTCTGCCCCGGTTACGTCGAAACGCCAATGCAGTCACGGGAATTGGAGTGGGAGGCGCAACTGCGCGGCACCACGACCGATGGCGTCCGTGCCATGATGCTCGCGGACACGCCGCTGCGGCGACTCGAGCAGCCCGAGGACGTCGCCAAGTCGGTCGCGTTCCTCCTCTCCCCCGACGCCCGCTTCATCACCGGCGAGGCACTCGCCGTCAACGGCGGCGCCTACATGGACTAGCGCCGACAGCCCGCACGACACCACGAACGAAAGAGGTACACCAGTGAGCACCACCTGGCTCGACGACGTCTTCGCCACGAAGAAGCCCGTCATCGCCATGCTTCATCTCTCCGCCCTGCCCGGCGATCCCGCATACGACAGCACGGGGGGCATCGCCGCCGTCGTCCAACGGGCGCGCGAGGAACTCGACGAGTTGCAGGCCGGCGGCGTCGACGGCGTGATGATCTCCAACGAATTCAGCCTGCCGTATCTCACCAAGACCGAGCCGATCACCGCGATTGCGATGGCCAGGATCATCGGCGAACTGCTGCCGGCGTTCGAGGTCCCCTACGGGGTGAACGTCCTGTGGGACGGCCGGGCCTCGATCGACCTGGCCGTCGCGACCGGTGCGAAGTTCGTCCGCGAGATCTTCACCGGCGTGTACGCCAGCGACTTCGGCCTCTGGGACACCAACGTCGGCGAGGTGGCCCGCCACCGCGCGCGAGTGGGGGGCGCCGACGTGAAGCTGTTCTTCAACATCGTTCCCGAGTCGGCGACCTATCTCGCCGAACGCGACCTCGCCGCCATCACGCGCACGACCGTGTTCGCGACGCTGCCCGACGCGATCTGCGTGTCCGGTGCGACCGCCGGTGCGCCGACCGACGCCGAGGCGCTGCGGGTGGTGAAGTCGGCCGCCGGAGCGGTGCCGGTGTTCGTGAACACGGGCGTCCGGGCGGAGAACGTCGGCGACCAGCTCGGCGTCGCCGACGGGGCGATCGTCGGCACCTACTTCAAGAAGGACGGCGTCTTCGAGAACCGGGCCGACCGCGCCCGGGTCGAAGAGCTCATGGGCGAGGCGAAGAAGTTCCGGGAGCAGCTCGTCTAGCGTCCCGCGACGCGCACCGCCAACTCCTCGGGCGGCACGGGGTGACCGTCGGCACATCGGACTTCGACGGTCGCCTCGGCGCCGCAGCCTCGGTGGGACAGGCGTAACGCGGTGTCCCCGAAGTAGTTTCGGCCCCATTCGAACATGGCCCACACCACGGGCATGAACGCCGTCCCCTGCGGGGTGAGTACGTATTCGTCCCGGCTGCGCTGACCGGGTTCCTGGTACGGCTGCTTGGCAAGCAGTCCGGCGTCGACCAGCTCGGAGAGCCGAGCGGAGGTCGCGGCCTTGGTGATGCCCACGCGGCGAGCGAAGTCGTCGAAGCGCGTGGTGCCGTAGAACGCCTCGCGCATGATGAGCATCGCCGACTTGGTACCCACCAGGCCCATCGTCTTCTCGACCGGGCAGCGCCCCACCGGTGACCACGAGTCGCGGTCGGCGAGCCGGCCTTGCAGGACTGTCATGGACGTCACTCCCTAGCTGGGTTGTTTGAGCTATACCTAGGTGTTAGATCTAAGTATAGATAGTAGTACTCAGCGACGAGTCCCCGAGGAGAACACCATGCCCGCATATTCGGATCGCGACGCCGTCATCGTCGGTGCCGTCCGCACGCCCGTCGGCAAGGGGAAGGCGAACGGCGCCCTGCACGGCGTGCTGCCCGTCGACCTGCTCGCCCACAGCCTCCGCGAGCTGGTCGAGCGCACCGGCGTCGACCCGGCCAAGATCGACGACGTCATCGCCGGGGCGGTCACCCAGGTCGGGGACCAGTCGATGAACATCGCCCGCAACGCACTGCTCGGGGCCGGCTTCCCCGAGAGCGTGCCGGGCACCACGGTCGACCGGCAGTGCGGAAGTAGCCAGCAGGCGATCAGTTTCGCCGCCCAGGGCGTCCTGGCCGGTGCCTACGACGTCGTGATCGCCTCGGGCGTGGAATCGATGTCCCGCGTGGTCATGGGCAGCTCGATCCTCCCCGGCAGCGACCCCTTCGGCGCAGGGATGGCCGAGCGGTATCCGGACGGCCTGGTGCCCCAGGGCATCAGCGCCGAACTGATCGCCGCCAAGTGGGGGCTGTCGCGCACCGAACTCGACGAGTTCTCCGCGAGCAGCCACGAGAAGGCCGCACGGGCCACCAAGGACGGGCTGTTCGACAACGAGCTGGCGCCGATCGCCGGCCTGTCGACCGACGAGATCATCCGACCCGGCACCACGGTCGACACCCTGGCCGGGCTGCGACCCGCCTTCTTCAACGAGGCCTACTCCCAACGCTTCCCGCAGATCAACTGGGAGATCACGCCGGGCAACTCCTCGCCGCTGTCCGACGGCAGTGCCGCGGTGATGATCACCAGCGGTGCGGCCGCCCGCGCGCTCGGGTTGCGGCCGCTGGCGCGGATTCACACCACGACCGTGGTCGGCTCCGATCCGCTGTACATGCTGACCGGCGTCATCCCCGCGACCGAGAAGGTGCTGGCCCGCGCCGGGTTGACGTTGGCCGACATCGACCTGTTCGAAGTCAACGAGGCCTTCGCGCCGGTCGTACTGGCCTGGGCCAAGGACACCGGAGCCGATCTCGCCAAGACCAACGTCAACGGCGGCGCGATCGCCATCGGTCACCCACTGGGCGCCAGTGGCGCCCGCATCATGACCACCATGGTCAACGCCCTCGAGCAGCGTGGCGGACGGTACGCCTTGCAGACGATGTGTGAGGGTGGCGGCATGGCGAACGCCACCATCATCGAGCGGCTGTAGTCGCACCGAACCGACGACTTCGACCGCGCTAGGGCTTGATCAGAACCTTCAGCGCGGCTCGGTCGGCCATCGCGCGATAGCCCTCGGGAACCTCGTCGACGCCGATGGTGCGGTCGAAGACGCGACCCGGCTCGATCATGGTGCCGAAGTCCATGGGCACCAGCCGGTATTGAGACACACCGAGCCTGCTGACGATGCCGCCGTCTCGCACGACACCGAGGGCCGTGGCGAGGGACTGTTCGGTGCCGACGCATTCGATCACCGCGTGGGTTCCGTCGCCACGCGTCAGCTCGCGAACCGCGTCGATGCCCGCCTCGCCGCGCTCGGCGACCACGTCGGTGACCGTGCGGCCGGGCTCGACGCGGGCGGTCACGGCGCCGTGGTGACCGGTGCAGAACACGTCGGACAGGGTCAGCAGCGACGACGTCAACGCCGAATCCGGGGCGACCGGCAGCTTGACGAGGGTGCCGTCGGCCTGGGGAACGCGGACGGCCTCCCCCTGGCCGCCGTCGACACCCGGGGATCCCCAGCCGCCCCCGTGGCGGCAGGAGGTGTGCAAGCCCTCCCGGCAGAAGTCGCAGGTGTTGTCCGCCCACAGGAACGGGGCGACGACCAGGTCGCCGCGCTTCAGGCCGACGACGTCGGCACCGAGTTCCTCGACGACCCCGATGAATTCGTGGCCCATCCGGCGCCCCTGGGCGCTCGCGGCCATCGACTGATACGGCCACAGGTCGCTGCCGCAGATGCACGACGAGGTGACGCGGACGATCGCGTCGGTCGGTTCGCGCAGGACGGGATCGGGCACGGTCTCGACACGGACGTCGCCCGCTTGGTACATGACGGTTGCCTTCATGCCGACCAGCCAACACCCATTCTCCGGCCCGCGGGAGTACCCGTCGTTCCGGATACTGCCATTACCCCTCAGCCCTTTTGGGGTGTCGCCTCGGTGGGCAGGTCCTCCTGGCTGGCGGCCCAGGAGGCGAGCAGCTTGAGCCCGTCGGCCGTGGGGGTGTTGGCGGCGGCGGTGTAGACGTTGAGCTGCAGCCCGGGCTCGGACGGAAGTGGCATCGCCTCGAAGTCGAGGTCCAGGAGGCCGACCACCGGGTGGTTGAGGCGTTTGCGCCCGGACCGGTGGAACCGGACGTCCTGGGACGCCCACCGCTGCCTGAACAGGTCACTGCGAGTTGACAACTCGCCGACCAGGGCGATCAGCTGCTCGTCGTGCGGGTTGTTGCCCGCTTCCAGCCGAAGCATCGCGGCGGCGTCGCGGGTGACCTGGTCGTAGTCGACGAAGAACCGCTCGGCGTTCTCGGGATGCAGGTAGACGAAGCGGGTGGTGTTCGCCGGCCGTCGGGGATCGGCCAGGACGGGTGCGTACAACGCGCGCGCCAACCGGTTCATCGCCAGCACGTCGTGACGGCCGTTGCGAATCCAGGCCGGGGCGTCGGTGACGGCGTCGAGAATCTGCAGCAACGCCGGCCGCAGCGTTCCAGGCGTCCGCCGTCTGCGCCGACTCGACGAGGTGCCCGACTCCCGGGCGAGGGCGAACAGGTGCTCCCGTTCGGCCTCGTCGAGTTGCAGTGCCGAGGCGAGCGCGTCGAGCACGGTCTCCGACGCTCCCGAGAGGCTGCCTCGCTCCATGCGGACGTAGTAGTCCACCGAGACGCCCGCCAACATGGCCACTTCCTCGCGTCGCAAGCCCTTGACGCGGCGGTTGCCGCCGTAGGCGGGCAGCCCGGCTTGTTCGGGGCTGAGGCGGGCGCGCCGCGAGCTGAGGAACTCGCGGATCTCGCTGGGTACGTCCATCGCGGCCATGGACCAACGGTAGGCGCGGCCGAGCGACTCCGGGAGGTACTGCCGCTACCTGGAACCGCTAACGCATTCGTGACGTCGCACCGATCGGTGTTTCGGCTGCCGCACCGTCGGGAAAAGTCGCTGCTGTGAACAACTCTCAACGCGCGGGCCGCTTCGGCCTACTTCTGTCCGCTGCCGCCACGATCGCCCTGCTGTCGGGCTGCAGCAGCCAGGACAAGACCTCCGAGACCAGTGTCCCGGCCACCACCCCCGCCAGCAGCACGCCGGCCAGCACCTCACCGCCGTCGTTGGGTTCCAACACGTCGATCTCACCGGCACCCACGACGACCGACGGCGGCGCCGGGGGAACCGGAGCCGGCGGGGCGCCGGCCAGCGTCGCTCCGACGACGCAGCCCGAGGTCGGCGGTCCGAGCCAGACGATCAGCGGCGGCAACTCGGCCACGCAGACCACCGTGCGTACGCCCTCACCGCCGACCGGCAACTCGATGCCCGGCGACAACGCCGGACCGCAGGGCAATCCCGGCAGCCCCGGGCGCAATTGACCTGCGCCGCAACGGGTCCGCTCAGGCGCGGGTCAACTCGAACAGCGGAATGGAACGCGTGGTGTTGGCCTGGTACTCGGCGAAGACCGGCGCCACCGCAGTGATCTTCGGGTACACCTCGTCCCTCTCGGCGGCCGGCAACTCGCGGACGTCGACGTCGTAGGCCTCGGTGCCCACCTCCACGTGGGCCCGCGGCTGCGCCCGGAGGTTGTGCACCCATGCCGGGTCCTTGGGCGCTCCCGCATAGGACCCCACGATGAGCATCCGGCCGTCCACGGTGAGGTACGCCAGCGGTGACAGCCGCGGCTTGCCCGACTTCGCGCCCGTGGTGTGCAGCAGCAGCAGGTCGTTGCCCTCGAACGGCCCGCCCACCTTGCCGCCGTTGGCCCGGAACTCCGTCACCACACCGCGATTGAAGTCGTCGAGCGCGGCGGTGTCGGAAACCAGCTTGTCCTTGTCGAAATCTGCCATGGTGGTCATAAGTCTGCCCCGGCCGACGGTATTCCGGCGGCGAGTTCGCACACGCGGCGCAACTCGTCGCGTCCCGTCTGGATCGGCATCAGCAGCAGGTCGGTCGCCCCCGCGTCCACGTAGCGCGCGAGTCCACGCGCGACGTGCTCCTCGGATCCAATCAACGCGAGGTCGACCACGCTGTCCACGCCCTCACGGGCGTTGATCCGCTGATACGACGGCACCTGGTCGTACATGGCCATCGTCTCGGTCGCCACGGTCCGCGCCTGCTCTGCGTCCCGTGCGCTCGAGCCGGTGACCGCGACGCTGACCAAACCGAACACCCGGGGCGCGGGTCGACCGGCGTCGGCGGCGGCCTTGCCGATGGTCGGCACGATGAACTCCTCGAGCGTGCGGGGGCCGGCGTACGGCAGTGTGCCGTCGGCGAGTTCCCCGGTGACCTGAAGCGTTCGCGGTCCCATGGCGGCGACGTAGATCGGGTACGGCGCTGCCGACGGCAAGGCCACCGGCATGACCTGCGGATCCACGGCGGTGACGTGACGCCCGCGGAACTCCACGGTCCCGGTGTCGCGCACCGCACGCAACACGGTCAGGTACTCCCGGAGCCGTGCAGCGGCGTGGTCGGTCGGGATCGCGAACGCCCACTCCTCGAGCATCGCGACGCCCAGTCCGACTCCGAGACTGAACCGTCCGCGGCTGGCTGACTGCGCGGTCTGTGCGGCCGCCGCCAAGATCAGCGGATGACGAGGATTGATGGGCACCACCGACGTCCCGACCGCCAACCCGGGCACCATGGCGCCGATCATCCCGGCGACGGCCACCGCGTCGAGGTCGAGTTGCTGTCCCAGCCAGACGTGCCGGACACCGATGTCGTGGGCGAGCGACGCCTGCGCGACCGCGTCGTCGACGACGTGCTGGGCGGAACGGTCGGGGGTGAGCAACACTCCTGTGGTCATGGCACCCACGGTGCCGCCGCTCGGGCCTCGCGTCCAACGCCCATGTCGCAACGTCCGATGCCTCGCGGGCATGAGGGCACGTCGAGGTCTAGGGTGAACGAGTGACCGACACCGATGCCGACGGTGCGGCACCACCGGTCGACCTAGACCTTCGCGTGGTGCGCTACCTCGTCGCCGTCGCCGACCACGGACACTTCGGCCGCGCCGCGGCGGCGCTGCACATCACGCAGCCGTCGCTGAGTCGGCAGATCCGCGGGCTCGAGAAGCAGATCGGTGCGACCCTCCTGCTGCGTACCCCGCAGGGCAGCACGCTCACCGACGCCGGCCGGGCGTTCCTGACCCACGCCGCGCCGATGCTCACCGCGGCGGGTCGCGCCGGCGCGCACGCGCGTGCCGCGGCCAGCCCGCGTCGCCTCACGGTCGGGTACACCACCAACCTCGTCGTCGCCACGGCCGTGCGCGAGCTGCGCCGACGCCACCCGGACGTCGTGGTCACCGTCCGGCACCTGCCGTGGAACGGCGCCCACCCGGCGCTCACGGATCACCTCGTCGACGTCGCGGTGACCCGCCTGCCCATCCCCCTCGACGGCGTCGCGACGACGCTGCTGTATCGCGAGCCAAGGGCGCTGCTGGTGGCGCGCCGGCATCGGCTTGCGGCCAAGGATGCCGTCGAGCTCGAGGACATCGAGGGCGAGATCATGCCGCGCGTGAGCGACCCCGTGTGGGACAGCTACTGGCGCACGGGCCCCCGCCCCGATGGCTGGGACGCGCCCGACGGCCCGGTGCTCGACGACGCCGCGGAGATGTTCGACTTCATCGCCGAGAACGACGCGGTTCTCATCGTGCCCGCCGACAGCCGAATCCCCGATCTGAATCCGGAGCTGACGACGATCCCCTTGCACGGGGTCGAACCCAGCGAGGTGGCGCTCGCTCGTCGCGACGGGGAGCCCAACGCCCTCGTCGACGAATTCGCCACATGTGCAGCGGAATTCGTCATCGCGGGGACACCGAGTCCACGCAAGCGCTGACGGAGATCGGGTTCGACTTCTCGTTGAGTTGGCGTTCACGGTGGATGCGTCTCGCGCGGTCTTCCGCGCGGGTGGTCGTGCGGCGGGGCATGGTCAGGCCGGCGGTGTGTGCCGCGGGTGTCCCGGTCGCGGTTACTGCCGCGGTGGGTGCGGACAGTTCGGGGAAGAGCAGTCTGCTGCCCGGTGTGGTGGTGTGGGTGCGGTTGTCGGGTGCGGTCCACACGATGGTGCCGTCGTCGAGTTGTTGATCTCGCCAACCCTTTTGGCCGCCCCAGAACGTCTTGAGCAAGTGATGTCGTCGGCATAGGCATTTCAGGTTGGACGCCGCCGTGGGCCCGCAGGGCCACGGAATTGTATGATCCAGATCGCAATTCGTGGCGGGTACGCGGCAGCCCGGGAAGCGGCACGTCAGGTCGCGGCACCGGACGAAGTCGGCCAACTTCTTCGACGGCCGGTAGCGGGGTTCGGGTGGCGCTTGCCCGAGATGGACGATCGGGGTGATCGTCGCCCCGATGGTGGCCCGGCAGGCGATCGCCCCGGGCAGGAACTGCCCGCCCATCAACGCTGCAGGCCGCAGGTTGGCCAGCCGCCCCGGGGTGGGGGTGAGGGCTTCGGTCAGGGTGAGCTCGCGCAAGGGCTTGGTGAACATGGGCGGGGGTTCGCCGTCGAGGGCGGTGCGCTCATTGGCGGGGGTGGGGGTGTTTTCGGGCGACTCCGGGTGCGGCGCAGGCTGGTTCGATCGGTCGGGGTTCGCGGGGATATCGGTCGACTCGCGCTGGGCGGCAGCCTCGTTGGGGTTGGCTGAGTGGTCGGTGGTTTCGTCGACGCAGGCGCCCTCAGCGTCCTCAGCGTCCTCGGCGCAGTCGTCGACACCGTTCGACCCGTCCGGCCCGTCAGGCCCACTGTCGGGCGTCGGCTGAGGTGCCGGTGGTGCCGGCTCCGGTGCGGGCCGCTCCTCGAGCGTCTCCTGGCTGGCGATGACGTAGACCACCACCCCCGTCGCGGGTGGGTTCTGTGCGGCGGTGCAGTCCTCGGTCCCGCAGAGGCAGGCCAGGCGGTCGTTGCGATGGCACATGGCGCCGTAGGCGTCGGCGCGGCGTTGATCCAGGGTCCGCGGGTCAGCCGGGCACACGGTACGGGCCAGCGCGTCCAACCGGGCGTCGAACGCCTTGGCGTCGGTCGCGAACAGCGTCGCCAACACCGTCGCCATCCCACTGCCGTCGTCCTCCCCGACCTCCACACTGCGGCCGCGGGCGCGGGTCTCGGTGCGGATCACCGCGTGCGGGTCGACCCGGGCGACGACCGCGTCGATGGTCTTCTCCAGGGTGGCGACCGACATGGGTTCGCGGTTACGCAACGCCTCGGCCAGCATGGCATCCAGGGCACCCAGCGCGTCAGGGTCGACCACCAGGGCCCCGCGCTGCACCACCGTCCGCACGATCGCGTAGGTGATGAGTCCCTCGGCGAACACCGCGGCCACCTGGGGGAACCGTTCGTGCAGCGCCACGGCGACGAGAAGCTGATTCGACGCAGCGCCGGGGGTGATCCGCAGGACCGCCCCGATATGGGCGGCCACGGCGTCCCAGGTGTCGGTGCACCACAGATCCCGCTCATCGGACCCGTCAGCGGCATGGGCGGCCTGAAACATCTCGGCCATCTCGGCGACCTTGCGGGCACACGCCGCGGACTCCGCTCGTGACCACACCTCCACCCCGCCCGCACCCGAGGTACCGGTCGTAGCGTCTACCAAGTCGTCGAACATGCACCAAGCCTAGCGAGGCCACCCGACGAAAGTCGTTCCGCTACAAGCGTTCTGTGGATGAAGGCCTAGCCTGTGGACAAACCCCGGCTCGACCCCGAAATCGTCGGTGCCACGTGCTAGCGCTCGGAGTTAGGCGCTTTCGGCGTGGCGTCGATTCCCGATTCCTTGCGCTGCTGCGCGGTGATCGGTGCGGGTGCGTCGGTCAGCGGGTCGACGCCGCCACCGGACTTGGGGAACGCGATGACCTCGCGGATCGAGTCGGTCCCGGCGAGCAACGCGGTGATGCGATCCCAGCCGAAGGCGATGCCGCCGTGCGGTGGCGCACCGAATTCGAACGCTTCGAGGAGGAATCCGAACTTGTCCTGCGCCTCTGCGTGGTCGATGCCCATCATCGCGAACACCCGTTCCTGGACGTCGCGGCGGTGGATGCGGATCGAGCCGCCGCCGATCTCGTTGCCGTTGCAGACGATGTCGTAGGCGTTGGCCAGCGCGCTGCCGGGATCGGTGTCGAAGGTGGCTTCGGACTCGGGCTTGGGCGAGGTGAACGCGTGGTGCACGGCCGTCCAGGCACCCGAACCAACCGCGACGTCACCGGATGCGGTGGCCTCGTCGGCGGCCTCGAACAGCGGCCAGTCGACGACCCAGGTGAACGCCCAGGCGTCGGGGTCGATCATGTCGAGCCGCTTGGCGATCTCGATGCGCGTTGCACCCAGCAGGGCGCGGGCGGCCTTGACCGGGCCCGCGGCGAAGAAGATGCAGTCCCCCGGCTTCGCGCCGACGTGGGCCGCCAAGCCGTCGCGTTCGGCGTCGGTCAGGTTCTTGGCGACGGGACCGCCGAGCGTGCCGTCCTCGGCGAGCAGCACGTAGGCCAGCCCCTTGTGGCCACGTTGCTTGGCGAACTCCTGCCACCCGTCGAGGGTGCGACGCGGTTGCGACGCGCCCCCCGGCATGACGACCGCACCGACGTGTGGCGCCTGAAAGACCCGAAAGGTGGTGTCCGAGAAGTACTCCGTGCAGTCGACCAGTTCGAGGCCGAACCGCAGATCCGGCTTGTCGGAGCCGAACCGGCGCATCGCCTCGGCGTAGGTGATGCGCGGAATCGGCGTCGGCAGGTCGTAGCCGACCAGGGCCCACAGTGCCTTGAGCACCTCTTCGGACACGGCCATCACGTCGTCGGGGTCGACGAAGCTCATCTCCACGTCGAGCTGGGTGAACTCGGGCTGCCGGTCGGCACGGAAGTCCTCGTCGCGGTAGCAGCGGGCGATTTGGTAGTACCGCTCCATGCCGGCCACCATCAACAACTGCTTGAACAGCTGCGGGCTCTGCGGCAGCGCGTAGAACGAGCCGGGCTGCAGACGCGCCGGAACCAGGAAGTCGCGCGCCCCCTCCGGAGTCGACCGGGTCAACGTCGGCGTCTCGATCTCGACGAAGTCGTGGCCGGCCAGCACCCCACGGGCGGCGGCGTTGACCTTGGAGCGCAGGCGGATCGCGTGTCCGGGTCCTGCCCGGCGCAGGTCGAGGTAGCGGTACTTGAGCCGGGCTTCCTCACCCGGCGTCTCGTCGAGCTGGAACGGAAGTGGTGCGCTCTCGCTCAACACGGTCAGCGACGTGGCGTTGACCTCGATGTCGCCGGTCGCGATGTCGGCGTTGGCGTTGCCCTCGGGCCTGGTCTCGACGACTCCCTGCACCAGCACGCAGAATTCGGACCGCAGCCGGTGGGCCTGCTCGAGGACCTCGGCGTCGCGGAACACGACCTGACTCTTCCCGGACGCGTCGCGCAGGTCGATGAAGATGACTCCGCCGTGATCACGCCGACGGTCGACCCATCCGGCCAAGGTGACCGTCTGGCCGGTATCGGAGGACCGCAACGAACCGGCGGCATGACTGCGCAACACGAAAACTCCCTGGGAAGTGCCTGACGAGAGGACTGCCACAGTGTAGTGGTGGGGTCGTGGGCGGTAGCTTGGCGTCGGTGAGCCCATCGACAGCGGTCATCGGCCCCGGTGCCATCGGTTCGACGGTCGCGGCACTGCTGCACGCCGCCGGGCACCCCGTCCTCGTGTGCGGTCGCACCCCACGGGCATCGGTGGAGGTCCGACCCGACCCAGGTGTCCTCGACGGGAATCCCGTCGTCGTCCCTGGTCCGGTGCGCACCGACCCCGCGTCGGTCGACGGGCCGGTCGACGTGGTGATCCTCGCCGTGAAGGACACCCAGAACGAGGCCGCCGCGGCCTGGCTCGAGCGGCTGTGCGGCGAGGACACGATCGTCTGCGTCCTGCAGAACGGCGTCGAACAGGTCGAACGCGTCGGCCGTCACTGCCCGGTGGGCACCGTGGTCCCCAGTGCCGTGTGGTTCTCGGCCGAGACGCAACCCGAGGGCTGGGTACGACTTCGGACCCCCGTGCGGTTGGTGCTGCCGGACGGCGCGGCGGCGCGTGCGCTGGCCGAGGTGTTGAGCGGACCGTCGCTGACCGTAGAGTGCAGCGCCATCTTCCTCGACGACGCGTGGCGCAAATTGCTGACCAACGCCGTGGCCGGCCTCATGGTCCTGACGGGTCGTCGTGCGGGCATGTTCCGCCGCGACGACGTCGCCGAGCTGGGTCGCGCCTACCTCGCCGAATGCCTCGCCGTGGCCCGCGCGGAGGGCGCCCAACTCGGTGACGACGTGATCGAGGACACCACCAGGCTCTTCACCGACGTCCCCGAGGATCTGACGACCTCGATCCTCACCGACCGGGAGTTGGGCCGACCACTGGAGTGGGACGTCCGCAACGGCGTCGTCGCCCGCAAGGGCGCGGTGCACGGCGTGCCAACGCCCATCAGCGACCTGCTGGTTCCGCTGCTCGCGGCGGCGAGCGACGGACCCGGCTGACACTCCGGGTAGACACCCGGCCATAGAGTGTCTACCCGTGGCCAAGACCTATCCGTGTGAGCGCGTCGACGCGACCTTCCTCGACACCGCGCCGTTTCGCTTCGTCAGCACCGTCGACCTCGGGATCACACCGGAGCAAGTCTTCGACGTGTTCGGCGACGCCGAATCGTGGCCGCAGTGGGCGACCGTCATCACCAAGGTGACGTGGACCAGCCCCGAGCCACGCGGGGTCGGCACGACGCGGACGGTCGACATGCGCGGCGGCATCACCGGCGCCGAGGAGTTCCTGGCTTGGGAACCCAACGCCCACATGGCCTTTCGGTTCAACGAAAGCACCTCCAGCGCGATCTCGGCTTTCGCCGAGGACTACCGGGTGGTGCGCACGCCCCGAGGCTGCCACGTCACCTGGGTGATGGCGATGAAGCCCAACGGCGTGGCGGCTCGACTCGGCATGGAGCTCGGCCGGCCCGTGATGGCATGGATGTTCCAGCGCTTCCTGCGCAACCTCGACCGTTACGCCCAAAAGCGGTTCAGTACAAGCCCTCCCACGCCGCCCTCCTGACGGCGTCGGGGTCGGCGACGGTGTCGTCTCGGTTCGAGCGGATGATCCGGGTGCGGCGAGAGCTCGCGTCGTAGCGCGGCCAGTGCTCGTCGAGTTCGGCGGTGGCGAAGTCGAGCCACGTCCGCTGCATGCGGCGCCCCACCGACGGTTGTACGCGCCTGCCCAGCGGGTGCATCTTGCGGCCGAGGTAGGAGCCGTAGCTGTGCTGGACGTGCACGATCTCGCTGCCGTGCGTGGCGCCGAGCCCCAGCAGGCGCAGACTCCATGCCGCGTGGTCGAAGCGGTAGACGTAGGTCGGCGCGTGAGCCGAATAGGCGTCGGCGAACGCCCACGTGGGAGCGCCGAACATCGTGTCGGAGCCGAAGGCGATCAACGCTCGGCGGCGCGGATAGTCCGGATACGCGGCCAGCAGCCGGTCCCGGGCCTCCGGCGCCGTCCTGGCGAAGTACGCCTCCACCATGGCCTGCGTGGTCGGCAGCATCGGCGGCTTGCCCCAGGCGAACATCGACGCCTCGTGGCTGTTGGTGCCGACGATCAACGGGACGGGCGACACCCGGCCCTGGCGTGCGGCCTCGATCGGATGCCACGGCAGGGAATCGACGCCGTGGGTCAGCCCGTAGGCGAGCACCGGGGTGTGTGCTGCGCTCTCGCCCTGCAACTGACCCGCGGCGCGCCGAAGCCGGCGCTGGGGCAGTGACTTCACTTCGTCGACGGGAACGTCGAGCCGCTCGAGGAATGTCCGGGCCTGGCGGGCGCGGGTCTCTCGATCGGCGATCAACGGCAGCGCCGGACTCTGCGCGATCGCCCGGGAGAACAGTCCGTCGGCGAGCGGGCTGGCCAACAGCGCCAACACCGACGTCGCCCCCGCGGACTCGCCAAACACGGTCACGTCGTCGGCGTCTCCGCCGAAGGAGGAGATGTTGTCGCGGACCCACCGCAGGGCGGCCACCTGGTCGCGCAGGGCGAGGTTGTCGTCGAAGCCGGGGCCGAGGTCGCCGAGTTCGAAGCCGCCGAAGACACCGAGTCGATAGGTCACGTTCACCACGACGACGTTTCCGTTGGCGGCCAACCGACTTCCGTTGTAGAGCTGCAGTTGCCCGGCCCCGTAGACGAAGGCGCCGCCGGGTATCCACACCATCACCGGCAGGCTCGCCTCCGGGTCGGGCGACCACACCGTCAACGTCAGGCATGCCTCGTCACGGATCTTGGGATCGTCGCGCCCACCGCCGACGAAGCTCCGCCCCTGTGGCGGCAGCGGCCCGTGTTCTGTCGCGTCGCGGATCCCGCTCCACGGCAGCGGTGGCGTCGGCGCCAGGAAGCGGCGCTCGCCGACGGGCTGCTCGGCGTAGTCGACGCCCCGCCAGACGTTGACGGCACCCTCGGTGGTGCCGCGCACCAGTCCGTGGACGGTGCGCGCGACGGTCGGATCTTCCACGGTTTCGCGCTGGGCGGCCACCGCACGAATCGTAGTGTGGGAAGCTGAACCCGGCTGACACGGAGGCATCGGCGGTGCCGGCGAGAAGGGGTGGGCGATGACCTTCAACGAGGGTATGCGGATCGACACGAGCACCACGTCCTCCAGCGGCGGAGGTGGCGGCGGTGGTCGCGGCCTCGCCGTCGGCGGCGGTCTCGGCGGTCTGGTGATCGTGGTCATAGCGCTGTTCCTCGGGGTCGACCCGGGCACGGTCCTCCCGCAGGAGGGCTCCGGACAATCCGGTCAGCAGGGCGTGGAAGCGCCCGGCTTCGACACCAGCCAGTGCAAGACGGGCAAGGACGCCAACGACATCCTCGGGTGCCGCATCATCGCCACGGGCAACTCGGTCGACGGCGTGTGGGCGCAGCTGATGCCCGACTACACCCGGCCCAAGGTCCGGCTGTTCAGCGACAACGTCAGCACGGCGTGCGGACCGGCCACCACCGACGTCGGCCCGTTCTACTGCCCGGGTGACCAGACCGCGTACTTCGACACGTCCTTCTTCGACGTCTTGGTGCAGCAGTTCGGTTCCAGCGGTGGCCCGCTCGCGCAGGAGTACGTCGTCGCCCACGAGTTCGGCCACCACGTGCAGGATCTGCAGGGCACCCTCGGCCGCGCACAGCAGGGACCCGGCGGCGCCGAGGGCAACGGGGTGCGCACCGAACTGCAGGCCGACTGCTACGCCGGCGTGTGGGCGCACTACGCGGCGATCACCAAGCAGGAGGGCACCGACGTGACGTTCCTGCAGCCCTTGACCGACAAGGACATTCAGGATGCGCTCTCGGCCGCCTCCTCGGTCGGTGACGATCGCATCCAGCAGTCCTCGACCGGCCAGGTGAATCCGGAGTCGTGGACGCACGGGTCGTCGGCGGCACGGCAGTACTGGTTCACCGAGGGCTACCGCACCGGTGACCCGAAGCAGTGCGACACCTTCTCCGCCACGGACCTGCACGAGTGACGGCGGCGGCGTCGGGCGAGCCGATCCCGCCCGACACCAAGGACTGGACCTGGGTTCTCGCGACGCCGTGCCCGGACTGCGGGTACGACGCCGCGACGATACGACCCGGTGAGGTCGCCGATCACGTCCGGCGTGACGCCGACGGGTGGGTGGCGAGGTTGGCCGGGGCGTCGGTGACAGAGCGTCCGGAACCCGCCGTGTGGTCGGTGCTGGAGTACGGCTGCCACGTTCGCGACGTGCACCGGATCTTCGGCCAGCGCGTCCACCTCATGCTCACCGAGGACGATCCCCGGTTCCCCAATTGGGACCAGGACGAGACCGCGCTGGCCGACGACTACGCGTCGCAGGACCCCGCGGTCGTGGCCGGTGACTTGGCCCGGGCGGCGGCCGACGTCGCCGACGCGTACGACTCCGTGCCGCAGGACGCGTGGTCCCGGCGCGGATTCCGCAGCAACGGAAGCGATTTCACCGTCGCGACCCTTGCCCTCTATCACCTGCACGACGTCGTCCACCACACCTGGGACGTCACCCCGCGCCACTGACGCCATTGACCACGTTGAACACATGTCGTTAATGTGTTCAAATGCTGTCCTCGGCGTTGTCGGTGGCCAACGCCGACACGTTGCGCCGCTTGGGCCCACGGCGATTCAGCCTCACCGCGGTCGCCGAGGCCGCCGGAGTGTCCCGCGGCACGGTGCACAACGCGTTCGGCAGCCGCGACGACGCCATCAGAATCGCCCTGGACCACCTCGCGTCGACCTTCGTCGACGCCATGGCCGCCGAAGTGGACCGCTGCGACACGCTCGCCGAGCAGGTCGCGGCCGCCGCCGTGCTGATCTGCGCCCACCGCCAGAGCTCGGACTCCGTCACGCCCCGCGGCGTCAACGAGAGCATCCTGCTACTGCTGCTCCGCAACACCGGCGACGACCTGATGCGGCGAGCCGTCGACCTGTGGAAGCCGCTGGTGAAGGCCGCTCGGGGCAACCACGAAGTCGCCGAGTCCACGGATCCCGGGCGGGCCAGTGAATGGATCGTGCGCGTCCTGTTCAGCTTCGAACTCTTGCCGCCGATGGGCGTCGACCTCGACAACCCAAGAGCCGTCCGACGTTTCGTGTTGGAGCACGCCGTGGCCGGCCTGACCGGAGGGACCCCATGATTCGACCCGACGTCGAGGTCGCCGTCATCGGCGCCGGACCGGGCGGCATCGCCGCCGCACACCACCTGCAGCTCAAGGGAATCGACGACTTCGTCATCCTCGAGCGCGGTGACGACGTCGGCGGCACGTGGCGCGACAACCACTACCCCGGCCTCGCCGTGGACATCCCGACACTGTGGTACCAGCTTTCCTTCGCCCCGAACCCCGACTGGACCCGCTTCTTCGCACCCGGCCCCGAGATCCAGGCCTACCTGCGCGACACCGCCGCGCGGCTGAACCTCTACCCGCGGCTGCGCACCGGGGCCGCGGTGGTGCGCCAGCAGTGGGACGACGTCGCGGGCGTGTGGCGGCTGACGATCCGCGACCAACCGGAGCTCACCGCCCGCTTCCTCATCAGTTCGGTGGGCGGATACGTCAACGCGAAGCCCGCCGTGGACGTCGACGGGATCGAGGACTTCACCGGAACGGTCCTTCGGCCCAACGCCTGGGACGACTCCTACGACACCCGCGACAAGCGCATCGCCGTCATCGGCACCGGCTCCAGCGGCGTCCAGATCGCGGCGGCGCTCTCGGCTCAGGCGGCCAATCTCGACGTCTACCAACGCACTCCGGCGTGGGTACTGCCGAAGGTCGACTTCGACATCCCACCCCTGATGCGCCGTGTCCTGCGCGTGCCCGGTGTGTTCGCGGCCGTCAACGCCGCCGGCCGCGCCCTGATGGACCTCGCCATGATCGCGCCCATCGTGCACGTGTTCGCCCGCCTTCCCGAGCGCCTGCTGGTTCGCCTGATGCCGCTGTACGACGCCTACTGCCGGGGCCTGTACCGATTGCTCCTGCGCGCGGTGGTGAAGGACGGCCGGACTCGGCGGGCCCTGGTACCGCGGTACGGCATCATGGCCAAGCGACCGGTGATCTCCAGTGCGTTCCTCACCGCACTCAACGATCCGACGACGCATCTGATCACCACGCCCATCGAGCGCATCACGGCCGACGGCATCCGGACGACCGACGGCGTCGACCATCCGGCCGACCTGATCGTCGCGGCCACCGGATACGAGTTGTGGACCGACCCCGAGACGTATCGGACGGGAACGGTGTTGGGCGACCACGGGTTCGACCTCGCCGAGTACTACCGGAGTCACGGCCTTCGGGCCTACGCCGGAACGGCGCACCCTCGACTGCCCAATCGTTGGGAGATCGTCGGACCACTCGGCTTCGTCGGATTCGCGTGGCCCGACTTCGTCGAGACCACGGCGCTGCACGCCGTCCGGATCATCGACGAGACGCGCCGGCGGGGCCATCAGGTCGCCGTGGTCGGCCAGGATGCGTTCAACCGGTGGAACGTCCTGATGGAACGCCGCGGCAAGACCGCGCGGCTGTACTTCACCGATTGCAACCCCACCCTGAACACGTACTTCGTCAACTCGCAACGCGACACGGTCTACCACCGACCCCAGACCATCACCGGCTCACGGCGATTCGCACGACATTCACCGCTGACCGACTACGACACGAGCAGCCGCGCGATCGTTCGACCGAAGGAGCAACTGGCATGACGAGCACCGATCGACCGCTGGCCGGCAAGGTCGCCTACGTCACCGGCGCCGCCCGCGGGCAGGGGCGTTCGCACTGCGTGCGGCTGGCGCGCGCCGGAGCCGACGTCATCGCGATCGACGCCTGTGGGCCCGTCGCCGAGAGCAACGGCTACGAACCGTCGACGCCTGGAGATCTCGCGGAGACCGTCAGCCTGGTCGAGGGCGAGGGCCGCAAGATCCTGGCCAAGCAGGTCGACGTCCGCGACGCCGAGGGACAGCTTCGCGTGGTGGCCGAGGGGGTGGAGCAGTTCGGTCGGCTCGACGTCGTGGTGGCCAATGCCGGCGTGCTGAATTGGGGCCGGCTCTGGGAGATCTCGGCCCAGCAGTGGCAGGAGACCGTCGACGTGAACCTCACCGGTGTGTGGAACACCATCCGGGCCGCCGTGCCCGCGATGATCGCCGCCGGCAACGGCGGGTCCATCGTCACCATCAGCTCGGCCGCCGGCATCAAGGCCGTCCCCGGTTGCGGGCACTATTGCGCGTCGAAGTTCGGCGTCGTGGGTCTCACCAATTCCCTTGCCGTCGAGCTGGGCGAGTTCGGAATACGGGTCAACTCCGTGCACCCCTATGGCACCGACACCCCCATGGGCAACGACGTCTCGATGTACGAGATGTTCGCCGCCCATCCGAACTTCATCCACAGCTACTCCCCCGGCGCGCTGCCCACCGACTCCTTGGCCGCACCGAACCTGATCTCCGACGTCGTCGTGTGGCTCGCCAGTGACGCGTCGTCACTGGTCACGGCCGCCCAAATCCCGGCCGACAAGGGGTATCTGAAGATCTAGCGGTGGGCCGACCAGAAGTCGACCAGCACCCGAGCGGCGACGGCGGGATCCTGCGTCATCCACCAGTGCCCAAGACCCTGGAGTACCTCGACCCTGGCACCCGCGCGGGCCGCGGCGCGCCGCCTCTGGTCATCGGTGCCGACGAAGTGATCCTCGGATGGCAGCAACGCGAGCCCGGGACGGGCGGCGGCGGCCTCGAGATTGCGTCCCGCCGTGGCCGCGGCGGGCTGGGCCGCCGATCGGTACAGCGTCAGGATCGACCGGCCCATGGCGGCGTCCGCACCGGGTGAGACCCGGCTCGCGATGTCGGCCGACATGCCCGCGCCGACGAGGAACTCGACGCGGTCCGCGTCGGACAACGACGTGAAGTCGGCCACCGCCGCTTCACCCACCTCGGGCGTCTGCCAGGCCTGCGCCAGGTCGTGCCAGACGTAGTCGGCGTCGAACACGCCGGGCACGTCGGACACCCAGGTGCGCACCAACTCTGGCCTTGCCATGACGGCATTCAGAGAATGCCCGCCGCCCCAGTCGTGTCCGACGAGGTCGACGGGCCCGTCGACGGCCTCGAGCTCGGTGACTAGCCAGTCGCGGTAACCCTCCATCGTCGCCGCGAAGCCGTCGGGAACCGGCGCCCCGAATCCTGGCGGCGACAACCTGCGCACGTCCGACTCACCGAGCGCGGCCAGTTCCTCGACCAACAGATCCCACACCGCGGCCGTCTCGGGCACGCCGTGGACCAAGACCACCGTCATCGTTGCATCACCATGCCCGCAGAATAGCTCCGCTCACCGACACCACTACCGCTGGTTCGCCGGCCGCACCACGATCTCGTTGACGTCGACCTCGGGCGGCTGCGACACCGCGAACGCGACGGCCGACGCGATCGCCGACGCCGGGATCGCGTGTCGCCGGTATTCCGACATGGCCTGCTGCGCCGTGGGATCGGTGATGGTGTCGGCAAGCTCGGACTCGACGACGCCCGGCGAGACCGTGGTGACGCGAAGGCTGGGGGACGACTCCAGCCGCAGACCCTCGGTGATGGCCCACGCCGCGTACTTCGTGGCGCAGTACACCGCTGCCGTCGGAGTCACGGAGTAGGCGCCGACCGAGGCGATCGTGATGAAGTGGCCGCTCCCCTGCTCCTCGAACGGGCCCGACGTCGCGGCGATTCCGTGCAGCAGCCCGCGGACGTTCACGTCGATCATGTGGTTCCACTGGTCGACCAAACCGGCGTCCAGTCGCGAGAGCGGCATCACGCCCGCGTTGGCGACGAACACGTCGAGCCTGCCGTGCCGTGTCACGGTCGCGTCGACGGCGGCTCGCACCGCGTCGAGGTCGGTGACGTCGAGGGCACACGCTTCGATGCCGTCGGTACCGGCGGCGAGCTCGTCGAGCAGGTCGGTGCGTCGCGCGGCCGCGACCACGTGGTGGCCGTCGGCGGCGAGACGCTCGGTGATCGCGCGGCCGATCCCGCTGCTGGCGCCGGTGACGAACACGATCTTCTGGTGGGTGGTGGCCATGCGTGGTTCCCCTCGTCGTTCCTGTGAATGGTGACCACATTGCCGACGACGGGAGGCGCGCGGAAGACCGCGCGACACCTGGGTGTGACACACCCAGGTTGAGCGGGCGAACGTTTTGTAGCCTGGCACTATGCCGGAATCTCGCCAGGGCGACGACCTCGGCGCCTTCCTGCGCGCCCGCCGGGCGCAGGTCACCCCAGACGACGTCGGTCTGGGTCCGCATTCGCGGCGACGCCGCCGAGTCCCCGGCTTGCGGCGCGAGGAAGTCGCGCTGCTGGCCGGCGTCAGCCCGGACTACTACGGCCGGCTGGAGCAGGGGCGCGAACGCCACCCCTCCGCCGAGGTTCTCGCGAGCCTCGCCACGGCGTTGCAGTTGACCGACGACGCCCGCGGCCACCTCTTCCGGCTCGCCGGTGCCGCGCTCGCAGTGGTGACCCCCTCCTCCAGCGTGGTCGACCCCGCCCTCGTCACCCTGATGGCCGCCTGGCCCAACAGTCCGGCACTGATCTACGACCTCGCCTACGACGTGCTGGCGACCAACGAGATGGCCGACGCACTCTTCGGCGGTTGGCCACACTCGCACAACCTGCTCGAGGTGGTGTTCTGCGATCCGCTGGCTCGGTCGTTCTACGTGGACTGGGCCGAGGTCGCCGCCGACGCGGTGGCGGGCTTCCGGTTCAACCACGGCAGGCAGCCAACCGACCCTCGCGTGCGTGCGGTGCTGTCGCAGATGCTCGCCGATTCCGCCGAGTTCGCCGCCCTCTGGCATGGTCACGACGTGCGCGGCAAGAGCTTGCAGCAGAAGCGCTTCCAGCACGCCGACGTCGGCCGGATCACCTTGACGATGCAGGCCTTCGACGTGCGTTCCAACCCAGGCCAGGAGCTCGTCGTCTACCACGCGGAGCCCGGCTCGCCAAGTTTCGACGCCCTGAGACTGCTGGGCTCGTTGACCGCGAGCATCGGGGAATAACGCCCGAACTGGACCGCCCGGCGAGAGGCGCAGGACCTTTACGAAATCTCCAACCAATCTTCACGCAGCGCCCTGCCCGGCCCGCAAATATTGGGATCATGACCCCAACCCCGCCGGCCCAGCACTCCGCAGCGGGCGTACCCGTGCGCCTCACCGGATCGTTCGACGACGACGTCGCACCCCTGCGGGGCGAGTTGTACCGGTACGCAGTGGGTTTGACGCGAAACACGGCAGACGCCGAGGATCTGGTCCAGGACACCATGCTCAGGGCATTCAAGGCGTACGGCAAGCTTCGCCCCGACACGTTCGTCAAGGCGTGGTTGTTCACCATCGCAAGGAACACCTGGTTCAGCACGTGCCGCGCGGCGAGACGCCGCCACGAAGTGCTCGTGGCCGACACGAATGACGTCGACCATCGCCCGACGACCGCCGAGCACCAAGGCTCCTCAGCCGAGAATGAAGCGCTCCGTGACGAGATCGATCCCGAACTCCTGGCGGCATTACTGGGTTTGCCCGAGGAGATGCGCACCACGGTGTTTCACGTCGTCGTCGGGGACATGCTGTGCCGCGAGGCCGCCGAACTGCTCGGTGTCTCGACGAATACGGTGCTCACCAGGATGCATCGGAGCAGGAATGCACTGCGCCGCGCACTCGCCACCGACACGCCCGACGGGTTCGACCCGCGGCAGGTGGCCTAGGCACCCTCGCCCGCACCCCGGATGCCGTGTTCCGCACCGGTGTTCACGTGACGAGCGAGGCGGCGTAGCTCACGAGGGCCGCGATGACGAAGTACAACCCGACGACGGCCAGGCCGAACTGGTTCGCCAACCAGGATGCGATCACGGGTGAGGTTGCAATGACGGCGATCTCGACTCCGTGACCGACCATCGGCAGCGCGGCAGCCAGGAGCGGTCGACGGTGCGGGCTCGATTCGGCGTCGGCCGGTGCGGTGGGGGCAGGGTCGAAGTGGTCCACGCGAGTTCCCGTCGTCGATTGGTGACGCCGACCCACTCTCCGAGCACCTTCGTGGGCTCGTCGCGTGTCGGTCTGGTGGCACCAATCTGCCTGTCCAGGAACGGAATTGCTTGGAGATCGGGTGGAGATCGCGTGGAGGGCCGCGGCTAGAACAGGGTGGGCTGCGGCGGCGCGGCGACGGGCGGCGGGGGCGGCGTGGACGCCAGCCGGAACGATCGGTGGTCACCAGCCAACCCGTGTTTGGCGAGCAGCGGCGCGGCTCGCCTGCGCAAGTCGTCGCGGTAACTCGCCGGCAGGTACGCGCCCCGGCCGTACAATTCGCGGTAATGCCCGACCAGTTCGGGTCGCGACCGCGCCAGCCACCCCATGAACCAGCCGCGCGTCGACCCGCGCAGATGCAGCCCGAACACCGTCGCACTCGCGGCGCCCGCCGAGGCGACCTGGGCCAGCAGTCCGTCGAGGTGCTCGACCGAGTCGGTGAGCATCGGCAGAACCGGGGCAATCATCACGTGACAGTTCAGGCCGGCGTCGCCGATCGCCCGAATCAACTCCAGCCGCGCACGCGGTGTCGGCGTGCCGGGTTCGAGGTCGGCGTGCAGCTCTGGATCGCCCACGGCAAGGGAGACCGCCACGCTGACGTCGACGGACCCCGCGGCATCGACGATCAACGGGAGGTCTCGCCGTAGCAGCGTGCCCTTGGTGAGGATCGAGAACGGTGTGCCCGAATCAGCCAGCGCGCCAATGATTCCCGGCATCAACGCGTAGCGGCCCTCGGCGCGTTGGTAGGGATCGGTATTGGTGCCGAGCGCCACCGTCTCCCGCGTCCACGACGTGCGCGCCAACTCCCTGCGCAGCACCTCCGCGACGTTGGTCTTGACGACGACCTGCGTGTCGAAGTCCTCGCCGCTGTCGAAGTCGAGATATTCGTGGGTGGGCCTGGCGAAGCAGTATCGGCACGCGTGACTGCACCCGCGGTACCCGTTCACCGTGAACGCGAACGGCAGCATGCTCGCGTTCGGCACCTTGTTCAACGCCGACTTGCACAACACTTCGTGAAAGGTGATGCCCTCGAACTGCGGAGTGCGCACCGACCGGACGAATCCGATGCGCTGCAGACCTGGCAATGCACCGTCGTCGACGTCGACGCCCTGCCCGTCCCACCGCATTCGTCGATTCGAACATGCGTTCGATATAAAGTCAATCTGCGAATTCCGCGATCTTTAGTGAGATGAGCGGGCGTTTGTGCAGTAGACTTTCCAGTGGGTGTAAGACACATCCGCTCCTGATGAAAGAAGTAAAAGAGTATGGCACAGGGAACTGTGAAATGGTTCAACAGCGAAAAGGGCTTCGGCTTTATCGCCCCCGACGACGGCTCCCCGGATGTCTTCGTCCACTACTCTGAGATCCAAGGCGGCGGCTACCGCTCGCTGGAAGAGGCTCAGCGGGTTCAGTTCGATGTCGGACAAGGTGCGAAGGGCCCCCAGGCCACCGGAGTTACCGCGATCTAAGAACTTCCTTCTATGGGCTGGCAAGGTGAAAACCTTGCCAGCCCATAGTTTTTTGTCGGGTCTATGCGCTCGTCACCACTGGCCGAGCTGGCACTGCAAGTTGTACGGCGCATCCTGCTGAACGGCCACCTGACCGTCCACGGCGATGTCGCAGTGCGGGTTCGGCGCGGCGCGGCCACCGTGGGTCGTGCTGCTGACCGTCAGGATGGCCCACTGCGGATCGGCGAGCGTGGTCTCGAACACCCACGGCACACCGGCGGCGAGGGTGACCTCTTCCTTCTTCAGATAGGCGTAGGAGTCGGCGTTGTAGGCCGCCTTGTCCGCCGGCTGGTTCACCAGGTAGAAGAGGTCGAAGTCCGCGTCGCCCGCCGACACCAGCGTGTAGCGGACCTGATGACCTGCGGGTTCGGCATTCGACGTGGCCGGCGAGACCAGTCCTGCGGCGGCCACCAGCGCCGCCACTCCCACGGCTGCCCCGATCTTGTTTGTCGCTGTTCGCATGATCCTCACATCGCCGAACGCTACCGGACCGTTACAGCGCCGCGCCCGTCCCGCCACCCAGCTCCAGCAGCACGGTCACCGGCCCGTCGTTGACCAGTTCGACGGACATGTCGGCGCCGAACACACCGGTCTCGACGTGGGCTCCGAGCGCGCGCAACGCATCAGCAAAGGCCGCCACCAGCGGCTCTGCGACGGCTCGGGGGGCCGCCGCGTTCCACGACGGACGCCGGCCCTTGGCGGTGTTGGCGTACAGCGTGAACTGGCTGACCACCAGAATCGGCGCCCCGACGTCGGCGGCCGACCGCTCTCCGTCGAGGATGCGCAGTCGCCACATCTTGTCGGCCATCCGCGAGGCGACGTCCGCGTCGTCGTCGTGCGTGACGCCCACCAGCGCGAGCAAGCCGTGCCCGTCGGGCTGAATCTCGCCGACCACGGCCCCGTCGACGACGACGCGGGCCGACGTGACCCGCTGCACCAGAACTCGCACGCCGTCCGACCCAGGCTCTAGGTCAGCCGGGCGAGCACGTCGGCCACGACGGCGTCGACTCCGAGGTCGACCTGCTCCCCCGTTCCGAGTTGCTTGACGCCGACGGTGCCCGCCTCGACGTCGCGGTCACCCGCCACCAGCGCAACCCGGGCACCGGACCGGTCGGCCGCCCGCATCGCACCCTTGAGCCCACGGTCCCCGTAGGCGACGTCGACGCGGGTCCCGGCGGCGCGCAATTCCCCTGCAAGCCTGGCCAGCAGCAGTTTCGCGGCGTCTCCAAGCGGGACGCAGAACACATCGACGCGCGCGGTCTCCCCTACCGTCTTGCCCTCGGCCGCCAGTGCCAACACGGTACGGTCGACGCCGAGCCCGAAGCCGATGCCCGAGAGGTCTTGACCACCAAGCTGTTTCATCAGGCCGTCGTAGCGGCCTCCGCCGCCGATGCCCGATTGCGCACCCAGCCCGTCGTGGACGAACTCGAAGGTCGTCTTGGTGTAGTAGTCCAATCCGCGCACCATCCGCGGATTGATCACGTACGGCACGCCCATCGCGTCCAGGTGGCTCAGCACGGTGTCGAAGTGCTGTTTGGCGACGTCGGAGAGGTGGTCGAGCATCAGCGGTGCCGCCGCCGTCATCTCGCGTACGTGTGGACGCTTGTCGTCGAGGACCCGCAGCGGGTTGATCTCCGCGCGACGACGCGTGTCCTCGTCGAGGTCTAGGCCGAACAGGAACTCCTGCAACAACTCTCGGTACTGCGGCCGACACGTCTCGTCGCCCAGTGAGGTGAGCTCCAACCGGAACCCGTCCAGGCCGAGCGAGCGGAACCCCTCGTCGGCAATGGCGATGACCTCGGCGTCCAGCGCGGGATCGTCCACCCCGATCGCCTCGACGCCGACCTGTTGCAGTTGGCGGTACCGCCCGGCCTGCGGTCGTTCGTAGCGAAAGAACGGCCCCGAGTAGCGGAGCTTGACGGGAAGTTGGCCGCGGTCCAGGTTGTGCTCGATCACGGCACGCATGACACCCGCGGTGCCCTCCGGTCGCAGCGTCACCGACCGGTCGCCGCGATCGGCGAACGTGTACATCTCCTTGCTGACCACGTCGGTCGACTCGCCGACCCCGCGCGCGAACAGCCCGGTGTCCTCGAAGATCGGCAACTCGACGTGGCCGTAGCCGGCCCGGCGGGCCGCGTCGAGCAAGCCGTCGCGGACCGCCACGAATTGCGCAGACTCCGGCGGCAGGTAGTCCGGAATGCCCTTGGGCGCCTGAAAGTCACTCACGTGCGGCACATTTCACTCAGATTCCTTCGAGGAACGGATTGGTACGACGCTCGGCGCCGATCGTGGACTTGGGACCGTGGCCCGGTAGTACCACGGTGTCGTCGTCGAGCACCAACAGTTTTGACACGATCGAGGTCAGCAGGTCGCGCCCACTGCCGCCGTAGAGGTCGGTGCGCCCGATCGACTGCTTGAACAACGTGTCGCCGGTGAACGCGAGCTCCGACGGCCCCTGTGCGACCCGGAACACGACCGACCCTCGGGTGTGCCCCGGCGTGTGGTCGACGGTGACGGTGACGCCGCCGAGTTCCACCTTGTCTCCGTCGCGGTCCAATTCGACCACCTGGCGCGGCTCGCGGAACATCGTCGACAGGGCACGCTGCGCCAGTCGGGGCCCAAGACCCTTGATCGGATCGGTGAGCATCTCGCGGTCCTCGGGATGGATGAACACCGGGCAGCCGTAGGTGTCGCCGACCTTCTGCGCCGACCACATGTGGTCGACGTGGCCGTGGGTGAGCAGGACTGCCGCCGGGGTCAGCCGGTTCTCGTCGAGGATCTTGCGCAGTGGCGCCATGGCCCGTTGGCCGGGGTCGACGACGATCGCGTCGGCCCCCTGCTTGGGAGCCAGCACATAGCAGTTGCACTGCAACATGCCTGCGGGAAACCCTGTGAGGAACACGGGGACCAGTTTCCCATCCATCACACCCGTGGGTCGCGGCGCCTCTTCTCAGGCATTGCTGGCACACTCGTTGCCGATCACGAATACGAGGAGGAGTCCGCGGTGCCGACCAACGAACAGCGGCGGGAAACGGCCAAGCGCAAACTGGAGCGGCAGCTCGAGCGCCGCGCCGCCCAGGAGCGCAGGCGACGCCTGGTCACCATCATCGGTTCGGTGGTGGGCGTGCTGCTGGTCATCGGGGCCGTCGTCGCCACTGTCGTGCTGACCGGCAAGGACTCCGACACCCAGGCCTCGGCCGACACCTCGACGCCGTCGAGTTCGTCCGCCGCGCCCGCGCCCAGCGGTGGCACCCTGCCGCCGTTCGTCGCCCCGGCCAATCTCGGCGCCGACTGCCAGTACCCCGCCACCCCGGCCGAACCCGCCAGCAAGAAGAACAACCCGCCCCGCACGGGCAAGGTGCCCACCGAGCCCGCCCAGATCAGCGCCTCCATGACGACCTCGGAGGGCAATCTCGGGCTGCAGCTCGACAACGCCAAGGCTCCCTGCACCGTGAACAGCTTCGCCAGCCTCGCGCAGCAGGGCTACTTCAACGACACCCCCTGCCACCGGCTGACGACGTCACCCGGCCTTTCGGTCCTGCAGTGCGGCGACCCGACCGGCAAGGGCACCGGTGGACCCGGCTACGGCTTCGTCAACGAGTACCCGACCGACCAGTACCGGCCCGACGATCCCGCCTTGCAGGCACCCGTGGTGTACCCGCGCGGCACGCTGGCGATGGCCAACACGGGAGCCCCCGGCTCCAACGGCAGCCAGTTCTTCCTGGTCTACAAGGACTCCCAGCTGCCGCCGAACTACACCGCCTTCGGCACGATCGACGCCACGGGCCTGGCCACGCTCGACAAGATCGCGGCCGCCGGCGTCGTCCCCGGCGATCGAGGAGCCGACGACGGCGCCCCGAAGACGCCCGTGCAGATCAAGTCGATCCAACTGGACTGACGTCGGACCGGGTGCCGTCGTGACCATCCCGCCTCCCCCGCCGTACGGTGGACACCCGCCGTCGGGCGGACCTTGGGGCTACCCGCCGCCTCCCCGGCCGCAGCAGACCAACGGGTTTGCGATCGCGTCGCTCATTTGCGCGTTCGTGTTCTTCCCGCTGGGCATCGTGTTCGGTCACGTGTCCCTGGCTCAGATCAAGAAGACCCGCGAGGGCGGTCACGGCCTGGCCGTCGCCGGCCTCGTGGTCAGCTACGTGGCCGCCGTGCTGACGGTGGTGGCCGTCGTCGCCACGGTCGTCTTCGCCGGCGTCCTGATCCGCTTCGCCGAGGACTTGGATGCGCGTCGCCCGGGCGCACCGGGTACGGCGGCCACGCCGCCGACGGGTCAACCCCTGCCACCGTTCAAGCCGTCGGCGACCCTCGGGTCCAACTGCCAGTACCCCGCCACGACGGTGCCGACCAGCAAGCCGGTGCAGCCGCCGCGGACGGGCCGCATCCCCACCACCCCGGAGACCGTGCCCGCCACGATCGTCACCAATTCCGGGGCGATCGGCGTGGAGCTGGACAACGGCAAGTCGCCCTGCACCGTCAACAACTTCGTCAGCCTGGCCCAGCAGGGGTTCTACGACGGCACGGCGTGTCACCGGCTGACGGCGTCGAGCTCCTCCGGGCTATTGCAGTGCGGCGATCCGTCCGGTGACGGCGACGGCGGCCCGGGCTATCGCTTCCCGAACGAGTACCCGACCAACCAGTACCGGCTGGCCGATCCCGCGCTGCAGTCGCCCGTGGTCTATCCGCGGGGGACCCTCGCCATGGCCAATTCCGGGCCGGGCACCAACGGAAGCCAGTTCTTCCTCGTCTACCGCGACACCGACTTGCCACCGACCTATACGGTGTTCGGCTCACTCGACGAGACGGCCCTGGCCGTCGTCGACCGCATCGCGGCGAGCGGGGTGAAGGACGGTGGATCCGACGGCGCACCGGCCGCCACCGTGACCATCGCGTCGATCAGGCTCGACTAGGCGTCGAGCGCGGCCGCTTCGCCGTTGGCCTTTGCGACGATCGCGTCCAGCAGGCCGGGTACCGCGGCGTCGACCTCCTCCACGCGCAGTCTCTGGAGGGTGTGCCCGTCGACGACAAGCCGCTCGATGAGGCCGACTTCGCGCAGCGCCGTGAAGTGGTGTGTCGCCGTCGACTTGTTGATCCCGTCGTAGAGGCGACCGCAGGGCATCGGCCCCCGGGCGTTCGTCAACCGCCGGACCATCTCCAACCGGACCGGGTCGGCGAGGGCGGCCAGGAGCTGCTGCACGCCGGCAACGGGACGGGTCGGAAACGGCGTCGCCACCGTGTTCTGGCTCACGACCGGTTCGACGTTCATCTAACCGAGCGTACCCTCGAACGGGTTCGACCTTCGTCGAACCGTCGCCGACTCGAGGAGGATCCGTGGCAGTGGTCGCAGCCGCACCGCGCACCGACGAGACCCAGCGCGGCGCGTACACCCTGCTGCTCGTCCTCAGCGGAGTGGCACTCGGAGTGTCGGGTCTGCCCGCGCCGCTGTACGGGATGTACGAGGCGGAGTGGCACCTCTCGCCACTGTCCACCACCCTCGTCTTCGCGGTGTACGCCATCGCCGCACTCGGCGCGGTGCTGGTCGCCGGGAAGGTCTCCGACGTCGTCGGTCGCAAACCCGTGCTGCTCGGCGCACTGGTCGCGATGATCGTCGGCCTCGGCATCTTCCTGATCGCCGACGGCATGGCGATGCTGATGCTCGCCCGCGTGATCCACGGCGCCGCCGTCGGCTCGATCGTGGTCGCCGGGGCGGCGGCCCTTCTCGACCTGCGCCCCAACCACGGCGTCCGCTCCGGGCAGCTGAGCGGGGTGGCCTTCAACGTCGGCATGACGGTGGCGATCGTCGGCTCGGCCGTACTGGCGCAGTACGCACCGCACCCGATGCGCACGCCGTACGCGATCGTGGCGGTGATCTGCGCGGTCCTGGGCATCGGTGTCGTCGCCCTGCGGGAGCCACACCTGTCGCGCACCCGAGGTCCCATCCGCATCGCCAAGCCCGCCGTGCCCGCCGAGATCCGCGGTGACTTCTGGTTCGCCGCACTCGGTGCCACCGCGTCGTGGTCGGTGCTCGGGGTCCTGTTGTCGCTGTATCCGTCGCTGGCCGCCCAGCAGACGCACGTCCACAACCTGGTGTTCGGTGGCGCGGTGGTCGGGACGACGGCATTCGCCGCGGCCGTGGCCCAGCTCTTCTCCACCCGGATTCCGGCCCACCGGTCGGCGATCATCGGCGACGTCGGCATGGCGATCGCGCTGGTGCTCACCATTCCCGTGCTGAACACGCACAGCTGGCCCCTGGTGCTCGCCGCCGCCGCGGTACTCGGCGCGACGTTCGGACTCGGCTTCGGCGGCTCGCTGCGCCACCTGTCCCACGTGGTGCCCGCCGACCGCCGCGGCGAGACCATGTCCGCGTTCTACCTGATGGCCTACAGCGCGATGGCCGTGCCGACCATCGCGGCCGGCTGGGCCGCGACCCGCTGGTCGCTCGGTGCGGTGTTCCCGTGGTTCGCCTCGGCGGTCGCCGTGGCCTGCCTGCTCGCCGCCGGCATCGGCGCGGTCACCACGCGCAGCCGCTGAGCCTCCCGAACGGAATCAGGCCGCGGAGGTCACCCGGTAGACGTCGTAGACGCCCTCGACGTTGCGGACCACGTTGAGCACGTGGCCGAGGTGCTTGGGATCGCCCATCTCGAAGGTGAACCGGCTGATGGCCACCCGGTCGTTGGACGTCGCCACCGACGCCGACAGGATGTTCACCTTCTCGTCGGCCAGCACCCGCGTCACGTCGGACAGCAGCCGATGGCGATCCAGGGCCTCCACCTGAATGGCGACCAGGAAGACCGACGACGGCGACGGCGCCCACTTGACGTCGATGATGCGCTCGGACTGTTGCTCCAGGGACGTCGCATTCGTGCAGTCGGTCCGGTGCACGCTGACCCCGCCGCCCCGCGTGACGAACCCGAGGATGTTGTCACCGGGCACCGGCGTGCAGCACTTCGCGAGCTTGGTCAGCACGCCCGGCGCACCGGGCACCGCGACGCCCACGTCCTCGCTGGTGCGCTGCCGCACCGGCATGGTCGCCGGCGTCGAACGCTCGGCTATTTCGTCTTCGGCCTCGTCGTCGCCACCCAGCTGGGCGACCAACCGCTGCACGACGTGCCGCGCCGAGACGTGCCCCTCGCCGACGGCGGTGTACAACGACGACACGTCGACGTAGCGCAGTTCCCTGGCCAGCGCCGCCATGGATTCGGCATTCATCAAGCGCTGCAACGGAAGTCCGCCGCGACGCACCTCACGCGCGATCGAGTCCTTGCCCGACTCGAGAGCCTCCTCACGGCGCTCCTTGGCGAACCACTGCCGGATCTTGGCCTTGGCCCGCGGCGACACCACGAACGTCTGCCAGTCGCGCGACGGCCCGGCGTTGAGCGCCTTGGAGGTGAACACCTCGACCACTTCGCCGTTCTCGAGCTTGCGCTCCAAGGCCACCAGCCGCCCGTTGACCCGTGCCCCGATGCAGCGGTGGCCGACCTCGGTGTGCACCGCGTAGGCGAAGTCCACCGGCGTCGACCCGGTCGGCAGCGTCACCACGTCACCCTTGGGGGTGAAGACGAAGATCTCCTGGACGGCGAGGTCGTAGCGCAGCGACTCGAGGAACTCACCCGGGTCGGCGGCTTCCCGCTGCCAATCGAGGAGTTGACGCATCCACGCCATGTCGTCGATCTCGGCGGCGGCGTTGTTGGCCGGAACGCCGTTGCGGCCCTTGGCTTCCTTGTACCGCCAGTGGGCGGCGATGCCGTACTCGGCGGTGCGGTGCATGTCGCGGGTGCGGATCTGCACCTCCAGCGGCTTGCCCTCCGGTCCGACGACGGTGGTGTGCAGCGACTGGTAGACGCCGTACCGCGGCTGGGCGATGTAGTCCTTGAACCGACCCGCCATCGGCTGCCACAGCGAGTGCACCGCGCCGACGGCGGCGTAGCAGTCGCGGATCTCGTCGCACAGGATCCGCACGCCCACCAGGTCGTGGATCTCGTCGAAGTCGCGGCCCTTGACGATCATCTTCTGATAGATCGACCAGTAGTGCTTGGGCCTGCCCTCGACGGTAGCGTTGATCTTCGAGGCGTTGACGGTGTTGGCGATCTCGGCCCGCACCTTCGCCAGATAGGTGTCCCGCGACGGCGCCCGGTCGGCCACCAGCCGCACGATCTCCTCGTACTTCTTCGGATGCAGGATGGCGAAGGACAGATCCTCGAGCTCCCATTTGACCGTGGCCATGCCGAGTCGATGGGCAAGGGGGGCAATGACTTCCAGTGTCTCGCGGGCCTTGCGCGCCTGCTTCTCCGGCGGCAGGAAGCGCATGGTGCGCATGTTGTGCAACCGGTCGGCGACCTTGATCACCAACACCCGGGGGTCGCGCGCCATCGCGATGATCATCTTGCGAATGGTCTCGCCCTCGGCGGCGTTGCCCAGCACCACCTTGTCGAGCTTGGTGACGCCGTCGACCAGGTGGCCGACCTCGACCCCGAAGTCGGCGGTGAGCGCCTCCAGGGTGTAGCCCGTGTCCTCCACGGTGTCGTGCAGCAGGGCGGCAACCAGTGTCGTGGTGTCCATGCCAAGCTCGGCAAGGATGTTGGCCACCGCCAGCGGATGGGTGATGTACGGGTCACCCGAGCGGCGCAGTTGGTCGGCGTGCCGGAGCTCGGCCACCTCGTAGGCGCGCTGCAGCAGAGCCAGATCGGCCTTCGGGTAGACCTCCCGGTGAACGGCGACCAACGGCTCGAGGACCGGATTCACCGCGCTGCGCTGCGAGGTCATCCGCCGGGCCAAGCGCGCCCGCACCCGCCGCGACGCGCTCGAGGAGGTCTTGGACTCCGGCGCGACGGCGTCGGGGGTGATGACGGGCATCGGCTGCGTCTGAGTCAAGGCATGGTCGTCGGCCACCGTGCTCACCTCCTGACCCGTGCCGCTATTCGTCGAGGATATCCCTGCCGTGGCATCACACCACGTAGAGGCTCGTGACTGCCAGATCCGGCAGAGTCGCGCGCCCGTTCAAGGCCGACAGCTCCAACACCACCGCGGCGTCGGTGATGCTCGCCCCGCCGGTCCTCAACAACTTGGTGGCCGCCGCCAAGGTGCCCCCGGTGGCGAGCACGTCGTCCACCAACAGAACACGCAGTCCGGCCAGGTCCATTCCGTCGGCCGGGATCTCCAACGTCGCACTGCCGTATTCGAGGTCGTAGGTCTCACCGTGCACGGGTGGAGGCAGCTTGCCACCCTTGCGTATTGCCAACACCCCGGTACCCAGGCGGATCGCGACCGCGGCCCCCAACAGGAACCCTCGCGCGTCGATGCCGGCCACCAGGTCCACGTCGCCCGCGACGGCGGCGAGGGCGTCGGTCACCGTCGCGAGGCCGCGCGCGTCGGCGAGTACGGGGGTGAGGTCCTTGAACTGGATGCCAGGCTCCGGGAAGTCGGGCACCTCGCGCATCAACGACTCGATGACCGCGGCGACGTCGGGTCCCGACGAATCAGTCATCGGTTCAGCGCCCAGCGGTCCATGTTCCACCCAGCTCCCCATCGCGTCGGACTACTGTTCACCGCCGTCATCTTCGACGACGTCAGCAGAGTTCGCTGCTGACGGTACAGCGGCAGCGTGGGCATGTCGTCCCACAGGACGGGCGCGCCCTCGCCGAGCAGGCGGGCGTACTCCTTGGGGTCGGCCGTCACCGCGAGTGCGCCGATCACGCCGTCGACCTGTTCGTTCGCGTAGCCGGACAGGTTGTTGCCGTTGCCGCTGAACAGGTCGTAGGCGTCCATCGCCGAGGAACCGGACGAGCCGCTGCCCGCCGCACCGCCCGTGCTCGCCAGCAACACGTCGATCTGGTTCTGCCGCAACGATTCCGGGCCGATCCCATCGGACGCCACGTCCTGGACGGAAATGCCGGCCGGTTCGCAGGCCTTGGCGATTGCACCCACGGTGGCCGCGAGCCGGGCGTTGGGACTCTGGTAGCCGATGCGCACCGTCAGCGGCCTTCCTCCGAGCGCGTCGCGCGCCGCCGCGGGGTTGGACGCGCTGAACCGGCCACCCTCCGCCGCGTTCTCCGCGGCCGTCATCGAGTCCTCCGCGGTCGGATTGAGCCGACTGTTGGAGATCGGCGTCTGCGCGTTCTTGGCGATGGCGTCGCGTGGGGTGCACAGCGCCACCGCGCGTCGGGCGTCTGGGTTCAACAGCGGACCGTTGGGCGCGAAGATCAGTTGTTCGATGCCCGCCGACGGGCTGTCGGTCTGCACGTAGTCGGCAGGCAGGTTCAACACACCCGAGGATCCCGCCGCCACGTCGACGACGTCGTACTCCCCCGAGTTGATCCGCTCCTGCACGTCGGCACCACGCGGCCACACGGTGATCTTCGCCGTGACGGGCCTTGCGCCCCACCACTTGTCGTTGGCCACCAGCACGACCTCACCGTCGCGCCCGACCGAGCTCAGCTTGTAGGGGCCCGACGACGGAAATCGCTTGAGGTCCACGCCGGGGCTCAGGTTCCAGACGGTGTTCCACAGCTGGGCAACGCGTTCGATCCTGGGCAGGTCACCGGATTGGATGGCGGCGGTGACCGCCCCGTCGCCGGCGCCGAGTTCGTCGGCGATGACGTGCGACGGCATCATCGCCGTCGCGGCGAACAACTGGCCGAAGTCGACGAATCCACGGTCCTGGGCGAACGACACCCTGGCCTTCTTCTGCCCCGGGGCGCAGTCGACGTCGGCGACGTCGCCGTAGCCCGCCCGGCTCGCGGCGTCGAAGCCGGGAAACCGGCCGGACTGCGCCGCCCACGCCAACACCATGTCGTCACACGTGACGGGCTTGCCGTCGGAGTACACGGCGTCGTCGCTGATCACGTAGTCCAGCACCAACGGCGCACGCCCCACCACCGAGATGGTGCCGAAGTCGCGGTCGCCGACGACCTGTCCCTCCGGCCCGTGGTAGTTGAACCCGGTGAGGACGCGCGCGAATGCCTGCGGACCGGCCGAGGCCGCCCCCGACACCGTGTTGGTGTTGTAGGTGACCAGCGTCCCGTCGACGGCGTAGTCGATCTCGTCGGCCGGGCCACCGGCACACGAGGACAGGCCGAGACAGCCGACCACGGCGATCACGGCCGCCAGGATCGAGACCCGCCGGGATCGGACCATCATCGAGGCTTACCGCCTGGCGTTCCGCTTACCCGACGGCCTACCGGTGGGACGGCTCGGCTTGGCGCCAGGGGCCGGCTTCTCCGGGGCGGGGGTGGCCGAGACCGACACCCGCTCCGGCTGGACGTCGGACACCGAGTCCGTGGGATCCCCGCCCGCGTCGACGGTCGAACCCCTGCCCTTGCGCCGGTTCGTGACGCGGCGGGTGTGGGCCTTGACCAGGTCGGTGCGCTCCCTCATGGCCACCAGCAACGGCGTGGCGAAGAAGATCGACGAGTAGGTGCCGACGACGACGCCGACCAGCTGGACCAGCGCCAGATCCTGCAGGGTGCCGACACCGAGCAGCCAGACCGCGACGATGATCAGCGCGAGGATCGGCAGCACCGAGATCAAGCTGGTGTTGATCGAGCGCATGAAGGTCTGGTTGATCGCCAGGTTGGCCTGTTCGGCGAAGGTCCGCCGGGTGGTGTGCTCGAACCCGTGCACGTTCTCCTCGACCTTGTCGAACACGATCACCGTGTCGTAGAGGGAGAACCCGAGAATCGTCAGCAGCCCGATGACCGTGGCGGGGGTGACCTCGAAGCCGACCAGTGAGTACACGCCGGCAGTCACCGCGAGGTCGAACACCAGCGCCGCCAGCGACGCCGCGGCCATGTACCGCTCGTAGCGGACGGCGATGTAGACCGCGACGAGCACCAGGAAGACCACCAGCGCGATGAGCGCCTTCTTGGTGATCTGATCTCCCCAGGTCGACGACACGTCGGAGCTGCTGACCTCGTCCTTGCTGGGCTGACCGTTGGCCCCCTTGGGCTGGAACGCGTCGAACAGCGCCGTGCGGAGCTTCTCGTTGTCCGGATTGCTCAGCTTCTCGGTGCGGATCTGAATGGTGGCCGAGGCCCCGTTGCCCACCTGCACCACCGACTCCGGGGCAGAGCCCAGGGTCTTGCTGAAGACGTCTTCGACCTGCTGGGTCGTCACCTGGCCCTGCGCACCCGTCGCGGGCATCGACACCTTGGTGCCGCCCTCGAAGTCGATGCCGAAGGTGAAGCCGCGCAGCACGATGCTGGCGAGGCAGATCAGAACGATCGCACCGCTGATCCCGAACCACAGCTTGCGCTTGCCCACGACGTCGAACGCACCGGTGCCCGTGTACAGACGGACGAAGAAGCCGTGCCGAGGCGCACCCGACGAGGCCGTGCCCAGCTCTTCGGCGGTCGCGGTGTCGTCGAGTTCGACGGCTCCGTCCACGTCGGTCACGTCGTCCTTGGATTCATGCTTGGCCATGTCGCTACCTCCCTCCCGCTGACGTCGCGGCGGCCCGGCGTTCGCGAGCAATCTGCTGCACCGCACCGAGGCCGTTGAATGCCGGCTTGGACAACGTCGCCGACTTGGACGCGAGGAACACCAGCGGCCAGGTCACCAGGAACACCACGACCACGTCGAGGATGGTGGTCAGGCCGAGGGTGAACGCGAAGCCCTTGACCTGTCCGACCGCCAGGACGTAGAGGACCGCGGCGGCCAGGAAGCTGACCGCGTTGCCCGACAGAATCGTCTTGCGGGCCCGGGCCCAGCCTCGAGGCACGGCCGACCGGAAGGACCGGCCCTCCCGGATCTCGTCCTTGATGCGTTCGAAGAACACCACGAACGAGTCCGCGGTGGTGCCGATGCCGATGATCAGACCGGCGATGCCGGCCAAGTCGAGCGTGTACCCGATGTACCTGCCGAGCAGGACGAGGATCGCGAACACCATTGCGCCAGAGGCGACCAGCGACAGTGCGGTCAGCAGGCCGAGCACCCGGTAGTACAGCAGCGAGTACAGCAGCACCAGCCCGAGTCCGATCGCGCCGGCGATGAGGCCGGCCCGAAGCGACGTCAATCCCAGTGTCGCCGAGACGGTTTCGGCCTCGGAGGACTCGAACGACAGCGGCAGCGAGCCGTACTTCAGCACGTTGGCGAGCTCACGAGCCGAGTCCTGAGTGAAGTTGCCGGTGATCTGGGTGCGGCCGCCGGGAATCGCCTCGTTGATCTGCGGGGCGCTGACCACCTGCGAGTCGAGCGTGAACGCCGTCTGCGTGCCCACGTTGGCCGCGGTGAAGTTGGCCCAGATGTCGGAGCCCTCGCTCTTGAACTGCAAGTCGACGACGTACTCGCCGCGCTGCTGGTCCAGACCCGAGGAGGCGCTCTCGATCTGCTCGCCGCTGATGATGGACTTGTCGAGCAGATACACCTCCTTGTGGTCCTGCGAGCAGGTCACCAGGGGCAGGTTCGGATCGTCGTTGCCCGCCAGCACGTCCTCGTCGTTGCAGCGAGTCGCCTGAAACTGCAGCGCCAGGAGCTGGATCTGCTGATCGGTGCTCTGCCGCAACGCCTTCTCGTCGGAGATCCGCTGTGCCAGGTCCGCGCCCTTGGGGTTGGGGTTGGGCTTGGCGGGGCCGCCGGGTGCGGGCGTCGGGGCCGGCGTCGGGGCCGGCTCCTCGGGGAACGGCCGCGGCTGCGGCGCCGGTTCGGCCGGTGCCGGTTCGGCCGGTGCGGGGGCGCCGGCGGGAGGCGGCGTCGCCCCCTGGCCATCCTGGCTGGGCGGCACGATCGGCGCACCCGGCTCGGCCGGGGAGATCAGCGGCGGCATGCCCGGCGCGCCGGGCGCTCCCGGCATTCCCGGGATGCCCCCGGGCGCACCCTGCGGTGCCCCACCCGGGGCTTGGCCCGGCGGTGGTGTCTGACCCGCGGGAATGGCGTGGATGACGGGGCGGATGTAGAGCCGTGCCGTCTGTCCGAGGTTGCGGGCCTCGTTGCCGTCGTTGCCCGGGACGGTGATGACCAGGTTGTCGCCGTCGACGACGACCTCGGAGCCGGACACGCCGAGCCCGTCGACGCGGGAGCTGATGATCTCCTGCGCCTGGGCGAGCGATTCACGGGTGGGAGGGGTGCCGTCCGGGGTTCGGGCGGTCAGGGTTACGCGGGTGCCGCCCTGCAGATCGATGCCCAGCTTGGGCTTCGGTTGCTTGTCTCCGGTCAGGAACACCAGCAGATAAGCACCGATGAGCAGAACCAGAAAAAGCGTCAGGTAACGGTAGGGATGCACCGGCGCCGAAGGCGATGCCACGTTCTTGGTTCTCCTCAGATCGGTACGTCAACCCGCAAAGAGTACGTGGTTGCGCTGTGTGCTCGGCCGTCAGTCTTTCGTGAACCGGTTCGGGTCGGGATTCACCTCGGTGCCGACACCGGGCCGGTCGAGTTCCCGAGCCGTCGGCTCCTCGGCGACGACGGTGTCGTCGTCCTCGTACTCGTCCGCGTCGTATTCGTCCTCGTCGGCCACGGTCTTTTCCTTGACGGCGAGCTTCAGCATCGTGACCACGACGCCGGGGGCGATCTCCACGTCGACCTTCGAATCGGAGACCGCGGTGATGGTGCCGTAGAGACCGGCCGTGGTCATGATCTCGTCGCCGACCGTCAGCGAGTCGTGCAGGTTGATGGTCGCCTGCATGGCCTTCTTCTGCCGACGGGACGCGAAGAACATGAATGCGCCCATGACGACGAGCAGCGGGACGAAGATGGCGAGATCCATGTCAACTCTGACTTTCGTATCGATTTCGGTCATGGCTCCCCGGAACGGATGCGAACACACGGGGGCCTACTCACCGACCAGTGTGCCATTACCGCGACCGTCGTCCGACCTGGCCCGTCGCGACGTGACGGACGTTAGTACCACTAAACTCTGGTTTCGTCGCCGGCGACGGGCAAGGCCGCCGAAAGCGTAGGAGAAGGCGGCTGTGAGGCGCGATTTCAGCGGTCGCGCCGCACTCGTACCGAGGTTTCCGTTCGCACCGCCGATCCCGGCGACTAGGCTTCGGCGTGACGTTCCGACGTCTCCTCCCCCTCTTCCTTAGCAGGAGTCATGACGTGAGCACCATCGAACAAAGCCGCCACCTCGCCACCTCGATCCCCGGGCCCAAGTCGTCGGCCCTGATCGCCCGCAAGACCGGCGCGGTCGCACGCGGCGTCGGCAACACGATGCAGGTCTACGCCGCCCGTGCCGGTGGCGGCATCGTGGAGGACGTCGACGGCAACCGCCTGATCGACCTGGGCTCCGGCATCGCCGTCACCACCATCGGGAACGCCTCGCCTCGCGTCGTCGAGGCCGTCGCCGCCCAGGCCGCGCAGTTCACCCACACCTGCTTCATGGTCACGCCCTACGAGGGGTACGTCGCGGTCTGCGAACACCTCAACCGGCTCACCCCCATCGCCGGCGAGGCCCGGTCGGCGCTGTTCAACTCCGGTTCCGAGGCCGTCGAGAACGCCGTCAAGATCGCCCGCACCTACACGGGCAAGCAGGCCGTCGTCGCGTTCGACCACGCCTACCACGGCCGCACCAACCTCACGATGGCGCTGACGGCCAAGTCGATGCCCTACAAGCACGGTTTCGGCCCGTTCGCCCCCGAGGTCTACCGGGCGCCGATGTCCTATCCCTACCGTGACGCCGAGTTCGGCAAGGAGCTCGCCACCGACGGTGAACTGGCCGCCAAGCGCGCCATCAACGTCATCGACAAGCAGGTGGGCGCCGGCAACCTGGCCGCGGTGATCATCGAACCGGTGCAGGGCGAGGGTGGCTTCATCGTCCCCGCCGAGGGCTTCCTGCCGACCCTGCTCGACTGGTGCCGCAAGAACGACGTCGTCTTCATCGCCGACGAGGTGCAGTCCGGCTTCGCCCGCACGGGTGCGATGTTCGCCTGCGAGCACGACGGCATCGAACCCGACCTCATCGTCACCGCCAAGGGCATCGCCGACGGCTTGCCGCTCGCGGCCGTGACCGGTCGCGCCGAGATCATGGACGCCCCCCACGTCGGCGGTCTCGGTGGAACGTACGGCGGCAATCCGATCGCCTGCGCCGCCGCCCTGGCGACCATCGAGACGATCGAGGCCGACGGCCTGGTCGCCCGCGCCCGCGACATCGAAGCGTTCATGAAGGAGCGACTCGGCCGGATGCAGGCCGACGACGACCGCCTCGGAGACGTCCGCGGTCGGGGGGCGATGATCGCCGTCGAGCTGGTCAAGTCGGGCACCACCGAGCCCGACCCCGACCTGACCAAGGCGTTGTGCGCCGGGGCGCACGCGGCCGGGGTGATCGTATTGTCTTGTGGCACTTACGGAAACGTCTTGCGCTTCTTGCCCCCGCTGACGATCGGCGACGACCTCCTCGAGGAAGGTCTCGACGTTCTCGCCCTCGTCCTGAAGGACCTCTGATCGATGACCGTGGTGAAGAACTTCATCGGCGGTGAACTGGTCGACTCGACCAGCGGCGCGACGATGCCGTTGGTCGACCCCGCCACCGGTGAGCGGTACGGCACCGCACCGGTGTCCAACCAGGAGGACGTCGACCGCGCCTACGCCGCGGCGGCCGCCGCGTTCACGGAGTGGAAGCGCACCACCCCGTCGGCACGGCAGAAGGCGCTGCTCGACTTCGCCGACGACGTGGAACGCGCGGCCGACGACCTGGTGGCCGCCGAGGGACGCAACACGGGCAAGCCCCACCACGTCACCCGGGTCGAAGAGCTACCGCCGATGGTCGACCAGATTCGCTTCTTCGCCGGTGCCGCACGCGTTCTGGAGGGCAAGTCGGCCGGCGAGTACCTCGAGAACCACACGTCGTGGATCCGCCGCGAGCCCGTTGGCGTGATCGGGCAGGTGGCGCCCTGGAACTACCCGATGATGATGGCGATCTGGAAGTTCTGCCCCGCCGTCGCCGCCGGCAACACCGTCGTCATCAAGCCCAGCGACACGACGCCGGTGACCACCGTCATGCTCGCCGAGTTGGCGGCCAAGCACTTCCCGCCCGGGGTGCTCAACGTCGTCACCGGTGACCGGGTCACCGGTGCGTCGGTCGTCTCGCACCGCACGCCTGCGATGGTGTCGATCACCGGATCGGTGGAGGCGGGCCGGGCGGTCGCCGTCAGTGCGGGCGGGCACCTCAAGCGCACCCACCTCGAACTCGGCGGCAAGGCGCCGGTCGTCGTGTTCGGCGACGCCGACGTCGCCGCCGCGGCCGAGGGCATCGCCACGGCCGGCTACTTCAACGCCGGTCAGGACTGCACCGCGGCGACCAGGGTGCTCGCGCACGCGTCGATCGTCGACGAGTTGACTGCGGCGCTGGCCGAGCAGGCCACCAAGGCGCTGACGACGTTCGGCAGGGCCGCCGACGACGAGGACGCGTGGGTTCCGCCGGTCAACAACGTCAACCAGATGGAGCGCGTGCTGGGCTTCTTCGACGACGTCCCCGACCACGCCACCGTCGCCGCGGGCGGACATCGCCAGGGCGTCGACGGTTTCTACGTGGCGCCCACCGTCATCGGCGGAGTGCGGCAGGAGGACCGGCTGGTGCAATCCGAGGTGTTCGGCCCCGTGATCACGGTCCAGTCCTTCGCCGACGAGGACGACGCGCTGGAGAAGGCCAACGGGGTGGACTACGCCCTCGCATCGTCGGTGTGGACGAAGGACGTGTCGACGGCCATCCGGGTGTCGAACGCGCTCGACTTCGGCTGCGTGTGGATCAACACCCACATCCCACTGGTCGCCGAGATGCCGCACGGTGGCTTCAAGTCCTCCGGGCACGGCAAGGATCTGTCGATGTACGGGCTGGAGGACTACACCCGCATCAAGCACGTCATGGTCTACACCGGATAGCGGGGCCCTACCGACCGACCAGGGTGTCGTTGCGGCCCTTGCCCCCGAGGCGGTCCCGCCAGCTGCGCCGCGGGAGGTCGGCTCCCCGGGGGTACGTTTCGTGCGGTGTAGTCGGTCCGGTCGTGGGCAGAACCGTGGTCGGGTGGTCGCCGCCGTCGACGTGCTCGACGCGGTCGGCGGCGGCCAGCCGCTGGGCGTAGCCGACGTCCCGCACGCTGCGCACGGACAGCCGACCGAGGCCCATCGCTCCCAGGAAGACGATCAGCGCGCCGAGCCCGTAGAAGTAGGTCAACTCCAGCCATGCCGCCTTGGTGTCGGTCTCCGCGACCGGGCCGCCGATCTCCCCGATCGTCAGCGTGGTGGCCATCACCCGTCCGATGACGAACCACGCCCCGGCGACGACGCTGAGCCATCCGCCGAGCATCGCCGTGGCCCGGTTGCGCGAGGTGAGCAAGAGGAAGCCGCCGACGACGGCCACGGCACCCGGAAGCACCTCGAGCCAGCCCCTGGCGGCAGTCCAGCCCGACCCGAGTTCGGGGTTGTAGGCGAAGTCGAACATCGGCCCCACGAACGGCACCAACGCACCCCACAACCCCAGGACGACGACGAGCAGGCCGCTGGCCGCGCCTCGGCTGCGCGGGATGCGCATTCGTCCGCCTCGTGCTTCTTCACCCGCAATGACCCGTGACATGTCGGCCTCCTCGTTGGCGCCGGGGTACCCACATCGGCGGCGAACCTAACCATCTTCCGGCGGGGATCTTGGCGACCTCAGCGAAGTTAGCTCGCGCCGTGACGGTGGTGCATCCGACCGCTGCCCACGCCCTGTTCGGCGTCGTCCGGCAGTCGCCAGCAGCATGTCGGCAACGCCGCAACCGCCGTCGACCACGACGGATTGGCCGCAGGCCGCCGATCGGGCGCACACGGGCGCGCCGGTGGAACGTCCCCGGTGGGTGATCCGTCGACGGGATCTCGCCGACCTCCGGCAAACAGTCGGCAGGTCTTGTACGATCCGGCTGGGGAGTTCGTCACTTGAGCTGAGATCACGCCGTGACGGCTGAGGCACACGACTGGCAAGGGCGAACAGGCGAAGTGGACTGGATGTGTCGCTGGTGGCGGCAGCCCGATCACTATCAGTGGCTGTCTGCGTATCTGGCCGTCCGCAACCTTCAACGATTCACCCGATACATGATGGCGACCATCGTCGCGGCCCTCGGCGTGGTGCCGGTGCTGATGCTGTTCACGCCCGCCGGCCCGCAGGCCCCGGCCACCCGGGCCGCCTCGCTGGCGGTCGCCGTGGGCTGCGCGGTGATGGCCGTGCTGTGGGCGACGAGATGGCCCAACCGAAACCAGTCCGCCGTGTTCGTCGTCGTCGCCAACGCGTCCCTGGCCGCGACGTGCCTGCTCGCCTTCCAACCCGGTACCGGGATCCAGGGGGCTACCGCGTTTGCCGCGCTGGCCGGCTACGTCGCCTTCTTCCACACCGCCCGGTACTTGGCCCTCACCCTCGCCACCGCCGTCGGCACCGCACTTGCGTGCGCCGGGGCGATCGCCGTCGGAGGTGACGCTCCGCTGGCGGCGAGCAATCTGATGATTCTCTGCGTCAGCGTCCTGGCCGTGCCGTTCTGCGTCCAGGTGCTGGTGCACACCCTTGGCATCGACGCACTCAACTCCGACATCGACCCCTTGACCGACCTGCCGAATCGGCGCGCCTTCCGGCGGTCGGTCCGCATACTGGCCGCCGAGTCGAGCCGCGACGGCACGGCACATCTGACCGTGGTGATGGTCGACCTCGACGACTTCAAGCGGATCAACGACACCGCCGGACACGCGGCGGGCGATCAGACGCTGGTGGTGGTCGGCGGCATCCTCCGGCGCATCCGTCGCGGCGACTCCATTGCCGCGCGCATCGGTGGCGAGGAGTTCGTCGTCGCGGTGTCAGGGGATCGGCGGGACGCCGTCGGTCTCGCCGAGCGGATCCGTCGCGAAATCGCCTCGGCACCGATGCGGGTCACGGCCAGCATCGGGGTGGCCAGCGGCTCGCTCTACCGGGTGCCGCCCCGCGACCTCATCACCCACGTCGACTGCCTGGTCGAGTCGGCGGATCGGGCGATGTACCGGGCCAAGCGTTCCGGCGGCAACCGCGTCCACGTAGTCGGTCATCCGCAGGAGAGCTACGTCGAGAAGCCAATGGCGAGCAGCACGACGGCGACCAACGGAAACGCCCCCTGGATGACCGCCGACCGCGCCTTGGCCGGAGCCGACGCCAGGAGCACCACGGCAGCGGCCAACATCGATCCGACACCGGCGAAGAGCAGTGCGGCCCCGACGCGGGTGCCACCCGAGATCGTGAACGCCAACCCGACCACGGTGACGACCGCCAAGAAGAGGTTGTAGAAGCCCTGGTTGAAGGCCATCAGCTTGGTGGTCTCGGCTTCCTCGGCCGACGTGCCGAACGCCGCACGCGTCCGCGGGGCGGTCCACCGGAACGACTCCAAGATCCAGATGTAGACGTGTAGTGCGGCGGCCAGCGCCGCGAAGATCACCCCAGCTGTGGTCATGGTCGGTCGACGCTCCGTTTCGATGGT
>Ga0209051_1000548_pt1 | contig 45704 bp, 40 predicted proteins | sample AraplaCvi_mMS_r2_2_FD_184286 | JGI IMG/M metagenome (GOLD analysis project Ga0209051, IMG submission 184286) | Arabidopsis root microbial communities from North Carolina, USA - plate scrape MF_Cvi_mMS_r2 (SPAdes) (version 2) | ecosystem: Host-associated > Plants > Roots > Endosphere | place...
CTACGGCCACCACTCCGCCCAAACGCTGACCTCAATGATCTACCTCTGCCTCGGCGGACTACACCCGCAGCTACCCACAAGAAGGTGAGGAGCCGCACACTAGTACGACCCACCGACAAGACATCGGCTCTGAAACACAAGTGACACAAGGGGTCTGGCCACCACGCGAGCGTGCGCGAAGTGCGATCTCCGCTCGGCGTGTCGGGTGCAGACACGCACGCTCGCGCCGGTGTGAAGGCGGGCGTCGACCGTCAGGACGGCTCCCAGCCACCCCAGTCCTCACCGGTGAACACCTGGCCGTCGGGGATCTCGAAGCGCTCGAGGAAGACCTGAAGTGCCGGCTGCATCTGGCCGTGCAGTGCGGTCATGGCGTCGACGATCTCCGGTGTCATCGGGTCGTAGTCGGCGGGCTTCTGCGGTGGAATGAGGCCGAGGTGCAACGCCATCTCCAACTGGTAGAAGGTGAAGTCGCCGTATGGTCGCTTGGGGTCGGCACCGGGAACGTCGTCGATGTCGTAGGGGTCTGACAGACGCCAGTTCATCATGGCCAGCAGGCGTCGATGCGGATCCGTGAAGTCGAACGGACCTTCGTCGGGCAGCGCCTGGACGAAGAACGAGTACTCGGAGTGTTCGGGTAGCCGCCGATAGGAGTACGACGCCACGGGACAGGTGCCATGTGCCGTGGCGATCCGCAATAGGTGCAGGTCATCGGGCTCGGAGTTCCAGTCCGGCGGAAAGCACGGCGCGCCCACTTCGGCCCCGTCCCAGCCCACCCGTACCGCCCGCAGTCGCTCGGTGTGGTCGCGTTGCCAACGAATCTCCACGTGCGTCATTCTTCCAGATTGGGCGGTGACGACCCCGCGCCTCCCCGCTACCAGTCGACGCCGAACTCCTCTGCGCCGTCGATCAACCACTCCGCCAGATAGCGGGCGAAGGACGACCGGACCAGGATTCGATAGTCGGACCCGTTGTCGCCCAACGGCATCAGCACGACCGCCGCTTGCCCCAGCATCGTCTGAACGGCAGTCCCCGACGTGAAGACGCGCGGGTGCAGGTCGACCGAGCAGCCCTTGGCGATGACGTCGCGGGCATGGGCACCCCGCATCCGTACGGTGGTCCGCTGAGCCGAGACGTCGACGGCTGCCCCACCGTGCTCGACCACCGCGTCGCGCAGCCGGGACTCCAACTCCTCGGGGGCCTGGGCGGTCGAGGTGACGAGCCACTCGTCGGGCCCGAACCAGATCACCGTGGTGTCGGGGGCCGTGGCCGTCGTCGACGCGGTGGTGGGCAACGCGGAGACGCCGAGGGTCCGCGCGGCCGCCGCGGCTCCGGGTCCGGACGCGTCGACCCACAGGTCCACCATCGTGACGAACGGTTCCTCCTGGGCCGCAGCCGATTCCGGCATCTGCGCAAACCGCGGTGCGAAGCCTTCGAGCGGACTCTGGCGGGTGAGGCTGTCAGCCATCGCGACGGGCTCCTTCGGGATCGACGAGGACGGACCCGGTGACCTCCACCGGCACCAGGGCTCCGTTGACCGGGACACTCAGGGTGTCGCCGATGCGGGCGTGGCCGCCCTTCACCAGGGCCAAGGCGAACGGACGCCCCAGCTCTGCGCTGAGATAGCTCGACGTGACGTGTCCGAGCATCGGCACCGGCGGCGGCGGCAGCTCGCCGTCGGCGCTGGGCTCGATGATCTGCGCGCCCTCGGGCAACACCGTCTCGGCGTCGACCGGGAGCAGTCCGACGAACTGCTTGCGCAGCGGGTTGAGGTTCTCGCTGCGCGTGAAGGAGCGTTTGCCGATGAAGTCGACCTTCTTCTTCGACACCACCCAGTTCATTCCGAGATCCTGCGGGGTGACCGTGCCATCGGTGTCCTGACCGATGATGGGATAACCCTTCTCGGCGCGCAGCACGTGCATCGTCTCGGTGCCGTACGGCGTGATCCCGTGGCGCTCACCGGCCGCGAGCAACTTCTCCCACACCGCGGTTGCGTACCAGCCCATCACGTTGACCTCGTAGGCGAGTTCGCCGGAGAAACTGACGCGACCCACCCGGACGTGCGCGCCGTCGAGCATGGTGTCCCGCCACGCCATGAAGGGGAACGCGTCGTTGGCGACGTCGAGATCGGGGAACACCGCGCCGATCACGTCGCGGGACTTTGGGCCCACGACGGGGAAGGTGTGCCACTGTTCGGTCACCGAGGTCATCCGCACCCGCAGGTGGGGCCACTCGGTCTGCAGCCACTCCTCCATCCAATCCAGGATGTGGGCGGCGCCGCCGGTGGTGGTGAACACCTGGAAGCGGTCCTCGGCGAGGCGCATGACGGTGCCGTCGTCGATGACCATGCCGTCCACGCCGCACATCACGCCGTACCGGATCATCCCGACCTTCAGGCTGCTCATCAGGTTCGTGTAGAGCATGTCGAGGAACTGACCGGCGTCCGGTCCCTGCACGTCGATCTTGCCCAGGGTCGAGCCATCGAGGATGCCGACTCCGCTTCGTGCGGCGGCACATTCGCGGAGGACGGCGGTGTGCATGTCCTCACCGGGCAGCGGATAATACCGCGGGCGCTTCCACTGGCCGACGTCTTCGAACACCGCACCCCGGTCCACGTGCCAGTCGTGCACCGCGGTGACCCGCTCCGGATCGAACATGTGACCCCGGCTCCGGCCGGCCAGGGCGGCGAAGGCGACCGGTGTGTACGGCGGCCGGAACGTGGTGACGCCCATGTCCTCCGGACGGCTGCCGAGTAATTCGGCCGTGATGCCCGACGCGACGACGCCGGAGGTCTTTCCCTGGTCGTGCGCCGTTCCGATCGTGGTGTAGCGCTTGATGTGCTCCATGGAGCGCATCCCGGCGCCCACCGCCCGGACCAGATCGGCGACCGTCGCGTCACGCTGAACGTCGACGAACTGGCGGGTGGCGGCAGCGGGTTCGGGCACGTACCACAGGACCAGGCTGGGCCCCGGTGTCCGAACGGAGTCGCCCTCGCCCGGAATCGGATCGCCCGTGGCGACGAATCCGACTGTCGCCAGGGTGGATTCGGCCATTTCACGCCCGCTGCGGAGACAACCCGGCAGGTCGAAGATCCCGGTCGCGGCGCCGACGACGTCGACTCCGTCAAGTGGCTCGCCGGGCACGAAGGCCCCGAGCGCCTCGTCGTAACGCAGCTTTCCACGCACCTGGCTGTACAGGTGCACCGCCGGGTTCCAGCCGCCACTCACCAGCAGCACGTCGCACGCCACGGCGGCGTCGACGCCCGAGACGTCCACGTGCGTCACGCGCTCCTCGCCCCGGGTGCCGGTGACCACCGAACCCAGATGGACGGTGATGCCGCGCGCCGCGCACTCCTCGACCAGGTCGTCGGACAGATCCGTCCGCGCGTCGACGACGGCGGCGACCTGCACGCCCGCGTCCTGGAGGTCGAATGCGGTGAGGTAGGCGCTGTCGTTGGTGGTGAACACGGCGGCCTGGTCGCCGACCGTGACGCCGTAGCGGTGCAGGAACGTCCGTGCCCCGCCGGCCAGCATGATGCCGGGCCGGTCGTTGTCGGTGAACACGATGGGACGCTCGTGGGCACCCGTGGCGATCACGATCCGGCGCGCTCGAATCCGCCAGACCCGCTGGCGGCTCACCGCCGCGGGCGCGTCGACGCCGAGGTGATCCGTACGGCGTTGCAACGCCAGCACGAAACCGTCGTCGTAGTGACCGAAGGCGGTGGTGCGCTGCAGGTGCAGGACGTCTGGAAAGCTGGCCAGCTCGGTCACGGCGTCGTCGACCCACTCCATCGCGGGCCGGCCGCCGATCGTGTCGTCGCTGCCCAACAGCGCGCCACCGGCTTCGCTCTGCTCGTCGAGGAGTACCACCCGCGCTCCGGACCGGGCCGCGGTCAGTGCGGCCGACAACCCGGCCGGGCCCGCTCCGACGACGAGGACGTCGGCATGGGCGTGCGTCGCGTCGTACCGTGCGGTGTCGGCGATCTCCGCGAGGCGGCCCTGCCCCGGGATGCCCCGGGCGGCAAGCCCGTCGAACAGTTCGACGGTGGTGGCCAGCAGCATGGGCTCGGGGAACGGATATTCGATCTGAACCAGACCGCCGGTGTCCTCCGCCCATGCTGCGGTGAAGCCCCTTGGCCTGCCCAGCTTGATGCTGGTGGTCACCTGGTGAACACCGTTGGCCAACAACGCCGATGCGAGCGTGTCGCCAGGGTGTCCGGTCAGCTCCCGGTCATCGAAGACGAAGGTGTAGGTGGTGGAGCGGTCGACGCGACCGCCCTCGGGCGTGCGGAAGGGTGCGGTCATGGAGTGGGCCTCTGCTCGTCAGGTCGGTACACGCTCTGAAACCGGTAGGTGGCGGTGTCACGGACGGCGTTGAACCAGCGACGGCAGCCGGCGCTGTGGCTCCAGCGCTCCGCGAACAGACCCTTCGGATTGGTTCTGAAGAACACGTAGCGGGCCCATTCCTCGTCGGTCAGCGCCTGCGGATCCTCCGGGTAGGGGACGTGCGCCTGCCCGCCGTAGTGAAACTCGGTCTCCTCGCGCGTTCCGCACCAAGGACATTCGATGAGTTGCATGGTTGCTCCTGAGTGGACGGCTCGGTGGGCCTAGTGCGCGACGCCGGCGGCGCCGTGTTCGTCGACCAGCGCCCCGCTGACGAAGCGGTCCAGGCTGAACGGCGCGACGAACTCGTGCGGTTCGTCGTTGGCGATGGTGTCGGCGAGACACCAGCCGATGCCAGGGGTGGCCTTGAATCCGCCGGTGCCCCAGCCCGCGTTGAGATACAGGTTCTCGTAGGGGGTGCGGCCGACGATCGGTGAGGCGTCCGGGCAGACGTCGACGATGCCGGCCCAGGTGCGCAGGAGGTGGGCGCGGGCGAAGACGGGAAACAACTCGACCGCCGCGGCCATCTGGCGCTCGATGATGTGGAAGGCGCCCCGCTGGCCGTACCCGTTGTAGGAGTCGACGCCGGCGCCCATCACCAGTTCGCCCTTGTGTGCCTGAGACACGTAGACGTGTACGGCATTCGACATGACGATCGTCGGGTGTACGGGCTCGAGCAGTTCGGAGACCAGAGCCTGCAGGGGGTGGCTTTGCAGTGGGGTGCGGATGCCGAGCATGTCGGTCAGCGTGGACGTGTGCCCGGCCGCGCACAGCGCGACCCGACCCGCGCCGATGTCGCCCTGGGTGGTCCGCACGCCGGTGACCCGTTCGCCGTCGGTCACGAAGCCGGTGACCTCGCAGTTCTGGATGATGTCCACGCCGGCCTGGTCGGCCCGACGGGCGAACCCCCATGCGACGTAGTCGTGCTTGGCGATGCCGGCCCGCGGCTGATAGGTCGCACCCATGATGGGATAGCGAATGTCGTTGGACACGTTGACGATCGGGCACAACTTCTTGACCTCGTCCGGGTCCACCCAGTGGGCGTCGACGCCGTTGAGCTTGTTGGCCTCGACCCGTCGCACGCTGTCGCGCACGTCCTGCAGGCTGTGGGCGAGGTTCAGGACGCCGCACTGCTTGAACAGGATGGGATAGTCCAGGTCGTCCTCGAGGCCCTCCCACAGCTTGAGCGCGTGCTCGTAGATGCGGGTGCTCTCATCCCACAGGTAGTTCGACCGGATGAGCGTGGTGTTGCGGGCCATGTTTCCACCGGCGAGCCAGCCGCGTTCCAGCACGGCGACGTTGGTGATGCCGTGGTTCTGCGCGAGGTAGTGGGCGGTCGCCAGGCCGTGGCCCCCGCCGCCGACGATGACGACGTCGTAGTTCTTCTTGGGCGTCGGCGTGCGCCAGAGGAATTCGGGGTGGTCCGGCAGGTGTGCGCCGGGCGGCACGGTCGGGGTCGTCATGGACGCCTTCCTGGGATCTCTCTGGCTTGATTACTGGTATATCAGTTAGCGATTAGGCTAGGATCAAAACGTCACCACGTCAACAGATCTACGGAGAGGTCGGCGATGACCCTGGTGGACCATCCGGTCGACGGACCCTGGGCCGGCTCCGACATCGGCGGCGAGAGCAACGCCGATCGCGCCTACGAGGTGATTCGCGAGCGTCTCGTGATGCTCGACATCAGACCCGGGGAGCCCATCAACGACGACCGGCTGGCGACGGAACTGGGCTTTGGCCGCACTCCCGTGCGTGAAGCCGTCAAGCGTCTGGAACGCGATCGCCTCGTCGTGGCCTACCCCCGTCGGGGCACCTTCGCGACCGCGGTGGACCTGACCGACCTGGCCGACATCTCCGAGATTCGCACGCAGCTCGAGCCGACGGCGGCGGCCAGGTCCGCCCGCACCGCGTCTGCCGAAGCGCGTGCGCGCCTCGCAGTCCTGGCGCGGGGCATCGCCGCCATCGACGACGGGGACGATCCGCGTGAGGTGCTGCGCCGTGACGTCTACGTGCACCGGGAGATCTATCGCGCGTCGGGAAACCCACACCTCGAGCAGATCCTGATCACCCTCGACGGCCACGCGACGCGGATCTGGTGCCTCTTCCTGGACCGGTTGCCCGACGTCGCGACGCACGTGCGAGAACACGTCGCGCTGCTCGAGGCCATCGTCGCGGGAGACGAGGTAGCCGCGGCCGAGCTGACGCTGGCTCACGTGACGGGCTTCGAACGGGCGATTCGCGCACTGCTCTGACGGTCGGCGTCGATGGCCGGGTCTCTGATATATCATCGACACGGCACGGCTGGAGTTAGCTGCCGGCTGCGAGACGACGTCGTCGGGAGGATCGTGACCGTGACCATGCTGAGCTCGGAGGAGCTGGAAGCCGACCCCGAGGGCATGTCGTTCGCCGACCGCGCCTACCTCGCCATCCGCGACAAGCTGATCATGCTCGACATTCGCCCCAGCGAGGCGATCGTGGAAAGCGAACTCGCCGCCGAACTGCAATTCGGCAGGACCCCCGTCCGGGAGGCGCTCAAGCGACTGGAGGCCGACCGGCTGGTCGTGTCCTATCCGCGCCGGGGCACGTTCGCCACGGGGGTCGACGTCGCCGATCTCCGGCACATCTCGCAGATCAGGGTGAACCTCGAGCCCGTGGCGTCACGCACCGCCGCAGAGGCCGCGAATCCCGGGACGAGAGAGCAACTCTCGAGGTTGGCCGACGACACCGACGCGCTGGACGTCGCCGGCATCGACCGCAACGAACTGATGCGGTGGGACCTCAAGGTGCATCGCGCGATCTATCGGGCCGCGGGGAACCCCCATCTCGAAGACGTGTTGGTGCGCTACGACAACCTCGCCACCCGGATCTTCTGCCTGTTCCTGGACCGGCTCCCGACGGTGGCGAAGCACGTGGGCGAACACACCGATCTGCTCAGGGCCATCGCCGCCGGAGACGGCGACGCGGCCGCGGCGATCGCGCTCGACCACGTCGTCGGATTCGAGGAGTCGGTCCGCGCCATCGTGTGAGGACCGTCAGCTGAAGACGACGGTGCGGTGCCCGTGCATCATCACGCGGTTCTCGCAGTGCCAGCGAACCGCTCGGGAGAGGGCCAGCGCTTCGGCGTCCTGGCCCACGGTCGCCAGCCGCGCTGGGTCGTAGGAGTGGTCGATGCGAATGACCTCCTGCTCGATGATCGGACCCTCGTCGAGGTCTGGCGTCACGTAATGTGCGGTCGCACCAACGAATTTCACACCACGGTCGTAGGCCTGGTGGTACGGCTTGGCGCCCTTGAAGCCAGGTAGGAACGAGTGGTGGATGTTGATCGCGCGACCTCGCAACGTCGAGCAGGTCTCATTCGACAGCACCTGCATGTACCGGGCCAGCACGACGAGATCGGCGTCGTACTCGTCGACCATGGCCAGCAATTCGGCCTCGGCCGCCGGCTTGGTGGTCGGCGTCACCGGGATGTGCACGAACGGCAGGCCCGCGGCTTCGGCCATCGGCCGCAGCACCTCGTGATTCGAGACGACGGCCACCAGTTCACCGCCGAGGGTGCTCGCGCGCCATCGGAAGATCAGGTCGTTGAGGCAGTGACCCATCTTCGAGACCATCACGATCACCCGCGGCGGCACTCCAGCGTCGAAGCGGTAGGACATCCCGAAAGTGGTTGCGAGCTCGAGGAATTGCTCCGTCAGCTCGGCGGCGTCGGCGATCTCCTCCCCGCAGACGAACTTGGTGCGAAGGAAGAACGACTGGCTGACGGTGTCGTCGAACTGCTGATGTTCGGCGATGTCGCAGCTGCGGGAGAACAGGAACGAGGTGACGGCGTGCACGATGCCCGGTCGCTGCGGGCAGCTCAGGGTCAGGGTGAAGTTCTGGCTCATGACGTCTCCTGGGAGGACTGGGGGTGGACCTGGGTACTGCCGGTCATGCCCGAATCTTGTTCATCTCGGGGTCGACGAGTGGTTCGGCGACGACGGTGGCCGCGACGCGTCGATCGAAGTACTGGATCTCGACGCCGGTTCCGACGACGGCGGTCGCGGGCAACCAGGCGTAGGCGATGGGCGCACCGACGGTGTGTCCGAACGACGCGCTGGTGACGTAGCCGACCGGCGCGCCGTCGACGAAGACCGGTTCCGATCCCATCACCACCGAACTACCGTCGTCGACGACGAGGCAGGCCAGCCGCTTCTGGACGGTGTCGTCGGAGATCCCGGCCACGGCGTCGCGGCCGACGAATGCCTCCTTCTGGAGCCGTACGGCGAAACCGAGTCCCGCCTCATACGGGTTGTGTTCGGTCGTCATGTCGGTGCCCCACGAGCGGTAGCCCCTCTCCATGCGGAGGCTGTTGAACGCGGCGCGGCCCGCGGCGATCACGCCATGCTGCTGGCCCTCTGCCCACAACGCGTCCCAGAGACGAAGTCCGTTGTCTGCGGACGTGTAGAGCTCCCAACCGAGTTCGCCGACGTAGGACAGCCGCATCGCGGTGACGGGAACGCCACCGATGCGAACGTGCTTGGCGCGGAAGTACTTGAAGCTCTCGCCCGAGAAGTCGTCCCGGCTGAGCGCGGACACCAGGTCGCGGGACCGCGGGCCCCACAATCCGATGCAACAGGTGCCGCCCGTGATGTCGCGAACGGTGACGCTGCCGTCGGCGGGGGCCTGACGGCGCAGGTAGTCCAGATCCAGATTGCCGTTGGCGCCGACCTGAAAGACGTTCTCGGATAGGCGGGCAACCGTCAGGTCGCTGCGAACGCCACCCGCGGTGTCGAGCGCCAGCGTGTAGGTGACCGAGCCAACCGACTTGTCCATCGTTGCGGTGGTCAACCGCTGAAGTAGGGCGAGGGCGCCCGGCCCGGACACCTCGAGCCGCTTGAGTGGCGTCATGTCGTACATCGCCACCGCGGTCCGCGTCCGCCATGCCTCCACGGCGGCGATCGGGGAGTGGAACATCGCGGCCCACTCGTCACGGGGTTTCGGTTGCCATTCGGGCGGCAGCTGGTCGAGCAGACCGGCGTTGACGTCGAACCAGTGTGGGCGCTCCCAGCCGTGGCTCTCGAGGAACATCGCCCCCAGTTCCCGCTGCCGGACGTGGAACGGGCTGACCCGGACGTCGCGCGGAGATTCCCTGGGCTGCAACGGGTGCAGGATGTCGTAGATCTCGACGAAGTTCTGCTGCGAGGTCTCACTGACGTAGTCCGGGTCCAGCTGGACCTCTTCGAAGCGGTGAACGTCGCAGCCGTGCAGCTCGACCTCGGACCGCCCGTCGACGAGGAGCTGTGCGACTGCCCGCGCGACGCCGGCCGAGTGCGTCACCCACACCGCCTCGGCGATCCAGAAGCCGGCCACGTCGGGCGATTCGCCGATCAGCGGGCCGCCGTCCGGCGTGAACGAGAAGATCCCGTTGAACCCCGACTCGATCGTCGCGTCCCGCAACGACGGCAGCAGGTCCTTGCACTTCTCCCAGGCGGGGGCGAAGTCCTCGTCGGTGAAGGCGAGCATGGACGGCATCGCGTCGTCGGTGACCTCGCCGCCGGGCAGCTCGCGCAGATCCACCGGCATCGGGCGGTGCGCGTAGGAACCAATGCCGAGGCGGTCGACGTGCTCACGGAAGTACAGGTCTTGGTCCTGATGACGCAGGATGGGGAACCCGGCCTCCGATGCCACGGTGTTGCGGCCGACGAGTTCCGGGAGCTGGCGAGTCGTGACGTACTGATGCGCCAGGGGCAGCAACGGAACGTCCATGCCGATCAGGGCGCCGAGGTCTGGACCCCAGAACCCGCCGCAGGACACCACGATGTCGGCGGGTATGACGCCGGAGGTGGTCGTGACGCCGGTGACCCGTCCACCGCCCTGCTCGACTCCGAGCACCTTCGTCGACCCGCGGAACACCGCGCCGCGGGCCTGCGCGCGGCGACTCAGTGCCACGACGGCGCGAGATGCCTTGGCCAGGCCGTCACTCTCGACGTACAGCCCGCCGAGGATGCGCTTCGGGTCGAGGAGGGGGTGCATCTTGGCGCACTCCTCGGGTTCGATCACGCGGGCGTCGACGCCCCACGAGGTTGCCCATCCCTGCCTGCGATGAAGTTCGGCCAGCCGCTGGGGTGTGGTGGCGACTTCGATGCCGCCGACCTGGTTGAAGCACCACTGGCCGTCGACGTCGAGGGCCTTGAACTTCTCCACGGTGTAGCTCGCCAGCGTCGTCATGGTCTTCGACGGCGTGGTCTGGAAGACGAGCCCGGGGGCATGAGAGGTGGAGCCGCCGGTCAACGGCAGAGGTCCCTGGTCGACGACGGTGACGTGGTCCCAGCCCCTGGAGGTCAGTTCGTCGGCGAGGTTGGTGCCGACGATGCCGGCCCCGATGATGACGACCCTGGGTGATCCCATACTCGATGTCCTCCCCGCACGGCGATTGATCAACAACTGATATACCAACCGTACGGCTCTGTGGTCGACGTCGTCAAGATGGTTCGCGGCGATCCGGCCGGTCGCCGCCTCGGGGTTTCCTCGTGACCGGGTGGGCTAGGACGCCCACGCGTCGGCGGCCGCATGGACGAAATCGTCAGTGCTGCAACGAGAGTCCGGTCACCGGACCGTACCGAGATGATTCGACGAACCGGAACCGCGCCCTTGACAAGTGGTGTCTATGCCCGCACACTGTTGCGCATCGCGAGTATCGTTGCGTAATGCGCACCAACGGGCTCAGGAAGGGTTGTCTCCATGATCGACATCTGTCCACTCGCGGACCTGCCTCCCGGGGAGGCGCTGCGCGTGGCGACCGATCCGCCGATCGCCGTGTTCCACACCGAGGACGGTGAGGTGTTCGCCATCGACGACACCTGCTCACACCAGGACGCCTCGCTTGCCGACGGCTGGGTCGAGGGGTGTGAGGTCGAATGTCCGCTGCACGCCTCGCGGTTCGACCTGCGCACCGGTGCGGTGGACGCGCCGCCGGCCAAGCTGCCCGTCCGCGCGCACGTCGTCGCGGTCGAGGACGGTCTCATCCGCGTGGAGCTCAGCACCGCGAAGCCGAATCTGCCGCCCGACATCCGGGCTCGGCTGTCCGGCGGGGCGAGTCGGTGAGGCGCGTCGCGATCGTCGGAGCGTCGTTGGCGGGCCTGTCGGCGGCCCGTGCCCTGCGCGCCCAGGGTTTCGACGGCAAGCTCGTGATCGTCGGCGACGAATCACGGCGTCCGTATGACCGCCCGCCGTTGTCGAAGGGGTTCCTCGTCGGCGACGTCGCCGAAGCCGATCTCGCCCTGGAATCCGACGACGACGACCTCGACGCCGACTGGCTGCTGGGCTCGCCCGCATCTCGGCTCGACGTTGCCTGCGGTGCAATCGAACTCGCCGACGGAACGAGGATCTCTGCCGACGGCGTGGTCCTCGCGACCGGCTCGAGGGCGCGACGCTGGCCGGGCGGCGACCAGCTGGCAGGCGTGCACGTGGTGCGAACCGTCGACGACGCGTTGGCGTTGCGAGAGGACCTGCGCGCCGGCGCCCGGCTGGTGGTCATCGGAGCCGGCTTCGTCGGCGCCGAAGTGGCCTCCACGGCGCGCACGCTCGGCCTGGAGGTCACCGTGGTGGAAGCCGCGCCGACGCCGCTGGCGGTACAGCTGGGCGAGCAGCTCGGCGCCGTGGTGTCCTCGGCGCACACGGCCAACGGCACGACGTTGATCTGCGGCGTCACGGTTGCGGGTCTCACCGGTGAGCATCGGTCCCTGCGCGCAGGGGTGGGCCCGGACCGCGTCACCGGTGTAGACCTCGTCGACGGCCGTCATCTGCCCGCCGACGTCGTCGTCGTGGGCATCGGCGGCATCCCCAACGTCGACTGGCTGCACGGCAGCGGCCTGAACCTCGGCAACGGCGTGCTCTGCGGCGCCGGGGGGGAGACCACGATTCCCAACGTCGTGGCCGTCGGCGATTGCGCGGCGTGGCACGACGAGGCACACGGAGTGGCGCATCGGGTGGAGCACTGGACCGGTGCATTCGAACGGCCCGCGACTGCCGTGGCGACGCTTCTCGCAGGTGGTTCGCACCATGGCGGGGCGGTCAGGGCGCCCTACTTCTGGTCCGACCAGTACGGCACCCGCATCCAGTTCGCGGGGGCCACCCGCGACGGTGACGAGGTCACGGTCGAAGAGGGCAGCTGCGACGACCGCTGCTTCCTCGCCGCCTACCGGCGCGACGACCGACTGGTCGCCGTGCTCGCCGTCGACCAACCCCGGTCGTTCGCCCGCTGGCGCCGTCAGTTGGCCACCGCGCCCGCCCGCGTCTGACCGACCACGTCCGAACCCGCAGCCCACCGACCCGACGCACCAGGAGCTCCGTGGTGACCATCGCTACATCCGCCCTCCCCGACAGCCTCTTCGCCACCCTGCCCGGGCACTTCTACACCGACTCTTACGTGTTCGCCCTCGAGCAGGAGAAGGTGTTCGAGGCGATGTGGTTCTGCGCGGTCCGCGCCGCCGACCTGGACAAGCCCGGCGTCTTCCGGACCGTGCAGGTGGGGCGCGAGAGCGTGCTGGTCACCCGCTCGCGCAGGGGTGAGGTCCGCGCGTTCTTCAACGTCTGCAGGCATCGGGGAGCCCAGCTGTGCACCGAGGACGGCGGTGAGGTCAAGCGGGCATTCCAGTGTCCTTATCACGCATGGACGTACGATCTCGACGGCAAGCTGATCGCCGCTCCGAACTTGACCAAGATGCCCGACGTCGACCGCACCGCCTTCGGGTTGCGCACGATCGCGGTCCGCGAATGGCTCGGCTACGTCTGGGTCTGCCTGGCCGAGGATCCGCCGTCGTTCGAGGCCACCGTGATGCAGGAGATCGTCGACCGGCTTGGTGACGTCGAGTCCATCGACCGCTACGGCGTGGCCGACCTAAGCCTGGGCCGACGGATCACCTACGACGTCAAGGCCAACTGGAAGCTCGTCATCGAGAACTTCATGGAGTGCTACCACTGCGCCACGATCCACCCGGAGTTGACGGAGGTGCTCCCGGAGTTCGCGGACGGCTACGCGGCGCAGTACTACGTCGGCCACGGTGCGGAATTCGGCGAGGACGTACGGGGATTCACCGTGGACGGGTCCGAGGGCTTCGACCACATCCCGGGTGTCACGGAGGGTCAGGACCGTCGTTACTACGCCATCACCGTCCGGCCTCAGGTCTTCGTGAACCTGGTGCCCGATCACGTGATCGTGCACCGGATGTTCCCCATGGCGGCGGACCGAACGGTCGTCGAATGCGACTGGCTGTACATGCCGCACGTCGTCGAGTCCGGCCGCGACGTCGGGCACTCGGTGGAACTGTTCCATCGGGTCAACCAGCAGGACTTCGACGCATGCGAGCGGTGCCAGCCGGCGATGAGCTCGCGGACCTATCGCGACGGTGGAGTGTTGGTTCCCAGCGAGCACCACCTCGGCGAATTCCACGACTGGCTGCGCGCCAAGCTCGGCGTGTGACGGGCCCACTACGAGGAGCGACGGATGCGTCTGGATTGGTACGACAGAAGGATTCTCGAGTTCGTCGTCGAGTGCGGGCCCTGCTCGCAGCCAACCGACGAGCAGACCCTCGCCTGCTTTGGCATCAGCGCGCAACGCGTGCTGCGCCGGCTCGACGCAGTCATCGACCTCGCCGACGCGCCCGGGACCACCCTTGGCGAGCCCGATCGAGATCTTCTGAAACGCGCTCGGGCCGTTCGGGTCTAGTCAGCTGCGGTCTTCAGCACTCCACGAAGTTCACCGGCACGTTGACCGCGAGGCCACCGGTCGAGGTCTCCTTGTACTTCGAATGCATGTCCGCTCCGGTGGTCCGCATGGTCTCGATGACCTGGTCGAGGCTGACGCGATGGGTGCCGTCGCCCCGCAGCGCCATCCGAGCCGCGTTGATCGCCTTGCCGGCCGAGATGGCGTTGCGTTCGATGCACGGGATTTGGACGAGCCCGCCGATGGGATCGCACGTCAGCCCAAGGCTGTGCTCCATGGCGATCTCCGCGGCGTTCTCCACCTGTTCCGGTGTGCCACCTAGGGTTTCGGCAAGGCCGGCGGCGGCCATGGACGCCGCGGAACCGACTTCACCCTGACAGCCGACCTCGGCGCCCGAGATCGACGCGCGCTCCTTGTAGAGGGAGCCGATCGCACCGGCGGCGAGTAGGAAGCGAATCGCGATCTCGTCGCGGTCGCGGCGTCCCGCCGGGGTGTAGTGCATCGCGTAGTGCAGCACCGCGGGCACGATGCCCGCGGCGCCGTTGGTAGGGGCGGTGACGATGCGCCCGCCGGAGGCGTTCTCCTCGTTGACCGCCAGGGCGACCAGGTTCACCCAGTCCTCGGCGAATTCGGCGCTGCGACCGGGATCTTCGGCTTCGAGACGCTCGAACCAGTCCTTGGCTCGGCGACGGACCTTCAGTGCGCCCGGCAGGTTGCCACCCCGCCTGACGCCGCGCTGTTCGCACTCGACCATGACGTCGCGGATGTGCAGGAGGCGAGCCCTGATCTCCGGCTCCGGGCGGGCGGCGCGCTCGATCTCCAGCATGAGATCGCTTATCTTGCAACTCTTCTCGTGGCACAGTTCGAGCAGCTGCTTGGCGGAGCCGAAGCTCGACGGGTGGGGGTCGACCTGGTCCGAGGCGGTCTCGCGGCTCTCGGCCTCGGTGACCACGAAACCTCCGCCGACGGAGAAGTAGGTTTCCCGATGCAGCTCGGCGCCGGAGCCGTTGCGGGCGGTGATCGTCAGCGCGTTCGGATGGAAGGGCAGCATGGTCAACGGCCGCAGCACGAAGTCGTCCTCGGTGAGGGCGATCTCGCGCGTGCCGTCCAGCGCGATGCGGCCGGTGGCGCGCATCGCCTCGACGCGTCGTTCCATCTCCTCGGTCTCGAGTTCCTCGGGCAGCAGGCCCTGGAGTCCCAGCAGGATCGCCGTCATCGTGCCGTGCCCCGCGCCGGTGGCCGCCAGCGAACCGTAGAGGTCCACGCGGACGTCGGCGGTGTCGCCGAGCGCGCCGAGGGTCTTCAGGTCGGAGACGAATCGCGCCGCGGCTCGCATCGGCCCGACCGTGTGCGAACTCGACGGTCCAATGCCGATCGAGAACAGTTCGAACACGCTGATCGTCATGAGGCGGCCCTTCCGAGTTGCCGGTGATGCATGTTCTGATCATCCGCCGCCGAGCGCCGTCGAGCTGCCGCCGCGGTGATCACCAGTTGATATATTACCGTGCTCGGCTGGTTCCTCGCGCCGTCTTGGAGAGCTCCGGGCGTCACTCCAGATCGGGGTGGGCACGCAGGAAGCTCGCGAAGCCCGGGATGGTGAAGCGGAGTAGGCCGCGACCCGCCGACTCGATCAGCCCGCGGTCGATGAGCTCCTGCCGCGGGCGGCTCAGCGCCTCGGAGGAGATGCCGAGACGGCTCGCGAGCGCAGCCCGCGAGACGGGTTGGTCGCCGAGCTCGGCCATGGCGCCCACGACGCGGCGCTGCTCGGGGTTGATCTTCGCCATCCGGCTGCGGAACACCGCCGCCATCCGCTGGTCGGCGCGTTCGGCACCCAGCCGAACGTGCGCCTCCTCGATGGCGTCGCCCCGCTGCGGACGGCCCGCCTCCCATGCCGCGTCTCCGATCAACTGGACGCGGTGGGGATAGCCGCCGGCCGCCTCGATGGCCGCGAGGACGGCGTCGTCGGACCACGACACCCCCAATTCTTGGGCGGGCAGCCGGAGCGCCTCGGCGACTGCGACCTCTCCGAGCAGGCCGATCTCGACGAAGTCGGTGCGTTCCCCGAAGGTCGCGGCCTCGGGAACCGCTCCGAGCAGGGAAGGCAGTCCCGCGGCGATGATGGCCACCGGGTAGCCCTCCGGGGCTCCGTCGAAGTGCTGAAGCGCGATCAGCAGAGACCGGCGGTCGCCCAGTTGGGCCTCTTGGAACTCGTCGACGAACACGGCGAGTCCGTGATGATCGTGCTCGCGGGCGAATCTGCCGGCGTCGGCGAGGTTGCGTTCGACGGCGGCCGTGGTGGGGGTCCGACCGGCCTCGACGCCCACCTTCGCGCCCGGAAGTCCCACTTCCACCTGCACCTTGCTGAGATTCTGCAGGAGCGCCTTGGCCTTCTGGCCCGCCGACCGACGGGTGATCTCCTCGCTCAACGAGGCCGCCAGGTCTGGCGCGAGCGCCACGTCGTCCCGTCCGGTGACCCACACCGTGAGGTAGCCCGCCTCGGCCGCCTCACGTTGGGCCGCCCGAAGCAGCGAGGTCTTTCCGAGGCCGCGAGATCCGTAGAACGCCAGCAGCGGCCCGCCGGAGCGGCCCAGCATGCGGGTGCGTGCCAGGCGGGTGCGGATGGTCTCGAGCTCAGTCCCGCGGCCCGCGAGGTACACCGGCACCGCGCCGGGCGAGTATGGACTGGGTAGCAATGGTCTCCGTATCGAGGCGTATAGATCTGGTCTGACTATACGCACCGATACGACAAGCCGGACCTACTCGGGGACGACGAGCGCGTGCCGGGGCTCCCACCCGAAGGACACCCGTTCACCACGGTCCCGCGGTTCCTCGCCGTCATAGAGCAGCGCGGAGGTCGTCCCGAGCCGGTCGGACTCGACGACGACGCTTCTGCTGTTGCCGAGGAACGTCGACTCGGCGATGACGCCGGAGTCGACGAGCTGGATCTCCGGACGTGGCGGCGGACCGTCCGGCCGCCACACCCACACCCGTTCCGGGCGGACGGCGACGACGAGCGGACCCGCCGAGCGTCGGGCGGCGTCGCTCACCTGGGCGCCGAAGGGCGGGGCACCGGCAACCGTGGCGGCGCCGTGGCCATCCACCGTTGCCGGCCAGAGGTTGACTTCGCCGACGAAGTTCGCCACGAACGAGTCGCTGGGGCGGGCGTAGACGTCCTCGGGCGTGCCGATCTGACGAATCTCCCCGTGGTTCATCACGACCACGCGGTCGGACATGGTGAAGGCTTCTTCTTGGTCGTGCGTGACGTAGATCGTGGTGATCCCGGTTTCCCGCTGCACCCGCCGGATCTCGCGGCCGAGTTGTTGACGAAGTCTGCGGTCGAGCGCGCCGAGGGGCTCGTCGAGCAGCAGCACCTTCGGCACGGACGAGATCGCCCGACCGACCGCCACGCGCTGCTGCTGACCGCCACTGAGTTGGTCGGGGCGGCGATCGGCGAGCGCCGTCAGCTCGACGAGTTCGAGGACTTCGGCCACCCGCGCGGACGCCTCCGCCTCCGGGGTCTTTCGCACGTCGTGTGGAAAGCGGATGTTCTCCTGCGCCGTCAGGTGGGGGAAGAGCGCGTAGTTCTGGAACACCAGGCCGATCTCGCGCTTCTGGGTGGGCACGCGAGTGACGTCGCGTCCGGCGATGCCGATCGTCCCCGACGTCGGTTCGACGAGTCCGGCGAGGATGTGCAGCAGCGAGCTCTTGCCCGATCCGCTGGGGCCGAGCAGCGTGACGAATTCACCGGCCCGCACGTCGAGCGACACGCTGTCGAGTGCAGTCACCCCGCCGTACTGGTGATGCAGGTTCCGGATTTCGATGAAGGTCTCCGCCACCGGGGTCGCCGGCGCTACGGACTGCTGTTCGGTCATCACGAGGGCCTCTTCACACTGTCGGGGGTCGTCTTCTTGCGGCGGCTTCGGGCGGTCTGAACGGCGAAGAACGCCGCCCCGAGCAGCAAGACCAAGAGCATGAGCATGCTGCCGATCGCGGCGATCACCGGGCTGGAGCCGCTCTTGAGTGACGCGTAGAAGTTCACGGGCAGGGTCTTGTCGAAGCTGGTCTGAAACAGTGCGACCACTGTCTCGTCCCACGAACTGATGAAGGCCAGCAGCGCCGCGCCGACGAGTGCGGGCACGACGGTCGGTATGACGACCTTGCGGAGCGCATGGATCCGGCTGGCGCCCATCGTCCACGCGGCCCGCTCCAGGCTTGGATCGACGTTGTTGAGTGCCGCCGACACCACGAGGTAGGTAAACGGCAGCGCCAGAACGGTTTCGGCCAGAACCAGCCCCCACCAGGTGCCGAGCAGACCGATCTGGTTCTGCACGTCGAACGTGCCAATCGCCAGGAGAATGACCGGTACGACGACGGGTAGGTAGACGATGCTGATCACGGTGGACTGCAGCCACGGCCGCGCGTTCAGCGTGCGAACCCACCGGGCGATCGAGACCGCCAGGACGACCGACAGCACGGCAACTGCCAGTCCGACGGTGACGCTCTTCTGCAGGGCGTCCGTCCACGTGGGGGTGGTGAGGGCGACGTGATACCAGTCGAGGGTGAAGCCGCGCGGCGGCCAGGCGATGGTGGCGTCGGTACCCCAGGACAATGGAAAGACGAAGGCGATCGGGGCGAACAGGAACGCGACGACCAGAATCGTCACCGCCCACAGGCCCAGCTTGGTCGGGCCGAACGGCATGGCCTCGTCGCGCGAGACGCCCTTCGATCCGGTCATCGTGATTCCGGCCCCGGCGGTCAGGCCGGTCATCCGACCGGCGGCGGCGAAGCCGATGCAGGTGACGACGAGCAGGACGACGCCGAAGGCGCTGGCCGGACCCCACCGGTAGTTCTGCACCTGCGTGGCGATGTAGGTGGAGATGGTGATGTCCTGCGGTCCGCCCAGAATCGCGGGGGTGAGGAAGAAGCCGGTCGCGATGATGAAGTTGAGCAGGACGGCGCCGACCACGGAACCGCGGATGAGCGGCCAGTACACCGACGTGAACGCCTGCCAACTCGAGCAGCCCAGCGACTTGGCGGCGCGGGTGAGGTTCGGGTCGACCCCGCTCATGGCCGCGAACAGCACCAGGATCATGTACGGCAGTAGGTAGTTCACCATGCCGATGGTCGTACCGGTCATGTTGAACAGGAGCTGTTGGCGTTCCAGGCCAACCGATTCGAGCACGCCGTTCACGGGGCCGTTCGCCGACAGGAGTTCCAGGAACGCAAACAGCCGCACCAGGATCGACACCCAGAACGGCAACAGAATCATCATGAACAACGCCGTCGACAGCGACCGCTGCAGCCGCGACATCAGGTAGGCGGTCGGAAAGGCCAGCACGAAGGTGACCGCGGTCGAGACGCTCGCGGTCACCGCGGTGTTGACGAGTACGTCCCGCAGCAGCGCGTCGGTGAACAGGCTCGCGTAGTTGCTCAGGGAGAAGTTCGCGGACGTGTAGTGCAGCGAGCCGTCGGCGCTGAGGCTGCGAAGCGCGATGTTGGTCAACGGCCAAAGGAAGAAGATTCCATACAAGCCGGCCAGCGCTACCAGTAGGGCTGTGGTTCCGGCGGCTCGGCTAGGCCGAAAGGGGCTCTCCGACAACCTCTTTGGCGAGGTCACCGGGTTTCTCCCTGGCACGGCCTCGGCGGGGGCTTCGGTTGTGGTCTTCACGAGTTCCTCTTGACGTGGCGCAATTTAAAGATACAGTTCGATCGGTTAAAACAACCTTGCCCAAAGGAGCAGCCATGTCAAGAGCAAGAGTGAAGCAGTTGGCGGCGGTCTTGACAGTGGCCGTTTGCGGCGCCGTCACCGTTGCGTGCGGCAACTCGCAGGCACCAGTCGCCCAGTCCGGCAACTTCGACCCGTCGGTGTTCCCGGACTCCACGTTCAAGGGCCTGGATGGTTCCCTGACGTGGTACGACTCCTCCGGAGGGTTGACCACCGACGCCAAGAACGAGACCGTCTGGAAGGACTTCACCGCGCTGACGGGGCTGGCGGCCCAGGCCGAGTTCACCGACGGCACCTCGACGAAGTTCCGGGCGGCCGCCGAGGCAGGCAACGTCCCGTGGAACCTGATCGAGTTCGGTACCGGCGGCGAGTTCTACCAGGCGGCCAACGCGGGCCTCCTCGAGAAGGTGGACACCTCGAAGGTGCCCGTGGACAAGCTGGACCCGGCGAGCGTGGACCCGTACGGAATCAAGGTGGAGGACAACGGTTCGGTCCTGGTCTGGAACACCAAGGCGCTGGCCGGAAAGAAGCCCACCTCGACCGCAGACCTGTTCAACGTCAAGGACTTTCCGGGCAAGCGCTGCCTCTACAAGTACCCGGTGAGCGCGGGCACCCTCGAAGTCGCCCTGCTCGCCGACGGAGTCGCCGCCGACAAGATGTACCCGATCGACGTGAACCGCGCGCTGGCCAAGTTGGGCACCATCAAGGACGACATCGTCTGGTGGGAGTCCGGCTCCACCGTGCTGCAGCTGCTCAACAACGGTGAGTGCGCGATGGGCATGGTGTGGACGGGCCGCGTCTACGATGCGATCGTCAACCAGAAGCTGCCCTTGGACTTCACCTGGAACGGCGGTCTGACGACGGCGGCGTACTTCGCCGTGCCCAAGGGCGCGCCCAACTCGAAGGTCGGCCAGGCGGCGATGGCGATGTGGATCCTCGACCACGACGGACAGGTCGGGTTCGTCGACCGCACCACCTACACCACCGCGATCAAGGGGTTGACCGCCGCGGACTACAAGCCCGAGGTCCAGCCGTACGTGGTGTCGCCCGATCGGGCTGCCACGACGGTCAGCGAGGACGCGAAGTTCTATGCCGACAACCTCGACCCCGTGTCGAATGCGCTGGCCGCGTTCCAATCCCAATAAGACCGAAGACAAGACTGGAGTGTCATGCATCGCGTGGTGAAGGACCCGGACGCCACTTACGACGTCGCGATCTTGGGCGGCGGCTTCGCGGGCGCCACGGCGTCACGACAGCTGACCAAGGCTGGCCTGCGTGTGCTGATCGTCGAAGCGCGGGACCGGCTGGCGGGCCGAATGTGGTCGCAGCCAGCCTACTTCGGTGATCACGCCGTGGAATGGGGCGGGGCGTTCATGCTGGATCGCCCGACCTATCCGCTGACCTGGAAGGAGATCGACGCGCACGACCTTCGCCTGGAATGGGGATCGCTGGCGAAGACGACGCTGATCTGGCTCTCGGGCGGCGAGCGCCGGGTGGGTCCCATGCCCGTTCCGTTCGACGAACTGGCCTCGTTGGAACTGTTGGTCCGGCGGATCTCGGAGTTGGCGGCCCGGATCGACCCCAGTCGACCGGTCGAGGACCAGGACCTCGCCGAGCTGGACGTGCCGTGGCCGACCCTGCTGGAGGGGCTGACGCTCGGACCGCACACCCGGGAACTGTTCGCGACGCACGTCGTCACGCTGGCGGGGGATCCGTGGGACGTGCCGTCGGCGCTTCCGCTGCTGTCCGCCATCGCTGCGAGTGGATCGGTCTCGGCGGCAACGTTCTTCGCCTCGCCGTACGACACGCCGATGGCACGCACCCTGGGCCCGCAGCTGGCCGACGGCACCGGGGCCCTGCACGACGCGGTCATGTCCGAGTCGAACGCCGACGTCCTCCTCGGCGCCAAGGTCGTCTCCGTCGACGACACGGGCGACGCCGTGCAGGTGTCGACCTCGGCGGGTGACGTCACCGCCGGTGCCGTGGTCTGCGCACTTCCCATCGGTGTGCTCTCGGACGTTCGCTTCACGCCGGAGCCGTCACCGGAACTGCAGACGCTGGCGAGCCAGGGTGTCTCGGGGCAGGCCGAGAAGGTCACCGTGTTCGTCGGCAATTGCCCCGAACCCTTCTACGCACACGGGATTCCGCCGGGCGGGGGATTTGCGACCGCGTCGACGACGTTGCACGACGGGGATCGCGCCGTCGTGGTGGGCTTCACCTCCGAACCGGGCGTGCTCGATCTCGACGACGCCTCCGCCGTGGAGAAGGCGCTGCGCCACTACGTTCCCGACATCACCGTCGAGGCCGTCGCCTGGCACGACTGGGCGGGTGACGAATACGCCCGCGGCACGTGGAGCTACCTGCGCCCCGGTCAGTCCGCGATCCGCCCGGCCGCCCGGCAGCCGCGGGGCCGGATCACGTTCGCCGGGTCGGACTTCGACGCCCGACTCGGTGTGGAGGGCGCCCTGTACACGGGTGGTCTTGCGGCCGACGAGGTGCTGGGCATACTTGGTCGCTGAACTGATTGACGGCGTCACCGGCCGCTCGGTGCCGCCGGCCCGCTGCTCCACGACACGCAAGGGATGGTGAGACGTCGATGGCGGTACCGCACACGTCGGACATCGTCCGCGAGGTGATCTTCGCCCCCCTCGAGCACGGTGGTCGAACGCAGGTGGTGTTCGACCGCTTGCGCAACGCGGTGGCACTCGACGTGTTCAAGGACGGCGAGCAGTTGCCACCGGAAACCGAACTCGCAGCACAGCTTGGCATCTCGCCGGTGACGCTGCGAGACGCCCTCGGACTGATGCGGGATGCCGGGCTGGTCGAGACTCGACGCGGCAGGACCGGTGGGAGCTTCGTCCGTCGCGAGGGATACGACCCGGTGGCACATGGTCACTCGCGGCTCGACGCGTTGACCTTGGTAGACCTCCGTGACTTGTCCGACTGGCGGATGTCGGTGACCGAGGCCGCCGCGGCGCTGGCCGCGGACCGAGCATCCGACGACGAAGTCGACGGAATGGAGCAGCACGTCGACGCCTTCACGCGGGCCAAGGAATCGGCGGTGGCACGTCGCGCCGAAGGCCGACTCGTCATCGCACTGGCGGCTGCGTCGCAATCCGTCCGTCTGACGAGGGCGACGGTGGCCAGTGTCGTCGACTACGGGCCGCTGTTGTCGGTGGCGTACCGAAACACCAAGTTGCGCACATCGGTTGGGCGAGCTCATCGATCGTTGTTGGAGGCCGTCCGCGACGGTAGGCGTGACGATGCGAGGGCGGCGGTGCGTAGCGCGGGCCTGGAGGTCGCACACGGACTGGCCAGTCAACGCACCGCTGGAACTGCGAGGGGCGCGAAATGAGCCGACGGAGTCAGAACGTCGAGGCGGACATCGCGCGGTTCGCGAGCGAGGTGGCGATCCGCATCGACTCCATCGTCGCCAAACTCGACGTCGTCGCCGACCACGGCTCGTCGTCGGGGTCCGAGTTCGACCACTTCGTCGACGTCACGCGACAGATGCTCGTCGACGGCGAAATCGGTGACGTGCTGGCCGGCGCCGGATATGCGGTGTCGCACGACGACTTTCGCCGTCCGCCGGCGATGGTGTGGTGGGTACACCGAGGAGACGCCGTCGTCGAGAGGACCCACAGCGTGGATCCCGACTCGGAGAGCTTCTACGACTATGCGGCGCTGCGCTGGTTTCGCACGGCGGCCAGCAGTGGACGTCCGACGTTGTCGGGTCCATTCATCGACGCGTGGGGTTCCAACGACTACACCGTCACCGTGTCGGTGCCCGTGTCGGAGTCGACAGGACCCGGGGGTGTGGTGGCGGCAGACGTGGACGTCCGCCGGTTCGTCGACTCCCTCACCGCGGACCTTCGACGGATTCGGGTCCCGCTGGCCCTGGTCAACGAGTCCGACCGAGTCGTCGTCTCCACGGTGCCGGCCCTGAGCACGGGTCTGCCGATCCGTCCTCGATCGGTGCGCGATACGGCTGAATCGCCGGTGCTACAGCGCTTTCCGGTGTCCGACTACGGCTGGTCGGTCGTGTCGTTGAGCGGCTGACTCCGCACTGCCGCTTGTACTTAAAACAACTGAACTATAGGATTTGGTGGTCGTCGACTGTCGGCGACGTGGACGGGCCGAACGCCCGGGTTCCTTCTCTGCTTGGAGGCGTAATGGCAACGGCCCCAAAGGTGGTCGTGATCGGAGCTGGCGTCCTCGGACTCTCCACGGCTCTCGAACTCGTCAGTCGCGGTGTCACCGACGTGCACGTAGTCGAACGGAGCCATCCGGGCGAGGGATCGTCGGGACGCTCGGTCGGAATGGTCGAGACACAGTACTTCCGCGCCGACGACGTCGAAGCCAGGGTGTACGGCCGGCGCTACTACGACCGGATGGCCGCCGACCACGGTCTGGGCTTCGTCGCCTGTGGCTACCTGCGCCTCGGGTCCACGGCCGAGGACGTGGCCGCATTCGAGGGCAGCGTGGCCACGCAGCGGGAGTTCGGGGTCGAGGACGCGAAGGTCCTCGCCGTCGACGACATGTCGACCAGGTGGCCACAACTCGTGACGACCGACCGGATCGCTGGTCTGTACGGCGAATCCGACGGTTACATCGACGGATACGAGTACTGCACCCTGGCCGCCCGACTCCTCAAGGCGGCGGGTGCCCGAATCTCGACCAACTGCGACGTACTCGGCGCCGTCACGGCCGCCGACGGCACGTGGCAGGTTGTGACCTCCACGGACACCTTCGCCGCCGACGTCGTGGTCAACGCGGCGGGCGCGTGGGGTGCGACCGTGGGAGAACGCCTCGGTGCACCGGTCGCCCTGCACCCGCAGCTGCACGGTGCCGTCACCCTGGATCTGCGGACGCCGATGGAACCCCTGCTGCCGTTCGTGATGGACTACGTGCCCGACTCGGGCACCGACGGCGTCTACTTCCGGGCCGAACGCGCCGACCAGCTGATCGCCGGTCTGCACACCGACGAAGGCGTGCACGAGCCGGTGTCGCCCGACGTCAGGCTCAAGCGCGTCAGCGAGGCCGACGTCGAAAGGGTGCTCACCCTGATGGCCGAGCGTCTCCACGTCGTCGACGACCTGACCGTCAGCGGTAGTTGGCAGGGGATCTACCCGATGAGCCCCGATCACCGTCCAATCGTCGGTCGCCACCCCGACCAGCCGACGGTGGTGTGCGCGCTGGGAGCGGGTGGGTCCGGAATTCAGCTCGCGCCGGCGATCGGTCTGGTTGCCGCGGAGGCGGTCCTGAACGCCAACCACACCTTCACGTGGGCGTCGGCCTGGGCGCCGAACCGCGTCACCGCAGAGATCCCGTCCCGGCCCGCCGTCTGAAAGGACACCCATGACCACGCTCAACTACGGCAGCACGTCACTGACCACCGAGCTCGACGCACACTTCGAGCGAGCTCTCGCGGTGTGTCGCGCAGAGGTTCCCGAGCCGCTCCCGCACGTCGTGGGAGACGACGTGCGCCGTGACGGAGAGGTCTTCGACCGACGGGATCCCAGCGATCCCGATCGCGTCGTCGCACGCGCCCACACCGGTACCCAGCAGATCGTCGACGACGCGGTGGCGGCGGCGCGGCACGCCGCCCGAGGCTGGCGGTCGTGGTCCTTCGTCGAGCGTGCGCAGGCGTTGCGGGCCGCCAAGAGCGGCTTCCTCGACGGCGTCGTCGAGATTGCGGCCACCATCTCGGCCGAGACCGGAAAGTCGCGAATCGAAGCACTCGCCGAGGCGCAGGAATCGGTCGACCTGATCGAACACTATTGCGCCCAAATCGAACTGAACGACGGGTTCGTGACGCCGCTTCGGCCCACCGCGACCGACACGACCACCGACGTGCTTCGGCCCTACGGGGTGTTCGGCATCCTCGCGCCCTTCAACTTCCCGGTTGCACTGGCGGTGAACATGACCGTCGCAGCACTGGTGACCGGAAACACGGCGGTACTCAAGCCGTCGGACAAGACCCCACGCTCGACGGCGCTGGCGGCACGCCTGCTCGCCGAGTCGCTGCCCACCGGCGTGCTGAACGTCGTCCACGGCGGTGCCCACACCGGTGCGCTCATCGTGGGCGCCGACGTCGACGGTATTGCCTTCACGGGCTCGGCGGAGGTCGGCTGGGGGATCGTCCGGACGTCGACCAGCGGCGCGTACGCCAAACCCGTACTGGCCGAGATGGGCGGCAGCAACCCGGCCGTCGTCATGGCGAGCGCCGACCTCGACGACGCCGTCGAGGGAATCGTCCGCTCCGCCTTCGGGTTCTCGGGTCAGAAGTGCAGCGCCACCCGACGAGTGGTCGTGGACCGGTCGGTGCACGACGCGCTCGTCGAGCGTCTGACCGACCGCATCCAGAGCATCGTCGTCGGCGACCCCGCCCGACCCGACGTCTTCGTGGGGCCGCTGATCGACGACGCCATCGCCGGCCGGGTACGCGCGGCGCTGGCCACCGCGCGCGACGACGGGGCCTCCGTCACGGGCGCCGCGACTCCCGACGGGCCCGGACACTTCGTCGCCCCGACGATCGTCACCGGCCTGCCGCGTGGCCATCGCCTGACGCGTGAGGAGCTGTTCGCCCCCGTCGTCACGGTGACCGCGGTCGACGGCATCGATGATGCCCTCGCGGAGGCGAACGCCGTCGAATATGGGCTCTCGGCAGGCATCTTCAGCGCCGTCGAGGCCGAGACCGACCAGTTCCTCGACGAGATTCAGGCAGGCGTGGTGTACGTCAACCGTCGCGAGGGTGCCACCACGGGAGCGTGGCCGGGCCTCCAGTCGTTCTGCGGCTGGAAGGCCAGCGGGTCCGCGGGCAAGGGCGGGCTCGGGCCCTGGTACCTGCCGGGCTTCATGCGCGAGCAGAGCCGCACCGTCAGTTCCCGATGACCGCGGCAGACGCACTCTTCGCCCGCGCCGTCGAGGTGATGCCCGGCGGCAACACTCGGTCGACGCTGTTCGTCGCGCCGCACCCGCCGTACGCCGTCAGGGGCGAGGGCCCGTACGTCGTCGACGCGGACGGACACCGCACCGTTGACTGCAACAACAATTACACCGCGTTGATCCACGGGCACGCGGACCCCGAGATCATCGCGGCTGCAACGGCAGCCGCCGGCGGCGGGACCGCCTTCGGGCTTCCGACTGCCTACGAGGTCGAGATGGCCGAAGTCCTCTCGGCCCGAACGGGACTGCCGCGGTGGCGGTTCTGCAACTCCGGTACCGAGGCCGTCATGATGCTGATTCGTGGCGCGCGGGCCCATACGGGGCGGGACGTGGTCGTCAGGTTCGAGGGCAGCTACCACGGCACCTACGACGGCGTGGTGGCGAGCAACGCCCCCGGCGTTCCCGGCAGCGTCGCCGAGGGGTCGATCGTGCTGCCGCAGAACGACGTCGGGGCGCTCGAGGACGCCATGGAGCGCCACGGTGACCGCGTCGCGACGATCCTGCTCGACCTGATGCCCAACCGCGCGGGTCTGCGACCGGTGTCCCACGAGTTCGCGCAGGCGGCCCGCGCGCTGAGCACCGCCCACGGTGCGCTGCTCTCCGTCGACGAGGTGATCACCTTCCGCCTCGGCGTCGGCGGCCTGCACCAGTCCCATGGCATCGCACCCGACCTCGTCTCGCTCGGCAAGGTAATCGGTGGCGGATTCCCGGTCGGCGCCGTCGGGGGACGTGCCGACGTACTGGCCGCCTTCAGCCCGCTGGGCGACGGACCCATCGGATGGGGCGGGACCTTCAGCGCCAACCCCGTCACGATGGCCGCCGGGCTGGTCGCGCTGCGGCGGTTCGCCGCCGCCGACGTGGTCCGACTCAACGCCGAAGGGGACCGGCTGCGCGGTCAGCTCGTCGAGGCCGGGCTGTCCGTCAACGGACACGGCTCGCTATTGCGCGTCATGGTCGACGACGCGGCGGCGGCGTGGTGGCGGCTCTACCAGGCCGGAGTGCTGGCCGGCACCAACGGACTGCTGGCGTTGTCGACGGCCATGACTCCCGACGTCGTCGACCTGGTCGGCGCCCGCGTCGTCGACGCGCTGCGGAACGGTTGAGCCGCTACACGTCGCCGGAGAAGTCCGCGGTGATCCAGCGGTCGGGCCGCACGGTGAAGAGGGTGTTCGGCGTGTCACCCATGCCCTCGATGAAGGCTCGCCCGCCCTCCTCGCCGAGGTAGCGGATCGCGATGGCCTCCCGTACCTCGGGCGGCGCCGGGGTGGTGGTGTCGACGACCGTGCCCTCGACGACCGCGTACTGGTAGGGCGGTTCTTCGCGCTGCACGACCAGCGTCACGACACCGGCCTGCTCGATCAGCCGCGTCTTGCGCGAGGACGTTCCGGTGTTGATCCGGATGTGGCCGTCGGGGGTGTAGTCGTACCAGATCGGGACGCTGGCGGGCGGTCGGCCGTTGTCGGCCGCCACCGACAACACGCCGACCCGCTTCTCCTCGAGGAACCGGCGGCGCTCATCTTCGGTGAAGGACCTCATGGCTGGTCCCAACAGGTGAACTGGCGCACACTATTCCCGCGACGGTGACGGCTCAGCGGACCAGGAGTCGTGTCACCGCGCGGTTCAGCCGGCGCCGCGGCCAGCCGGTGGCACCGTCCGCGGCCAGGGCGGCCCGAGCCGCGTTGCGCCCGCACACGCCGTGCACGCCACCGCCTGGCGAAGCGCCCGCGCTTCCGAGGAATACGTTCTGCAGCGGGGTCTCCGCTCGGCCGAATCCTGGTGCCGGCCGAAAGACGAGCTGCTGGAACAACTGTGAGGTGCCGCCGTTGACGGCGCCGGTGTGCAGGTTGGCGTCGCTTGCCTGGAGGTCCGACGGGCGTTGCGTCGTCTTGCCGACGACGTGTGCGGCAAACCCTGGCGCGTACCGCTCCAGGACGTCGTCGACCCGTGTGGCAAGGCGGTCGGCGGAGTCGTCGTCGGCGAGTCCGCGTGGGAGATGGGTGTACGCCCAAGCGCTTTCGGTGCCTGCGGCCGACCGGGTGGCATCCGCCGTCGTCATCTGCCCGAACAACATGAAGGGGTTCTCGGGCAGGGTGCGGGTGTTCAGGTCGGCCATCCACCGGATCAGCCCGTCGTGGTCGGCGCCGAGGTGGACGGTACCGGCGTCGGCCAGGTTTGCCGACCGCCACGGGATCTTCGCGTCGAGCGCGTAGTTGACCTTCAGAACCGGTGTGTCCCAGACGAATCGGTCGAGTCCGCGGCGGATCGACGCCGGCAGTGCGTCGGGCGGCAGCAGTCGTTGGTAGAGCTGTGGTGCCGATGTGTCGGCGACGACCGCCCGACGGCACCTGATGGTGGCCCCGTCGGCGGTGCGGACGGCGGTCGCGCGGTCCCCGCTCAGCTCGATCGACGTCACGGGCCGGCCGCACTCGACCCGCGCGCCGGCCGACTCGGCCCGCCGAACCAGTGCCGCCGTCAACTGACCGGCGCCACCGACCGGCACCGGGAATCCGCCGTCCTGCGCCATCATGATGAGCAGGAATCCCATGACCCCGCTGGCCGGGGCGTCGATCGGAACGTCGGCGTGCATCGCGTTGCCGAGCAACAACAGACGGGCGGCGTCCCCGTCGAACAGGTGCTCCGCCATCACCCCGGCGGGCATCAGCAGGAGGTGCGCCAGTCGCAGCGCCTCCGCGGTGCCCAGTTCGCGCAGCAGGCTCAGCGGACCGCGCAGCGGCGGAAAGGGTGCGAACAGCGTCTCCAGCAGAGGCTTCTTGATCTGCTGCCACTGCCCGAACAGGTCACACCATCGCTGCCCGTCACCCGGATGATGCCGGTCCAATTCCCTTGCGGTCCGGTCGACGTCGCGATGGATCACCGGTGCGTCGGTGTCGGCGGCGTCCCGGGGATGGCCGACGACCGCCGGAGCGTGCGTCCACCGCAGACCGTGGTCCTCGAGGTGGAGGTCGCGCAAGGCCGGTGAGGCGACCGAGAGTGGGTAGAAGGCGCTGTAGAGGTCGCTGACGTAACCCGGCGTCAACTCGGCGCTCTTGACCGCACCGCCGGGCTCGGGTTGTGCCTCCAGGACCAGCACGTCCCAGCCGGCGTCGGCCAGCAGGGCCGCGGCCACCAGGCCGTTGTGCCCGGCGCCGATGACCACCGCGTCGGCGGCGTTACTCGTCATCGTCGGACGCGCGGCGCTCGGCAAGCGCGGCCAGTCGCCACGTGCACTCCCGGTTGCGCGGGATGGCGGCCGCCAGCGCCACCCGCTCGGGCACCCAGCCCATCGGCATTCCGACGGGCACCTCGGCCATCTCGATGCGGCAGCCACCCCCGGCGACGTCGAAGAGCCGCAACGTGATTCGAGCCTTTCCGAACGGCCTTCCCTTGGCGAGGAGCACCAGCCGTTCCTGGGGCACGGACTCCAGGACCTCGGTCTGGTCGTCGAGCAGCAGCGGCCAGACACCGACGGAGTGGTGGATCGTGCTACCCGCCGCCGGCCAGTCCGGGGACACGGCACGCATGCGACTGTTGCCGACCACCCACTGCGAATAGGTCCAGCCGTCGGCGATGACGTCCCACACTCGTTGCCGACTGGCCGACGTCTCACGCTTGACGGTGAGGTGACTCTCGGATTCCCGCGGGTGGTCGGTCATTGGATCTCCTCGTGTGCAGCGATCGCCGAGCGGCGTGGCGTGACCCACGAACAATGCACCTACCCACCGCCGGGGCGGCCAAACCCGTGGCGGTGGGGACGCAACCTGGCTGGGTGCATCACTGCCGCGAGGGCAAACGGCCATCCCGAAGGGGGTCAGCACGACCCGGGCCTGGGGGTCAGCCGGAATCTCTGGTCGCACCCATGGCCGACGGCCCCAACGCATGCGACGCTGCAGTGATGGTCGGCGCAAGGAAGCGTCGCGATGGGAGAGAAGGTGACGATGGCGATCACGCGGCGAAGCGGGCGCGGCGGCACCTTCGTCGGCCGGAGTGGCGAGTTGGAGGTGATGGCCGAGCTGATCGCCGCCGCCCGGCAGGGCCGCAGCGGCAGCGTCGTGGTGCGGGCGGCCGCCGGTTTGGGCAAGACATATCTGCTGGAGCGGGTGGTCGACGAGTACGCCGCCGACATGCAGGTGATCGCGATCAGCGGCATCGAGGCGGAGGCCGTATTCGACTATGCCGCGGTACAGCGCGTCGGCAATCAGCTTCTCGCCCATGTCGACCGGATCCCCGGGTTGCAACGTCGCGCACTCCGGGTCGCCATGGGCGCGGAGACCGGGGAACCACCGGATCCCTTCCTGGTCGGGCTGGCCGTGGTCAACCTGCTCAGCGAGGCCGGTGCGGAGCGACCGTTGCTGTGCGTCGTCGACGACGCCCAATGGATCGACGACGCGTCCCGGCAGGCCTTGGGCTTCGCCGCCCGCCGGCTGCACGCCGATCGGGTCGCCCTGATCTTCGCCACCCGCGACGCCGACGCCTACCACCTCGACGGGTTGCGAGAGCTCCCTCTGCCACCGCTGACCGACGCTGAGTCGCGCACGCTCCTCGACGCGGTCTTGCCGGGACGCCTCGACCAACGCGTACGGGAACAGCTGCTCGGCGAGGCGGCGGGAAACCCGTTGGCGCTCGCGGAGACGCCGGCCACCCTCACCCCGGGCGAGCTGGCCGGGGGATTCGGGTTTCTCAACCCCCGCACGTCGACGGGCAGCGTCGAGGACGTGTTCACCACGCGGTTGCGGGCGCTGCCGGAGCCGACGCGGCTGCTGCTGCTGACCGCTGCGGCCGAGCCAGCCGGGGAGGCGGCGTGGCTGTGGGCCGCTGCCGAGCGGCTCGGCGTCGGGGTCGGCGACGCCGAGGCAGCGGAGACGGCGGGCCTCATCCGATTGGACACGCGCATCACCTTCCGACACCCCCTGGTGAGGGCCGCGATCTACCAAAGCGCGCCGGCCGTGCAACGGCAGCGGGTGCATGCAGCGCTCGCCGAGACAATCACCGGACCCGACGCGGCGGACTATCGCACGTGGCACCGGGCGCACGCGATCAGCACGCCGCTGGAAGCCATCGCGGCCGAGCTGGTCGAGTCCGCCGAACGGGCGCGTCAGCGCGGCGGAATCGCCGCGGCGGCCGCCTTCTTGACGCACTCGGTCGACCTCACCCCGGACGCCAGAACACGTGCGCGTCGGGCGCTGGGCGCCGCCGCCGCCAAACTCGACGTCGGCGACATCGGGGCCGCCACCCGGCTGGTCGACACCGCCGAGGCCACGGTGGTCGACCCGGGCCACCAGGCTCGGGTGGCGCTGCTGCGTGCCCGGCTCGCCTTCGCCAGTGATCGAGGCCGCGACGGTCCCCGGCTGCTCCTTGCCGCCGCAGGGCAACTCGCCGATTCGGAACCCGAGACGTCGCGCGACACCTATCTGGAGGCACTCATGGCCGCGATGATCGTCGGCCGCCTAGCAGGCGACGCCGACGGGCCCGTCGCGATGGCCAGGGCCGCCCAGCATGCTCCTCCGTCGCCGACCCCGCCCCGTTCGGTCGACTTGCTGTTGGACGCGCTCATCAGCCGCTTCACCGCCGGTTACGCCGCCGCCGCGCCACTGCTGAAGAAGGCACTTCTGGCCTACCTGCGCGACGTGCACGCGGGCACCGCCGACCCTCGCTGGCACGACGTCACCAACCGGATCTGCCTGGACCTGTACGACTTCACCGCGTACGAGGTGCTCGCGACCAAGCAGCTCGACATGCTGCGGGCAGCGGGCGAGCTGACCGTCTTGCCGGCCGCGTTGACCACGCTGGCCGCCGTCCGCGTCATCGGCGGTGACTTCGACTCGGGCCAAGCTCTGCTGGACGAAGCCCTCATCGCCTCGTCGGCCACGGGCGCACCGCCGCACCGCTCGGCCACCGCGCTGCTGGCTGCACACCGCGGCGACGAGGCGCTCTGGCACACCACCGCACGCCAGACCATCAGCGAGGGCACCGGTCGCGGGGAGGGCACAGAGGTCACCGTCGCGCTGTTCTCGGAGGCGTTGTTGAACAACGGGCTGTCTCGCCACGTCGACGCCCTGGATGCCTGCCGAGCGGGCCTACGCTACGACGACATCGGGCTCTACGGCTGCCTGCTCATCGAAACAGTCGAGGCCGCAGCGTATTCGGGCCATCACGACGAGGCGCTCACCGCTGCGGCGGAACTGGCGACGCGGGCCGCGGCCAGCCCGACGGAGTCGGCATTGGGCCTCGCGGCGCGCGGCACAGCCCTGGCCAAGGGTGCCGAGGCGACCGACTCCGACTTCCAGCAGGCGATCGCGCACCTCGAGCGGAGTCCGCTGGCCGTCTACCGCGCGCGCACCCACCTGGTCTACGGGGAATGGTTGCGGCGCAACCGCAGCAACGCAGACGCGGTGACCCAGCTGCGACTCGCCCAGGACCTCTGCACCCGAATAGGTGCCGACGCGTTCGCCGAACGGGCTGCACGCGAACTGGAGGCAGCCGGTGGTGCTGCCGCACGACGCAATCAACGGTACGACACGGGGCTGACCGCGCGTGAGAGGCACATCAGCCGACTGGTCCGCCAGGGCTTGGGCAACGCCGAGGTGGCCGACCAGCTCTTGATCAGCCACCGCACGGTCGAATGGCATCTGCGCAACATCTACAACAAGCTCGGCATCACCTCACGGCGGGAACTTCGCCTCGTCGACCTGTGACGTCGACGGCCTTCCCGCTAGCCGGTAGCGCCGGACTCACGTTGGCATCGATGACGCGGACCGCACTGGCGGCGACACTTCTGGTGGGTGAACACGGCTTCCTTGCAGCGTGATTCATCGCCGACGTAGGAGGCTGTCATGAATTCTGCCCAATGGCTGTCGAGCGCTGCGTTCTGCATCTCGGTGACGGCACTGCTGTCCAACCTGGGGGTGCTGTGGCTCAAGTGGCCACGCATCATCGTCGAGGTCGCGGTGCGCAGCGGCGTCGCGCCCGAGACGGCGGGGTGCGATGCCGCGAACGTCGTGCTGACCGTGGTCAACAACGGTTCCGAGGCGGTCACCATCAAGAGTGTGGGCCTGACGTCGCCGGCGGGTCCGGACGGACGACGGCTGGACTACCTCGACACCTGGCACACCTCGCAGACCCCGTCTCTTCCGCGGGTGCACGGGGCGCAGCAGTCCGTGGTGATGCCGGTGCGCATCGATGGCCACGCGTCGGTGGTCTTCGAATACGCCTGCGACGCCTTGACGCAACTGCCACCCGGGCGCGCCTACCGCGGCTACGCCAAGCGGTACCGGGCGTGGCGGTGGCGGCCCAACCATCCGCTGCTCCGTGAGACGTTGTCACGTCACTCGGTCACACCACACGTTGGCGGAGCACGCCGATCATGACGGGGGCCCGTCGCGCAGCCAGGCCTGTTCCTGGCCGGGCTCGGGCAGCACCCGACCGCCTTCCACGGCGAACCGGGCCGGGCTGTTGCCGATGATCACCAGAACCCGTTCGGCCGGGATCCCCGTCACCCGGGTTGCGGCGTCGGCGATCTCGCGAACCAGCTGGTCGGTCTGCGCCTCGGGATGCCCGGTCCGCGTCCAGCCGTCGACGATCAACGGGGCCGCCGGCTTTCCGTCGGTGTAGACGTCCTCCTCGGGCAACGAGTGGAAGACGACGTTGACGTAGGTGGACGGCACGTGGTTGATCCGGGAATGGATCGACGCGAGCTCCGTGGCGAGTGCGGCCTTCGTGGGCGCGTCGATCGCGGAACATGCTGTCGTGCAGGTGTATACGGGCATGGTGACTCCCTAGGTGATGATCGGAGGCGTCCGGCGTAGCGCGTCGGGGCCGAGGTCCTTGAGGCTCTGATAGCCGTCGACGGCCATGGTGAGGTCGGCTTCGGCGAGCAGGGCCCGCAAGACGTGGACGGTGCCGTCGGCCCCGCCCAGTGCCATGCCCCGGGCGTAAGGGCGGCCGATTCCGACCGACGAGGGCGGAAGTGCGTTCTGGGCCTTGGCCTCCCAGTCGGCGTAGGCCATGGGCAGGGCGGGCACGACACCTTGAAGCCCTTGGGCGTAGATCTCGTTCTGGAAGTCTCCGTAGGACATGATTACTCCTCGTGAATGGTGGTGTTCCTCAGGGCAAGAGAATGGTCGAGCCGTGGGTCTTGCGGGCCTGGAGCGCCCGGTGGGCGTCCGCGGCGTCCCGCAGGGGGTAGGTGTCACCGATGGTGACGGTGATCATGCCGGAGCCGATCGCATCGAAGAGTTCACCGGCGCGCCAGGCGAATTCGTCTGGCGTGCTGTTGAAGTGGGTGCGGTACGGTCGCGTCAGGTACACCGATCCGGCGGCGTTGAGCCGCTGCGGGTCAACGGGTGGCACCGCGCCGCTGGCGGCGCCAAACAGCGCAAGGGTGCCGCGCAGTGCGAGGCTGGCCAGGCTGGCGTCGAAGGTCGACTTGCCGACGCCGTCGTACACCGCGGCCACGCCCCTGCCGTCAGTGAGTTCCCGGATCCGATCGCCGAAGGCCCGTGCGTCGGTGGGGTAGTCCAGCACGTGGACCGCACCCGCCTGCGTGGACATCTCGGCCTTCTCCGGCGTGGAGACGGTGGTGATGACGCGAGCGCCCTTGCCAGTGGCCCACTGCGTCAGGATCAGCCCGACCCCGCCGGCCCCGGCGTGCACCAGCACCGTGTCGCCGGGTTTGACCGCGTAGACCGAGTTGATCAGCAGATGCGAGGTCTCGCCCTTGAGCAGAGAAGAGGCCGCCACCTCCGGGCTGATGCCGTCCGGCACGTGCGCGGTCAGATCGACGTTCGCCACGCAGTATTCGGCGTAGGTGCCGTCGGTGTCGGCGGTGGCGACCCGTTGGCCGACGGAGAATCCGGTGACGTCCTCACCGAGGGCCTCCACGATGCCGCAGACCTCGCAGCCCGGGATGAACGGAAGCGAGTGCGGGTACATTCCGGTGCGGAAGTACGTGTCGATGAAGTTGACCCCGATGGCCTCGGTGCGCAGCAGCACCTGTCGCGGGCCCGGAGTGGGTGTCGGGACCTCGACGTAGGAGAGGACGTCCGGTCCGCCGGTGGCCGTGATCTGGATGGCGTGCATGGCGGTGTCCTATCCCTCGACGGAGATCTTGAAGATGAGGGTGGTCAGGGCGCCGAAGGCTCCGCGGCCCCCGATGAAGAGGCGCTTGACGTCGTACCCCGCGACGTCCTTCATCGTCTCGGCGCCGAAGCGGGCCGGAGCCTGGCCGTCGACGACGGCGACGTCGACCCCGAGCAAGCCGTGCCGGACGTGGTCACGTTCCGACCCGGTGGCCGTGGCGACGACCTCGCCGATGGTGCGCGTGCCGCCGACGCCAGGCACGGCGGCGCAACGGACGCGGTGCTCGGTGAGGTAGCGGTTGATCTGGTCGACGGTGGCGTCGGCACCGACGACCAGGCTGAGGTTGCCCAGGTTGGCGGTGACGTCGACGACCCCACCGGCGGTCAGCGGCAGTCCCGGGGCCACCGCGTGGTTGCCGGCAACGGCATTGCGCACGGCAGCACCGAACGCGCCGGAGTCGGGTTCGTCGGACGACGGGTCGGGCAGCATCACGCCGGGATTGAGCAAACCGGCGGGGTCGAACGCGGCCTTGACGGATCGCTGCACCGAGATCTCGGTCGGGGTGAAGCGCTTGGTCATGAACGGGATCTTCTCGGTGCCCACCCCGTGCTCGCCGGTGATGGTGCCGCCCAATGTCAAGGCGGCGTCGATGATTTCGTTGTTCGCAGCCTCCAGCGCAGCGGCAGCCTTGGGATCGTCCTTCTCGAAGAAGCTGGTCGGGTGCAGGTCACCGTCGCCGGCATGTCCGGTCACGGCGATGAACGACAAGCCGTCGCGGTGGCGTTCGGCGGTGGCCTGGATGGCGTCCTGCATCTCGGGGATCCGGTCGCGCGGGACCGTGACGTCACCGATGAAGAAGCCCTTGCCGCTCTGGACGACCGCGTTCGGGAGGTTGAGGCGACCGTGCCACAGGGCGGTGCGGTCCTTCTCCTCTTCGGCGATGCGGACCTCGGTGGCGCGCTCGCGCAGGATCTTCTCCACGACGGGCTGATCGCGGGCGACGTCGGCGGCGGTCCCGTCGACGTCGATGAGGACCACCGCAGCCGCGTCGAGCGGGTAGCCGGTGTCGTAGAGGTTTTGCAGCCCGTTGATGCCCGCGTGGTCGAGCCACTCCACCGCGGCCGGGACGACACCGGTGGCGATGATTGCGGCAATGGTGTCGGCGGCCGCCCGAGCCGAGTCGAACGCTCCCATCAGGCTGTGGGTGACTGCGGCGATGGGACGCAGGGCCACCGTGACCTCGGTGACGATGCCCAGGGTGCCCTCGGACCCGATCAGCACGCCGAGCAGGTCCGGGCCGTCGTCGTCGGCGCTCAGCGTGGTGGTCGACCCGTCGGGAAGCACCACGTCGACCGAGAGGATGTGGTTGTAGGTCACGCCGTACTTCAAGGCGTGTGGGCCGCCGGCGTTTTCGATGACGTTGCCGCCAACGGTGCAGAGGTGCGAGGACACGGGGTCGGGTGAGAAGCACAGCCCGTGCGGTGCGAGGCGGTCCTGCAGGTCGGAGTTGACCACGCCGGGCTCGACCCGGGCCCGGCGGCCGGCCACGTCGACCTCCAGGATCTGGTTCAGGCTGGACAGGTCGAGCAGCACCCGGCCCGCGCCCGGCATCATCCCGCCCGAGCAATTCGACGCCCCGCCTCGGGGGACGACCGGGACGCCGTACTCCGAGGCGGTGGTCATGATCGCGGCGATCTGGTCGCGGTCATGGGGGCGCAGCAGCAGGTCGGCGGTGGCGCCGACACCCCAGAAGTCGTGGCCGCGTTCGGTGAGGGTCTCCGGGTCGGTGATCAGGTCGCCGTAGCCGGCCACGGCTTCGGTGAAGCGCGTGAACGCGCCACTGTGGGAGGAGGTTTCGTGGGTGGAGGTGCTGGTGGTCATGTCACTGCCTTTCGAGTGCGTGGCGAAGTGCCAGGGGTGACGGTGGTCGGCGGCGAGGGAACGCCGCCGACCACCGGTGGGACGGGTCAGCCCAGGAAGGGCAGTTCGGGTTCGGTGTGCACGACGATCACGGTGGGCCCGTCGACCTCGAGCGCTGCGGTGAATTCCTTGGCCAACGACTCCGTGCCGTCCACGGTGACCGCGCGCAGACCGAATCCCCTGCCGAGCGCTTCGACGTCCAGGTCGGGCAGATCCAAACCGGGGACGTTGGGCGTCTTCTCCAGCAGTGCAAAGGACTTCAGGATCTCGTAGGCACCGTTGCGCAGCACCACGAAGATGATCGGCAGCTTGTGCTGCCCCGCCGTCCAGATGGCTTGCACGGAGTACTCGAACGAGCCGTCGCCGATGGTGGCCACCACGTGCCGTGCCGCGCCGCGTTCACGGTCGCCGAGCGCGACGCCGACCGCCGCGGGCACACCCCAGCCGATGCCGCCACTGGGGGTGGCGAAGAAGCTGTCACTCTGCGTGGTGGGGCACCACTTGAGCTGATGGGCCATCGTCGAGGTCGACTCGTTGACGAGGGCCGCGTTCTCCGGCTTGACGCTGGCGATCACCTGGTACACCAGCTCGGGCTTCAGCGGGGCTGCGGTGGGTTCCGGGGCGGTGGCCGCGGGCAGCTGGCGAGGCGTCGGGGCGGACCGGTCGGCCGGCACCTCGACCAGGTCGACGAGCTGCTCCAACGCGGTGCGAACCGACCCGATGAGGCTGTCGCCGACCGGCGCGATCGCCGACAGGTGCGGGTCGGTGGTGATCTGTAGGACGTCGGTGCCCTCGGGGATCCAGTCGCCACCGACGTACGGGTAGTACCGGAACACCTGCGCGCCGACAGCGATCACCAGGTCGTAGCCCTTGAGCGCATCGTGGACACCGGCGATCGTCATGGGTAGTGGGCCCTGCGCCAGCGGATGGGTCTCGGGGAACGAGATCCGGTCGGGCAGGCTGCTGCCGAACACCGGCGCCTTGAGCTTCTCGGCGAAGGCGATGCCGGCCTCCCAGCCGCCGTCGCGGTCGACCTCGGGTCCGAGCAACAGCAGGGGCTTCTTCGCCTGGCTGATCCGGTCGGCGAAGGACTTCAATCGGTCGGCGTCCGGCGCGACGCGGGTGCTCACGTCGCGCACCACCGCGGGGCCCAGTGCGGGCTTGTCCCAGTCGTCGAGGGGGATGGAGACGAACACCGGTCCCATCGGCGGCTGCATGGCCACCGCATACGCCTGCATGATGGCCGCCGGGACGTCCTCGGCGCGGGCCGGCTCGTACGACCACTTGACCCACGGCTTCGGGAACTCGGTCGCCTCGCGGTTGTTCAAATACGGGTCAACCAAGGCCATCTCGCGGGTCTGGTTGCCCGCGGTGATGATCAGCGGGGTGTTCGCCTTGTACGACGCCACCAGCGAGCCCATCGCGTTGCCGGTGCCAGCGGCGGTGTGCAAGTTGACCAGGGCGGGCTTGCGGCGGGCCTGAGCGAACCCGTCGGCCATCGCCAGCACGGAGGCCTCCTGCAGGCCCAGCACGTAGGTGAAGTCCTCGGGGAAGTCCCGCAGGAACGACTGCTCGGTCGAGCCGGGGTTGCCGAACACCGTCGTCAATCCCAGGGTGCGCAGCAGGTCGTAAGTGACGTGATGGATGGTCTTCTTCTCAGACATGGGAACGCCTTTCGCTGTGTGGGTGATGCGGCAGCGGCGGTTTGTCCGCTGGGTAGAACTGTGATCTCTCCCCGGGACGGGGTCATTGCCGCTGGCGGCCGTTGGATGAGCGGGTCAGCGTGACTTCGGGAGTGGGGGCTAGCGGGAACGTGCTCACCGGCCGAGTGAACCAACGACCGCCAGGCGCCACCCCAGGGAAGAACACGGGGGTGCCCACGTGGTCGACCACGGGGTGGTGCGGTGCCACGAGGTTGACTGGGACGCAGCAGAGGGTCGGCGAGGACTGCACGACCGCGGAGGGGGAAGGGAATGGCTCGACGGTGGAGGGGCGCCAGGTCAAGCGGGCTCGGACGACGAGCCTGGTTGGTGACCTGGTCCATCCGGCTGGTGTTGTGGACACTGGGCTTCACTCGGATCGTCAAGACCACGATCGTGAACGCCGACGTGGTGCCGCGCAGGGGTGCGGTGCTCCTGGCCGCCAATCACACGTCCATGGTCGACGTGCTGTTCATCCTCGGGGCACTGCGTCGGGAGGCGATCGCGATGGCGATGGCCGAGCTGTGGAAGTCGCCACTCACCCGATGGCTGGTCGAGGTGCTCGGCCAGATCCCCGTCGTCCGAGGAGATCCGGAGTCCGGCAAACAGGCGATGGACAGCGCCACGCAGGCGCTGCGCGACGGCGCGCTGGTAGGCATCTTTCCCGAGCAGAAGTGCGTGCTGCCAGGCGAAGTCGCGCCATATCGGCCCGGTGTCGCAGTCCTGTCCAAGCGCACGGGAGTGCCGATCATTCCGGTCCGCCTGGTGAACGCCACCGCCGTCCTGCCGGTCGACCGGAAGCTACCCGACCTCGGACACCAGGTCTACGTGATCTTCGGCGAGCCCATCGACCCCGACGAATTCGCCACCGCTACGGATCTACTCGACGAGGTTCGGCTACGCATCACGACGCTGGAGCCCCCGCACTAGGGCGCGATCTGCGTCATCAACGATTCCATGTCCGAGACGTCCCAGACTTCGGCGAACTTGCCGCCCTCGACTCGGTACAGCGTGAACTCCGATATTTGAACCCGCCGTCCGGTCGCCTCGATCCCGCGGAAGGTGCCGAGGTGGGTCCCCCCCACCGAGAAGTGCAGTGCGAGGAGGTCGCCGTCGACGAGGAGGCTGCGCACCTCCCACTTCCAGTCGGGGAATCCCGCCACCAACGGTGCGAACTGCGTGACGACTGAATTCGGTTCCATGGGAGCGTCGTTCACCTTGATCGTCGGTGTGTAGAACGCGGTCATCCCGTCGAAGTCGTGCGCGTTGCACAGCTCGAGGTAGGCCTGGTAGAGCGATTCGTAGTCCTCACGCGTGCTCGCCATGCGGCAAGCCTAGGCCACTCGGCGGATGTTGGTGGCTTCCCGGCGGCCGCTCTCAGTAGTCCCAGTTGGTCGGGACGAAGCGAAAGGCGTTGCCCGCCTTCGCCACATGGCACAGGGACGGGAACGGGAGGTGCGTGGCGATCAGCTGCTCGCCGGTCGCGGCCAGCTCCTCGAGAAGCCGGACCCGGACCCGGGTGGACTCCTCCGGGTCGTGCTCGAAGCCGTTCTGCCAGTCCGGGTTGTCGAATCCGGGTTGGAACACCGCGTCGCCGGCGAACGTCAACGCCTCGCCGCCGGACTCCACGCGGACGAGGCTGTGCCCCGGTGTGTGACCACCGGTGCGGCGTACCAGGACGCCGGGGGCCACCTCGTACTCCGTCTCGAAGGTTCGCAACTGGCCGCGGTACACGTCCAGGAACCGGGTGGCGGTCGACCGGAGGACGTCGGGAATCGGGGCCGGCATCACCGTGCGGGAGAAGTCCGGCGCCTCCCAGAAGTCCGCTTCGGCGGCCGCCAAGTGGACCCTCAGGTCGGTGCGCAATCGGCCCCTGAGGCCGTCGACGAGCAGACCGCCGATGTGGTCCATGTGCAGGTGGGTGAGCACCACGTCGGTCACGGTTGCCGGATCGATCCCCGCGCCGTCCAGTCGCATCGCCAACTGGCCGGCCCGCGGGAACCCGGGAAACTCCGACCCCAGGCCGGAATCGACGAGGATCGTCTTGTCGCCGCTGCGGATCACCGCGACGTTGAGCGGCCAGTCGGTGACCTCCGGCGGCAGGTACATGTCCTTGAGCCATGCCGAGAGGTCGGCGGGGGCGGCGTTGGTGGCCATGGTGGAGGCGGTGATCGGCAACACCCCGTCGCTGATCACCATCACGTCGACGTCGCCGACGTGAACGGCGTACCGCGAGGGCACCAACTCGTCGGATTCCGTCGCCCGGAACCGTGAGACGTCGACCAAGCTCATGTGTCTACTCCTTCTGAGCGCCCAAGGGGGGAGCGGGTCGAGGTGACCCGTCTGCCCCGTCGAACGCCGCCCCGCGTCGGGATTCATCCGGTGAACGGCAATCGAGGAGAGGTACGGCACGGCGCGTGCCAGGATCGACGGGTGGCACTACCGCAGACGACCCGCACGACGTCCGTCGTGATGTGGCCATGAGCGCGCCACGACGCTTCGGCGATCGCTACGAACTGCGCGAGCTCGTGGGCATCGGCGGCATGTCGGAAGTGCACCTGGCCCGTGATCTGCGACTGGATCGCGACGTCGCAGTCAAGGTGCTGCACGCGGACTTGGCCAACGACCCCGCCATTGGTGCACGGTTCCGGCGGGAAGCGCAGAAGACAGCCGGGCTGAATCACCGCGGCATCGCGGCCGTCTACGACACCGGTGTGGCGGAGACGCCCACCGGGACACCGCTCTACATCGTGATGGAGTACGTCGACGGTCCGACGTTGCGCGACGTCGTCCGCGACCGCGGGGCCATGACCCCGCGGCGCGCCGTGTCGGTGATCTCGGACGTGTGCGAGGCCCTGGAGTTCAGCCACCGACACGGGGTGATCCACCGAGACGTCAAGCCGGCCAACATCATGCTGACCAAGGAGGGCGCCGTCAAGGTGGTCGACTTCGGCATCGCCCGAGCGCTCGCCGACGGGGACGGCGGCATCACCCGGACCGGCGCGGTGATGGGCACCGCGCACTACTTGTCGCCCGAACAGGCCTCCGGTGGCCGGGTCGACGCCCGCTCCGACGTGTACTCGGTGGGCTGCGTGCTGTACGAAATGGCCACCGGTCACCCGCCTTTCAGCGGCGACTCACCCGTTGCGATCGTCTACCAGCACGTCCACCAGGAGCCGGGCGCGCCGTCGCGTCGCAACGGCGAACTCACCCCGGCCTTCGACGCGGTCGTCGCCAAGGCGATGGCGAAGAATCCCGACGAGCGGTATCAGTCCGCAGCGGACATGCGCGTCGACCTGATCCGGCTGCAGAACGGCGACGTCCCGTACGCGGCGGCACGACGGGCGCCCGAATCCACGTCGCCGTTGCCCGTGACCGAGGTGGGCGGCACGGCGCCCCATGGAGACGTGCCGGCGAGCCAGGGGCGCCCACTGTCCAGGAAACTGATGGCGGTCGGCGCGGTGACGGTGCTCGTCGTCGCAGGGATCGTCGCGTTCGGTCTCGCCAGAAGAGGCTCGACCGACGAGGCACTCCAGGGCCGAACGGTCTCCGAGACCACCGGACCGACGGTTCCCGCCCGTAGTCAACCCGCCGGTGCGCGGATCGAGGTGCCCGACGTGTCGTCGCTGACCTATCCCGACGCGATTCGCACGCTCTCGAATGCGGGCTTCCGGCAGTTCCGGCAGGCGTATCTGCCGTCGTCCCCGGAGTCGAGGGACCGCGTGCTGGCCACCAACCCCCCGGCGCGGCGGCTGGCCGAGGGCACGGCGCCGATCACCGTCGTGATGGGCTCCGGCCCGGCCGCGGGCAACCCCTGACGCGTCAGCGGAAGCGGACCTCCAGGGTGGCCAGGCCGAAGATCTTCCGGCCTGCCGACTTGGCGGTGACGATGACGACACCGGTGCGGGTCGCAGGATCCAGCGACTTGATCCGGCCGCCGAACTCGATGTCCGCGCCACCGGCGGCCGAGACGATCGCGGGCTGGGACAGCCTGATCGCGTAGCGGGTGACCGCCGCGGGATCGCCCAACCACGCCGAACCGAAGCCGGCGCCCAGACCCATGGTCAGCATGCCGTGGGCGATCACGTCGGGCTGGCCGGCCAGCTTGGCGATGTCCTCGTCCCAGTGCAGCGGGTTGGCGTCACCCGACACCCCCGCGTAGTTGACCAGGTCACCGCGGGACAGGCGGGCGTGATGCACCGGAAGCTCGTCGCCGACCGACACCTCGTCGAAGGACGGGGTCGTCGGCGTGCGGCTGGCCGCGCCGTCCGAGATCCGGGCCTCGCCGTCGGGCCGGACCGTCTTCTCGTAGGTGGCACCTGACTCGTCGACCCCGAGGAGGTTGACGTCATGCATCATCACGCCCTGAATCGCGGGCCGGATCGCCGGGTCGACGTCCTCCCCCGTGACGCCGACGACCGTGGTGTGAAGGGTGTGGACGCGCTCGCCCGCGGCATCGGTGAAGGTGTTGGTGACCGTGATCAGGTCTCGGCCGGCGATCCGGCGGACCGAGGTGAGTTCGACGTCGACGGTCAGTTCGTCGCCCGCCACGATGGGCCGGTGCTGCTCGAAGACCTCTTCGGTCTGCAGGTACATGTCGTATCCGATGACCACGGACTCGAACATGCGCTGGTTGCAGGCCATGGCGGGGGTCGAGGTGAACGTCAGCGGGGCGACCAGATCGGGAAAGCCCAACTGCGCGGCGGCGGTGACGTCCCAGTGCGCGGGGTGATAGTTCTGCACCGCTCGGGCGAACTCTCGAACCTTCTCGCGGCCGACGAGGTAGGTGCCGTCCGCCTGGTAGTGGTGGCCGACGCGGGATTCGAGCTCCGACGTTTCTGCTGCTGCGGTCATTGATGTGCTCATCTTTTCTATCGGTCAGTTCGCTGGGGGCCGACCATTGCACACTAACGGGCGGCTGGCTCGCCGCTTTCGAGTCCCTCGCGCAGTCGCGCGTTCTCGGCCTGCAGGTCCGCCAGCTGACGGCGCAACGGGGCCAGGTGCGGTTCGAGTTCGGCGGCGCTGAAGCGTGGGGTGATGTGCTGCTGGCAGTTCCAGTCGAAGGCCTCGACCGTGACGAGTACGGCGCGCTCCACCTCGGCGTCGTACCCGGGGTCGGCGAAGCTCGTCACGAGGGCGGCGTCGTCGGCGATGGTGACGACGCGGGCGTGGCCGAAGATCTTCAATCGCCGCCGCTGCGCGTAGTCCAGGACGATGAGCGCAACCCTGTCGTCGCCGCTGACGTTGCCGGTGGTGATGTACTGCAGGTTGCCGCGAAAGTCGGCCCAGCCGATGGTGTGGTCGTCGACGACGCGCAGGAAACCCGGTGGGCCACCGCGGAACTGGACGTATGGCCAGCCGGTCTCGCTGACGGAGGCCAGATAGAAGCCGTCCCGCTCGGCGAGGTACTCCCGCTCGTCGTCGGTGAGCGCGTCGACGCCGGGTGCGGCCTTGCCCTGCACGCGCTTGCGGCCGTAGAAGCCGTCGCTGCCATGCTCACGCTGAACGTCGACGACGGCGTCGGTGAACGCGATGGCGCCGTAGTGCTTGCTCACCGGTGTCTCCCTTCACGGACCTGTGAGTTGTAATTGTGCGGGGCGTGGCCGTATTCCGAGATGCTTCGGGGCGAGTGTGCGTGTCTGCGGGTGACACGCCGAGCGGAGATCGCACTTCGCGCACCCTCGCGTCTCAGCTGAAACCCTTGTGTCACTTGTGTTTCAGAGCCGATGTCCTGTCGGTGGGTCGTACTAGTGTTCGAGTATGAGTTCGGATCGGGTGGGTGCGGCGGTCGCGGAGTTCCGCGCTGCGGCCGCCGCACTCGTGGAGCGATCCTTCGACGAATTCACCCACCGCGAATTGGTCGAACTGCTCGGCGAACTGGAGACCGTCACCTGGCAGTTGCCGACGGTGGGGCATCGGGTGATCGCCCGGCTGCAGCGGGAAGCGTCCCCGATGGAGTTGGGCGCGAAGTCGTTGGGTTCGGTGTTGACCCAACGGTTGCGGATCTCCGGCAGGGAGGTCCGCCGCCGGCTGGCCGAGGCCGAGGACCTCGGGCCGCGGACCGCGTTGACCGGGCAGCCGTTGGCGCCGAAGCTCGCCCCCACCGCCGATGCCCAAGCCCGCGGCGCCCTGGGTCCGGAGCACGTCGCGACCATCCGGTCGTTCCTGGACACGCTGCCCGGGTGGGTGGACCCCGAGATCCGCGAACTCTCCGAGCAGACGCTGGTACACGTCGGGTCCGGTAACGGACCGGA
>Ga0209051_1000549_pt1 | contig 45665 bp, 43 predicted proteins | sample AraplaCvi_mMS_r2_2_FD_184286 | JGI IMG/M metagenome (GOLD analysis project Ga0209051, IMG submission 184286) | Arabidopsis root microbial communities from North Carolina, USA - plate scrape MF_Cvi_mMS_r2 (SPAdes) (version 2) | ecosystem: Host-associated > Plants > Roots > Endosphere | place...
CCGACCCCCGGACCCTGCTCGCCCATCCCGACCGCCTGCGCTTCGCCCATTACGGCGGACTGGTCGCGCGGGAGAAGCTGTTCAGTTCGGGTGAGTCGTTCGCGCGGCTGGAACGGCCCATCGGAGACGTCGCGCATCCGATCACCTGGTGCGAGGCCGACGACACCATCCGCACCGTCGCAGCGGTGATGACCGCCGCGGGCCGGTCGTGCGCACTCTTCCGCCGGGGCGGGCAGATCGGCATCGTCACCGACGACGACTTTCGCCGCCGCGTCGCGACCGGAGAGGTGCCCGTCGACGCACCGATCTCCGCGATCGCCAGCATCCCCGCGATCGCCATGAGCACCGACCGGACCGTCAGCACCGCCTACCTGTTCATGGTCGAGCACGACATCCACCACCTCGTCGTCGTCGACGCCGTCGGCACCGCGGTCGGAATCGTCCGGGTGGTCGACATGGCGGCCGCCGAAGTGCGCAACCCGCTGGTGATCCGCTCGGCGGTCGCGGCGGCGGACACCATGCACGAACTCGTCGACGCGTGCCGGTTGCTGACGCCCACGACGGTCGAACTGTGGGACGCCGGCCTGCCCGTCGAGCACCTTGGCGCCCTGCTGTCGGCGATGGTCGAGTCGATCTTCCGCAAGATCGTCGAATTGCACACCGCGACGACGCCGTTCACGGACCTGGATTGCTCGTGGATGCTGATGGGATCACTGGGCCGACGCGAGCCGCTGCCCAACTCAGACGTCGACACCGCCCTGGCGTGGGCGGTAAGGGAGCCCGAGCACGCCGCCCCGACGCGCGACGAGGTGGCCGCCGCCACCGCCCCCGTGGTCGACGCACTGAGCCGGTGCGGTCTGGCCCCGTGCCCACAGGGCCTCAACGCCTCCGCGCCGCTGTTCAACAGGTCGCAGCGGCAGTGGCGCGAGGTGGCCGACCTCTGGCGCGCCAATCCCGACAACGTCGACTACCTGCTGATGGCCTCGACCGTCCTCGACGCCCGCCCCATCACCCGGCCGGTGCTGATCCAACCGTTGCGGGCCGCGTTGGTCGGCGGCGTCGGCAGGGACGCCTTCACCCGGTCGCTGAGTCGCTTCTCCATGCACGACCGTCCGCCCAGCGGGTTCGTCAGGGGTTTCGTCGTCGAACACTTCGGCGAGCAGAAGAACCACCTCAACCTGAAGAAGGCAGGCCTGCGACCGGTGGCGTCGCTGGCCCGCGCCTTGGCCCAACGCACCGGCGACCCAACGGGTTCCACCCCGCAGAGGTTGGAGCGGGCTCGCCGCAGCGGCCTGCTGACCGCCGACGAGGCCGACGCGTTGTCGGGGGCGTTCAGCCTCTTCTACCACCTGGTGTTCGACAGCCAGGTCGCCGCCATCAAGGCGGGCCGACCGGTCGCATCCGCCATCGACCCGGCCACCCTCGACCCGCTGGAGCGACGTCATCTCCGCAGTGCCTTCCGGACCATCAGCGGGATCCAGGACAGACTGAGCCGCAAGTGGTTCGGATACGAGGGGCTGTGACACAGCGATGATCAACTGGACGCGTCGAGTGCGCGCGCGCCGTCCCCGGCGCGCGCTGCCCGCCGACGTCGACTGGCGCACCGACACCTTCGTCGTGATCGATCTGGAGACGACCGGCCTGGACCCCCGTCACGACCACATCGTGTCCTACGGCGCCGTCCCGGTCCGGCACGGCCGCGTCAGGACGTCGGAGTCGGTGTACGGCCTCGTGCACGTGCCACACGACGTGCCGGGGACGTCGGTGAAGTTCCACGGCCTCCGCACGCAGGACCTGGAGGACGCCCCACCCCTGCCGGACTGCGTCGCCACCCTCGACGGCCTGATCGGCGACCATCCGGTGGTCGCCCACTGCGCCTGGGTGGAGCGCTCCTTCCTGCGCAGGGCCTTCCGGCGTTCCTACCTGCCCTTCACCAGTTCGATCGTCGACACCGCGGTGTTGGCCCAGCGGGTCCTCGACGTCGAACTGGAACGCGGACAGTCGATCTCACTGGAGTACGCCACGACGGCTCTCGGCCTTCCCGTGCACTCGCCGCATCATGCGCTCGGCGACGCCGTGACCACCGCGAGCCTGTTCATCGCGTTGGCCGGCCAGCTGGAACGCGGCGGCGTCCTGACCACCGCGGCACTGCTCGAGATGTCCTCCGCCCCAGCCTGATCACGCCGCGGCCTCCAGCGCCAGCAGGGTGCGCTTGGCCTCGACTCCCCCCAGATAGCCGCCCATGGCACCGTCGCTGCGCACCACGCGGTGACACGGCACCACCACGGGCAGCGGGTTCGTCGCGCAGGCACTGCCCACCGCACGGACCGCCTTGGGATTGCCCGCCAGCTGAGCCACGGCCGCGTAACTGGCGGTGTGGCCGTACGCGATCTCCGGCAGGTGGTGCAGAACGGTGCTGCGGAACCCGCCCGACAGACGCCAGTCGAGCGGGAGGTCGAATGTCGTTCTGGCGCCGGTGAAGTACTCGTCGAGCTGCTGCGTGGCGGCGTCGAGTCGGCGGGGTGCGTGCAGGATTCGCGGACTGACCCGGTCGGCCAGGCCCTGGAGCACCGCGTCGTGATCCTCGACGGCGAACGCCACCCGGACCAGCCCGAGCTCGGTCGCCGCCAGCAGCAGTGCCCCGACGGGGCCGTCGACGGTTCGGTACGCGACGTCGAGCACGCCGTCGCGTTCGGCGGCGGCGACCAGTCGCGCCTGCAGTGCGGTGATGTCATGGTCCTCGGTCATCGTGATGCTCCCTTGGGTGGGTAGGTTCGCCGGAGGGCGGCGAGGCCGTCGGCGGTGGCGCGGCGGGCTGCGTCGGTGCTGCCGCCGAGGATGGCGGCGACCTCCGCGTGGGGCAGGCCCGCCAAGTGGTGGTAGGCCACGGCGTATCGCTGTTTGTCGGGTAGCCGGGCCAGCGCAGCGGCGAGGTCGTCGTCGTGATCGGGTTCCGGCGGGCCGACCACGTCGGGCACCTCGTCGGTCGGGATGGCGCGGCGCGCCCTGGCGCGGACGACGTCGACGGCCCTGCGGTGGGCGATCGTCACCAGCCAGGCCTCCACGTTGGCCTCGGCCGGCAGGTCGGGGTAGGCCTTCAGCGCCGACAGGAACGTCTCCGACCAGGCGTCGTCGGCGTCGGTGAATCCCACCACCGCCCGGCACACCCGCAGGACGGTGGGCCCGTGCTGCCGCACGACGGCCTCGAAGGGCTGCTTGCCGCTCATGGCGTCCATGGTGGCGGGTTCGGATCCGGCGCGGACATGGTCTCCTCCTCGTGGTGGTCTCGAGGGGTAGACGCTGGGGCCTGCGGGAACGTGAGATCAGCTGGGATATCCGCCGCGAAGCGCGTCGACGACGGCCACCACGGCGCGAGAGGGACGTCCCGGCAGTCGGGCCACCAGCACCCGACGGCGCTCCTCGGGTCCACCGTCGACGCGCATCAACTGGACGCCGTCGGGCAGCACCTCGGCCAGGCTCGGCGGCACGGTGGTGACCCCGCACCCCGCGGCGACGAGCTGGAGCTTGGTCAACCAGTCCCGCGCGGTGTGCGCGACCCGTGGCCGCCCCGCCAGCCCCGGCCAGACCCCGAGCAGGGACTCCCCGCCGGTCGACGGGCTGGCGATCCAGTCGACGTCGCGCAGTTCGTCGACGCCCACCACCGTGCGCCCGGCGAACGACCCGGTCGTGGCGGCGGCCACGACCAGGCCGGTCTCCTCGACGACTTCGGTGACGAGCGCGGGCAGTTCGGCGTCGGGGGGCCGGTACGGTGCACGCGATGAGATCACCGCGAGGTCGACGGAACCCGCGCGCAGTGCCCGCACCAGCGCCGGGGTGGTGCCGTCGCGGCTGACGACCCGGACGTCGGGCCGCCTGTCCCGCAACGCGCGCAGGGCGCGGGGCAGGATGAGAGCGCCCGCGCTGATGAACGTTCCGACGCGCACCAGGTGGACGTCAGGCTCGTTGCCGTCGAGTTCCCTCGTGGCCGCGTCGATCTCGTCGAGCACCACGCGTGCGTGCCGCAGCAGCGTCGCACCGCCCGTCGTCAGGCGGACGCCGCCGCGGTGCCGTTCGAACAGCGACACCCCCGCTTCCCGTTCGAGAGCCGCGACCTGTCGCGATATCGCCGACTGGGTGTAGCCGAGCTCCTTGGCGGCGGCGGTGAAGCTGCCACGCTCGGCGGTCGCACGCAGGACCCGCAGGCCGGTCAGCGAAGGTTCCATGCGTCAACGTCATACCACCCATGCCTGGTTGTCGCATCGAGCATGGCATCGACCGCTCGGCCGCCGAGGTTGTGAGGGGGGTCGAGAGGAGACGAGGATGAAGGCAGCCGTGCTGGAAGAGTTCGGACGACCGTTGGCGGTCAAGGAGGTTCCCGACCCCGTCGCAGGAACGGGCGAAGTGTTGGTGGACGTCCTGGCGACGTGCGTACTGCCCTATGCCGCAGAGGTCTTCAGCGGGGAGCGGGACTATCCCCTTGAGCCGCCGGTGATCTCGGGCGTAGGCGCCATCGGCCGGGTGGTGACCACCGGGCCCGACGCCACCCGACTGCGTCCCGGCGACCTGGTGTGGTGCGACGCCACCGTCCGGTCGCGCGACGACGCGCTGACGCCGGACATCACCCTGCAGGGCTGGAGTTCGGCCGGTGTCGGCGGGCTGATGCTGTCGCGGTACTTCCACGACGGGCCCTTTGCCGAGCGGATGCTGGTGCCCACCGAGAACGCCGTCGCCCTGAACGACGTCGACCTCGCCGACGTGCCGCGGTGGGCCGCACTGGGCGTGCTGCTGGTCCCCTACGGCGGGCTGCTCGCCGCGGATCTGCACGCGGGCGAGACGGTCGTGGTCAGCGGGGCCACCGGAAACTTCGGCAGCGCCGGGGTGTCCGTCGCGCTGGCCATGGGCGCGGCGGCGGTGGTCTGCCCCGGGCGCGACGAAGCCGCCCTCGCCGATCTCGTCGCGCGCTTCGGCGAACGGGTGCGCCCGGTCGTCCTGACCGGCGACGCCGACGTCGACCGGTCGGCGATGCAGGACGCCGCGGTCGAACCGGTCGACGTGGTGCTCGACCTGTTGCCGCCGAGGGCGGGCGCCGGCGTGGTCCGGGCGGCGGCGATGACCGTGCGTCCGTACGGCCGCATCGTGCTCATGGGCGGAGTCGGGATGCTGGGCGGTGACGACCTCGCACTGCCCTATCCGTGGCTGATGCGGAATTCGGTCACCGTGCGGGGTCAGTGGATGTACCCGCGGGCGGCGAACGTCGGGCTGATCAACATGATTCGCAGCGGCGTGCTGGACCTGGCGCACGAACGGGTGACCGTGTTTCCGCTCACTCAGGCGAATGAGGCCGTGCGTTACGCCGCGGCACACGCCAATCCGTTCGATCGGACCGTACTGTGTCCTCGAACTGACCTCGGCGAGCAGGTATCTGCCTGAGCCAACACTGAGAATCAGCTCGTGTGTCTACGTACGTCGAGGTGAATTCGAGGGTGTGCGTTTGATCCCGTTAGCAGACGGGAACAAGCTGCGCACCGTCCACGTTGTCGTGACGCCGGCACTGGACTCGAAAGGACACAAATGGCCACCGATTACGACGCACCCCGCCAGAAGGAAACCGATGACGTCGCCGACGAATCGCTCGAGCAGCTGGCCGGACGTCGCAACGACGCCGCGACCGCCGTGCTCGACGTCGACGACGGCGAAGAACTCGAGGACTTCGAGCTTCCTGGCGCCGACCTCTCCGGTGAGGAGTTCACCGTTCGGGTCGTCCCCAAGCAGCGCGACGAGTTCACGTGTTCGAGTTGCTTCCTGGTTCAGCACAGCCACCGACTGGCCCGCCAGGTCGGCGATCGCATGATCTGCGCCGACTGCGCCTGAGCACGACCCGCTAGACGCCGCGTTCGACGGGGAGCAATCCCCGGTCGACCGCGGCGACCAGCGTGGCGTGGTCGGCCTCGGTCTGGTCGGCATATCGCCGCGCGAATGCGCACAGCGCCTTGTCCACGCGGCTGGAACCGCCCATGTACCCGGCGATCATCGACGCGCCGCTGGTTCGGGCGTGTCCCTTGGCCAGCAGCTGACCGACCACGCCCGCGTAGTCGGTCAGCGCCGCGGCGTCCATCGATTCCAGCGGGATGCGGCCCTTCATGTTCCTGAATTGTCGGACGTAGTACTGCAGCCCGTCCATCGTGGTCCACCCCAGTAACGGGTCGCTGACCGTCTGCAACGACTGCTGGTACTCGACGACCCGCTGCCCCTGATGCGCGTGCCACGCGGAGTCGCCGTGCACGTATCGCGCCAGTACCGACCGCCGGGCCTGCTTGAGCTGCAGGAAGACGACGTCCGACGACGAGGACCCCTCGAGCAGGGCGACGTACGCGCGCAGTCCGACGCTGCCGACACCGACGACCTTGTGGGCGACGTCGACCAACGTGTAGCCCCCGAGAACGCGCCGCCAGTAGGACGGCAGCGTCTCCAGGTATCGGTCGAGCGCCTCGGCCAACTGCTCGGCTTCCCGGGGCTCGGGACGGGTGATGAGCGGCGGCTCCTCGACGATGCGCCGCTTGCCCTCCACCTCGTGGGTGAAGCGGGGCAGGGCACGGTCCCCGGTGCGGTGTCGGGCACGTTCGGCCGACCTCGCCACCTGTTCTTGCAGGGGCCCCTCGGTCTGGGCCGCCAGCCGGTCGACGTCGAGCCGCTCGAACGACCGGGTGAACAACGGCAGATCCGCGAGCCGACGCAACTCGTGGCGATAGGCCGCGACGCAGGATCGCACCGAGGCGCCGCAGTGCTCCTCGGAGGTGCCGTTGTGCCGCCCCGCCACCCAGATGCTGGCCACCAGCCTGCGCAGGTCCCACTCCCAGCCACCCGGGTGCGCTTCGTCGAAGTCGTTGAGGTCGATGACGAGATCGCGCTCCGGCGAGGCGTAGAAGCCGAAGTTGCCCAGGTGCGAGTCGCCGCACACCACGGGCGTGATGCCGGTCGACGGCAGCCGGGCCACGTCCTCGGCCATCACCACCGCCGTGCCGCGCAGGAATCCATACGGCGAGGCGACCATTCGGCCGACCCGCACCGGGATCAGCCGGTCGACCCTGCCGCGATGGCTCTCGTTGATCAGGTCGACGGGGTCTGGTCGATTCGCCGGCGCCGCCCAGTCGGCCAACGAGCGGCGGGGAACGTTCTTGCGCAAGCTCTTGCCGAGGGCGTAGCGCTCGGCCCGGCTGACCGACTGTTGGCGCAGCGACCGGTACGTGGCGCCGTCGGCCTGTGCCAAGACGGTGTGCCCGCTGGTCGCTCCCCCGCCGTCCATTGGTTGTGATCGTACGACCCGCGTCCACCACGAACGACGAGAAGTCGGAAGCCTCGACCCGTAGGCTCGGTCCGGCTATGGACGACGACGTGTTGGTGCTCCCCAGCGGACGGTTCCGGGTCCGCCGCGACGGCGGGACGATCCGGGCCCGCGGGCTGCGGTACGCCACGGCGCAGCGTTTCGAGCCGTGCGTGCCGGTGCCCGTGACGGGCGAGGTGGTCGACGCCACCACCGGCGGGCCAGCCTGCCCGCAGATGCCGTCGCGCCTGGCGTTCGTCGTCGGAACGCCGGCCACCGCCCTGCCGCAGGACGAGGACTGTCTGGTGTTGGACGTCGTCGCTCCCCACCCGGTCGACGCCCCCAAGCCGGTGATGGTGTTCTTCCACGGCGGCGCCTACGTCTCGGGCAGCGGTCAGTCGCCCCTGCACGACCTGACGGCCATGGCCGTGGAGGGCGACGTCGTCACGGTCACCGTGAACTACCGCCTCGGTATGTTCGGATATCTGGCGATCGACGGCGTCGCGCCGGCGAACCTGGGCTTGCTCGACCAGGTTGCCGCGCTGCGCTGGGTGCAGGACAACATCGGTGGCTTCGGCGGCGATCCCGACGACGTGACCATCTTCGGCCAATCCGCGGGAGCCGACTCGGTGTCCCATCTGATGATCGCCGACGGGACCGAGGGCCTGTTCCGTCGGGCCATCCTGCAGAGCGCGCCGCTGGGCGTTCAGCGTGGGCGGGCGGCGATGAGCCGCGCGATGGGCGTGGCCGCCCGCGCCGCGCTCGGTTCCGATCCGACGGCGGTGGCCACCCAGGACGTGCTGGCCGCCCAGTCCACGGTTGCCGCGGCCGCGGCACCGTTCGGCACGCAAGCGCAGATGCCGTTCGGACCTCAAACGGGGCACCATCCCCTGCCACCCGAGGACCAGGTCGACGCCCGCCGCCGCGAGGTGGCCCGGCGCCTGCCGGTGATGATCGGCACGACGGCCGACGACGCCCGGCCGTTCCTGATGCTCAACCCCCGGTTGCGACCCGTCTTCGACGCGCCCCTGGTCGGGTCGACCGCGCGACGACTGGCCGGCAAGGCCGTCACCAGGCGCCAGTTCGCCGGTCCGGCGGCGGCATTCGCCAGGCAGCACCGGCTCGACGGAGGTCACGCCACGACCTACGTGTTCGACTGGCAACCGGCGAGCAGTGCCCTCGGTGCGTGCCACTGCATCGAACTTCCCTTTCTGATGGGCACGTTCGACGAATGGGACGGCGCCCCCATGCTCGGTGCGGACGCCCGCCGGGCGATCGCCGAGTTCGGTCCACCGATGCGCCGACTCTGGTGGGAGTTCGCCAGGGGTAGGCGCGACCACGTCGACGAACACCTGCTGTTGCCGCTCCGCTGACGTCGGATCTCCTCAGCGAGGAGCCTCGACGGTTGTGCCGAAGAAGTCCAAGAGCGCGTATGGCGCGTGCTGGCCGAGGCACACGTCCAGCGTCTCCCGGGCTTCCACGGCAGAGGCGGCGCTGCGCGGGAACATCGCGTCCTCATAGGCGGTGACCGCCGCGTCGACGTCGGTCGGGTTGGCGGCGACGGCGAGAGCGAGCTCGGCGGCGTCGAACATCGCCAGGTTCGCGCCCTCTCCCCCGGGCGGAGCCAGGTGGGCCGCGTCGCCGAGGAGTGTCACTCCCGGCACGTGGGACCACCGATGGTCGTCGGGAAGGGCGTGCAGCGGACGAGGCACCGGCGGTGTGTCGGACTCGGTGATCAGGGCGGTCAATTCTGGTGCCCAGCCGTCGAATTCGGCTGCCACCCGGGCGATGGCCGCAGCATGGTCGTCGAAGTCGATCCCGGCGATCCAATCCAGCGGCCGGTTCAGGGCGACGTAGGCGTGCAGCACGTTGCCGGGCTCGCGGTGGGCGAAGATGCCCTGCCCGGGAAGCAACGAGAAGAACGACCCCGCGCCGACGGCCGCCGCGGCCGCGGGATGCCGTTCGTCGGCGTCGAGGAGATAGGTCTCGACAAAGGTGGTGCCGACGTAGTAGGGCGTGGCGTCCGACACCAACGGTCGAACCCTCGACCAGGCCCCGTCAGCACCCACCAGCAGATGGGTGGTCACGGTCGACCCGTCGGCGAAGACCAGCTCGTGACGACCGTCGCCGCGCGAGGTGGCGGAGGTGACCTTGCGCCCCCACTGCACCGTCCCGTCGGGCAGCGCGTCGAGCAGGATCCGACGCAGATCCCCGCGCAGCACCTCCGGTCGGCCGTGCCCGCCGTCGTCGGGCTCGTCGAGAAGCACGGTGCCGTTGCGGTCGAGCAGCCGGGACGCCTCGCCGCCGCGATGGATCACCGCCCGAAACTCGTCGGTCAACCGGGCTGCGGCCAGCGCCACCTGCCCGGTCTCGGCATGAATGTCCAGTTGGCCACCCTGGGTTCGGCTGCCCGCAGACGGCTCGGCCTCGTAGACGGCGGCCGCGACGCCGTGGACGTGGAGCACCCGTGCGAGCAGGAGCCCGCCGATGCCTGCACCGACGATCGAGACCGTAACGGTCGGCATGACCTTCCCTTCGTTGACTGGAACAGCGTTCCAGTGAATCTTGGAACATCGTTCCAACCGTGTCAAGATGAACGCCATGACCTCCCCGCGCAGCAGGCGGCGACCGGACGCCCTCTCGAAGGAACGCATCGTGGCCACGGCGACCGAGATGCTCGACGCCGACGGTGAGGACGCCCTGACGTTGCGGGCGTTGGCCGCCCGCCTCAAGACCGGCGCGGGCGCGCTCTACTGGCACGTCGCCAATCGGGACGAACTACTCGCCGCCGCCACCGAGAACGTCGTCGCGGGTGTGGTGGCCGCCGCGTCGGCCGAGGACGATCCGCGAACGGCGATCCGCGCCATCGCGCTGGGGACCTTCGACGCGGTCGACGCGCACCCATGGGTCGGAGCACAACTCGGCCGCGAACCGTGGTCGGCGACCCTTCGCCTGTTGGAGGGCCTCGGCGGCAACGTCGCTCGGATGGGGGTTCCCGAAGCGGCGCAATTCAATTCGTCGACGGCGCTGCTCAACTTCGTCCTGGGTGCCGCCGGTCAGAACGCCGCCAACGCCCGCCTCGTCCCGCCGGACGCCGACCGCTCGGCCTTCCTGGAGGTCGTCGTCGCACAGTGGACCAGCCGGGACCCGGCGGAGTATCCGTTCGTCCATCGGATTGCCGGTCACCTGCGCGACCACGACGACCGCGAGCAGTTCCTGGCAGGCGTCGACCTCATCCTCGCCGGGATGGCGGCCGAGCGTTAGGCCAGCGTGGGCGTCAGCGCCCCGTCCCATTTCGCGTCGTGGCTCGGCAGCCGCAGCAGCAGCCGGGCCCCACCGAGCGGGCTGACGTCGAGTTCCGCTGAGCCACCGTGCAACTCGGCTTGCTGGGCGACCAACGCCAACCCCAGACCCGAGCCCGATCGCGACGCGGTCGTACCGCGTGCGAAGCGTTCGAAGACCGCCGACCGCTCGTCCTCGGGCACGCCGGCGCCGTTGTCGTCGACGGCGATCTCTACTCCGGCGACGGAACTGACCACGCTCAGCCGGATCTCGGTGGCGTCACCGTGTTTGACCGCGTTGGCGATGGCGTTGTCGATCACCAGTCGCAGCCCGGCGGGTAGCCCCACGATCATCTTCGACGGCGACGGCGCAAGGGTGACGCGCAGGCGGGGATACACGCGCTGGGCGTCGTGGGCGGCGCGGTCGAGCATCTCGGTGACGTCGAAGGAGACGAAGTCGTCGGCCGTGGTGAGTTCGCCCTGGGCGAGCCGCTCCAGCGCCGTCAGCGTCGCCTCGATCCTGCCCTGGGTGCGCACCACGTCGTTGACGACCTCGTCGCGCTGTTCCTGCGCGAGGTCCAGGGTGGAGAGCACCTCGAGGTTGGTGCGCATCGCGGTCAGCGGGGTGCGCAACTCGTGGGACGCCACGGCGGCGAAGTCCCGCGCGGACTCCAGTGCCGCCTTGGTGCGCTGCTGCTCGGTGCCGATGCGGGCGAGCATGCCCTCGACGGCCTCGGCGATCTCGACGGCTTCCCGGACGCCGCGCACCTGAACCTCGTCGGGCATCGATTGGGCGTTGATCGCCCGGGCCTGCTGCGCCAGCAACCGGAACGGCACGATCATCAGCAGCGAGATCACCCACCCGACCAGCACGGTGCCGACGATGACGCCACTGCAGATCAACAGGACGCGCAGGTGCAGTTCGTCGATGCGGTGTTGCGTCTCGGCCAGCGGCGCACCGAGGGCGATCGAGCCGGGGCCCGCGGAGAAGGTCCGCACCCGGTATGGCACGCCGTCGATCTCGGTGGTGGCGTACCCGTCGGCGAGCTCGGGCAGGACGATGTCGTTCGGCACCGAGACGGTGATGCCGCCAATGCGCGCGGTGCGGACCACGTTGCCGTCGGGCTTGGGCTGGCGGACGTCGGTGTTGGGCGTGTTGCTCAGCAGGTTGCTCACGTCGCCGAGGCTGCTCACCGAGTCGAGTCGACGGTCGAGCTGGCTGTACTGGTCGTCGGTCACGCCCACCCACACCCACGTGCCGAGCACGATGACCAGGACGATCACCGACAGGGCGGCGACCACGACGATCGCCCGAAGGGACAACACCCTGGTGAGCGGCCGCAAGAGCCGGTAGACGCGGTCGTTGAGTTCCACTATCGACGCCGCACGCTGAACCCAGCGATGGCCGCGGCCGGCAGGTTCACGATCAACACGTGCACCAGGTTACTGACCCGACTCCGTGGTGATCGTGATGGTCGTCCAGGCGCCGACGTGGATGCGGTCACCGTCGGACAGCGGCGTCTCGACGCCCTCGGCGAGCAGCTCCTCGCTGTCGTTGAGACTGGTGCCGTTGGTGGAGCCCAGATCGGTGATCGTCGGACCGCCGTCACGGATCCGCAGCACCGCGTGCTGGGTGGACACGCCGCGGTCGGCGGGCTGCAGACCGAGATCGATCTCGGGAGTCACGCCCTGATCGCGGTTGTGCCGCCCGATCAGCGCGGTGTCGCCCTGCATCGCGATGCGGCGTTCCGGGAAGAACTGCGGAAAGTCGACGCTGTCGGGTCCGCCGCGCGCCACCACGCGGTCGTAGAACTCCCGGTCGGCCCGCACCACCGCGGTCCACGTCACGGATGTCTGCACGGGCGTCGCCGGCGCGGGCAGGGCGGAGTCGTGGCCGCACGTCTCGCAGAAGCGACCGTTGATCGACGCCCCACAGGCGGGGCAGGCCTTCGCCGCCGGCGGCGGGGCCGGGGCGGACGGCGGCCCGATCGGCGCTCCGCACACGTCGCAGTAGTCCTCGGCGGTCGAGGCGTGTCCGTCTGCACAGATCGGCATCAGGCGGGCTTCTCCTTCCGTACGCGGGCGGTCTTCGTCGACCGCGCGTCGAGCGCCATCTCGTCGGCCGCCGCCACCTCGCGTATGAGGCGCACCGTCCCCGTGCGCTGGTCGACCTCGATGACCTTGCCGAGTTCGGCGACCTTGTCGTCGTTGCCCGACTCCACGGCCAACTCCATGGCGCGCTGCAGTTTCGCCGTCGCGGTCGCCACGTCGCCGTCACGGCGCGCCGCCAGCCCCTGCTGAACGGCGTCGGCCAACTCCGCCTGGCCGGTGTAGTGCGCCACCCGGCGATTGATCCGCGCCGACAGCGCCGTGTCCGCCGTCCACAGGGCGTTGACGAGGCCCTGGCCCAACACCTGTTCGCCCGCGACGACGGTCACCCTGGCGGCCAGCTTCTCCTTGCCGGCCGCGGCGGCTTCGACGGCGACCTGGACGTGGTAGTCGCGATCCTCGGCTCCCCACGAGCCGAGTGGGTACTCGCCGATCTGCGCACTCACCTCCACCCGGCGGCCGGTCAGGTCCTCGACGGTCGGGGCGACCTGCTTGACGAACTCCACGGTGGCGCCCGCGGGCGTCCACACCCGCAGGGTCAGGTCGGGGATCGACTTGCCCATCGACGTACGCATCATCGCCGCGAAGTCCTCGGCGAGATCCGCGGCGTCGGCGACGATGTCGACGGTGCCCATCAACGCCGAGGAGATCGACCGCAATTCGTCCACGCGCCAAGCGGTTCCGACTCCGCGGCAGTCGCAGGTGAACTTGCCGACGCTGAGCGCGATCTCCTGCTGCAACTGTTCGGGCGTCTCGTGCTCGTCCTTGCCGTCGGTCAGCAGGATGGCGTGGGTCATTCTCGACGCCGAAGCGCCCGGATACCGGTCGACGACGTCACGGACGTACGCCAGCCAGGTACCCATCGCGGTGCCGCCGTAGGGGATCAAGCCGTCGACCGCCCGTGCCGCCTCCTTCCTGGTCGACGCGTTCGCCCGCGTCGGCGTGCCGTCGGGCGGGTAGATCGCCTCGGCGGAGGCGGTTCCGCAGACGACGATGAAGTACGTCCCGTCGCTGAGCTCGTCGATCGCGGCGAGGGTCGCCCGCTTCGCGCCGTCGAACTTGCCGGCTGGCTTCAGCATCGACGTCGAGCAGTCGACGATGATCGCCTCGACGCGGTCGGTCGGAGCGGCGGCCACCGCGACGTCGCTTCCCACGGTGATGCTGACGATCGCGTCGACCGTGCCGGACCCCTCGGGCAGGTACGGGTTGTGGTCGACGTCAACGGAGAACCCGGAGATGTCCTCGGACCCAGCTGAACTCATGTAGCTCCTCCGATCGGAATCACTGCGACGGTGATGTTGTCGTCACCGCCGGCTTGCAGGGCGAACTCGGTGAGCGCACGGGCCGCCTCGGTGGTGTCCCGGCCCGAGCAGAACCCGGCGATGTCGGCGGCGTCCGGCACATAGTTCCACAGGCCGTCCGAACACAGCAGCAGCGATCCAGGCCCCGTCACGGTGAGGGTTCGCACGCTCGAGTCCGCCCAGGGTTGCGCCTCGGAATCGGCGCCCAGCCACCGGGTGATGGTGTGCGCGCCCCGCTGCACGGCCTCCGAATCGGCGGCGGCCCCGGCCGTCACCAGCTCCTGGGCCACCGAGTCGTCCAGGGTCAGCTGCTGCGGCTGCCCAGGCGATTCGGGCAGCCAGTAAGCCCGGCTGTCACCGACGTTGCCGACCGTGACCTCTACCGCCCCTTGACCTTTCGCCACGACTGCCACACCGGTGTAGGTGCACGACGGCGCGTTGTCCGGGTCGCGGCCTGCGCCGGCGTCGGCGGCGGCCCTGGTCGCCGCGGCGAGCCCCGCGAGGACCGCGGCGTGCGTCGTGCCGGCCGCGGCCAACGCCGCGAGCATGCCCTCGACGCCGGCCGCGGATGCAGCGGCCGACGCCACCTGCGGCTCCCCGGAGCTGGACACGCCGTCGCACACGACGACGGCGTGCGCCGCCGGCACGCCGGGAACGCCGGTCACCGTCCCCGCCGCTGCGGCGTCCTCGTTGCGTGCGTGGTGCAGGCCGCGATCGGTGACGAGGACGACGGCGCCCACGTGCGCCTCGTCGCGGTCGGGTGCAGCGCGGCGGTGACCGCAGCCGGTGCAGTAGCCGTCGGAGAACGTCTCGGTGCCGCAGTCGGCGCACGCTCCGTCGAGCGGGGCCGGTCGCGGGACGGCCACCCGCTCGAACGTCGGTTCCGGCACCTCGAAGAGCGGCCCGCCGCAGCTCTCACAGAACCGGTCCGACCCCCCGACCGGCGTCGCGCAGGCGGGGCAGGTGACCGACCCCCCGGTGAAGGTTCCCGTCATACCCGCGTCCTCGGTCTGATCGCGTTGGCCTTCTCGACCAGGTCGATGCGCTCCCACACACCCGCCGACTCGCGGGCCAGATCGCGGTAGCAGCGCTCCATTCCGGTCCGCAGTCCCGGCACGGTGAAGTCCGCACCGAGCAGGCGGGGGATCGTGGTGCGATGCCCGGCCTCCAGCCAGCTGAGCGCGGCACCCAGCACGCGCAGCCGCAGCAGTGCCCGCTTGGCGTTCGACTCCAGCGCGAGAGCGCCGGCCCGCCGGTCCACGTCGACGAGGGTCTGCTCGTCCAGCGTCTCCGCCGTCTGCCCGTCGAGGAGGACTTCGATCGCGGCGGCCCCGGCGTCGGTGAAATGGGAAGAGGCCGAGGGTATCTGGTCGAGGGCCGCGACGGCGCCGGCCCGGTCCCCCGTGCGGGCTCGCTGCCGGGCCAGACCAAAGGCGGCACTGACGTAGCCACGGTCAGTCCGCCACACCATCTCGTAGTACCGCTGCGCGTCCTCGCGGGCGCCGCGCAGCTCGGCGGTGGCGGCGAGCGCCAGTTTGGGGGCGAGCTCGCCCGGCAGCGTGGCCAGGACGGTGTCGAAATCCGTTGCCGCCTCGTCGAATCGACCTTCGAGAAGCGCGCACTGACCGCCGTACCACGACAGCCGCCAGTCCCCGCCGATCGCCGAATCCAGCTCGGCGAGACGGGCTCTGGCCTTGTCCGGCGCGCCGAGCTCCAGCGCCGCGCGAACCAGCCGCAGCGGGACCTCCACCGACGTGCTGGCACCCTGGTTGGTGCCGCCACGGGCGAGCTCGAGGGCGTGTTCGAGCCGGGCGGGCGGGGTGCCGCTGGTGGTCGCGAGCAGCGCGGCACCGGGGTCGGTCGGGTCGACCACGGGCACGGGCAGTGCCGCGATGACGCGGGCCGGCTTCACCGAGGCGTCTCGGCCAGCGCCGTACACCTCCCGCTGAGGGCTGAAGTAACTCGACTGGCGCGGCCGCGGGACTTGCGTGTCGCCTGCGGCGATTTCGTGGAGGACGCCGGTGAGCTGATCGGCCATCTCCTCGATGGAGGAGAACCGACGCAAGGGGTCAACGTCGGTGGCGCGCAGGATCGCGCGGTACAGCGATTCGTAGGTCGCGAGCACCCCAACGGTGTCCGGCCCCGGCAGCTGGTCGACGAAACGGCCGTGTTCCTGCGGCACGTCCATCACGAGCACGGCCAGGGTGCGCCCGACGGTGTACACGTCGCTGGCCACGGTGGGCCCGGTCTGGGCGATCTCGGGTGCCTGGTAGCCGGCCGTGCCGAAGATCGCGCTCTCCTCGTCGTCCATCGCGATGACCGCGCCGAGGTCGATCAGCTTGAGCTGCTCGTCGGTTTGCATCACGTTGTCGGGCTTGAAGTCGCAGTAGGCCAGCCCCTGGGCGTGTAGATAGGCGATCGCGGGCGCGATCTCGACGAGGTAGGCGACGGCCTGATCGGGCGGCAATGGCGCGTTGCGCGCCTTGCGGATCTGCTTGAGCGACGTGCCGCCGACGTACTCCATGACGATGTAGCCCACGGGGGCCGTCGCTCCCACGTCGAGGTGTTCGACGAAGTTGTAGATCCGCACGATGTTCGGATGTTCGACTTCCGACAGCGTGAGGACCTCCGCCGCGGCGGCGGCCATCGCATCGGCGTCGGTGGAGTTGATCAGACCCTTCAGCACCACCCAGCGGTTGTGCACGTTGCGGTCGACGGCAAGGTAGATCCAGCCGAGTCCACCGTGCGCGATGGCACCCTGCACCTCGTACTGTCCACCGACCAGGTCACCCCGAGACAGCTTCGGCACGAACGAGTATCGGGTGCCGCACTGGGTGCAGAAACCCTCGACCCGGCCCGGGTTTCCGTCGGCGCTGCGCCCGACGGGCTTGCCGCAGTCGGTGTTGCCGCAGAACCGGCTGCCCTCGGGCACCTTCGGGTCGGCCAGGATGGCCGCTGCGGGGTCCCCCTTCGGAATCCTCGGCATGGTCACCACGCCGGCGCCCAGCCGACCTCGAGTGCTCGACGACCTCGCCGAGCCGGTCCGCGCCGAGCCCTTCGACCGGGCACTGGGCCGACTCGCCGCGGTGGCCTTCGACCCCGGCGCCGACGGGGCGGTGGCCTTGGACCCCGGCGCCGGCGGGGCGGTGCCGCAGACGTCGCAGTAGCCGTCGACGACGGTCCCGGTGCAGCCCGGTTCGGTGCACGTCATCTGGCGCTCCCCTGCTTTTCGACGAGCAACTCCTGGTAGTCCGCGACCGCCCTGGTGACGGCCCGCAGATCGCACGGTTGCCGGTGCAACAGACCGGAGGCAATGCGGCTGCACGCCAGCAGATCTCGATCCTCGCCGAGGTCGAGCCTGGCGGCCTTCGCCTGATACGCCGTCAGCCGGCCCTTCAGTTCGATCCGACGGTCCAGCAGCCCCTGGGCCAGCTCCTCGTCCTCGGCCACGACGCGCTGTGCGGTCGCTATCCGCTGCCGCAGTGACCGCAGCGCAGCCGGATCCGGTGAGGTGATCGCACCGAGCTCCGCGCGCAGCGCCGGCTCGGCGTCGGCGTGCACCGGCAGCGGACCCGACACCACGTCACGCTCGGCCTGGGCTCGGACGTGAACCAGCCGGTCGGTGCCGGCCCGCAGCGCGTCGAGCCATCCCGCGGTCTCGGCGACTGCGTGGGACCAATTCGACCGCAGCGCAGTCAGTTCGGCGAGTTCGCCCGACGTGCGCTCGACCTCCGCGGCGATCACCCGGATTCGCGCCTCGACGTCCTGGGCGGTCAGCGACAGCGGGTCGGTCGCCGACACCGCCAAGAGGTCACCGACCTCGTCGGGGAAGGCCGCCCCCGCGTCGTCCAGGCGCTGCTGCAGCGGTCCCAGCCGCTCGACGATCAGCGAGTTGACGGCGTCGACGGCATCGAGGAACTCCACGACGGCGGGGTACGCCTCGCGTAGGTGGGCCGCCATGTCGGCTAGCCCCACGTAGTCCACGGTCTCACCAGGACCCGTGATCACTCGTTGCGCCAAAGGGATTCGCTCTCGGGCGACCTCGAGCGGACGATCACGCAGCCATCTGGTCACCTCACGGCGGTCGTCGTCGTCGAGCTTGGAGCGCCGTGCCCGCAACGCCTTCGCCGACTCCAGGATTGACGTCATCCGGCCCACGTCCTGCCACAGTCCGTCAAGAGCCCTCTCCACCTGCGCCCATCGTCGCGCCGTCTCGCCGGCCGGGGGGTAGCGGCGCACGTGCTGCAACCCGGGATGGGTGTCGAGTTCCAGAAGCGTGGCAGAGGCGGCGTTCACCTCCTCGGTGCGCGACCGGAGTTCGCGATCGATCTCCTCGGTGGTCAGCATCGTCGTCAATCCTGGTACCGCGCGATCGGTGGGCCGGGCGAGGGTGCAACCTGTTGCAGGTTGGCCTGATAGAGACGCTCCCACGTGCCGTCCTCGCGCATCTGTGCGAGGGCGCCGTTGACGAAGCGCACCAGGTCTTCGTTCTCCAGCTTGACGCCGACTCCGTAGGGTTCGTCGCCGATGCTGGCTCCCACCAGCTCGAGGTTGTTGCGGTCCTGGGCGAGCAATCCGGACAGGACGACGTCGTCGGTGCTGATGGCGTCGACCTGGCCCTGCTGCACCATGACCAGGCAGTCGGTCCACTGCCCGACGCCGTAGAGCGTGGGCCGGGGGTTCAGCGTGTACAGCGTGGCCAGTGACGTGGTGCCCTTGACCGCGCACACGCGCTTGCCGGAAAGGTCTGCGGCGGTGCGAATTCCGGAGTCCTTGGTCGCCAGGATGCGTTGCTTGGCGACGTAGTAGGGCGTGGAGAAGGCCACCTTCTTCTTGCGGTCGCACGTGATCGAGTAGGTGCGGACGACCAGGTCGACCTGCCCCTCCTGCAGCGCCGTCTCTCGCTGCGCGGCTGTCACCACCCGGAGGTCGACCCGATTGGGGTCGCCGAAGATGCTGCGCGCGAGTTCGCGGGCCAGGTCGACGTCGAAGCCCTCGAGCTGCCCGGTGGCGGGGTTTCGCGAGCCGAACAGGTTGGTCGACTGGTCCACGCCGACGACGAGCCGCCCCCGCGCCACGATGTTCGCCATGGTCGAACCGGGCGGCATGGCGCCCGGCGCAGGCTGCGGGCCCGGCCGAAGGCTGGCCTCTCGGTCGCAGTCCGCGGTCGCGGCGGTCGGCGCGGTCGTCACCTCCTGCGCACCGCCGGGCATGGCGTCGACGGGGGTGACCGTGACCGACGTCGGCGACTCCGGTGCCCCGCACCCTGCGGTGACGGCGAGCGCGAGCAGCGCCGCGGCCAGTCGCGCCTTCACAGGAATTCCTTGAGCCGCGGCCACAATCCGGCGACGGCGGCCGCCGCGGCGATCACCATCAGCACCAACGTGCCGGTGGGACTGAACGACAGCCGGGTGCCCGCCGCGGCGACGTCGTCGCGCAGGGTGGTGCGGGTCTGCTCGATGGCGTCGTTCAGCTTGGTTTCCACGGCGGCGAACCGAGCCGCCGACCCACCGGGATCGGGTCCGATCGCCTGGGCGAGCGCACCGGGGTAGTCGCCACCCTGGTACAGCTCGACCTGTCTGCGGTGGCTCGCCGTCCACGCGGCGACGAGGTCGGACGCCACGGGATCGTCGTGCAGGAGGCCGGTCAGCTCCTCGACGCGATCACCGAAGGACTTCTCCCCCGCGGTGATGTCACCTCGGGAGATGAGCTGCAGGGTCTCCTCCGTTCTGGCCTTCTGGGCGAGCACGCGGGCGTCGGCGAGTTCCTCGAACCGTTGCGTCCCGTCCCGGCGGCTCAGCTCGACGCTGTGCGCCGCGAATCCGTTGGCCACCACGATCCATCCGATCACCAGGGCCACGACGACCGCCGTGGCGACGAGCCCCCGGTTGAACTGCCGGTTGGTCCGCCCGACGAGGACCGACGAACCGACGACGACAAGGACCAGCACGATCGCCAGCAGGACGAGCCCGGCCCAGGGCAGCGTGGCCACCGTGCGCTGGTCCTCGTCCACCGCGGCGAGGGCGCCGGTGTAGACGCGCTCGGCGCTGGGCAGCATCGAGGTCTGCATCGACGAGGACGCTTCCCGGAAGTAGGCCGCGCCGACCGCGAAGCCCTGCCGATTGTTGGCGCGGGCCGACTCGACCTGTCCGGTGTAGGCGGCCAGCTCGGCCGAGATCTGCGCCAACGCCGTGCGCGTCTGCGCGTCGCCGGCACCCAGCGTGGCGTCGCTCAACGCCTCAGCGGCGTCGGCCAGGGCCTGCTGGTAGCGCGCCCGCATGGGAGCCGTCTCCAGGCCCCCGGACAGGTACTCGGTGGCGGCCGCCGCATCGGCGGCCGAGAGCGCGGCGTAGAGCTTCTGCGCGGAGTAGGCGAACGGCTCGGAGTGGTCCAGGACCCGATCGGCGGTAGCGATGCGGCTGTCGAGCTGACCGCCGACGACGACACCGGCGATCACGCAGGACGCGGCTACGACCACGGCGACCAGACCGATGACGCCGGGGGTGGTGCGCGCGAAGCGCCGCAACCACCCCGCGGACGCACGTGCGTCCGGCGTGGTGTGCAGGACCGGCGTCGTGGTCATGGCGTTCACCCCCAGCCGCGATCGTAACCGCAGGCGGTCGACGGTTTGGGGGTAGAACGATAGTCGCCGACCGGTCCGTCGGTTTCGACGCCGACGTCAACGCGCGGCTACCCGAAGTGGGCCTTCGGAATCTGCGCGTGAACGCCGACGGTCTTGTCGACGACCTGGCTGACGGTGAAGTTCGCCGCGGCCGACAGGTAGGCGTATGCGGTCGGACGATCCATGCCGCGGTCGTCTTCGAGGAAGTTCAACGCGTTGACCACGGCACGTCGCATCGCGACGTTCAGGTCGTTGCCCTGGCCGTTGGCCGCACCGTCGGGATCGGACAGGCCGATCGGGATCCAGGCGTCGGCGTTCTCGGCGAAGGGGTATGCGTACGCGACCGACGGTGCGTCGCCGCTGCCCTTCTTGCAGACCGTCAACCGAAAGGTTCCGCGCAGCGCTCCCTCCATCGCCGTGAGGGCGACTTCGCCGTCGCCCATGGCCAGGTGGGGATCACCGACGTAGAACAGCGCGCCGTCGGCGAACACGGGCAGATAGAACGTCGAGCCGGGACCCAGCAGGCCGATGTCGATGTTCCCGCCGCCGAGGGTGGGCGGGATGGAGTTCGCGTCGGGCGAGGTCAGACCCGGAGCACTCGCATAAGCGACGCCCATCATCCCCATGAAGGGGCGCAGCGGAAAGCGAACGGCCGCATTGCCGAACGGCATCACGCCGTGGCCGTCCTCGACGGCGGTGAAGGTGGAGACGTTGCCGTACGTGGCCGGGTCCTTGGTCTTCCTGCCGTCGGTGGCCAGGGGTGGCATCACCTCCTCGAGGGCGATGCCCGCCGGTGGGGTCCCGTCGGCCGTCACGGCCAGGGCGCCCTTGCCATGGCGGCTCGACACCACGCCGTACGGGACCCTGGGGGTGGCTTCGAGGGTCTCGATCTTCAACACGTCACCCGGTTGGGCGCCCTCGACGAAGATCGGGCCGGTGACCACGTGGGGGCCGTCGACGTCGAAGTTGCGCGGCGTGCGGTCGTATCCCGCGGCGACGTCCACCGCGTCACGAAGCACGTCGTCCTTGGCGACCCCATGAGAGCCGAAGTACTCCACGGGATTTCGACCCTGGTCCTCCAAGATTCCCTCGTGCGACACCGTGTCGACGGTGACGGTCTGGCCCGACTTCATCCGTAGCACCGACTGCGACTCCACGGTGGGTACGTAGCCCCACAGCACCTGGTCGACCTCCGAACTCAGATAGTGGTCGCCCGGCCGGTCCCCGGTGCCCGGCTGAAGGATCGGGCCGTTGCCCTGCGCCGCCGGGCTCGACGGGGTGGCACCGCTGCCACCCCCGGTCGCCGACGAGCACGCCGCCGCGGTGCCTGCGATGCCCACCCCCGCGACGACTCCGGCCACCGCCTGCGCGAACCCTCTGCGGCCGATGCCGCGGACGATGGTCTCGGCGGCGTGTTCGGCCAGTGAATCGGTCATGTAGAGCTCCCAGCTCGTCGAGTGGCGAAACGTTCCCCACCGGCATTCCCCGGATGCATTTCTGGGAGATTGCTGGGACGTAACGGCTCGCGGCGAACGTCGGTCGGGGGGTTACTCGATCCTGCGCGGGGGAAGTCAGGTGCCATGAGCACAGCGGCGACCGAGGTCGAGCCGGGCTCGCTGCGGCAAGCCGTCGCCGGAGCGGGCATCGGAAACACCGTCGAGTGGTACGACTTCGCCGTCTACGGGTTCCTGGCCACCTACATCGCCCAGAAGTTCTTCCCCTCCGTCGACGCCACCACCGCGCTGCTGAGCACCTTTGCGGTCTTCGCGGTGGCCTTCTTCATGCGTCCGCTCGGCGGGTTCTTCTTCGGTCCACTCGGCGACCGGATCGGCCGCAAGCGGGTGCTGGCGATCGTGGTCGTGCTGATGTCGCTGTCGACCCTCGGCATCGGGCTGGTGCCGAGCTACGAGTCGATCGGCGTGGCGGCGCCGCTGCTCCTGGTGTTGCTGCGCTGCGTGCAGGGCTTCTCGGCCGGTGGCGAATACGGCAGCGGTGCATGCTTTCTGGCCGAGTTCGCCCCGACGCGGCACCGCGGGCTGGTCGTCGCCTTCCTAGTGTGGTCGGTGGTGGTCGGCTTCCTGCTCGGGTCGGTGACCGTCACCGCGTTAGAGGCGGTCCTGTCCGAGGACGCGATGAACGACTACGGGTGGCGCATCCCGTTCCTCATCGCCGGCGTGCTCGGCGTGGTCGGGCTGTACATCCGGCTGCGGCTACGCGACACCCCGGAGTTCGAAAGCCTCCGAGACAGCGGCGAGGTGGCCGACTCCCCACTTCGGGAGGCGGTTCGCACCGCGTGGCGGCCCATTCTGCAGATCATCGGTCTGGTGGTCGTCCACAACGTGGGCTTCTACGTCGTGTTCACCTACCTGCCGACCTACTTCACCAAGACCCTCGGGTTCACCAAGACCGACGCCTTCGTCTCGATCACGGTGGCCAGCGTGGTCGCGCTGCTCCTGATCCTCCCACTGGCGGCCCTGTCGGACCGGATCGGCCGCAAACCACTGCTGATCGGCGGCGCCACGGGTTTCGCGGTCTTCGCCTACCCGCTGTTCGCTCTGCTGAATTCCGGCTCTCTCGCCGCGGCGATCGGCGCACACGCGGGACTGGCCGCCCTGGAGGCGGTGTTCGTGTCGGCGTCCCTGGCCGCAGGAGCAGAACTGTTTCCGACCCGGGTGCGGTCCACCGGCTATTCGATCGGCTACAACGTCTCGGTGGCGGTGTTCGGCGGCACCGCACCGTACGTGGCGACCTGGCTGACCGATCGGACCGGCAACCCCGTCGCGCCCGCCTACTACGTGATCGTGGCCGCGGTGGTGACCCTTGCGACGGTGTTCACCATGCGCGAGACGTCCAACCGGCCGCTAGCGCGCGGGTTCGGTGACCCAGGAGCCGCGGCGCAGCACGCCAACCACCCGAAGCTCTGAATCGAGCACTGCCGCATCGGCGTTCGCCCCGGCAACCAAACCGGTCGCCGGCAGGCCAAGCGCTCGGGCTGGATTGAGCGACGCCTGCCGCACGGCCAACTCCAGTGCCTCGTCACGGGGCAGTCCGCAGTTCTCGACGGCGAACCGGAACACCCGGTCCATCGTCGCGGTGCTGCCGGCGATGGTCTGGGTTCCCGCCACCGACGCGACGCCGTCGACGACGTCCACGGCGAGCGGGCCCAAATCGTAACGCCCGTCGGCCATTCCGGTTGCCGCCATCGCGTCGGTCACCAGCGACACCCGATTGGGCCCGGCGCTGCGCGTGACGTGACGGTAGATTGCCGGGGCGAGGTGAACCCCGTCGGCGATCACCTCGACGGTCACCCGCGAATCCTCCAGCAGGGCGACGATCGGCCCGGGCTCGCGGCGGTCGACGGGACGCATCGCGTTGAACAGGTGGGTGCCGACGGTGGCACCCGCGTCCACCGCCGCCCGGGTCTGGTCGTACGTCGCCTCGGTGTGGCCGACGGCGACCACCACCCCGGCCGCCACCAATTGCCGGATGGCCGCGAGCGCGCCGTCCCGCTCCGGGGCGATGGTGACCATTCGGACGGCACCCCCACCCGCCTCCAGCACGCGGTCGACCTCGTCGGGGTCTGGGTCACGCATGAGCGCGGGCTGATGTGCACCGCACCTCTTGGTGGACAGCCACGGCCCCTCCAGGTGGATGCCGTCGAGCAGGCCGGTGTGGACGTCCGCTGCCAATCCCGCTACCTGCCTGAGCAATTCGTCGGGCCCGGCGGTGACGAGGGAGGCGACGAGGGCGGTGCTGCCGTGTCGGCGATGCAGGTCGACCGCAGTCGCCGTCTCAGGATGGGTGGCAGAGGTGAAGTTCGCTCCCCCGCCCCCGTGCAGGTGGGTGTCGACGAAACCGGGGACGAGGGTGACCGCGCCCAGGTCGCGATCGACGACCCGGGGAGCCGGGCCCGTACCGACGGCTCGGATGACACCGTGGGTGACGTCGATCCAGCCGGGCCGCAACAGTTCTCGGCCGGTGAGCACGGCGTCGGCGGCGAGCAGCACTCAGATCCCTTGCCAGACGGGCTTCGAGAGGTAGGTCTCGCGGTAGTAGTCCACCAGTTGCAGCCGGCGGGCGGCGGCGTCGTCGAGCAGCACCGTCACGTGCCGATGATGCTGCAGGATCGTCGCGGGCCACATCGCGCTGACGGCGCCTTCGACCAGGTGGTGGACTGCCTCGGCCTTGCTGCGACCGGTGGCCACCAGAATCAGGTGCCTGGCCTCCATGATGGTCCCCAGTCCCTGGGTGAGGCAGTGCGTCGGCACCGAATCGACGTCGCCGTCGAAGAATCGGGCGTTGTCGACGCGCGTCTGCCGGGTGAGCGTCTTGATCCGCGTGCGGGACGCCAGGGACGATCCCGGCTCGTTGAACGCGACGTGCCCGTCGGTCCCGATCCCGAGGATCTGAAGGTCCACCCCGCCGGCGGCCTGGATCGCGGCTTCGTACGCCGCGCAGGCGGCCGGGATGTCAGCCGCCTCGCCGTCGGGACTCGACACGGCGCCGGGCGCGAGGTCCACCCGTGAGGTGAAGACCTGGTCGATGACGTTGCGGTAGCGCTCGGGATGGTCGGCGGGCAGGCCGACGTACTCGTCGAGGGTGAACCCGCGGGCATGGCGAAACGACAGGGCCCCGTCGGCGCAGCGCGCCGCCAGTTCGTCGTAGATCGCCAGTGGCGACGATCCGGTGGCCAACCCCAGGACGGCTTCGGGCTTTCGGGTCAGCAGGGCGCCGATCGCGTCGGCGGCGATGCCACCGATTTCCCTGGCGTCGCGACAGATGACGACTTCCATCTATTTGTTCGCGGTGAAAAGGTGTGCGCCAGTGGGGATGTCAGCACCCTCGAGCACGGCCTCGGCCGCGACCACGTTACCCGCTTCGCGTTCGTCCATGATCACGACGGGGACGATCGGGTTGAGACCCTTGGCGACGATGACCGGCACGTCGTAGGTGATGACGAGCTGACCGGCGGTGACGACGTCACCCTCGCCGGCGTGCGCCGTGAACCCCTCGCCCTTGAGCGCGACGGTGTCCAGGCCGAGGTGCACGAGAACCCCGACGTTGTCCGGGGTCATGACGACGAAGGCGTGCGGAAGCAGTTTCAGCAACTTGCCTCCGACGGGGGCAACCGCCTCGGTGACCTGATGTGGCGGTTCGACGGCGGCGCCGTATCCGACCATGCCCTGGGAGAAGACCGGGTCGGGGACGTTCTGCAACGGGACCGCGCGCCCCGCGACCGGCGCGAGGACGTATGTGGTGCTCATCTGCTCAACAATACGAGTACCGGTGCAACTGGGTCTCGTGTTCCCGGGTTCTCGTCTAGGCTTCTCCCGCAGCCGGGGCGGCGGCCGACGTGTGCCGCAGAGGAGGGTGATCCAGAATGAGCGAGACCACGAAACCCGTAGGAACACAGCGTAAGTCGGGTATGCGAATTCCCGGGTTCGCGCAGCTACAGCGACTCGGCAAGAGTCTGATGCTTCCCATCGCGGTCCTGCCGGCAGCGGGCATCCTGCTGCGCCTGGGCCAGGATGACCTGCTGGGCAGCATCAAGGCGCCGGTCATCGGACCGTTCTTCCAGGCGATGACCGCGGCGGGGGACGCGATCTTCAGCAACCTCCCCCTGCTGTTCGCGGTCGGCGTCGCGATCGGTTTCGCCAAGAAGGCCGACGGTTCAACGGCACTGGCCGCCGTCGTCGGATACCTGGTGGTGCAGGCGGTGTTCAAGACCATGTCGCCGATCGTCCTGGCCGGGGAGGTCGACAAGGCCGGTGACCAGGCGCAGATCAACTACAGCGTCTTCGCTGGAATCGTGGTCGGGTTGCTCACCGCGTACCTGTTCGACCGCTACCACACCATCCAATTGCCTTCGTATCTCGGCTTCTTCGGGGGCCGGCGCTTCGTCCCGATCGTGGTGTCCCTGGCCTGCCTGTTCCTCGCGTTCGCGATGAGCTACTGCTACCCGCTCTTCGACGCCGGCCTGACCGGGCTCGGCAAGTTCATCGGCGGCTCGGGGGCCATCGGCGCATTCGTCTACGGATTCGCCAACCGCATGCTGATTCCGCTCGGCCTGCACCACATCGTGAACTCGTTCGTCTGGTTCATCTACGGCGACTATCAGGCCCCCGACGGCAAGGTGGTCACAGGCGAACTGACCCGCTTCGCCGCGGGCGACCCGTCCGCCGGCCTGCTCACGTCGGGCTTCTACCCGATCCTGATGTTCGGCCTGCCCGCCGCGGCGCTGGCGATGATCCACGTGGCCAACAAGAAGCAGCGCAAGGTCGCGGTCGGCATCCTGTCGGCGGCCGCGCTGACCGCGTTCCTGACCGGCGTGACCGAACCGCTGGAGTTCGCCTTCATGTTCGTGGCGTTTCCGCTGTACGTCGTGCACGCCGTGCTGACCGGCCTCTCGCTGGCCATTGCCTACCTGCTCGACATCCACCTGGGCTTCTCGTTCTCCGCGGGCCTGATCGACCTGCTGCTGTACGGCACCGCCCCGGCGGCGAAGAACATTCCACTGCTCATCGGCATGGGCGTGGTGTTCTTCGTCGTGTACTACGTGCTGTTCCGGTTCGCGATCGTGAAGTGGAACATGCGCACGCCCGGCCGGGAGCCGGAGAGCGAGTTCGAGGCGGAGGAACGGGCCAACCTCGACGAGGGAGACGTCTCGGCCACCACGGTGGCGGCCGTCGGGTCGGGGACGGCGACCGACACCGTCGCCGCGCCCGTCGCGACCGACAGCACCGCCGAGCAACTCATCGCCGCGTTCGGGGGCCGGGCGAACCTCGTCAACGTCGACGCCTGCATCACGCGGCTACGGATGGAGGTGGCCGACCCGTCGAAGGTGGACCAGGCGCGGTTGAAGACCCTCGGCGCCGCCGGCGTCATCGAGGTCGGCAACAACGTGCAGGCGGTGTTCGGCACTCAAGCCGAGGCCTTGAAGAACGACATCAAGGACGTGCTCTAGGCGCTGCGGGGCTGGTCCTTCGGCAGGGCGAGCGCGGCAACGGCCGCCGCGACGAGTGCCAGTCCGAGAATCGTGGTGGCGACGGCAGGCCAGCCGTACCGGTCGAAGGCCACGCCGCCCAACCAGCCGATGACACTGGAACCGGCGTAGTAGAACAGGTTGTAGAGCGACGACGCCTGCGCCTTGCCGACGGGTGCGGCCTGCCCCGTCCATCCCGAGGCGATCGAGTGGGCGCCGAAGAACCCGGCCGTCGCCACGACCAGGCCGTAGAGCACCACGACCACGTTGTCGCTGAGCGTGATCGCCACACCGGCCACCATGATCGCGATGGACACCAGCAGGACCCGCTTGCGGCCGAATCGGCTGGCCTCCGCGCCGGCGCGCGAGGACGCCCAGGTGCCGGCCAGGTAGGCCAGGAACACCAGGCTGACCAGGAACGAGGGTAGGAAGAACGGCGCGCCGGTCAGCCGGAAGCCCAGGAAGTTGTAGAGCGCGACGAAGCCGCCCATCAGGAGGAAGCCCTGGGCGAACAGCGCCAGCTGCCGACGCGACCGCAGGTTGGTCGCCAGGCGGTGGGCCAGCGTGCCCTCGGGTCCCGCCCCACGACGCGGGACGAAGCCGCGGGGCGTGGGGGCGAGCTTGACGAATGCCAGTGCGGCGCAACCGCATAGCACGCCGACGGTGAACACTCCCCCGCGCCAGCCCGCGAGTTCGGCCACGGGGCTGGCCACCAGCCTGCCCAGCAGCCCGCCGATGGTGGTGCCCGCGACGAAGGTGCCCGCGGCCCGGGCGGCGTGCACGGGATCGATCTCCTCGGTCAGGTAGGCCACCGCGATGGCGGGCACCCCACCGACGAACAGGCCCTCGAGGAAGCGGCCGGCCAACAGGGACTCGTAGGTGGGCGCGAAGGGCACCAGGAGCCCGACGGTGGTCGCGACGCCGACCGAGATCGTCATCGCCTTCACGCGGCCGATCCGGTCCGCCAGCGTCGACCAGGGGATGACGCCGACGGCCAGGCCGACGGTCGACGCCGAGATGGTCAGCGCCGCGTCGGCTGCGCCGATGTGGAGGCTGCCCGCGATGAGCGGCAGCACCGCCTGGGGCGAGTAGAGCTGGGCGAACGTCGCCACGCCGGCACAGAAGAGCGCGGCGAGCAGTCGTCCGTACTCCGACGAGCCGCGGCTATGCCCCACCCACTGGGGCGCGGTGGATTGCTCGATTGACACTCGTGCCACGGTAGGAAGCCCGCTCTCATGTGTCCAATGCATCACCTTTGGGAAGTTCATACACAAACGACATCATCAGTGTTCAGCGCGGCACGGCCACCGTCACGGGTCGGTGAGAAAGTGGGCGAAGCGGTCCGCCGGCGGAGCCAGCGGGCGATCGCGCTCCCACACCAGCCCCACCTCACGCTTGGCGCCCCGGTTGGCGAGCGCCACGTGGACGGTCTTGGTGTGGCCCGCGCCGTCGCGCGGCACCGGCACCACGGCCACGCCGAAGCCGGCGGCGACCAGGCCCTCCATCGTGGGGATCTCGGTGGCCTCGAACACGATCTCCGGAGTCAGGCCCTCCTCGGCGCAGAGTTCGTCGGTGACCTGTCGCAACCCGTACTGCTCGGCCAACGCCACGAACGGCTCGCCCGCCGCCGCCGAGAGCCGCATGCGGGTTCGCGTCGCGAGTCGGTGCCCCGGCGGCACGGCCAGGCACAACCGCTCGACGTAGAGCCGACGCCACGTGAAGTCGGCGTCGTCGGGGCGGGGGGCGGTGATCGCCAGGTCGGCCCGACCGGTCAGGACGCGGTCGGTGATCTCGTGCGCCGGTCCTTGGAACAGGTCGAAGGCGATCCCGGGGACGGCGTCCCGGAAGCGTCGAAGTTGTTCGGGCACATACCAGCTCGCCAGCGAGTGCAGGAATGCCAGCCGCACGCGGCCGCTGTCCGGGTTGCGCAGTGCGGCGATGCGGTCGCCAGCCGACTGCATCTCGGCGATGCTCCGCCGGGCGTGCTCGAGCATGATCTGCCCGTAGGCGTTGAGCCGCAGGCGCCGGTTGACGCGGTCGAACAGGGGCGTCCCGGCCTGTTCCTCGAAGCGCGCCAGCGCCCGGGACAGCGTCGGCTGGCTGACCCTGAGCTCGGCGGCCGCCACCGTGACGTGTTCGGTCTCGGCGAGGGTGACGAACCACTGCAGTTCCTCCAGGCGCACCGCCCGACGATAGCGACTCCGCCCGTCACCGACTGCCGACGGACTCCTGCAGGTAGGCCAGCGCGCTGGCCGCATCGGGGGCGACGTGGACCAACTCGGCCGACGGGATCGGCAGGAAGCCGTCGGCGTCCATGCGCTCCAGTTGCCTGGCGAGCCCGTCGTAGAAGCCGGCGGTGTTCAGCAGCACGACGGGCTTGTCGTGGAACCCGTGCTTGCGCAGCTCGAGGATCTCGGTCGCCTCGTCGAGCGTGCCCAGCCCGCCGACCATCACCACGATGGCGTCACATCCGGCCAGCAGCAAGGCCTTTCGTTCGGCGAGGTCGGCGGCGAACACCATCTCGTCGGCGTCGGACCTGGCCTTGGCCCGCAGGAACTCGACCGACACCCCGACCAACCGGCCGCCGGCGGCGCGCACCCCGTCGGCGACGACCTTCATCAACCCGGTGTCGGAGCCACCCCAGACCAGGGTGTGCCCCCCGGCGCCGATCAGCTCGGCGAATTCTCGGGCCGGGACGGTGTACCGCTCGTCGAGGTCGGCGGCGGAGAGGAAGACGCAGATCTTCACGGGCCCAGTATGCGGGGTACACCAGCCTCACAGCTGGATATCGTTTACTAGACTTAGATCGTTCGACGAAACGAAAGGTGGCCGACATGACCGAGGTGGAGATTCCCTTCAACGGAGTCCGGATGCGATTCGAGAGCGCGAAGGACTTCACCGCGCTGGTCGACGCGCTGCTGGCCGACGTCGGCAGGCAGCCCGTGCCCATCGAGGCCATCGCCACCCGCCATGACGACTGGGCGTCCTACGAACGGGAAGTCCAGGACCACGTCGGACCCCACGGCTTCATGTTCTTCGCGTCGTTCGACCACGGTCCCTGGATCAAGAAGGCCGGGATCGACCGTCAGGTGCGGCGGATCATCATCGGCAACCCGCTGATCGCCATCACGATGATCCGACACGACGTCACGGCCGGCCTGTTCGCGCCGGTCGAACTGCTGCTGACCGAGGAGGACGGCGGCCGCAGCGCACTGACCTACGTGCGCCCGTCCTCGTTGATGGTGGTCGAACCCAACCCGCCGCTCCTCGAGGCGGCTCTCGCCCTGGACACCAAGCTCGCAGCCCTGGCCGCGTCGATCACGGAGTCCTAGACCGGCCTACCTGCCGTGGGCGGCGAAGAACTGTGCGCTTGCCAGCGACGCGTTGGTGGCCGTCGTGGTCAGTCCCGCCCCCGGCAGGGTGAAGTTCCCGGTCGGCCAGGTGTGCCCGCCGCCGTTGATCTGCAACAGGACCACCGCGGTGCCGTCGGCGCATCCCACCCCGCTGAACCGGTGCACCGACGTGCCGTCGCCCGCACTCGGGAGGTCGTCCTCGACCGGCGCACTGGCGCATCGGTCGATGTCGCGCCATCGCGCCGACAATGCCGGCGCGGCGAGGATGTCGCTGGGCCCGCCGCGGCCCACCATTCCGCCGCCGGCGAAGGGCACGACGGGATCGGCGGTGCCGTTGAAGGCCAACACCGACACCGGCCGGGACGGATTGCATCCGACGCCGGAGCCCAGCGTGGCCGCCACCGGCGCGACCGCAGCGAACACGTCGGCCCGATCGCACGCCAACCGAGAGGCCATGAAGCCGCCCGCCGACATTCCGGTGGCGAACACCCGGCCCGGCGGGATGCCGTAGTCGCGGACCAGCCGGTCGACGAGAGCCGTCAGGAAGCCGACGTCGTCGACGCCCTGACGGTCCGGGATGGAGGCACCGCGTCCGTCGGCCCAGCTCTGGTCCACGCCGTCGGGATAGACGACGACGAAGCCCAGCGCGTCGGCCGCGGCGCCGTAGTTCGTGCTGGCCGCCTGGCCCGCTCCGTCACTGCCGGCGCCGTGCAGGTTGACCACCAGGCCCGAAGGCCGGTCGGTGCCGCTCGGCGCGTGCACCAGGTACGTCCTCGACAACCCGCCGAACGACAGCTCACCCCGGGAATCGCCGCCGGGAAACGCCGACGCGGTACCGGCGACGCCGAAGAGGGCACAGCCGACGACGGACATCAGCGCGGTCAGCCGCGCGAGGGCGGTCCTGGTCGATGCGAGCACGTCCACAGTGTCGACGGCAAAGTTGGACGACGGGTGAACTTCAGGGACCTGACTGGAATTCGTCACCGCCACGCTTTACCTCCAGCAACGACGTTGAAACGCCGAGCGGGTGCGGCCAACCCGAAACCGCACGTGAGGCGACTGCCGCCGGGCCAGAATGGGCCGATGCGCTTCGGTAACTTCATGGCCCCCTTTCATCCGGTCGGGCAAAACCCGACCTTGGCCATCGAGCGGGACCTCGACCTGATCGTGGCGATGGACCGACTGGGGTTCGCCGAGGCGTGGATCGGAGAGCATCACTCCGCCGGATTCGAGATCATCTCCTCCCCCGAGGTCTTCATCGGCGTCGCCGCCGAGCGGACGAAGCACATCAAACTCGGCACCGGCGTCAGTTCGCTGCCGTATCACCATCCCCTGTTGTTGGCCGATCGGATGGTCCTGCTGGATCACCTCACGCGCGGACGGGTGATGCTGGGGTGTGGCCCCGGGCAGCTGACGTCGGATGCCCACATGCTCGGCATTCCCGCCGACGCGCAGCGCCCACGGATGGAGCAGAGCCTCGACGCCATCACGAGGCTGCTCCGCGGTGAAACCGTCACCATGCACACCGACGGCTTCACCCTCCAGGACGCCCGCCTCCAGTTGAGGCCGTATAGCGAACCATGTTTCGACGTCGCGGTCGCGGCGTCCTTCTCGCCCACCGGGCCGCGCGGCGCCGGCAAGCACGGAGTGGGCATGCTCTCGATCGCCGCGACGGCACGCCAGGGCATGGATCTGCTCGCCCAGCACTGGAAGACGTGGGAGGACGTCGCCCTCGAGCACGGTCACGTCGCGGACCGGTCGAAGTGGCGTCTGGTCGGCCCGATGCATCTGGCCGAGACCCGCGAACAGGCCGAGCGCGACGTCGAGCACGGCATCGTCGAGTTCTCGCAGTACTTCAAGCATCTGCTGCCCGCCGGCCCCGTGCAGGGCGACACCGTCGCCGAGATCCTGGAGAACAACCGGCAGTCCGGCTTCGCGGTGATCGGCACGCCCGACGACGCGGTGGCCAAGATCAACGAACTCGTCGAGGCGAGCGACGGCGGTTTCGGTGCGTTCCTGCTCTTCGACCACGACTGGGCGCCGCCCGCCGCAAAGCTGAGGAGCTACGAGTTGTTCGCCCAGTACGTGATGCCGCACTTCACCGGTCAACTCGCCGCCCCGGCCGCCTCCCAGGAGTGGGTGCTCTCCAGCGGGACGGAATTCATGGATCGCGCCGCGCACGCGATCGGCAAGGCGATCGAGGACCACGCGGCCGAGCAATCCGCCAAGCAGTCCTGACGCGGTGGCGCCGATGGATCCCCTGCTGCAGGAGATGCTCGACCACCACCAGCTCACCCGTCTCGTCCACGCCTATTGCCGCGCCGTCGACCGCGGCGACCTCGAGCTGGTGCGCAGTCTCTACCACCGGGATGCCGTCGACTCCCACGGCGGCTTCTCGGGCGGGTCGGTCGACGAGTTCGTCGGTCGGCTGGCCGCGGCGCGCCCGCACGTGCGGTCGATGCAGCACCACGTCACCACCGTGAACTTCGCCGTCAGCGGGCACCGCGCCGAGGGCGAGATCTACACGATCGCAACCCACACGCTGATCGCCACCGACCGCGACGTCGACGTCACGGTCGGCGGGCGCTACCTCGACAAGTACGAAAGGCGCGACGGCGCCTGGGGATTGGTCGAGCGGGCGATCGTCACAGACTGGGCACGCGTCGACGATCCGTCACCGGTCGAGTTCGGCCACCCGTTGACCCGGGACACTCCGCGCGGCAGCACCGACCTCGACGACCCGTCGCATCGATTCTTCTGCCTGCTTGGCTCTCGCTAAGCGGGGAACACCACTGAGATGAAGACCGTCGAATACGCCCCGGGGCGTTCGGCCGACCTGTTCGGCTCCCCATCCGACCCCACCGTGCTGCTGTGGCACGGGATGCAGACCGACTCCAGAGCGGCGCTGACGCCGCTCGCCGAGGCGATCGCCGGTCATGGGCTCGCCGTCGTGGTCCCCGACTGGAACTCTCACGCGGCCGACGGCGGGCGCGCCGACCTACTCGGTTCGGCGGCCTTCGCGAGCGAAAACGCCACCAACGCTGACGATCTGGTGGTGGTCGGATGGTCGATGGGTGGTCTTGCCGCTGCCGGGTTGGCGATCCAGTCCGACGCCCTCGGTCTGCGCGTCGGTCACACCGTCTGCCTCGCCGGCGCCTTCACGGCCACCGACCCCATCTCGGGCGGATCCCTCGCCGACGGTCTCGGAGGCGGACCCACCGGCGCCTTCACGCTGCTGCATGGTCTGCACGACGACGTCGTCCCCATCGCCGTGTCGGGTGCGTTCGCGTTGCGACTCGGTGAATCTGGTTGGCCGGCTGAGGTGGTGGAACTCGACGCCGACCACGGCTCGATCGCCGGTGCCCGCTACGACGCGGCCAACGACCGTTACGAGCCGTCCGACGATCCCTCGACGCTGAGCATCGCCGCCGAGGTCGCCGAGCGGATCGCCGTCGCGGCGGGACGCTGATCTACGCCCGCGACACCGAGTGCCTGGTCGCCACCCGCGCCACCAGGTAGAGCACCGCACCCACCGCCAGCAGGATCGCACCGAACAGCCACACCTTCGCATCCTGCTGGGTCAGCAACAGAAGGCAGGAGCCGACGCCCAGCACCGGCACAGGAGTCCACACCCGAAAGTGGCCGTGCTCGACGGTATCTCGACGCAACACCAGCACCGCCACGTTCGTCGAGATGAAGACGAACAACAACAGCAGCACGACCGTCTCGGCGAGCGTGGACAGGTCACCGGCGAGGGTGAGCAGCATCGCCACCACGGTGGTCGAGACGATCGCCACCCACGGCGTCCGCCGATTGGGCAGCACCCGGGTCAGCACGGTGGGCAGCAGCCCCTGCTCGGCCATCCCATAAGACAGTCGACTGGACATGATCATCGTCAGCAGGGCGCCGTTGGCCACGGCGACCAGGGCGATGGCGCTGAACACCCAGTCCGGGATCCCGACGCCCGAGGCGCCGACGACGGCCAGCAGCGGGCCCGACGACTCGGACAGCTCGTCCGGCGACAGGGCCGTCGCACTGGCGACGCCGACCAGGACGTAGACCACGCCCGCCGTGAGGAGGGCACCGAATAGTGCCGTCGGATAGACCTTTTGGGGATTGCGCACCTCCTCGACGACGTTGGCCGACGTCTCGAATCCGACGAAGGAGTAGTACGCCACGATCGCCCCGCTCAGTACCGCCAGCGCGGGTGTCGCACCGTCGGGGAACTCCGTCACGCGGCCGACGTCACCCCGACCGCCCGAGACCATCACCGCCACCACGACGATCACGATGAGCAGACCCGACAACTCGACGACCGTCATCACGACGTTGCTCTTGACGCTTTCGCTGATGCCCCTGGCGTTGAGCGCCGCGACCAACACCAGGAACACCATGGCCGCCGGCACGGCGGGGACGTCGACGAAGGTGCGGAGGTAGTCGCCGGCGAAGGCCAGGGCGAGACCGGCGGCACTCGTCACGCCTGCGGCGAGCATGCTGAAACCGACCAGGAACGACACCATGGGGCGACGGAAGGCGCGCTCGGCGAACACCGCGGCCCCGCCGGCCTTGGGATACTTGGTGACGAGCTCGGCGTAGGACCCCGCCGTCAGCAGGGCCAGGAGCAGGGCCACCAGCAATGGGGCCCACAGCGCGCCGCCGACGTCAGTGGAGAGCACTCCCATCAGGGCGTAGATCCCCGCACCGAGGACGTCACCCAGGATGAACAGGAACAACAGCGGGCCGGTGATGCCTCGCTTGAGCGGCCCGTCGAGGTCGTCGTCACCCGCCCGGGACTCGGTCATTCGCTCCGTCATGTTCGGCGTCATACCCGCTTCAGCACGTCGCAAGCACGCTCGACCGCCCACGGCGTCACGGGGCTACGGTGGAATGACGATGGCGACGACGACCCAATCTGTCACACCGACCCTCTGGACCCCGGCCCGCGTGCTGGTGACCCGGTCGGCGTCCGAACTGCCGCACGGCGCGGAGATCATCGCGCGATGCGAGGCCGCAGGCGTTGCCGACGTCGACGTGCTGTCCGGCGACCGGCTTCCCTCGCTACGAGCCGACGACGACCGCGCCACCTACGCACTGGCCAAGCGCACCCTCGCCGTCGTCGTGGCACCGCCGAGCAAGCGCCGGCTGCAGCCCATTCCGCCGAGCGCCGACTGGCGGATCGACCTGGCCGAAGGCTGCCCCGGGCACTGTCAATACTGCTATCTGGCCGGCTCGCTCTCCGGGCCGCCGATCACCCGGGTGTACGCGAACCTTCCGGAAATCCTCGCCGCGATGGACGAAAAGGTAGGGCACGGGACCGTCACCTCGGCGTCCGCCGAGCGCGCGGCGGAGGGCACCACGTTCGAGTCCTCCTGCTACACCGATCCCCTGGCGCTCGAACACCTCACGGGGTCGCTGTCGACGACGATCGCCCACGTCGGGACTCACGACTGGCCGGGGCCGGTGGGGCTGCGCTTCACCACGAAGTACGACGACGTGGCGCCCCTGCTGGACCTGCCGCACGCCGGGCGCACACGGGTCCGGATCTCGGTGAACGCCGACGAGGTCGCCAACCGTTTCGAAGGGGGCACGGCCCGCCTGCCGCAACGCATTTCGGCGCTGCGGGAGCTCGCCCGCCATGGCTACCGAGTGGGCCTGACCATCGCCCCGATCATGCCGGTGCCCGACTGGCGCGACGCCTACGGATCGCTGCTGCGCGACGTCGCAGCCGCCGTGGCCGACGTTCCCGACCTCGACCTGACGGTGGAGTGCATCACGCACCGCTTCACCGAGACGAGCAAGGACGTCCTGCTGGGGTGGTACCCCCGCACCAAGTTGGAGATGGACGAGGAGTTCCGGACGCGAAAGTTCGGCAAGTACGGCGCCGCGAAGTACGTCTACCCGAAGGACACCATGACCGAACTGCGGTCCTGGTTTGGCTCCGCGCTCGCCGAGATGCTGCCGATGGCCCGAATGCTGTATTGGACGTAGGGGTTTCGTCTGCTCGGCCGTCAGTCGGTTGCGTCACCCGATCGCTTGACGACGTCTGGGGCGACCTCGCGGGTGGCCATGCCACCGGTGCGTCCGTGGTCGGCGGGCCCCGGCGGCGGGTCGGCCGCGTCGGTGTGGTCCTCGGTCTGTTCGTCCTTGTCGGTCATGGGAAGCAGATGCCCAGGCAGGCGGAACTTTAACCGCGTCTAGAAGGGGCTGCTGTTCGATTGCCACTTCGCGGAATCCGGACGAGGGCCGAAACGTGCGGCGTAGTCCTCGTGAAGACGGGAGTCCTTGCGGCGCCTGATCGAATCGACGAGCGTCGGATCCAGACCGTGCTGCGCCAGGCGATGGCGGCGCCAGATCTTGTTCAACGCGAGCGACATCAGGACCGCCCAGATGAAGATCGGGGCCGTCATCTCGAGGTGCACGTAGAGCGATGCCGGCAGCAGCCAGAGCGGGGCCAAGACCAGGAAGGGCGGAATGGCCATTCGCAGGACGTGGCGCCGGACCGCGCCGTCGCCTGCGAGATCTTCGGCCACCCAGTTGCGCATGGCCGGTGGCAGGCGCTTCCCGTAGGAGTAGGCGACGTATTGCAGCGGCGTCGGTCGGGCGTCGTTCATGGTGGCTCCCATCTTTCGATCTAGGCGTCGAGCGCGTCGGCCGCCAACGCGGCCAGGTTGATGCGCGTCAGGACGCGATGAAGTTCTTCCAGCTCCGGCAGGTCCACTCCGAGTCGCGCGACGACGGCGGGCGGAATCTCCAGGGCCCGCGCGCGTAGAGCGGCGCCCGCCGGGGTCAGCTCGACGTCGGTGGCGCGCTCGTCGACCGCGCTCTTCGTGCGGGTCACCAGGCCGAGGGCCTCGAGACGCTTGAGCATCGGCGACAGGGTGGCCGAATCCAGTTGCAGGACCGTGGCGATCTGCTTCACCGACAGGGCATCCCGTGACGCCGACTTGTGGTGATCCCAGAGCGCGAGCATGACGAGGTACTGGGGGTGGGTGAGGCCGAGGGGTTCCAGCAGCGGCCGGTACACGGCGAGAACGGCCCGGTTGGTGACGGCCAGCGCGAAGCACACCTGGCGCTCGAGCGCCAAGGGGTCGGTGTCCGCGACGGCCGTTGAGGTCATGCTTCGATAGTACGCAAATAGTTAGGGCACTAACAATGTGTCTTCAGGCACTCTGCCGGTCGGTGTCGGCGAACGGCCGATCGTGGTCGAGGTGGGCCAGCGACGCGCGCAGACGCTGCCGTCCGCGAGACACCCGCGACATCACCGTGCCGATCGGGATGTCCATCACCGCGGCGGTCTCGGCGTAGGTGTACCCCACCACTGCGGCGTAGTACATCACCGTGCGGGTCCCCTCCGGCAGGGTGGCAAGTGCCATCCGAACGTCGTTGTCCGACAACGTCTCCAACACCTCGTCCTCCGCCGAGGGCCGGGTCGCCGAGATCCGTGCCACCCCTGTGGCCAACTCGTGCTCGCCCACCTGCTCGACGGTGACCTCCGCCGGACGGCGCTCCTTGTAGCGGTGTGCGCTGATCCAGCGGTGGTACTGGATCCGGAAGAGCCACGCCTTCAGATTGGTGTCGCGGTGAAACGACCGGAAACCCTTGAAGGCGTGGAGCAGGGTGTCCTGCATCAGATCCTCCGCGTCGGCGTCGTTGAGGGTCAGCCGACGCGCCCGGCGGCTCAGCGCGTCGAACAGTGGGACGGCGTCACGGGTGAAGCGAGCAGCCAATTCCGTGTCGGATTCGGCAACGGCGGTGGTCATGACGGAGGTCCCCTGTTCGGTGTCGCTGGACGTGCCCCCTCAGAATCGAGGTCGCACGGACGAACCGAGCCCTTGGTAATCCGTGGTTTCGGGCGGACTACGGAGACGGGCTAGCTTGCCCAGGAGATGGTCCGCAGTTGGCGGCGCGAGGAGATGTCGAGCTTGACGAACACCTTGCGCAGGTGCCATTCCACGGTGTGGGTGCTGATGAACAGTTGCGCGCCGATCTCCTGGTTGGTGAGACCGTCCCCGGCCAACCGCGCGATCTGCGTCTCCTGGGCCGTCAACTCGCCGTTGGTGCCGGCCTTGTCGTTTGGGCTACGCTTGCGCACCTTCTCTCCCGTGGCGACCAGCTCCCGCCGCGCCCGCTCGGCGAACCCGGCCGCCCCCATCCGGACGAACGCCTCGTGCGCAGCGTTCAGTTGCGTGCGGGCGTCGATGCGGCGGTTCGCCCGCCGGAGCCACTCACCGTAGGACAGCCGGGCCCGCGCGCCGTGCAGCGCGGCGCCGGCGCGGTCCAGACGCTCGACGGCCTCCTCGAACAGGCCCTCGGCCAGGTCGTCGGGCGCGAGGAGCGCGCGGGCGGCCGCCACCACCCCCAGCCCCCAGTCGGTTCCACTGGCGCCCGCCCTCGGCTCGAGCAGGAGCAGCGCCGACGCGCCGGCCTCGCGCTCACCCAGATGCGCTGCCGCCTCGATCAATTCGAACAGGGACCACGCGAAGAAGCCCAGGTCTTCGTACTCGCAACACTCGCGGGCGGCGGCCAGCGCTTCCTCGTAGCGGCCGAGCCCGTTGAACAGCACCGCCGAGGTGAACCTACTCACCCCGATGAGTCGACCCTCGCCCCTCGCGATGCCCTCCGCGGCGGCGTCGGAGATCGTGGCGAGGGCCACGTCGGGGTCGCCCCGCCACGCCGCGAGGTTCAGTGAGTGGTACTTCACCGGCGCGTAACCCGTCGCCGCGGTGATGGCGTTGGCCTCCTCGATGAGGGCGTCGGCCATGCCGAACTCACCGGTGTAGACGTGCACCCCGGCCCGGTAGGCCAAGGCCGGCGGCAGCACCGCCAGCGATCCGGTGTCACGGGCCCGGCGCACCGTGTCGGTCGAAATCTGTTGCAGGACGGCGTCGTCCCACAATTCATGCGCGGCCGACTCCTGTGCGATCGGAAACGGTGGTTGGACCGCTTGCCCATCGTCGTTCTCGCCGTGCACCTTCCAGAGTTCCAGTGCCGAGCGCAGGTGTTCGGAACCGGCGCCAGGGCCGTCGAGGATTCGACTCGTCATGCCGCTCAACAGGAAGTCGATTGGGCGGTGCAGCTCGCCGGCGCGGCCGACGGCGGCGCGACCCGCCCGGGCCACGGCCGTCAACAGACCGGGCTCCCCGAGGCGACCCGCGTACATGGCGGCCGTGAGGGCCTCGAAGTAGGTGTCGCGCGCCACGTCGTCGGCGAGCCCCTCGAGTCGTCCGCCGGCCTCGAGGAGTTGCGCCGCGGCCTCGTGCGCCTTGAGGGCACCCGGCTCGCCGGCGCGACTGCGCATGAACTCCATTTGTGCTCGCATCCGGGCGATGTGGGCTCGTTGACGTGCCGACAGCGGTCCCAGTTCGGCGATCGCGAGGAGTTCGTAGGCCGCCTCTGGAGCCGCGGCCTCTCGCTTGGCCTGCGCGGCGGCGATCGCCCTGGCACCGCGCAGCACCGGATCCGACGTCAACACCGCCGCCCGCTCCAGGAACGTGGCGGCCGCCGACACACCGCCTCGGCTCTGCGCCCGCCCTGCCGAGGTCTCCAGTTCGGCGGCCACGACGTCGTCCGGTCCCGAGGCGGCGTTCGCGGCGTGCCACGCCCGACGGTCGGGGGCCGCTTCCGGATCGGTGGCGTCGGCCAGGGCCCGATGGATCTCGCGGCGCTCGTTCAGTCCGGCGGCACGGTAGGCAGCCGAGCGCATCAGCGGGTGCTGAAACCGCATGTGCTTGCCGAATTCGATCACGCCCGCGCCTTCGGCCGGCGCGAGGGCGTCGACCGGAATCGCGAGCCGCGCCGCCGCGCGGAGGAACAACGCGGCGTCGCCCACCGGTTCGGCCGCCGCGACGAGCAGCAGCCGCCTCGTCGGCTCCGGGAGCGCCTGAATGCGGCGCAGGAAGCCGTCTTCGATCTGACCGGCGGAGGTCCGCCGGACGGTCGTCCCGAAGCCGCCGGCGAGCTCGGAGGCGGACACGTTGCGCGGTACCTCGAGAAGCGCGAGCGGGACACCGCGTGTCTCGGCCACGATGCGGTCGCGCACCCGGGCGTCGATCTTGCCGATGACCACCGAGTCGAGCAGTTCCCGGGCCTCCGCGTCGGAGAGTCCGCCGACCCTGAGCTCGGGTAGCCCCTCCAGGACTGCCGCGACGCCGTCGCGCACCGCGAAGATCATCGCGATCGGCTCGGCCATCAACCGCCGCGCGACGAATCCGAGGGTCTGCACCGACACCTGGTCGAGCCATTGGGCGTCGTCGACGACGCACAGCAGCGGTCGATCGCCGGCTGCCGCCGCCATCAGACTGAGCACCGCCAGCCCGACGAGAAAGCGATCGGGCGCCGGCCCGACGCCCCGACCGAAGGCCACCGACAACGCCTCGCGTTGCGGTTCGGGGACGTCCTCGACGCGGTCCATCAGTGGGGCACACAGCTGTTGGAGTCCCGCGTAGGCCAACTCCATGTCGGACTCGACACCGGAGACGTGAGTCACCCGGAAGCCGGTGGCTTCGTCGACGAGGAAGTCGAGCAGCGCCGACTTGCCCACCCCCGCCTCGCCCCGCACGACGAGGGCGCGACTGTCCGAGGACCTGACGCTGGACAGAATGTCCCGCAGCGTCGCGCACTCACCGGCGCGTCCGCGCAGAACCTTGGCCGACATCTCTTCACCGCGTCTGTGTGGAAATGATTCCTCTTGCCCGCCGATCGTAGCGACGAGCCGAGTTGCGACTAACCCCTGGCAGCGGTTTCGATGATCCAGTCCTCGAAGCGGACGTCACCGGCGACGGCGTCGGAACCGGGAAGCAACGTCCGCTCGCCGACGTGGACACCTGCGTACGTCGCGGACGGATCGGCGACCACCGAACGGGTGTCGCCGCGGGCGACGAGGGCCGTCCGAATCAGTTCCGGCAACAGGTATTCGCGGGGTCCACCCACCTCGACGACACCCAGGCGCGGCGTGCCCAACGCGGCGCCGACGAGTGCGCGTGCGACATCCGACGCGGCCATCGGCCGGATCAGCGCAGGAGGCAGCCGTACCGTCCGGTCCACCGTTGCCGCGTCGGCGACGGTCCTGAGGTATTCGTAGAACTGCGTCGCGCGAACGATCGTGTACGCGAGCGGGCCGGCGGCCACCAGTTCCTCCTGTAGCAGCTTCCCCCGCAAGTATCCGCTCTGCGCGGCCATGCCCCGGGTGCCCACGACCGACAGCGCCACGTGGTGTTCGACGCCCGCCGCGGCTTCCGTCGCAAGCAGTCGGGTCGTCGACCGGTGGAAGAACTCCCGCGGCGCGTCACCGTCGGTGGACGGCGGGTTGGACGCGTCGACCACGACCGAGGCGCCGGTGAGCACCTCCGCCAAGCCCTCTCCGGACACCGCGTCCACACCGGCCGACGGTGCGGCGGCGACGGCCTGGTGACCGTTGGCGGTCACGGCGTCCACCACCTTCGCACCCACCAGCCCGGTTCCTCCGACGACGACGATCCTCACGATGGGCACCCATCGGCCCTGCCACGACGCTGCACGACGAGGAGAACGGATGGGACGGCGCGCATTCATCCCCCGCGCCCGTGCCACCATTCGGTGGTGACCGACCTCCCGCCCGACATCCGCGGCCAGCTCGACGAGTGGGAGCTCATTGCGGACGGGCCGGTGATTCGGGGAGCCGCCTCGACCGTCGTCGGCGTGCGGACCTCCGAGGGCGCACCCGCGGTCCTCAAGATCGCCTCCCCGGACGCCGGCTCCGACCACGAGCACCTCGTGCTGCGGCGGTGGGGCGGCGTCGGGGCGGTTCGCCTGCTGCGCGCCGACCCGCATCGGCACGCCCTGCTGCTGGAACGGTTGGCCCCGCAGAACCTCGAGTCGCTGTGGGACGTGGAGGCCTGCGAGGTGGTCGCCGCCTCCTACCGACACCTCCACGTGCCCGCACTACCCCAATTGCGTTCGCTGTCAACCGAAGTCGAGCAGTGGGTACGCGGCTTCGAGGAACTCCCTCGAAGCGCACCGGTCCCGCACCGACTGGTGGAGCAGGCGGTCGCATCGGCCCGCGAGCTGACGTCGCAGCACGACGACGACGCCGTCGTGCTGCACGGCGACCTGCACTACCGAAAACTACTGGCCGGCGAGCGGATGCCCTGGCTGGCGATCGGGCCGAAACCCGTCAACGGGGATCCGCACTTCGAGATCGCCCCCATGTTGTGGCACCGATGGGACGAACTCGAAGGCAACGTGCGCGCCGGGGTCCGCATGCGCTTCGACGCCATCGTCGACGCGGCGGGCCTGGACGAAGCGCGCGCTCGGGCGTGGGTCTTGGTTCGCGTGGTCCACCAGGCCATGCGCGTGCTCACCAGCCAAAGCGCCGTCGGCTCAGACGAATTCACGAAATACGTGGCGATCGCCAAGGCCGTTCAGGGCTGATTGGCTAGACGAACTTGGACACTTCCCCATGCAGGTCGGGCCACGGCGGCCTACGCACCATCGTGATCCCGACCAGCACGGTGGCGACCAACCCGACGATGATTCCGAGCAACGCGACCCTGGTGTCGTCGGTGGCCGGCGACCACACCGGAACACCATCCTTCACCACGAACACGCCGACGGGCTTGGACACCGGGATGACCGTCGCGCCGTCCGGGGTTTGATACTGCTGACCGAACACGGTCAGTTCGTCTCGAGCGTCCATGCGTTACTGCCTACCGCATCGCGCCCCCGGTATCGACCCAATCAGCCGGGAAGGCCCTGCTCCTCGGGCGGCAGCGCGGCCGGACCGGTGATCTGGGGTGCGACCGACAGCTGCGTGGGCGCGGTCGAGGACTGCGTCATGGTCACTCCGGTCTCCATGTCGCCCGCGACGGCACCGGTGCTGGCGGGGCCCTGCAGGACAGCGATTCCGATGGCGGCGGCGGTAACGGCGGCACTTCCTCCGATGACGGCGAAGATCTTCATCTGTGGCTTCTCCTAGAGTCGTCGAGCAACAGTTCGTTACTCTAGGTAAGTAAGTTCCACGAATGCGTTCGCCTCAAACACGTTCGTCGGAAAACTTTCGCGGGCCGGGTCTACGCCACGTTCTCCGCACTGCACCACGACTCCCCCGCCACACCGGACGCGCCACCGCAGACGAGGGCGTTCATCGGGTTCGCGTCCTCCGACGGCGAGAACTCCGGCGGCGCCGGCGGCAGGATGGGGAAGATCCGTGCCCCGCTGACGCCGGTCAGGAACGCGACGATCTGGGCGGGAACGTTCGTGACGACGTACAGACCGTCGACCAGGATCTTGACCGGCAGCACCAGGAAACTCGGCAGTCCCGCGAGGTTGTCGTTGCCGAACGTGAACACGTAGTACGGGATCGTGGCGAAGATCGTGCTTAGCCCGAGTGCCACGTTGGTGACGAGGTCGGGGTAGTCGTTCGCCGCGATGGCGTCGAGCAACGCTTGTCTCAGGTCGTCGGGGTCCTCGTTGCCGGCGCCAAGCGAGGTCAGGGGCACCCCGTCGGAGCCTGGCCGTGGCGTGCCGCCGAACAGGCTCACCACCGTGGGAGTCGTGTCGACGATCTCGTACTCGGAGTTGACGTCGCCGGCGGTGAAGGCACTGCCGCGGGCGATGACGAACGTGGACGTCTCGTCCGGCGACTGGAAGCCGTGCCCGAAGCCCACTTGCGGTTGGTGGCCGTGGTCGGTGACGACGATGACGGTCCAGTCCTCGCCGAGGGCCTCCCGTGCGGCGATCGCCGCCATGATGTCGCCGAGGTTGTCGTCCATGTTCCGGACGGCCAGCTTGTACTCCTCCGACGCGCCGCCGTACATGTGCCCGTTCTCGTCGACCCCGACGAAGTAGGAGAAGAGGAAGTTGGGCGCCTCCGCCGCCGTCAACGCGTCGACGGTCCGGTGCGCGACCTCGTCGTCGGTCCCGATCCAATTGGTGTCCCCCGCCTGTTGCGCCACATAGGTGTTGACGTCGGCGCCGTACGTGCCGGCGGCGGAGATGGCGTTGATGACGTTCCAGTTGGCGACCGTCATCGTCTTGACGTCGCGGTCGATGGACTCGAGTTGGTCGAACACCGTCGGCCACCTGTCGTAGGTCCACGGCGTGAAGACGTTGTTGATCACACCCGTCCGCTCGCCCCACACGCCGGTCAGGATCGACGTCCACGAGGGGTTGGAGATGGTGGTGTGTCCGACGATGCTCGACGCGGCGGTGGTGCCGTCTCCCATCAACGCGACGAGGTTCTGGTTGTAGTCGTCGGCGAGGATTCTGCCCAGATTCGTCCCGTCCACCCCGATCACCAGGACGTGCTGCTGGGTGGGGTCGACGAGGGTGGCTGCGGGTCGGGTGGCCACCTGCGCGGGGCGAGGGGCGAAGATGCGCTCGAACTCGTTGCGCACCAACGACAACACCGCCGTCAGGATTGGGATCTGAAACGGCGACCCGGGGCCCGGGTTGAGCAGCGGCTGCAACAGCGCGTCGACGAAGTCCGCGATGGCGGCCACCAGGGTCGGCGGTCGCGGTGCGACGACGGGCGCCAGGGCGGTGACGGACGCGGCCGTGGGGGCCGCCGTGCGTGACACCGAGGCGACGGAATTGGACACGGGAACGTCGACCGCCGTGGTGCGACCGACCGTCGTCGACGGCGTGCCGGTCGGGGTCGCCGTCGTGGGGGTGACCTTGACCTGTGGGGCGACGCGGTCGGGCACCGTCGGGTGGGCCGC
>Ga0209051_1000554_pt1 | contig 45489 bp, 38 predicted proteins | sample AraplaCvi_mMS_r2_2_FD_184286 | JGI IMG/M metagenome (GOLD analysis project Ga0209051, IMG submission 184286) | Arabidopsis root microbial communities from North Carolina, USA - plate scrape MF_Cvi_mMS_r2 (SPAdes) (version 2) | ecosystem: Host-associated > Plants > Roots > Endosphere | place...
CGAGTCGTGACCACGACCGGAAGTCGGTCAAACCCAGTTGACGTACGTACACCTAGCCGCCTCGCACCACTTCATCGTCGAACCGAGATCAACCCGACTCGTGTATCCGCTGGACCGCGTGCCCGCCGAACTGGTTGCGCAACGCGGCGACGGCCTTCATCGTCGGCGAATCATCTTGTCGCGACAGGAATCTGGCGAACAGAGACGCCGCGATGGCGGGCACGGGAACACGCAGTCGAATGGCTTCCTCGACGGTCCAGCGACCCTCACCCGAGTCGTCGGTGTAACCCCGAATCTCGGCGAGTTGCGGGTCTTCCTTGAGCGCCTTCGCCAGCAGCTGCTGCAGCCACGACCTCACCACCGTGCCGTTGGACCAGGCTTGGTAGACCGCTTGCGGGCTCTTGATCAGGTCTTCGGCGGCGAGCATTTCGTAGCCCTCGCCGTAGGCGGTCATCATGGCGTACTCGACACCGTTGTGCACCATCTTGGCGAAGTGCCCGGCGCCGACGGGCCCCGCGTGCACGAAGCCGTCCTCCCGCGGTCCCGGCGGACGCAGCGTGTCGAAGATCGGCATGACCTTCTCCACGTCGGCGTCACTGCCGCCGACCATCAGGCCGTAGCCCTCGCTGAGACCCCAAATTCCGCCCGATACGCCGGCGTCGACGAACCCAATTCCCTTCTCCGCCAACAGCGCCGCATGCGGACCGTCTTCGGTGTACCGCGAGTTGCCGCCGTCGATCACCAGGTCGCCCGCACTGAGGACGTCCGCGAGCCCGCTGATCGTGCTGCTGGTGATGTCTCCGGAGGGAACCATCACCCACACGACGCGCGGAGCCGACAGCGCGGCCGCCAGTCCAGCGAGATCGGGGACGTCGGTGACCTCGGGACGGGGGTCGTAGCCGATCACCTCGTGATCGCCCTTGCGCAGCCGTTCACGCATGTTGAAGCCCATTTTGCCGAGACCGACCAGGCCGAGTTGCATGTGCTCCTCTTTCGTGGCGCTTGGGCCGGTCAGCCTGGAAGACGTACCGGCATCAACAGATAGACGTAGTCTGTCTGGGCGGCCGGGAACGGACCACTCGAACCGACGTACGAATCATCATCATCTCCCGCGGGACGCAACACCGCGGGACGGCTGGATGTCGTGAAGCCGAACGTCACCTTCGGTGTGTGCAACGAGCCGAGGCCGTCGGTGAGATAGGTCGGGTTGAACGCAATGGTCAGCGGTTCGCCGGAGAACTCGACCGGCAGGTCTTCCTCGGCGCGGCCCACTGCGTCCTCGCCACCGGCGGACAGGCGCAACGAGTCCTCGGTGAATTCCATGCGCACCTGAGCGCCGCGATCGGCCACCAGGGCGACACGCTTGATCGCCTCGGTCAACTCGGCGACCCCAACCGTGGCGACGGCGGTGTGCTCGGCGGGCAGAAGCTGACGGAACTTGGGGAATTCGGCGTCGAGCAGTCGGCTGGTGGTGCGCTTGCCGTTGCTGCGAATGCCCAGCAGCCCTTCCTTGCCCACCGCCGCGCCTGCGCCGAGGGACAGGTGGACGTCGGCCCCGTCGCTACCCGCGCGGGCCGCCTCGGCCAGAGTCTTCGCCGGCACCAGAACCGCGGCCTCGATGTCGGCGGAGTTCGTGGTCCACGTGAGCTCGCGGACGGCGAGACGGAAGCGGTCTGTCGCAGCCAACACGACCTTCTCACCAGAGATCTCCACCCGGATGCCCGTCAGCATCGGCAGGGTGTCGTCCCGTCCGGCAGCGACCGCGACCTGGCTGATGGCTTGGGCGAACAGGTCCGACGGCACCACACCGGTGTCCTCCGGCAGCGACGGCAGGGTGGGGTAGTCCTCCACGGCCATCGTCGGGAGCGAGAACCGGGCGCTACCGCAGCTCAGCGAAACCCTGGTGCCCTCGACGGTCACGTCGACCGGCTTGGCCGGCAAGGACTTGGTGATGTCGGACAACAGCCGCCCGGACACCAGAACGCTTCCCGGAGAGGCGATCTCGGCTGCCACGCGGACCTCGGCCGACACCTCGTAGTCGTAACCGGAGATGGTCAAGCCGTCTTCGGAACCGGTGAGCAGCACACCGGAGAGCACCGGCACGGTGGGTCGCGTCGGAAGGATGCGCGCCACCCAGGCCACGGCGTCGGCGAAGTCCTCGCGGACCAGCCGGAACTTCAGATCGGTGCCAATTGTCGTCGTCGCCGCGTCCATAGCGTCCCCTTCGGTAAAACCCACCACTTGCACGAGCAGCGGATCTACGGGTGTCTTACGGACATTTCACCACGCTGCGGTTCGACGACCGTTCCGGTTGTCGAAGACCCACCGTAGAGCCTCCGGCCTCAAGTTGAAAGCTAATCCATCCGAGTGACAAATGCCCCGGGAGGGGCGGAGTTCGGACGCCTCACAGGGTGCGTTCCCCAGGTGCTTCTTTTAAAGAAGAACATTGATTGATAGATGAGTAACAGTAATAGGTGCTGTGCAAGCTGTGGATCGACACCCTGGTCGGCAGGTCGGACGCGGTGCGGGCTCGTGGGCCACTCGTGGACTACCGACTCGTGAAGTTTCGCGGCTCGTGGACGGCGGCGCCGGGGTGTGGACGGTGCCGGTGGCGGCCGCCGATTCATGCACGGTCTGTGCACGAGTAGTCCACGAGGAATTCATGTGACTCATGATGCAGGAGGGTCAGAAGATTTTCGAATCTTGGGCGCACGACAGCGCGAGGAGTCGGTCCGAAGACGTGATGTGTGGGGAGCGGGACGCCGGTCAGCGCTTGGAGCGCTGACGGATGCGCGTCGTGAGTTCCTTGACGTGGTCGAAGATCTCGCGCTTTTGAGCCATCTCGCCGCGGATCTTGCGCTCGGCGTACATGACGGTGGTGTGGTCCCTGCCGAACGAATGACCGATCTTCGGCAGCGACAGATCCGTCAGCTCCCGGCACAGGTACATGGCGATCTGCCGCGACTGCGCCAGCGCCCGGGTCTTGCCCGGCCCACGAAGCTCCTCGATGGTGATCTCGAAGTACTCCGCGGTGGCGGCCATGATGGTGGCGATGCTGATCTGCATCGAGTTCGCGTCGGAGATCAGGTCGCGCAGCACGATCTCGGCGAGGGTCTTGTCGATCGCCGCCTTGTTGAGTGAGGCGAAGGCCGTGACGCGGATGAGGGCGCCCTCGAGTTCGCGGATGTTGCGCTCGATGCTGCTGGCGATGAGCTCCAAGACGTCGTCCGGGACGTCGAGCCGGTCCATCTGCGCCTTCTTGCGCAGGATGGCGATGCGGGTCTCCAATTCCGGCGGCTGGACGTCGGTGATCAGGCCCCACTCGAACCGCGTCCGCAGCCGGTCCTCGAGGGTGGCGAGCTGTTTGGGCGGGCGGTCCGAGGAGATGACGATCTGCTTGTTCGCGTTGTGCAGGGTGTTGAACGTGTGGAAGAACTCCTCCTGGATTCCTTCCTTGCCCTCGATGAACTGAATGTCGTCGACCAGCAGCACGTCGATGTCGCGGTAACTCCGCTTGAACGACGCCTTGCGGTCGTCGCGCAGGGAGTTGATGAAGTCGTTGGTGAACTCTTCGGTCGAGACGTACTTCACCCGCATGCCGGGGAAGAGCCGCTGAGCGTAGTTGCCGGCCGCATGCAGCAGGTGGGTCTTGCCCAGGCCGGACTCACCCCAGATGAAGAGCGGGTTGTAGGCGCGGGCCGGTGCTTCGGCGATCGCCAGGGTGGCCGCATGGGCGAACCGGTTCGACGAGCCGATGACGAAGGTGTCGAAGGTGTAGCGACGGTTGAGACTCACGTCGTTGGTCGGGGAGTTTTGCGCCCGGTTGGTGAAGTAGGCCGGCCAGCTGGCCTCGGCGCTGGCGAGTGCCTCTTCGTCTTCGTCGACTTCGTCGGAGTCGGGCATGGCGTCGGCGCGAATCTCGTCGTCGCGGTCGGAGTCCGGTTCTGGGGTTTCCACCCGCACGCCGAGCTCGATGCGCTGCCCGCCGAGATGTCGGCTCAGGCTGGCGACGATCGGTTCCCGAAGGTGTCGTTCGATCTCGTTCTGGACGAACGGGGTCGGTACGGACAGCAGGGCAAACCCTTCGGCGATGACGAGGGGTTTCACCAGCTTGAGCCAGGCGCGTTGCTGTGCGGTCAGGTTCGGGGAGGTGAACCCCGCCGTGGTGTCGGAGGGCACGTCACCGTTGAGTTCCGCAACGACGTCGTTCCAGATTGCGACGAACGGCGGGTCGGGGTCGGCTGTCAACGGAGAAGTTCCCCCTCGTGGCCAGACAGGGTTGGCCGAATAGACAATGACCGAGTGTCCACATGGTTATCCACAGTTTGTGGATAACCGACACCGGTCGTTGTGTCGTTGCTTTCTTGCTCGGATGCCGCGTTGCCGGGGCTCGTCACGGTGCTCGAGTACACCATGGGCTCGCGGGTGGGCGGCCGTCCTAATTTCTTCGTCCAGCGCCGTCTCGGGTCTGAGATGGCCTTGGCAGAAGCTAACAGGTTTATTGCCGGGTGCCAACAGTTCTGCAACATTGCGGGGACCGTCTGGTGGGCAGTGTATTGAATGGTGACAGGTGTGAACGATGTGACGAAATCGGGGGTCTGATCGCATCGGGAGAAGCAGGTTTGACCTAGGGAAATCTCGTCAGTACCCTCGAACAGTCGCCCGAACGTGGCGATACGGCTGCGACTCGGATCGTCGGGTTAACGCGCCGGAGCTAGCAAGCGGGACCATCGAAGCGTACGTACCGCGACTGCTTCCAGACGGACATGTTCGCATGTGCGCGAGGCAAGTGGTCGCACACATAGAGGAGATATAGCCGTGGCCAAGGGCAAGCGGACGTTCCAGCCGAACAACCGGCGCCGTGCCAAGGTGCATGGTTTCCGCCTGCGCATGCGCACGCGCGCTGGTCGCGCCATCGTGTCGGGCCGGCGTAGCAAGGGCCGTCGCTCACTCACTGCGTGATCCTGCTCTAATCCGTAGCAGGGTGTAGACAGGTGCTTCCGGCCCAGTACCGGATGACGAGATCGACTGACTTTGCAGTGGCCGTCCGTCGTGGCGTACGAGCAGCGCAACCCGACATCGTCGTGCACGCCCTGAAGGCGACCGACGACGTGGCCCAGTCTCCCCGGATCGGGTTAGTGGTGTCGAAGTCCGTGGGGTCGGCTGTTCAGCGTCATCGGGTCTCGCGGATGTTGCGGCACGTGGCGCGCAACGTCCTCGACGAACTGGGACCAGGTGACAAAGTGGTGATCCGCGCCCTCCCGAGCAGCAGTCGCGCGAAGTCGGCCCGTCTCGAAAAGGAACTCAGGTCCGCGTTGCGCCGAGTGAGTTCCTCCGCCGGAGCGCGGCGGTGAGCCGCGGCCGAATCGCCGGCGCCGTCGCCCGCGGTGCGATCGCGGTCATCGAGCTCTACCGCAACATGGTTTCCCCCTACCGGCCGCCTTCGTGCCGGTTCACCCCGACGTGCAGTCAGTACGCCGTCGACGCCCTTCGTGAGTACGGCCTCGTGCGGGGGAGTTGGTTGTCTCTGGTGCGGCTGGCCAAGTGCGGCCCGTGGCACCCAGGTGGCTGGGACCCGATCCCGGAGCGACGTGAGGTGGCATCCGATGCCACGACGCTGAGGAGCGATTCGTTTGTTTAATTGGTTCAGTCTCGACGTCATCTACTACCCGGTCTCCGCGATCATGTGGGTTTGGTACAAGGCGTTCGCCTTCGTCCTCGGCCCGGAGAACTTCTTCGCCTGGGGACTGACGGTGATGTTCCTGGTCTTCACCCTGCGTGCGATTCTCTACAAGCCGTTCGTCCGCCAGATCCGGACGACGCGCCAGATGCAGGAGCTGCAGCCACAGATCAAGGCCCTGCAGAAGAAGTACGGCAAGGACCGCCAGCGGATGGCGCTGGAGATGCAGAAGCTCCAGAAGGAACACGGGTTCAACCCGATCCTCGGCTGCCTGCCGATGCTGGCGCAGATCCCGGTCTTCATCGGGCTCTATCACGTGCTGAACTCCTTCAACCGCACCCAGACCGGCTTCGGTCGGCTGGGCTTGACGGTCGAGGAGAACCGGTCGCTGGGCAACTACGTCTTCAGTGCCACCGACGTCGGACACTTCCTGGACGCCCATCTGTTCGGGGCGCCGCTGGGTGCCTCCATGATTCAGACCGTCGGCCTCGGGGCGTTCGAGGAGTTCAACCGCGCAGCGGTGATCGCGGTCGGCGTGCCACTGATGATCCTCGCCGGCGTCGCGACCCACTTCAACAGTCGCGCGTCAGTGGCCCGGCAGAGCATCGAGGCTGCGGCCAACCCCCAGACCGCGATGATGAACAAGCTCGCGCTCTACGTGTTCCCCCTCGGCGTCGTCGTCGGCGGTCCCTTCCTTCCGCTCGCCGTGATCCTGTACTGGGTGGCCAACAACATCTGGACCTACGGTCAGCAGCACTACGTGTTCGGCCGGATCGAGAAGGAAGAAGAACTCAAGAAGGAAGAGGATCTGGCGCGACGAGCGTCGAATGCTCCCGCCCCGGGTTCGAAGCCGAAGGCCAAGCGCAAGCGCCCCCAGACCGCCGCAGCCGACAACGCCGCGAAGGCCGCAGCCGAACGCGAGCTGACGGACTCCACCGCGGAGGAGATCGACCGGGTGGACGACGGGGCCACGGGGTCGAGCACGCCGCGGGCAGCCGGATCCGCGTCCGCGTCCAACGGCAAGCCCGTCACACCCAAGGCGGGCACCGCTGCGAATCGTGCGCCCAAGCGCGCCAACAATCGGCCCAAGAAGCGAAGGCCCTGACAAGAACCCGAATCAGATCGGCCCGTCGCGGCCCCTGATGGATGTCTACGCACGGAGGTAAGGACGAACATGACTGACGCTGATACGACCGAACGCACGGACGTCGGTGACGCCGCGCCCAAGTCGGAGAACCTGGAAGACCGTTTGGTCAACGAAGGCGAGATCGCGGGGGACTACCTCGAGGAGCTTCTCGACCTGCTCGACTTCGACGGCGACATCGACCTGGACGTCGAAGGCGACCGCGCGATCGTCAGCATCGACGGCGGCAGCGACCTCGCCAAGTTGGTCGGCCGCAAGGGTGAGGTGCTCGACGCCCTTCAAGAACTGACCCGACTGGCCGTGCATCAGAAGACGGGTGAACGAAGCCGTCTGATGCTGGACGTGGCGCACTGGCGGCGCGGCCGCCGCGACGAACTGGCGGCCCTCGGCGACAAGGTGGCCAAGCGGGTGCTGGCGAGCGGCGAACGCGAAGAGCTGGCGCCGATGACTCCCTTCGAGCGGAAGATCGTTCACGATGCAGTCTCGGCGGTCGACGGTGTGCGCAGCGAGAGCGAGGGCGCGGAGCCGTCGCGGCGCGTCGTCGTCCTCCCCGGCTGATCCAGAGAGTTACACCCATGTAGTTCGGTCGCGATGCCCAGGCGGCGGAAGCGGAGGATGTTTCACGTGAAACATGGTGAAGCGCCGCCACCGCCGCCGGCGGCCGCCACTGTCTTTGGTGACCGGTTGACCGTGGCAACGGAGTACGCCGCCATCCTTGCGGGCGCCGGCATTGAGCGGGGCTTGATCGGCCCCGGCGAGGTCGAACGACTGTGGGATCGCCACATCTTGAACAGTGCCGCGATCGGCGAGTTGATGGCGGCTGGCGAGCGCATTGCCGACGTCGGCAGCGGCGCCGGGCTGCCGGGAATCCCGTTGGCGCTGGCGCGTCCGGACACCGAGGTCGTCTTGGTCGAGCCGCTCCTGCGCCGAGCCGACTTCCTGTCGGAAGCCGCGGAGTTGCTTGGCCTTCCCGTCACCATCATCCGGGGCCGCGCCGAAGAACGGTCGGTGCGAGATGCCGCAGGCCGGATCGACGTCGTCACCTCGCGGGCGGTCGCGGCACTCGACAAGTTGACCCGGTGGTGTCTTCCGCTGCTCCGCCCCGACGGGCGCATGCTTGCCATGAAGGGCGAACGCGCAGCCGACGAAGTGCAGGAGCACCGGCGGGCCATGAGCTCGCTGGGTGCAGTCGACGTAAGGGTGATGGAATGTGGCGTGACCTACTTGACTCCGCCCGTAACCGTGGTCGTGGCGGTGAAGGGGAGTCGGCCGGTAGGAGCGGGCGGCCGGACCAGCGGCCCGCAGAGAAAGCCAGCACGAGCCCAGGATCGACGAGCAGCCCGGCCGGACCGGCCGACGAGGAGAAGCAAGTGAAGCCACGCCAAGCCCGCGACGCGAACGCACCCGGGGTGGCGTCGTCGACCGCCACTCGCAATGTTTCACGTGAAACATGGCTGCCCCCGGCGGAGGAGGCGTGGAAGGAACCGACCACGGCCGACACCCCCATCGGGGCGGAGGCGGAGCGCGCGGTACGCATCCTGCACAACGCGAAGGGCCAGCAGTTGAGGCGCCCGCCACGGCAACGGGTGTTCACCATCGCCAACCAGAAGGGCGGGGTCGGCAAGACGACGACCGCCGTCAACGTCGCAGCCGCGCTCGCACTGCAGGGGTTGAAGACGCTCGTCATCGACCTCGATCCGCAGGGCAACGCCAGTACCGCCTTGGGCATCGAGCACCGCCCGGGCACGCCGTCGTCCTACGAGGTGCTGATCGGCGAGATCACTCTCGAGTCGGCACTGCAGCAGAGCCCGTACAACGAGCGGCTGTACTGCGTGCCGGCGACCATCGATCTCGCCGGCGCCGAGATCGAACTCGTCAGCATGGTGGCCCGCGAAGGACGCCTACGAAATGCGCTCGCGACGCTGCAGGAGTACGACTTCGACTACGTCTTCATCGACTGCCCGCCGTCCCTGGGACTGCTGACGATCAACGCGCTCGTGGCCGCACCCGAGGTGCTGATTCCGATCCAGTGCGAGTACTACGCGCTCGAGGGGGTCGGCCAATTGCTGCGCAACATCGAGATGGTCAAGGCACACCTGAACCCGCTGTTGGACGTGACGACGGTCGTCCTCACGATGTACGACGGCCGCACGAAGCTGGCCGACCAGGTCGCCGACGACGTCCGGGCCCACTTCGGCTCGAAGGTTCTTCGCACCGTCATCCCACGCAGCGTGAAGGTGTCCGAGGCTCCCGGGTACGGCATGACGATCCTGGAGTACGACCCCGGTTCGCGTGGCGCGATGAGCTACCTCGACGCCAGCCGCGAGATCGCGGAGCGCGCGCACGGGTCGGCGAGTCCGCAGGCTGGCCAGTGATCGCCCGTATGAAGAGGAGAAGTGCATGACTCCGCCACCCAAGCGAACCGGACTCGGTCGCGGCCTCGCATCCCTGATCCCGACCGGCCCGACTGACGAGAAGGGCAGCATGGGTCCCGCGATGGGCGCCGCCGCTGCCGACGTGATGTACGGGGGAGCGCCCACCGTGCCCACCGCGCCGGCAGCAGAACCGGTGGGCGACGTCGGTGCGGTGTACCGCGAGATCGACCCGGCCGCCATCGAGCCGAATCCCAAGCAGCCGCGACAGGTGTTCGACGGTGAGGCACTCGCGGAGTTGGTCCACTCCATCCGCGAGTTCGGTCTGATGCAGCCCATCGTGGTGCGCGCCGTCAGCCCGGTGGAGGGGAGTCCGCGCTATCAGTTGGTGATGGGGGAGCGGCGGTGGCGGGCGGCCCAGGAGGCAGGCCTGACCACGATCCCCGCGATCGTCCGGGAGACCGCCGACGACAGCATGCTTCGTGACGCCCTGCTAGAGAACATCCACCGCGCGCAGTTGAACCCGTTGGAAGAGGCGGCGGCCTACCAACAACTCCTCCAAGAGTTCGACGTCACCCACGAGGAACTCGCCGCACGGATCGGGCGGTCCCGTCCGGTGATCACCAACATGATCCGCTTGATGCGGTTGCCGGTCGCAGTGCAGCGCCGGGTCGCCGCGGGCGTCCTGTCGGCGGGACACGCCCGCGCACTGCTGGCGCTGGAGAGTGGCGCCGAAAGGCAAGAGGAATTGGCCGCCCGGATCGTGGCAGAGGGTCTCTCGGTGCGTGCCACCGAGGAGGCCGTCACGCTGGCCAACCGGGACGGCGTGCCGGACTCGACGCCCCCGCAGCGGCGCAAGCCAATTCAGATGCCCGGGCTGCAAGATGTTGCCGAAAGGCTGTCGTCTGCGTTCGACACCCGGGTCTCGGTGAGTCTTGGCAAACGCAAGGGCAAGATCGTGGTCGAGTTCGGGTCGGTCGACGATCTACAACGCATAGTCGACCTCATGAACGCGGCGAAGCCGTGACCCACCACAAGCGGTAATTACGTCACTGTGACAAAGCGACGAATCAAGACGAGGCTCGTCGTGGCCTGAAGGAGCAATTTCCTTGCGCAGCAACATGATTCGTCCCAGCACCCGTCTCGGTGTGCTCGCGCCGACTCGGACCGGGCCGCACTCGCCACGCCCTTCTATCCTGGAGGGGCAGTCACGTCCGGCTGGCCGATCTGAAACGCGGGGTGTCTAGTGTCAGCACGAATCACGCCGCTTCGGCTCGAAGCATTCGAGCAATTGCCCAAGCACGCCCGGCGCTGCGTCTTCTGGGAAGTAGACCCGACGACGCTCCCGGTCGAGGACCATCTCGCCGACCCCGAGTTCGAGAAGGAAGCCTGGCTCTCGATGGTCATGCTGGAGTGGGGTTCGTGCGGGCAGATGGCCGTCTCGTGCGCACCGGACGAAGCGGACTTCGCCGCGCCGTCCTCCAGCGGTGACGAGCCCTGTCTCGGGTTCGCGTTCTACGCGCCGCCGCGCGCCGTACCCCGCGCGGCGCTCTTCCCGACCGGACCCGTCAGTGCCGACGCCGTGTTGTTGACGACGGTCGGCGTGGAAGCCGGCGACGAGGGGGACGGACTCACTCGCGCGTTGATGGCCGCCGTCGTTGGAGATCTGGTGCGCCGAGGGGTACGCGCGTTGGAGGCGTTTGGTCGGACGGCCGCGGCGGCCGAACTCACCGAACCGCATCTGATGGCTCCGGACCTTCGCGCGGCAGTGCAGTCACTGGGCGACTGCTCGGCCGAACAGTGCATCATCGACGCGGACTTCCTCGGCGACGTCGGATTCGAGATCGTCGCCCCACACCCGTACTTTCCGCGAATGCGACTGGAACTCGAGCAGGGTCTGGGCTGGAAGGCCGACGTGGAGGCCGCGTTGGAACGACTGCTGGTGAGCGCTCAACTCCAACAGCCGGTGGGGGCCGGTGCCAGCCCGTGCAGCTGAGGCAGACGTCAGGCTGGGGCGGCGCGGCCCGCGGACTGTTCGACCGAGCGTTCGTGAGCCAGCAGCTCGGCGAAGGTGAACGTCCCCGTCGGACGGTCGTCCTTGCCGAGCAGGTAGAGACGCTTGACGGCGGCGAGGATGCCCTCGGACAGGGAGTCCCTGGCTTGGGACGACACCAGTAGCTCGCGGTCGCGTGAATTGGTGATGTAGCCGACGTCGATCTGCACGGTGGGCATCCGGGTCAGGCGGAGCAGGTCCCACGTGCGGCCATGAGTCCGACAGTCGCGTAAACCCGTGCGCGCCACCAGTTCCCGCTGCACGAAGTCGGCGAGATTGCGACCGATCGTCGACACCGACCCGTGGGAGTTGCCGAAGTGGAATGACGCCACGCCGTTGGCGGGGGAGTTGGGGAGTGACGCACAGCGCAGGCTGATCATCAGGTCGGCGCCCACCGTGTTGGCGGTCGCGGCGCGTTCGGCGTCCGACGGGCTACGACCGACCGGCCGGGACAGGAACGTCTCCATCCCGATGGCGGCCATCCGGCCCTCGAGTCGACTTGCCAAGTCCCACAAGATGTCTGCTTCGCTGATCGGCCCGTCCGGCCCGTTCATGATCGGTCCGTGGTCGTCGCCGCCGCGGCCCGGATCGATGATGATGCGCTTGCCGGACAACCGCGGGCCGGAGCGGCGAACGAGCTCCTCCTCGCGAATGGCGTGCAACGAGCCACCGGTCACCCGGGAACCCAGAAAGTACAAGGAGCGCAACGTTTCTGGGCCACAAATGCCGTCGGGGTACAGACCGTACTCCCGCTGATAGGACATCAGCCCGTTGTGCGTCTGCAGCCCGAAGTGCCCGTCGACCAGGTCGGTGTAGAAACCGAGGTCCTGCAACCGTGCCTGCAACGTCGCGACGTCGTCGCCGTACATCGGGGCACCGAACTGATGCGCCAGTGTCCTGGCGCCCAGACGATACGACGCCTCCTTCAGCGCCCGATACGTCGCCTCGCCCACGACACCGTCGACGAGAAGCCCACGATGCTGCTGGAAGGCACGGACGGAGTGGTCGAGGTCGTCGTCGAAGACGTCGAAGGCGACGTGCTTGCCAGTGACGAGGTCGTCGTCCGGGCCGTCGATCAGCCCCAACGCGGCCAGCGCCGACCGAATCTCGACGACCGGGGCTCCCCGATCGCCGCGGCGCAGACTAGACATGACCAGAATTGTCGCAGACCGAAGCGTGAATGCTGAAACCTCCAGGCCAGTCGGAAGCCGGATGTGTCCAATCAGGTAGGGACCGCCGGACCCCGATCAGACCACGTCAGACAGCTCGCGGAGCAGCGCCGCCTTGCCCTTGCTACCCACGATGCGCTTCACCGGCGCGCCGTCCTTGAACAGGATCAACGTGGGGATCGACACCACCTGGAAGTCACGCGCGGTACCGGGGTTGGCGTCGACGTCCAGCTTCGCCACGGTCAGCGCGCCGGCCTTCTCGGCGGCGATCTCCTCGAGTACCGGGGCGATCATCTTGCACGGACCGCACCAGGACGCCCAGAAGTCCACCAGAACGGGGGTGCTGCTGGTGAGGACGTCGTCGGAGAACGAGTCGTCGGTCACGGCAACGGTTGCGCTGGTCTTGTCGCTCATGTGGTGCTCCTGTCGTAAGAGGGGTGGGTTGAGGGGTGGAACGTCACCAGTTGTCGGCGATTTGGTGGCCGGTGAGCCACCGCTCGACGTCGATGGCGGCCGAACAACCACTGCCGGCAGCGGTGATGGCCTGCCGGTAGGTGTGGTCGACCAAGTCGCCGCAGGCGAATACGCCGTCGACCGAGGTGCTGGTGGAACGACCCTCGACCTTCACGTAACCCTCGTCGTCGAGGTCGACCTTGCCGCTGACCAGACCCGAACGGGGGTCGTGGCCCACCGCGACGAAGACGCCGGTCACGGCCAGCTTCGACTCCTCGCCGGTCACGGTGTCGACCAGCCGAAGGCCCGTCACCTTGGGCTCGCCCTCGACCTGGGTCACGGCGGTGTTGGTCATGAACGTGATCTTCGGGTTGTCCTTGGCGCGGTCGAGCATGATCTTCGAGGCGCGGAACTCGTCACGACGGTGGATCAGGGTGACGTGCTTGGCGAACTTGGTGAGGAAGATCGCCTCCTCCATCGCCGAGTCGCCACCGCCGACGACGGCGATGTCCTGGTCGCGGAAGAAGAAGCCGTCACACGTGGCGCACGTGCTGACGCCGGTGCCGATGCGTTCCATCTCGCCGGGCACGCCGAGCTGGCGGGCGGCCGCACCCATCGCGAGGATGACCGACTTCGCCCGGAACGTCTCGTCGCCGACGGTGACCGTCTTGACGGCGCCGTCCAGGTCGACGTCGTCGACGTCCTCCATGCGAAGGTCGGCACCGAACCGGAGCGCCTGTTCGCGCATCTCCTCCATCAACGCCGGGCCCGTGATGCCCTCGCGGAAGCCGGGATAGTTCTCCACCTCGGTGGTGGTCATCAGGGCGCCGCCGAACTGCACGCCTTCGAAGACCAGGGGATGCAGCTGCGCACGGGCGGCGTACACGGCCGCTGTGTAACCAGCAGGGCCCGAGCCGATGATGATCACGTCGTGAACGGTGTTCGAGGAAGTCATGTCCGCCTTTCTGCGTACGCCTATAACACCAGCGTAGGCCCGCATGTTCCAGTCGCGACTCCGGGACGCGCCTGAGTCGACGTCACCTGCGCCAGGGCCGTCGCCGCCGGGCCGGCGGGGGTGCCGCGCGCAGCGCCGCGCCGACCGCGTCCATGACGTCGGCCGGCACGTCGGGCGCCGAGGCCGCGTCGACGCCCAGGGCGGCCACGTCCCGTCGCACGCGGTCCAGTGCGGTGAGCGTGGCCGCGACGTCCGGTTCGGTGCGGGCCCGGTGGCGCAGCCGGGCCGCGGCGGTGTCGTCGAGCAACCCGGCCTGCAGGTCGGCGACGAGGTCGACCGTGACGGGGCCCTCGACGGGGTCGTCAGCGTCGCCGGGCACGTGACCAGTCTCGCACCGGGTTCCGACGCGGTTGGCTGGGAACGTCCTTTCGCTACCTCGTGAACGAGAGGATGCTGGAAGAGCGGCCAGCATCTGACCGCACGACAGCGTGAAGAGGCGACAATGGGCAATCTCCGTCGACTAGTGGCGACCGGAGTCTTCGGATTGGGCGCGATGGCGGGGATGGTCGCCGTCGGCGGGGCCACGACGCCCACGTCGGACCTGGTGGCCTGCGACATGAACATCGTGCCGTACGACCCCTACCACCAGACCTGTGGCATCCCCAACCAGATTCCGACCGCTCCGGGCCAGGCGCCGGGCGCGGGGGCGATCATCGCGTGTCGCAACATTCCCGGTTGCCTGTCGCAGGCGGTCAACGGGCCGCAGTTCGTGGCGGTGCCGCAACCCGACACCAGGGTCCGCCAATCGCGGTAGCCCGCTAGGGACGGACGACCGGCGCGGGATCCTCGAAGTACTCCAGCGTCTTGGCCAGTTTGGCTCTGGCCCGCGAACAACGACTCTTGACCGTGCCCTCCGGCACGCCCAGCAGGCGGGCGGTCTCGGCGACCGAGTAGCCCTGCATGTCCACCGCGACCACGACCGCCCGCTGTTCGAGCGGCAGCCGGAGCAGCGCGCGTTCGACGACGAGCACCGTGTCGACGCGCGAGGTCGGGTCGCCGAGATGGCACACGTCGTCCTCGAGCGGGCTGACTGGATGAATCTTGTTGCGGCGCAGCCGATCGAGACACGCGTTGACCACGATGCGATAGAGCCAGCTGCTCACCGACGCGTCGTGGCGGAACGCCGGAGCCTTTCGGTGGGCCTTGAGCATCGCGTCCTGCAGCGCGTCCGCGGCGTCCTCGTGGTTGCGGCTGGTGATGAGCGCCAACCGGTAGAGCTGGCGGTGGTGACGACGGAAGAGCTCCTCGAAGGCATACCGATCACCGGCGACGTGCGCGACGAGCAACTCCGCGTCCGTCCGCTCGCCGCCGGCGATTCCCCCGAAACTCCCCACAAGCGAACACTAATCAACGCCGGGCACCCGTCCCCGCACCTCTTCTGGCGCGACACGGCCCCACGGCGACGTCACCGCCTGCACCAGCGACGACGCGGATCGGCGGCTGCCCAAGGGGCCTGGGGACAACTGGTCAGGAGGCGGATTTGAGCGTGATGTTCGACAGCGCGGTCTCGCTCTTGCCGTTCACCGTGCCGAGCGTGGTGATCCACACCAGCACATTCGACACGGGCTGGGGATTGTTGATGGTGATGGTGTTCGCGCCGGTCTTCATCGGCGTCGGCGGGGTCAGCTCGGTGGTCTCCTCGAGCGACGCGGGCGTGGCCGACTGGGCGGACCGAATCTGAATCGACGTGCCTGTGCTGTTGAGGTCGATCGACACCGAGCCGATCGCGGTGGGCTGGGGGAGCTGCAGGATCAACCCGACGCCGCTCTTGAAGTTGGGGAACGGCACCGGGTCGCTGTAGGTGTCGGTCTGCCACGCCGTGGCGGTGCTGCCGTCGATGGCATTGCCGGCGTCGGCGGGGTTGTCTGCCTCGCCGCCGGGTGAGAACACCGTCGCCCGAACGGGTTTCACGGTTCCCGAGCTGGGCTCGCTGGTGGTGCTGCTCGACGGAGCGTTGAGCCCCAGCTCGTCCTTGTCCAACGAGCCGCCGACGTCGCTGAACACGCCGCGCAACACGGTCGCCAGCACGATGAGGGCCACCACCAGGATCGAGCCCGCCACGGCGGCACCGATCAACACGCCCTTTCGCCTGCGGGCCTTGGCATCTGGATCGTCGGCGGGGCTCTCCCGATACCGGGCGCGGGGGGCTTCCGGCTCGTCGATCGGTGCGATCAACTCGGTCCGATCGGCGACGGCCGTGGCCTGCTGCAGCAGGTTGAGCAACGTCGGAGCGGAGCGAATGCCGCCGTTCTCCTGCACGGCGCGTACGGCTGCCGCCGAAATCTGGAACGGGATGGAGCGGTCCACGGTGGTGGGTTCGACCGGCTCTCCCGCGGCGTCGAGGTCGGCGGGCTCCATGCCGCCGCGCACCCCGGGGTCGGGCAGCGGCCACCGGTTGACCAGCAGCGCGTACAGCGCAGCGCCGATGCCGCGAATGTCGTCCTCGGGCGTCGCCGACGGCAACGTGGCGGGGAACGCCAGGGCGACGTCGCCGTCGATGCTGACCCGGACCCGACCGGGATGGTCGATCGACAGGGCCACGCCGGCCCGGTGGGCCGCTTCGGCGGCCGCGGCCAGCGACTGGACGGCGCGAGCACCGCCGATCGCCGACGGCGCCGTCTCGGCGACCTCGGCCAGCGAGCCACCGCGTATCCACTCCGAGACGACGAGCCCGCCGGACCCGGTCCTGGTGACGTCGAGGACGCGCGCAATGCCGGGGACGTTGATCGCGCCCAGCTTCATGGTGCGGGACAAGATCTCCGACAGCTCGTCGTCGGGCAGGACGGCGTCGGGGTCGACGAACGTCAAGGCCACCTGGCGGTCGAGGACGGTGTCCATGGCGTGCCAGAACTGCAGATGTGGGGGACCGCCGTGGAACACCAGCAGGCGGTAGCGCCCACCGGCGATCGTGGCGCCGGGGATGAGGTGGACGTCGTCGTCGGCGGTGGCGGCCTCGATGGCCGGCTCGTTTGGCATGCCCGCCGACACCGGTTCTCTCGTCGGGTCGCCGGCGTAGTCGGCCGGTGGCCGACCCGAGGGCGGCAAATGCGACTCCGACGGGACGTCCGGTTGGAAGTCGTCGGCGTTCTGACGGGGGATGCGGGTGGTCGCGCCTGCGTCGGGCGGCGAATTGCCCGCCGGATCGTCGCTCACCGCTGGTCCTCTCCGAAGCCCGTCTCCGACAACGCCTGGCGGAGGTTCGCCGGCCCACCTCGCCGTCGGACCATATTGACGCGACCGCAACGGAGGTGAACTGCTCTGATTAGCGTACGGGAGGGGCATACCCGGACGCGGTGGGACGGGAACCCTCGCGGACGGTGTCGCCGTCGTCGGCCCACCGCGACCCAGCCGCCGCAGGACCGCGTTCGCCGCGGCCTGTGCATCGGGAACCTTGGCGGTCAGCAACACCGTGGCGATGATCGGCAACATGATCACCCCGAGGATCAGCAGCCGCACGATCGATCCACCGCCGCCGTGGTCCTCGGTGAGCGACCCGAGACCCAGCAGCCGGTCGACCAGGTGCGCGATGAGACCGGCCAGCAGGGAGCCCGCCAGGGTGACGAGGACGGTCCGCACGACGTCGAGGCTGATCATCCTGCCGCCCGGCGGCTTCAGGTTGGTGCGCAACATGACGTGGCCGACGATGGCGCCCGCCAGGAAGCCGAGGCCGTTCGCAAAACCGAGATAGCCGGCGACGAGTTCGGGGTCGTCGGTGAGATGCGGCGCCGCCAACGACGCGATGATCTTGACCGCGGTGATCACCACGATCAGCACGATCGGCGTCCACGGTTGTTCCCTGGCGTAGAACACCCGCGTCTGCAGCAGCAGCATCGCGTAGGGGAGCAACGTGAACGCCGACAGCGCGATCGCGTGGCCCATGCTGCCGGCGTCTGCGTCGCTGAACTTGCCGTAGGCGAACAACGCGCTGCCGATGGCGGGACCGGCGACCGTCATGAAGGCGACGACGGGAATGAGCGTCAGCATGGTGAGGCGCGTCGCGAAGTTGATGTCGGCGAGCACGGCGGGCTGGTTGTCGGCGGCGGCGTTGCGGGACAACCTCGGCATCACGACGGTCAGCACCGTCACGCCGATCATGCCGAACGGCAGCTGTAGGACCAGCCACGCGTAGTTGTAGACCGCGGGTCCGGAAGCCGCTGCGGTGCTGGCGATCTGGTTGCCGACGACCAAGCCGGCCTGACTGATCAGGACGTACAGCACCATGGCGGCGGCCATGCCGCCGAACTTCTTGAGCCGGTCGTCGAGACCCCACAGCGGGCGCAGGCTGACCCGTTCCCGCCGGATCGCGACGAACAGCACGGCGGTCTGCGAGACCACGCCGAGGGTGGTGCCGATGCCCAGCACCAGCAGCTTGGCCGTGCCCATCGCGACGGGATCCAACGACAGTTCGCCGGGCACCACCACGAAGACGCCGAGCGTGCCGATCGCCACCACGTTGTTCAGCACCGGGGCCCACGCCGGCGGCCCGAAGACGTTGCGCGTGTTGAGGATTGCCATGAACACCGACGACAGGCCGTAGAACATGATCTGCGGCAGCAGCAGATAGGCGAACGCGGTGGTCAGCGGGCGGTCCACCTTGGGGTCGCCGCCCAGCATCAGTCGGACCAACAGCGGTGCGGCCACCACCGAGACGATCGTGGCGACCAGCAGCAGGGTGGTCGCCAGGGTCAGGAGGCGCCGGACGAACGCGGTGCCGCCGTCGGCGTCGTCGCGCTCGGCGCGGGCCAACACCGGAACGAAGATCGCGGTGAACGTCGCCTCGAGCACCAGCGCGGCGATCAGGTTCGGCAACTGGTTGGACACCGAGAACGCGCTCAGCAGCGCCCCGCCCAGCAGCAGTGCCAGCAGCTGGATGCGGATGAAGCCGGTGATGCGGCTGATCAACGTGGCCAGCGCCATGCCCCACGATCGCGAGACGACGGCGGCGTCGGTCAGTTCGGGTCGCCCGGCGCGGCGGCGCGGGGCCGGTCCCTGCGGGATGCGCCGAGGCGCCTGCGGTGGTCGTGGCGCGGGTCCCGGCGGCCTGGTGGGGCTCATGGGGTTCATGGGGTTCGCGCGGGCGCTCATCGGCGGTCCCGCTCGTCGTCCGGTGCGTGCGCCAACGCCACGTCGAGCGGATCCGGCTTGCCCCCGCCGTCACGGCGCTTGGGCCGGTCGAGGTCGGCCCGGTCGGGCTGTCCCCGGAACCGGTGCCAGAGGCGTCGGCCCGCCAGCAGGACGAGGATCGCACCCGCCGACAGCGTGATGAAGAACAGCACCTTGCCGTAGGCGTTCGAGTGCACTGACAGGCGTACCGGTTCGCCGAGCGGGAGGCCGTCGGCCGTCTGCAGGGACACGTCGACGGCGACGCGCTGGGTGAAGTGCACCTCGATCGGTACGCGCAGCGGCAGGAAGCCCGGCGGCAATTCGATCTCCCCCATGTCGTCGACCGTCATGCCCGGTGGGGCGTCGACGTCGAGCCGGACCCTGATCGGGACGGGCAGGTCGTTGCGCAGGGCCAGGGGCAGGGGGCTGCGCTCGGTCGCCAGTGTGTAGGAGCCGCCGGGGTTGACGATGGTGACGGCGCGCAGCAGATCCCCGACGGTGTCGTCGACGACGCCGACGCGCTGCGCTGCGAGGCCGTTGCGCGCGTCCGGTGGCACGGACTGGCTGAGCGCTCGCAGCAGGTCCTCGCGCAGCGGCGCGGTGTACTGCGGGCCGGTCAGCCCGGTCCGCGGGTCGACGGTCAGGGCGGCGGTGAGACCGCCGAGCCGCAGCGTCGTGGCGGCGATGCCGTCCGTCACGCTGCCGTCGATGTGGGCCCGTGGATTGCCAAGGGTGTCCTGGGGCAGCGGTGCGACCGCGGACGGCGGCAGGACGTTGGTCTCCGCGATGACCGTGGCCAGGGCCCGCGGTACGGCGAGGCCGGAGCGGATCGACGAGGCGAGCGTGGTGAGGATCGACTGCGCTTCCTCGGGGGGCAGGTTCCACGCCATCGGGGGAACCAGGATCTCGGTGCGCGGCTCGCTCTGCGGTCGCAGCGCGCGCCACAGCACGGCGGCGATCGCGTCCTCCCGGCGGGCGATGGGGGAGTCGTGCGCCAGCGGCACCCCGAGCGCGGGATCCAGATAGGACGGCGTCACCGGCATCGTGCCCGCCCCGGCGAGCGCCGCTCCGACGGCGGGGTCGAAGGGCGCCGCCACCACGTTCGCGTCGTACCTGCTCGGGGTGACGTCCCCGGCCGCGATGGCCACCGTCGGTCCCTGCGCCGACAGCATGCGGACGGCCGCTCCGGTCAGCGGTCCGTCCCCCACGAGCGTCGCCCCGCGGGTCGAGACGACGCCGAGGATCTGGTCGACGATGTCGCCGGCGCCCTTGACGGCGGCGGTGGACAGCTCGGGGTTGCCGACGCGGGCCAGCGCCCCGAGGTCGGCTTGGGCGTACACCGTCGGCGTGACGCATGACCGCTGGGCCAGCGCCCGCAGTCTGCCGAGCCAGTTGACCGCCGCTTCCTGTCCGGTACCGGGGTGGGTCGGGGAGTTGACGCCGCCGACCGGGTCGTCGTTGACGACGTAACCGAGCGTCATGGCGTTGACGGTGACGAGCAGGTCGGGGTCCACGGCCAGGCACAGCGCGCTGCGCGTCTGCCCGCCCGGGTCGACCGGCGGGCTGGTGGCGAAGTCCGCGGCCGAGAGCAGGGTGTCGAGGCGACCCCCCGCGGCCAGAGACGTCGCGAGTTCGTCGTCGGCCAACCGGACCGGGGTGCTGCCGCCCGGTACGCCGGCCGCCAGCCGCGGCTTGTCGGCCAGCGGCCACAGCATCGTGACCCGCACCGGACGTGACGTGTCCGGGGGGACCACGGCCGATGGCGACTCGTCGCCCTGCGAGGGATCGGCGGGCACGCCGAGCACGGGCAGCAGGAATCGGGCGTCGTCGAGGCGGGCTGGAGCGCCGTAGTCCGGCGTTCCGTTGACGTTGACCAGAGCGGGGTAGATGCCGGGCTGATCGATCTGCAGGGAGGGCAGTTCGGTGGAGCGCACCGGATAGGACAACGTGAACGGCACGTGCTGGCCCTGCGCGAGTTCCGGTGCGACGGTGACGAAGTCGGCCACCGCCTGGTATTGGTCGACGCCGCCGGTGAGGTCGGTGCGCAGGGCGTCCGACGACGTCACGGCGGCCGCGTGCTCGAGGCGCACCATGATGTCGCGGACCGGTCGGTCGCCGACGTTGGTCACGGTGCCGGTCACGGTCACGACGGGGTCGCTGGTGGTGGTGACCGAGTCCGGGGTGATGGTGTCGATGTGCAACTGGAGGAAGGGCCGATCCCCGGGCTCGCCTGCTGCGGCACGTGGCACCACGGCGGGTACGACGATCAACGTCACCAAGGCGATCACACCCAGGAGACTGGCCAGCGGGCGCGACCCGGCGATCCAAGCCGCCGCGCGCGTCATGGTCCTTGGCCGCAGCCGTTCGCCCGCCGGCCGGGTTGCGGTTGCGGGGAGTCGTCGGGCCGACGTCGGGTGTGGGAGTGGGTCTGCGGGCGGCGGCGTGGCGAGCTGGGCGGCAAGGGGGGCAGGGAGCCCGGGCCGTCGGCCTGCAGCTTGGCGATCAGCTGACCGGCCACTTCGGCGAGCTTGCGTTCGTCGGCGTAGGCCAGTCGCGACGGCAGGTCCACGAGGGGCACCCACGCGACTTCGGTCACCTCGACGTCCTCGTCGGAGAGCTCGCCGTCGAGGAATCGCATGAGGTAATGGTGCACGGTCTTGTGGACGCGCCGCCCCTCGGTCACGAACCAGTAGTCGATGCTGCCCAACGCGGCCAGCACGCTGCCCTGGATGCCGGTCTCCTCGGCAACCTCGCGAATGGCCGTCTGTTCTGCGGTCTCGCCCTGTTCGATGTGTCCCTTGGGCAAGGACCACAGCATGCGTCCGCGTCGGTCGACCCGACCGATGAGGGCGGCGACCTGTCCGTCAGCCGGACCGTCGATGCCGTCGATGACGAGTCCGCCTGCCGATGTCTCGTGCACGGTCCGCAGCCGCTCGGGGGTGCGTCGTCCGGATCTGTTCGCAGGCGCCTTCGCTCCTGCGTCGACGTGGTGGCCGGGAACGGGGCCGGGCAGGGGTGCCGACGACGGGTTCGCGGGGTCGGACGTGGCGGCCTCCGGCGGGCCTGCAGAGCGTCGGCCGCGGCGCCGTCCTCGGCGCCGTCGTGGTTTGGCTCGTTCGCCCTCCGACACCCAAGCGATAGTAGCTGCCACTTGGTTTCCATCCCCGGGCACTCGCCGTCGTGGTCGGCTTGTCGCCGGCTCGTTATGCACCCGTCACGACCACTAGGCTCATCGAACGTGCCGAACGATCCCTCCACGACCGACGAGTTGTTGACCGCGGCCAAGGCGCTGCAGCGGCACACCCCGGTGCTCCGAGAGCTTGGCCAGTTGTTCGCTGACGCCGGCCACGAGCTGTACCTCGTCGGCGGCAGCGTGCGGGATGCGCTCCTGCAGCGGCCGCTGACCGACCTCGACTTCACCACCGACGCCCGCCCCGACCGCGTCCAGCAGGTGGTGAAGCGGTGGGCCGACGGTCTGTGGGACACCGGCATCGAATTCGGCACGGTCGGCGTCGGCAAGGGCGCCGACCGCCTCGAGATCACCACCTTCCGCGCCGACGCCTATGACCGGGTGACGCGCAATCCGGAAGTGCAGTTCGGTGACCGGCTCGACGACGACCTGCTGCGCCGCGACTTCACCGTCAACGCGATGGCCGTGCAGATCACTCCGGCCGGACTTGGCGAATTCCACGATCCCCTAGGCGGATTGGCCGCCATCCGCGACCGGGTGCTCGACACGCCGTCGACGCCCGAGGTGTCCTTCGGCGACGACCCGCTGCGGATGTTGCGGGCGGCGCGGTTCGTCTCGCAGCTCGGCTTCGGAGTGGCGCCGCGGGTGCGCGAGGCGATGACGCGGATGGCCGACGAGCTGGGACGCATCACCGTGGAACGGGTGGCGGCCGAGCTGGACAAGATGATGCTGGGCGCCGACCCGGTGGCAGGTGTCGACCTGATGGTGCAGACCGGGCTCGGTGAGGTGGTGCTGCCCGAGGTGGGCGGCATGCGGATGGCCATCGACGAGCACCACCAGCACAAGGACGTCTATCAACATTCGCTGACGGTGCTGCAGCAGGCGATCGACCTGGAGGGTGCCGGCGGGCAGGAGCGCAGCGACTCGGGGAGTGTCGGAGGGGGGCCTGACCTGGTGCTGCGGTGGGCGGCGCTGCTGCACGACATCGGCAAGCCGGCCACCCGTAAGCACGAGAGCGACGGCGGCGTCAGCTTCCACCACCACGAGGTGGTCGGGGCGAAGATGACCCGCAAGCGCATGCGGGCGCTGAAGTACTCCAAGCAGATGGTCGACGACGTGTCGCAGCTGGTCTACCTGCACCTGCGGTTCCACGGATACGGCGACGGGAAGTGGACCGACTCCGCGGTCCGCCGCTATGTCACCGACGCCGGGCCCCTGCTCGAGCGGCTGCACAAGCTGGTGCGCGCGGACTGCACCACCCGCAACAAGCGCCGCGCCGCACGGCTGCGGGCCAGTTACGACGACCTGGAGCAGCGCATCACCGAGCTGGCGGCGAAGGAGGACCTGCAGCGGGTCCGACCGGACCTCGACGGCAACGAGATCATGCGCATCCTGGACATCCCGGCCGGGCCCCAGGTGGGCAAGGCGTGGCAGTACCTCAAGGAGCTACGGCTCGACCGCGGCCCGCTCGACCACGCCGAGGCGGTCGACGAACTTCAGAAGTGGTGGAACGCGCAGCAGTGAGCCCGCGTCTGAACAGTCGTGGACTACTGCCTGGGGGATGGTGACGGGTCGGCGACGATGTGGTCGGCCGAGCTGAACGTCGACGCCGACGACGACGGGGTGTTCGACGCGATCGGACTGGACTTCGACGGCGACGGTCGGCTGGACGACGCGCTGACCGACTCCGACGGAGACGGGACCGCCGACCACCTGCTGCTGGATCTGGACGACGACGGTCACCCGGAGGCGTCGTTCACCGACGACGGGACCGGTACCTGGGCGGACGGTGCGCAGATCCGTTGGTTGGGGCTCGACGGCGTGGAGTCGACGGGCGGTCCGCTGGTGGACTTCGACGGCGACGGCCAGGTCGACGACCGGGTGGTCGACGCGGACCGCGACGGGCTGGCCGATCGGGTCCTGGTCGGTGACGAGGCCTACGTCGACGTCGACGCGGACGGGCGGTGGGACCTCAAGCTGAGCGACTCCGACTCCGACGGCGCCGCCGACGCGGCCAGCCAGTTGTGACGGGTGCCGAGTGTGAAGCTCGTGACGCGTCGCGCGAGTGACGCGTCACCAGATTCACACTCGTCGCGTCAGCCCCGCCCCGCCCCCGGCGGCCCCGCGAACGCCTGCGCGATCGTCAGCCACGTGGCCGCGTCGTCGCCGTTCGCCACCACGTCGAGATCCGCCCGCGGTCGGCGTTGCGTCACCAGCATGCAGAAGTCCTCGGCCGAGCCGGTGACGCGCTGCGCGGCGTCGTCGGGTCCCCACGACCACGTCGAACCGTCGGGTGCACTCAAGTCGACTCGGAACGGTTCGGCCGGGACGGGCAACCGGTGCACGGAGAACGCGAAGTCCCTGGTGCGCACACCGATGTGGGCGATCGACCGCAGCCGGGCGGTCGGCGGCCGCGTCACGCCGAGCGCGTCGGCGACGTCGAGACCGTGCGCCCAGGTCTCCATCAACCGGGCCGTGGCCATCGACGCCGCGCTCATCGGCGGACCGAACCACGGCAGCTTCCTGCCCTCGACCACCCGGCCCAGTTGGTCGTGCAGGCGCGTGCGGGTGTCGCGCCAGTCGGCGAGCATGTCGGCGGGCGGCGTCGTCGCCAGTTGCTCGGCGCCCGCGTCGACGAAGCCGGTCGGGTTGGCCGCTGCGTCGGTGAGAACGTCGGCGAAGGCCGCCTCGTCGGTGACGGCGATCAGCGAGACGCGGTCGGTCCACCACAGGTGGGCAATCTGATGCGCGATGGTCCAGCCCGGCGCGGGGGTGGCCAGGTGCCAACCCGCCTCGTCGAGGTCGGCCACCAGGTCGTCGAGCGCGTCGCTCTCGGTTCGGAGATCCGCCACCACACCCTCGGCCCCTGCCATGCCGGCAGCCTAACCCGGCCGGGTCGAGCCCCTGCGGATCGCGGCGTGCGCGGCCAGCCCGAGCAGATACAGCACCGTGCCGGCCACCACCAGGACGGGGGAGTGCCCATCGACGGGGATGACGGCCGCGGCCACCGTGATGGAGGCGACGAAGGCGACCCAGAACAGCGCGTCCTGCACCGTGAACACGTGCCCGCGCAGGGCGTCGTCGACGTCGAGTTGCATCGCCGAGTCGGCGCACAGCTTGACCACCTGACCGGCCGCCCCGAGCAAGAAGCCGCACATCATCATGATCGGCAGGTCCAGGCCGACGGCCGCGAGCTGGATCGCCGCCGCCGCCGCCAGCGCGACGTTGACGGTCCGGTACCGGCTCCACCGGCGCACGACCATCGGGGTGAGGAAGTTCGCGAGGAACGACCCGATTCCGGTGGACGCCGCGAAGAGCACGGCGACGCCGAGACCCGCCACGTTCGCCGAGCCGGTGTGCCGCACGGTCACCAAGACCAGCAGCGTGTTGACGCCGAACACCATCCGGTGCGCGACCACCCCGGACAGCGTGCCCGCCACGCTGGGCACGGTGAACGCCGTCCGCAAGCCGTAACCCCATCCGGTGGCCACCGCGTAGGCCACCGACCCGTGCACCGCGCGGGCCGAGTCGTCGGGGCCGAGCACGTGGGGGGCGAACCGCACCGAGAGGATCCACGCCGCGGCGACGGGCACCGAGGCCATGAACAGCGCGGCCGAGGATCCGCTGTCGCCCACGCCGAACGCCCACCGCGGCACCAGCATGAAGATCGCCCCGAAGAACAACGTCGCCGCGCTGACGGCGGTGGCCAACGAGTTCATGGTGAGCACCTGCTCCCGCGGCACCACGTGCGGCAGGGCGGCCGACAGCCCGGAGGTGACGAACCGGGTGAATCCGTTGGCGACGAGAGCGCCGAGCAGGATCCACGGCGCGCCTGCGTGGAACGCCAACAGGAACGCCACCGCCAGGATGAACAACACCCGGGCGAGGTTCGCGCCGATCAGCACCTTGCGGCGGTCCCACCGGTCGAGCAGGGCGCCCGCGAACGGGCCGAGCAACGAATAGGGGAGGAAGAGGGCCGCGAAGGAGCCCGCGATCTGCCACGGGTTGGCCGCCCGTTCGGGGTCGAACAGCAGCGCACCCACCAACCCGCCTTGGAACAGCCCGTCGCCGAACGAACTGACCGCGCGCAGTTCCAGCAGCCTGCGGAACTCCGGCAACGTCCGCACCGCCCGCCACAGGGCGAAGCGTTCGTGGGGCGTGGTCAATTGCCGTCCGATGTCGGTGGGATGTGCGGCGCGCCGAGAGGCGACCAAACCACCCTACAAAGATTCCCGAAACAACCCGGCATGGCCGCGCCCGATCGCCACCGCGAGCGCACGCTGGTGACATGATGGACGGGTGGCGCAGTCAGAGGACCCGGAGGACCACTTCGCTCCGGCGACGCACCGCGTCCGCGCGGGAACGCTGTTGATAGCCAACACCGATCTCATGGAGCCGACCTTCCGGCGGAGCGTCATCTACGTCGTCGAGCACAACGACGGCGGCACCCTCGGCGTGGTGCTCAACCGGCCCAGCGAGACGGCAGTGTTCAACGTGCTGCCGCAGTGGACCAAGCTGGCCGCGAAGCCGAAGACGATGTTCGTGGGCGGCCCGGTCAAGCGCGACGCCGCGCTGTGCCTGGCGACTCTGCGCGCAGGCCTGCAACCCAACGACGTCCCGGGTCTTCGACACGTGCAGGGCCGCATCGTCATGGTCGACCTCGACGCCGACCCCGACACGATCGCCCCCGCGGTCGAGGGTGTGCGAATCTACGCCGGCTACTCCGGCTGGACGATCGGCCAACTCGAGGGCGAGATCGAACGCGACGACTGGATCGTGTTGTCGGCGCTGCCGTCCGACGTACTGGTCGAGCCGAGGGTCGACCTGTGGTCGCGGGTGCTCCGGCGTCAGCCGATGCCGTTGTCGCTGTTGGCGACGCACCCCATCGACGTCAGCCGCAACTGAGGGCTCACCCGCACGACAGGGTGCACGACGCGCAGGAACCCGCGCAGCTGGCCTCGCTCTTCTGCAGGGCCTCGCGCACCGCCACCGCCTTGGCGCTCTGATAGCAGCCGGCTGCCACGGTGCCCACCGCACCCACCACGCAGACCACCAGCGCCAACACGCCGGCGTGGGGCGGGGCCGCCAAGGCGACGACGCCACCCGCACCCAGCATCACCGCGGCGGCGAACTGGGTGGGTACCACGGCCCGCAGGACTTGGGCGACCTGGTCGGTGGCGTGGGGCCGGGCCGTCGACCACAGTCCCATGGCCGCGGTCGCCACGGCGGCGCAGAGGCACAGCACGGCGGCGATCAGCATGGGCCCCACAATACGAGGCCCGGCTGTCGGAGAGAAAACCGCTAGCGCGGCAGCCCAAGCGGCTGGGCGGCGGCGGGGACCACGGCCGGCGCCGCGGGGGCGGGAGCTGCGGGAACGGCGACCGGTGCGGCCGGCGCGGGCGGCGGTGCGTCCGGCGAGCCGACCCGGTACCCGTTGACGATGGCGTCCGTCGCCGATCCGGCCGCGACGGAGACCTGGGCGCTGGTGGTCACCGAGAGCGACACCAGATACTTGTCGGGACCCGAGGTCGCGATGACGTGGCGGCGCGAGGTGTTCAGGGTCAGGTTGTTCTGCCGGTACGTGCCCTCGATGAGTGCCGACGGCATGCCGCCGAACTCCGCGAGCGACCCGTCGGTGGCGCGGAAGGCCGGGAGCTGCTGGGTGTCGACGAGACCGTGGCTGATGGCCTCCCGCGGGTCGAAGTCACCGACCAGCTTGTAGACCTGCACGGCGGCGTTGGACGTGTAGAGCCCGTCCCCGCCGACCCGGTCGGCGATCACGGCGAAGGCGTCGGGGACGTTGGGGTCGGGCACCTGGCTCCAGCCGGTGGGCATCGGCAGCACGATGGTGAGCGCCTTGAAGTCGGCGGCCTTCTGCGGTTCCATCGCGACGTTCTTCTCCTTGAAGAAGTCGGCGAGGGTTCCCGAGGTGGCGGGGACGACGGCAGGCACGGCTGGCGCCACGGGAGCTGCGGGAGCCGCGGGTGACGCGATCAGTTGGTTGGGACCGGCGGCCGCGGGGGCCGCGGGGGCGCCGGCCTGCACGGTGACGGTCTGCGTGACGGTGGCGGGTGCGGGCACCGCGGGCAGCGGAAGGGTGGGCTCGGCCGAGGCGACGGGACCGGCGAGGCCGAGGACGCACGCCGTGCCAGCCGCGAAGCCGCCTACCAGAAGTCCCCAACGACGGGCATTTTCGAACATCTAACGTCGGTCCTTCCGGATCACACGAGCTCTCCGACCCGGTGAGCCCCGGCCAGGCGCCGACTGTATCCACGCCCCGGCGTCGGTCACCAGGCCCGGGACGGACCTGCAACCATGCGAAGACCCCTCTGCAACGGAACCGATACCTGGGGACGGCCCCGGGACCGGTGATTGGGGCTCCGAGCACGGCGTTGACTACCCTGTTCACGTGAATGAAGGGGAAGGCGGCGTGGACGCCTCGAGCACCCCCCAGCACCGCTACGACGCGAAGCTGGCCGGGGACATCGAACGTACGTGGCAGGAGACGTGGGCTCAGCTGGGTACGTTCCACGTCCCCAACCCGGTGGGATCGCTCGCGCCCGCCGACGGGGCGCCCGTCCCCGCGGACAAGATGTTCGTTCAGGACATGTTCCCGTACCCGTCCGGAGAGGGCCTGCACGTCGGGCACCCGTTGGGTTACATCGCCACCGACGTCTACGCCCGCTACTTCCGGATGACCGGTCGCAACGTGTTGCACGCGTTGGGTTTCGACGCCTTCGGACTGCCCGCCGAGCAATATGCGGTTCAGACGGGAACCCACCCCCGGACCCGCACCGAGGCCAACATCGTCAACTTCCGGCGTCAGCTGGGCCGGCTCGGGCTCGGGCACGACGCGCGGCGCAGCTTCTCCACCACCGACACCGAGTTCTACAAGTGGACGCAGTGGATCTTCCTGCAGATCTTCAACTCATGGTTCGACGGAGAGGCCAACAGGGCCCGCCCCATCAGCGAACTGATCGCCGAGTTCGAATCGGGCGCCCGCACTCCCGACGGGGGCGACTGGTCGACGATGTCCAGCGCGGACCGGGCCGATCTGGTCGACGCGCACCGACTGGTCTACCGCGCCGACTCGGTCGTCAACTGGTGCCCAGGTCTGGGCACCGTGCTGGCCAACGAAGAGGTCACCTCCGACGGCCGCAGTGACCGCGGGAACTTCCCGGTGTTCCGAAAGCGCCTGCGCCAGTGGATGATGCGCATCACCGCCTATTCTGACCGGCTGCTCGACGATCTCGACGACCTGGATTGGCCCGACAAGGTCAAGGCGATGCAGCGCAACTGGATCGGCCGGTCCACCGGTGCCGAGGTGCGCTTCGCCACCGACGCCGGTGACATCGAGGTCTTCACCACCCGACCCGACACCCTGTTCGGCGCCACGTACATGGTGCTGGCGCCGGAGCACGCGCTGGTCGACGCCCTGGTGCCCGACGCGTGGCCCGAGGGGACCGACGACCGCTGGACGTTCGGGGCGGCCACGCCCGCCGAGGCCGTGGCCTCCTACCGGGCGACCGTGGCGGCGAAGTCCGACCTTGAGCGCCAGGAGAACAAGTCCAAGACCGGTGTCTTCACCGGCGCACACGCCACCAATCCGGTTGACGGCAAACGGGTTCCGATCTTCATCGCCGACTACGTGCTGGCCGGTTACGGCACCGGTGCGATCATGGCGGTGCCCGGCCACGACCAGCGGGACTGGGAGTTCGCGACGGCGTTCGGGCTGCCGGTGCTCGAGGTGATCTCCGGTGGCGACGTCAGCCACGCCGCCTACATCGGCGACGGCGTGCTGGTGAACTCCGACTACCTCGACGGGCTGAGCGTCGCGTCGGCCAAGGAGGCGGTGCTCACGCGCCTCGAGGCCGACGGTCGCGGGCTGGCCCGCACCGAATACAAGCTGCGCGACTGGTTGTTCGCCCGCCAACGGTATTGGGGTGAGCCGTTTCCCGTCGTGTACGACGCCGACGGTCGCGCCCACGGGCTGCCGGAGTCGGCGTTGCCGGTGGAACTGCCCGACATCCCGAACTACGCGCCGGTGCAGTTCGACCCGGACGACGCCGACAGCGAACCCTCGCCACCGCTGGGCAAGGCGACGGAGTGGGTGCACGTCGACCTGGATCTCGGTGACGGCTTGCAGCCGTACACCCGCGACACCAACGTGATGCCGCAGTGGGCGGGCAGCTCCTGGTACGAGCTGCGCTACGCCGACCCGCACAACTCGGAGACGTTCTGCGCCAAGGAGAACGAGGCCTACTGGATGGGCCCGCGGCCAGCCGAGCACGGCCCGTCGGACCCCGGCGGCGTCGACCTGTACGTCGGTGGCGTCGAGCACGCGGTGCTGCACCTGCTGTACTCGCGGTTCTGGCACAAGGTGCTCTACGACCTCGGCCACGTCAGCTCTCGCGAGCCGTACCGGCGCCTCGTGAACCAGGGGTACATCCAGGCGTTCGCGTACACCGACTCGCGGGGGTCCTACGTGCCCGCGGCCGAAGTCGTGGAGCGGGGCTCGAAGTTCTACTGGCCAGGCCCCGACGGGGAGATCGAGGTCAACCGCGAGTTCGGCAAGATCGGCAAGAGCTTGAAGAACTCGGTCTCGCCCGACGAGATCTGCGAGGAGTACGGCGCCGACACCCTGCGGGTCTACGAGATGTCGATGGGTCCGCTGGAGGCCTCGCGGCCGTGGGCGACCAAGGACGTCGTGGGCGCGTACCGGTTCCTGCAGCGGGTGTGGCGGGTGGTGGTCGACGAGACCACCGGCGCCGAGCGGGTCGCCGACCACGAGAAGCTGGGCGAGCCGACGCTGCGCCTACTGAACAAGACGATCGCCGGTGTCGCGGAAGACTATGCGGCCCTTCGCAACAACACCGCGGCGGCGAAGCTCATCGAGTACACCAACCACCTGACCAAGGAAGACGTCACCGCGCGCGCCGCGGTCGAACCCCTGGTGTTGATGGTCGCGCCCTTGGCGCCGCACCTGGCCGAGGAGTTGTGGCGTCGTCTCGGTCACGATTCGTCGTTGGCCCACGGGCCCTTCCCGCAGGCCGATCCCGCCTATCTGGTCGAGGACACCGTCGAATACCCGGTGCAGGTCAACGGAAAGGTCCGTGGGCGCATCACCGTGGCCGCCGACGCCGCCGCCGACGCCGTGGAGACGGCCGCGCTGGCCGACGAGAAGGTCGTCGCCTTCCTGGCCGGTGCCACCCCGAAGAAGGTCATCGTGGTGGCGGGCAAGTTGGTCAACGTCGTCGTCTAGCCCGCGATTTCGGCGTGATCCGTCGCGCTCACCGTTACCGATCACGCCGAAATCGGCGGCGTGCGCGGCGGCGGGGTGCGACGGGCGCCCGTCGCCTCGACCGCCGTGGCGTACCGCAGCAGCGCGACGTCGTCATGGGCCCGGCCCGCGAGCGTGAGCCCCACCGGCATGCCGATGTCGGGCATCGTGCCCATCGGCACGGTCACCGTCGGGATGCCGAGGTGCCGGATTGCCAAGTTGCCGTTGGCCACCCAGACGCCGTTGCGCCAGCCGAGGTCGGCCGAGGCCGGGTCGACGTCCATGTCGGCGGGTCCGACGTCGGCCACGGCCGGGAAGATCACCGCGTCCAGACCCAGTCCGTCCATCCATTCCTCGAGGTCGACCTCGCGGGTGCGCTCCAACGCGTGCACGCCCTCGGGGATGGTCGGGATGCCGAGGAAGGAGTCGACCGGGTTGTCACGGAGGAACGCCGGGTACTCCGCGATGTCGTCGTCGAAGCCGTCGTACCGGTCGGGCAGCGCACCCGGTGGAGCCGGGAAGATCCGGCTGCCGTCCACCTCTGCGAGTCGGTTGAGCGCGGGATCGCCGTTGGCGGCGAGGAAGTCGTCCCACGCCCACGCGCAGAGGTCGACGATCTCGCGACGCAGATAGTCGGGGCTGACCAGACCGCGGGTCGCAATGGTGGGGGCGCCGGCACGGTCGCCCTCGTAGTTGGTGACCACCGGGAAGTCGACGTCGACCACCTCGGCGCCGGCCGCGATCAGGTCGCGCCTGGCGGCCTCGAACAGCGCCAGCACCGACGGCCGGGTCTCGATGCGCCGACCCGTTGGCCCGCCGATGCCGGTGGCGCCGACGCCCGCGTCCGGGTCGGCGCCGACGTACATCCGGGGCACGCCGAATCGCTTGCCCACCAACGCCTCCGAGCCGCTGGCGAGTGACGGATAGGACGCCGGCCGCACCTCGTCGACGCGAGGCAGTCTCACCCACGGCTGCAGGCGCCAGAAGTCTCCGCGGGCATCGGGATCCTCGGCGACGAGAACGTCGAGCACCTCGAGCAGGTCGGCCATCGACCGCGTGTGCGGCACCACGACGTCCATGGTCGGCACCAACGGCCAGCCGCCGCGGGTCGAGATGACCCCGCGCGACGGGGTGTAGGCGCACAGCGCGTTGTTGGACGCCGGCCCGCGCCCCGAGGACCACGTCTCCTCGCCGATCCCGAAGGCACATAGCGACGCCGCGGTCGCGGTGCCGGAGCCGTTCGACGAGCCGGAGCCGAAGGGTGCGGTGAGAAAGTCTGCGTTGTAGGGGCTTTCGGCTCGCCCGTACAGCCCGCGTTGCATGCCGCCGTTGGCCATCGGCGGCATGTTGGTCAGCCCGATGAGCACGGCGCCCGCCCCGCGCAGCCGCTCGACGACGAACGAGTCGCGCTGGGCCACCAGCTCCGCGAACGCCGGACTGCCCGCCGCCACGGTCAAGCCGCGCGCCTGGTAGCTGTCCTTGACCGTGTACGGGATGCCGTCCAGCGGGCCGAGGGTGCTGCCGTCGCGCCGCCTGGCGTCGGACGCCTCGGCGTCGGCGTGCGCGTGGGGATTTCGCACGACGACGGCGTTGAGCTCGCCGTCGAACGCCGCGAGGCGGGCCAGGTACGCGTCGAGCAGCCCCACTGCCGTCACCCGGCCGTCGGCCAGGGCGGCGCGCAGGTCGGCGATCGAGGCCTCGTACACCTCGAACGGCGCGGTCATCGCGGCCGCACCACGATCTCGTGGACGTGCGCGTCGGCCGGTGCGTTGACCGCCTGGGCGAGCACCGCGGCCACCGTGGCGGGGGAGAGGAAGTGCTCGGGCACGTAGTCACGCTCCTCGTAGGCGACGAGATCGCGCTGCATCTCGGTGTCGATCCGGCCGGGGTGTACCGAGGTGACGCGAAGGTCCGGCTCGTCAGCACGCAACGAGTCCGCGAACGACCGCAGCGCGAACTTGCTCGCCGAGTACGACGCCAGCCCGGGCGAGGCCTTGATGCCGGCACCCGAATTGACGAACACCACCTGCCCCCGCGCGCTGCGCAGGGCCGGGAGCAGGGCGAGCGTCAGTGCGACGGCGCCGACGACGTTGACTTCGAAGGTCGCCCGCCACTGCTCGGGGCTGGATTCGGCGACGCGGGCGGGATACGCGACGCCGGCGTTGTGCACCAGCACGTCGAGGTCGGTCAGGACCTCGGCGGCAGACTCGATGGAGTCGGGGTCGGCGAGGTCCAGCGGCCAGGTCGGCGCGCCGAGCCGGGCGGCGAGCGCGTCGAGACGGTCGGACGGCCGGCCCGCGAGGAGCAGGGTGTGGGTGGGGGCCAGTGCCTCGGCGATGGCGACGCCGAGCCCGCCCGCAGCACCGGTGATCAGGGCGGATCTGGCCTTCGGTCGGTCCGAGCCGTCAGTGGTAGCCACGCGGGCAACCCTACCGATCTGCGCTCCCGACGTCGGCGTCGCATGATGGACCCGATGCCACCGGACTCGAACTTCGCGCCCACCCAGCTCGCGGCCCGCGCCGCCTACCTGCTGCGTGGCAATGACCTCGGCGTGATGACCACTGCCGCGCCCCTGCTGTACCCGCACATGTGGAGTTGGGACGCGGCGTTCGTGTCGATCGGCCTGGCTCCGCTGAGCGTCGAGCGCGCGGTCGTCGAGCTCGACACGTTGCTCTCGGCGCAGTGGAAGAACGGCATGATCCCGCACATCGTGTTCGCCAACGGGGTGGACGGCTACTTCCCCGGGCCGGCGCGGTGGGCCACGTCGACGCTGTCGGCGAACGCGCCCCTGGGTCGGCTCACCTCCGGCATCACCCAGCCGCCGGTGCACGCGATCGCCGTGCAGCGCATTCTCGACAACGCCCGCACCAGGGGTCGTTCCACGCGCGCCGTGGCGGAGGCGTTCCTGGACCGCCGGTGGAGCGACCTGGTGCGGTGGCACCGGTGGCTGGCCGAGGCCCGCGATCCCGAGTCCCGTGGCCGGGTCACCGTCTATCACGGGTGGGAGTCGGGGATGGACAACTCGCCGCGGTGGGACGAGGCGTACGCCAACGTGACTCCCGGTCCGATGCCGCCGTACAAGCGGGAGGACAACGCGATCGTCACCGACGCGTCGCAGCGACCGTCGGACCTCGAATACGACCGCTACATCTGGTTGGTGGAGCAGATGAAGTCGGTCAACTATGACGACCTGTTGTTGCCCAAGGTGATGAGCTTCGCCGTCGAGGACGTCTTCGTCTCGGCGATCCTCTCGGTCGCGTGCACGGTGCTCGCCGAGATCGGCGAGGACTACAAGCGTCCGCACTCCGACGTGCGCGACCTCTACGCCTGGGCCGAGCGCTTTCGGCGCGGCGTCGTTGACTCCGCCGACGAACGTACCGGTGCGGCAAGGGATTACGATCTCCGGTCGGAGAAGTGGATCAGCACCGAAACAGTGGCCCAGTTCTCACCGCTGCTGTGCGGCGGCCTCTCCCACGACCGCGAGCGGGCGCTGCTCAAACGCTTCGAGGGACCGCGCTTCTGCGGGCATCCGGACCTGAAGTACGCCCTCATCCCGTCGACGTCGCCGGTGTCGCGGGACTTCCGGGCGCGCGAGTACTGGCGTGGCCCCGTCTGGCCGGTCCTGACCTGGCTGTTCTCCTGGTGCTTCGCCCGCCGAGGCTGGGCAGAGCGTTCCTCGAACCTGCGGCGCGAGGGGCTGCGGCAGGCCAGCGACGGCACGTTCGCCGAGTACTACGAGCCGTTCACCGGGGAGCCGCTGGGCAGCATGCAGCAGTCGTGGACCGCCGCGGCGGTGTTGGACTGGCTCGGTTAGTCGCTCTGCTCGGCCAACCGGGCAAGGGGTGCAAGGGCTTTGGCGAGGGTGTCGCGTTCCTCGTCGCTGAGCCGGGTCAGCATGGCGGCGATTTGGGCGCGTCGGGTGGCCAGCGCCTCACGGTGCTGAACCAGGCCGCGCGGGGTGACGTCGACCAGGACGGCCCGCAGATCGGATGGGTCACGGGACCGCTTGACCAGTCCGAGCTTCTCCAGCCGGCGGATGGCGACCGTCGTCGTCGGCGTGCGCACGCGCTCGTGCGCCGCGAGTTCGGTCATGCGGATCGGGCCCAGATCGAGCAGCGTCAACAGGATCGACAGCTGCGCCAGGGTGAGGTCGGCACCACCCTCGGGCATGTTTCTGTTGGAGTCGCCCCGACGCAGGACGGAGAAGAGCTTGGAGAGCACCTGCTGCAGCTCTCCGGCCAGCTCAGTGACCTGCGGTTCGGTCTCTACCATAATTCGCTAGTCTAACCTGTCGGGCCCGTCGGGAGCTCGACATGCGTCGATTGGTCCCACCGGGGCTTGACGGCTAGAGCACCTGCGACAGGAATTGGCGCAGCCGGTCCGTCGACGCGTCGGAGAAGACCTGCTCGGGTGTTCCGGTCTCGACCACCGTGCCGTGATCCATGAACAGCACGGCGTCGGCCGCGGACCGGGCGAACCCCATCTCGTGGGTGACGACCACCATCGTCATCCCGTCCTCGCCGAGCTCGGCGATCAGTGCGAGGACGCCCTTGACCAACTCGGGATCCAGCGCCGAGGTCGCCTCGTCGAAGAACATCACCTGGGGTGCCATCGCCAGGGCCCTGGCGATGGCGACCCGCTGCTGCTGGCCGCCGGACAGGGTCGCGGGTCGCACTTCGGCCTTGTGCCGCAACCCGACTCGTTCCAGCTGGGCCAGCCCTAGTTCGCGTGCCGCGTCGGCGTCGAGCCGCTTGAGGCGTCGGGGCGCGAGGGTCACGTTGTCCAGCACGGTGCGGTGGGGGAACAGGTTGAACTGCTGGAACACCATCCCGATGCGCTGGCGCAACTCGTCGGGGTTGTCCTTGAGCACCGAGCGACCGTCGAGGAGGATGTCGCCCCGGTCCGGCTCATGCAGCCGGTTCAACGCCCGCAGCAGGGTCGACTTGCCCGAACCCGACGGACCGATCACCGCGGTCGTGGTGCCGGCGGGCACGTCGAGGTCGACACCGCGCAGGACGGCGTTGGTGCCGAAGGACAGATGAATGTCGTTGGCTTCCAGCGAGACTGGTTCGAACTTCACTGTGGCGCTCACACCATCTCCTGGGTCGAGGCGGGGTTGGCGGGACCGGCCGGATCCTCGGAGTCGGCGACGGCCTTTCCGCGTCGCAGCCGTGCGTCGATGTAGTTGACCAGGTGGGTCAACGGAATCGTCAACGCGAGGTAGAAGATGCCGGCCGCGACCAAGGGGGAGAGGTTGCCGGTCTGGGCGTTGAGGTCACGGCCCACCTGGAACAGCTCGCGCTGGCTGGCGATCAGGCCCAGGAAGTACACCAGGGACGACGCCTTCAGCAGCGAGATGAACTGGTTGACCAGGGCGGGCAGCACGCGCCGCACGCCCTGGGGCACGATGACCAGCCGCATCGACGACGAGTAGCTGAAGCCCAGCGCCCGTGAGGCTTCCAGCTGTCCGGCCTCCACGCTCTGGATGCCCGAGCGGAGGATCTCGCCGACGTAGGCCGCGGCCATCAGCCCGAGGGCGGCGATGCCGAGCGGATACGGGTTGTTGCCCGTCAGCCCGCCCACGATGGGCCCGACGCCCAACCCGATGATCAGGATGATCACCACCTCGGGCAGACCGCGGAACACGTCGGTGTAGACCCGCGCGGGCCATCTCAACCACCGCGCCTTGGAGATGCCGGCGACGGCGAGCCCCATGCCGAGGACCAGGCCGATGATGCTCGCGCAGACCGTCAGGATCAGCGTGTTGGGCAGGCCCGTCTTGAACAGGTCGGGGATCGCGCGCTTGTACAGCTCCCAGTCGAGGAAGGAGTCCTTCAGCTGCTGCACAACCGATTTCGGGGCGACGCCGGAGTTGTCGGACGCCGGTGTCTGTTTGGCCGCAATGGCGTTGAAGTCGGGCAGCTGTGGTGTGGGTGCCGCCTTGGAGCCGGGTTTCCAGCCGGGTGGCAGGGCCCGCGGCACCCAGTTGGCGTACAACTTCGACCACGTGCCGTCGGCGATCACCGCGTCCAGGCCGGCGTTGAGGGCGTCGATGAGCGGCTTGTTCTCCTTGGCCACCGCGTAGGCGACGAAGTTGTCGAGGCTGAAGGTGTTTTCGACGATCTGCGCGGGATCGCCCGCCTGGACGGTGCCGACCGCCTGCTGCGACGGGGCGACCCAGGCGTCGATCTGACGGGTCTTCAGGCTGCCGTAGACGGTGTTGTAGTCGGGGAACTTGACCGGATCCAGGCCGAGGGTGTCCACGACGTAGGCCTCCTGCACGGTGCCCTGGACGACGCCGATGCGTTGTCCGGCAGCCAGTTGCGAGAAACCCTTGATCGGTGATCCCGGTGGGACCACCAGCGAGAAGTAGCCGAAGTCGTAGCCGTTGGTGAAGCCGACGGTCTGACGCCGGGCGTCGGTGGTGGTGATGGAGGACGAGCCGACGTCGAAGCGGCGCGCCGCCACTTGGGCCAGCAGGCCGGAGAAGTCGGTGCCGACGAAGTTGACCTTGAGCCCCAGTTTGTCGGCGACCGCGCGCAGCAGCTCGTTGTCGAATCCGGTGAACTGGCCCTTCGAGTCGATGCAGATGCTCGGCGGGGCGTCCGACAGCGTGCCGACGGTCAACGTGCCGGGGGTGCCGAGACCGAGGGCGTTCACGTTCACCGGGAGCGGCTCGACGCCCGGGGTGGTGTACTTGTCGGCCTCGGGGCCCTTCGCCGCCGAGGCGAGATTGGTCGGCAGCGCGCTCGCGCTCTCGACTCCCGGCGGTGCGCACTGGTCGGAGTCTGCGACGGCCGGTGGGGCCAGGCCGATCAGCATCGTGACGATGGCGAGCAGCGCGGCCACCCGGAGTCGGCGGCGGCCCGAGTGGTGGTTCACCTCTAGCAAGGTACTTGGCAAGCGCCCCCCGGCACGCCTTCTACTCGTGACGAGTCGCATTCGGCGGACGCCGACGCCAGAAAATTGACGCATGCGCAACTGCGTCCGGATAGGGTGCTGGTGCCCGGCGGCGGGTCCGGGGTGACATGGGGGATCTACACGTGGGAATCGGGTTTCGTACCGGGGTGGTCGTCGCGGCACTTTCGGCCGTCGTGGCCGGTTGTGGCCAGCAGGACCCGGCGCCGGCGGCCCCGGCGAGTGCGAAGTCGGCCGAGGCGGCCGCGGCGACGCCGACGCAGACCGACGTCAACCGCAACGGGGTGCCGGACGCCGACCCGGCCGACGGGGACTGGCCGGGCAAGATGACCGTGGTCTACGAGGACGCCACGACGCCCGACGCCGTCCGCGGCCGGAAGTTCATGGAGGACACCAAGCTGCTGCCGCAGCTGGCCGAGGACATGACCACGTCGCTGAAGCTGCCCTACGACATTCCGTTGAAGGGCTCGCAGTGCGACGAGCCAAACGACTTCTGGAGCCCGGCCGACAAGGAGATGACCCTCTGCTACGAGGACGTCGCCAACAGCCTGGACCTGTTCACCAAGCTCGGCGACGACGACCCCGAGACCAGCGCATTCCACGAGGCACTGGCGTCGTTCTATCACGAGACCGGCCACATGGTGATCGACCTCTACGAGCTCCCGGCCACCGGACGCGAGGAGGATGCCGCCGACCAGGCGTCGGCCTATCTGCTGCTGCAGCGCGACGACGACGGTCGCTTCGACCCCGAGAGCGTGCAGGCCATCATGGACTCCGGCCGGTGGTTCGGCGCGATGAGCTCGGGCGCCGGCGGCGAGATCGACGACGACGAACTGGCCGACGTGCACTCACCCGACCGGGCCCGAATGTTCAACATGGTCTGCTGGGCGTACGGCGCCGACCCGGACGACACCGGAGACGTCGTCGCGGCGGGTCTGTTGCCCGCGGCGCGCGCGGACGGTTGCGAGGACGAGTACGCCAAACTCGACCGGGCCTGGAGCACCCTGCTGACGCCCTACGTCAGATAGCCCGGGTCAGCGGTTGTCGCGCCACCGGCACAGCGCCTCGGCGGCACCGAGGTCGTAGTCGGGCCCGTTGACGCCGATGGTCAACAGGCTCACCCCCAACCCGACGAGCGCGTCGGCGTCGGCCAGCATCGCGTCCTCACCCTTGCCGGTCTCCACGCCTGCCGACCGCTCGATGGTCGACGGGTCGCGGCCGACGTCGGCGCAGTGCCGGTCGAGCACGGCGGCCTTGTCGGGGTAGGTCTCGGTGGTGGTGAAGCCGTGCCAGAGGTGGGCGTACTGCGCCACCAGTTTCAGCGTCTTCTTCTCGCCCTGACCGCCGATCAGGATCGGAATGTCGCGCACCGGTGCGGGATTGAGCTTGCCCAGCCGCGAGGTGATGCGCGGCATGGCGGCGGCGAGGTCGTCGAGTCGGCTGCCCACCGTGCCGAAGTCGTAGCCGTACTCGTCGTAGTCCTTCTGCTTCCAGCCCGAGCCGATGCCGAGGATCAGCCTGCCGTCGCTGATGTTGTCCACGGTGCGTGCCATGTCGGCCAGAAGTTCCGGATTGCGATAGGAGTTGCAGGTCACCAGCGCGCCGATTTCGATGCGCGAGGTCTGCTCGGCCCACGCGCCCAGCATCGTCCAGCATTCGTAGTGGGCACCGTCGGGGTCGCCGTAGAGCGGGTAGAAGTGGTCCCAGTTGAAGGCGACGTCGACGCCGATGTCCTCGCAGCGCCGGACGGCGTCGCGCAGGTTTCCGTAGTCGGGCGTGTGCTGAGGCTGGAGTTGGACACCGATGCGGGTGGGGAAGCTCATGGGTACTGCTTACCCCTTCTTCCTCCGGTTCTCCCGCGCGGATCTAGACCCCGATGTTGCCGGCGTCCCGCCAGACGACGACGACCGACGGGCGGGCGGTGCCGTTGCCACCCTCGGGCCAGCGTGACAGGGGGTCGTCGACGCTGTTGTCGTCACTCTCCCCGGGGTGCTGCACGCAGACGGTGACCAGGTCGTCGGTGACGACGGGCCCACACGTCTCGGCGCCGATCGGCACGGTCAGGAACTGTTTGGTCTCACCACGATTGGGCCCGTCGAGCGCGACGGCGAACAGGCCGTCGTTGGAGTCGAGCGCGTTGCCGTCGGTGGAGATCCACAGGTTGCCGTGGCTGTCGAAGGCCAGGTTGTCGGGGCACGAGATGGGGCTGACGCGGCTCTTGTCGAACCCGCCGAAGTACGTGTCGGCGGCTGCCGGGTCGCCGCACACCAGCAGCAGTTCCCAGGTGAAGCTGGTGCCGGCGTGGTCGTCGGTGATCTCGAGGATCTGGCCGCTCTTGTTGTCGTTGCGGGGGTTGGCCGCGTCGGGGGCGGCCTCACCGGGCGTGCCGCGTTCGTCGTTGTTGGTCAGGGCGACGTACACCTTGCCGGTCTTGGGGTTGGCCTCGAAGTCCTCGGGCCGGTCCATCTTGGTGGCCCCGGCCTTGTCGGCGGCGATGCGGGTGAACACCGCGGCCTCCTGCGCGCTGATGCCCGGGACGAGGGACTCGGCCTGGCCGTTGGGACCGGAGCGCAGCAGCGGAAGCCACGTACCGGTACCGCTGAAGGAACCCTTCGCGGGCAGGGTTCCGGAGCCGTCGATCTGGTCGGTCGGGATGTCGCTGGAGAGCTTCGCGACGTACAGCGTGCCCTCGTCGAGGATGGTCATGTTGTGCGCCATGGCTTCTCGCGAGCTGCCCGGCTGCACCTTCTTGCTGGAGACGAACTTGTACATGTAGTCGAAGCGTTCGTCGTCGCCGGTGTAGGACACCACGGTGCCGTCGGCGGTGACGTAGATGGTGGCGCCCTCGTGCTTGAGGCGTCCCATCGCGGTGTGCTTGACGGGTCGGGACGCCGCGTCCCACGGGTCGACCTCGACCACGTAGCCGAAGCGGTTGACCTCGTTGGGCGTGGCGGCGACGTCGAAGCGGGGATCGAAGGTCTCCCACTTGCGTTCGGTCGCTTCGGGTTTGACGCCGTAGCGTTTGAACTGATCGGAGCGGACCGGACTGATCGAGGCCCCCGCCGGCGCCCCGAAGTACCCGTGGAAGTTCTCCTCGCCCGAGAGCACCGTGCCCCACGGGGTGACCCCGCCGGCACAGTTGGCAAAGGTGCCCAGCACGGTCCGCCCGTCGGGATCGGCATTGGTCTTGACGAAGTCGGTGCCCGCGGCCGGGCCGGTCAACGTCATCGGGGTGTCGGCGGTGATGCGGCGGTTGTACCCACCCATCACCGGCTCGAGGCCGTTGGCGGTGCGCCGCACCTCGACCACGGAGAGGCCGTGGGCGGCGATGGAGATGTCGAACTGCTCGCGGGTGGGCCGCTCGGCGTCGTACCCGGGGTGCATGAACTGTTCGGTCGTGTACTCGTGGTTGGTCACCAGCAGGAAGTGGTCGGTGTTGCCGGGAACCGGGAGCAGGCCGGCGAAGTCGTTGTTGAACCCGAACTGTCCGCGTTGCGCGGCGGCGGTCTGCTTGGCCACGTCGAACGTCGGGGCGCCGGGCACGACCGGGTCGCCCCAGCTGATCACGACGGACTGGCGGTAGCCCTCCGGGATGACGACGGCGTCCTCGCTGTTGGGCGCCACCGAGGCGAAGTTCATTCCCGCCGACGGCTTTACGGCGTCGGGCGCGGGGCTTGGCGTCGAGGGCGTGTCGGGGCTACACGCGGCCAGCGCCGAGCCGGCGCCGACGGCCAGCACGGTGACCCCCGTGGTGCGCAGCAGAGTTCGCCGTGACACCCGCTGGACCACGTCGCCGAAGTACTCGTTGGCGCTGGCGTTCGGTGCGGGTTGGGAGCACGCGTCGCCGCACTTGTACCGGCAGGTCACGTGCTGGCGCGCGGAGCGGCCGTCGTGTTGGACGAACAAGTTCAACGGGACCAGCGACATGCGAAGGGAGGCCTTCCGACGATTCCACCGGCCGGGCTGTGGCCAGTTCGCCGGAAACTTACGGGTCCCTGTTGATCAGCTGTCAAGCAATGGGTGAACGGAGTCTTAACCCGCCAGCACCCCGCGGAGGATGTCCACCAGCGCTGCCGGCTGGTCGCCCTGCACCGAATGGCCGGAGTCGGCGACGACGTGGGTGCGCAGAAAGCCCGGGGCGGCGGCGGCGAAGGCGTCGGCATCGGCGTCGTCGACGAAGTGGGAGTTGGCGCCCCGCACGAGGGTGGTCGGCATCGTGATCGACGGGACGTCGTCCCAGAGCCCCTCGAACCCTTCGCCCTTGCGGAAGGAGTCGTACCGCCACGTCCAGGTGCCGTCGTCGAGCTGCTTTCCGTTGTGGAACACGCCGCGCCGCAACGACTTCCGGTCTCGATGGGGTGCCAGCGCCACGGTCGCGTCGAGCATAGCGCCGAAGCTCGGGAAGCTGCGCTCGCCGCGGACCAGTGCGACGGTGCCCATCTGCGCCTTGGTCATCTGCTCGTGGCGTTCCGGCGCGGACGGGGTGACGTCGACGAGTACCAGCTCTGGCACCAGCATGGGCTGGGTGGCGGCCAGGCGAAGGGCGGTCAGCCCGCCGAGTGACATGCCGACGATCAACCGCGGGGCGGGCGCCCACTCGCGCAGGACCGGCGCCAAGGTGTCGGCGTTGAGTTTGGGCCCGTAGTCGCCGTCCTCGCGCCACGCGGAGCGGCCGTGGCCGGGCAGGTCGACCGCCAGTGCGGGCACGCCGAGGCCGAGGATGACGGTGTCCCAGGTGTGGGCGTTCTGGCCGCCGCCGTGCAGGAACACGATCTCGGGATCGGCGGTGCCCCACTTCAGCGCGCTGACGGGACCGGAGTCGATTCTGACGACCGGAGGGATCGTGGTGGCGCCGATCTGTTCGGCGTTCTCGGGTAGCAGCGCGAACTCGTCGAGGCCCAACAGGTCGTCGTCGCTGATCTCCGCCATCGCTCGACACTACAAAAGGGGATGCGACGGTCGGCGCGCTGTGCCACCGTCTGATTCATGCCGTCGCCGACTGGAGTGCTCGTCCGTTCCGCCGAGGACGCCGATTGGCCCGCGATCGTCCTGCTGGCCGCCACCTGTTTCGGGTCGTTCCGGCCTCCGGAGGCCAATGACATGTGGCGGACGTTGATCCCGGCCGGTGGCGCGGTGGTGGCCTGCGACGCCGACGACGTGGTGGGCAGTGCCTACTACCTCGACCTCCAGCTGACGGTGCCAGGCGGGGCGGTCTTGCCGATGGCCGGCGTGTCCTGGGTGTGCGTGGCGCCGACGCACCGCAGACGCGGTGTGCTGCGGGCGATGCTGACGGAGTTGCACGGCCGGATGGCGGCGGCGTCGTATCCGGTCGCCGGGCTCGAGGCGTCCGAGGGTGGCATCTACACCCGGTTCGGGTACGGCCCGGCGAGCGTCGTCGAGACCCTGAACGTCGACCGTCGCGGTGCCGTGTTCCTCGACGGGGTGCCCGATCCGGGCGGGGTACGGGTCGTTGCGCCGGTCGATCATCGGGACCGATTCGAGGAGGTCTACGAGCGCTGGCGGCTGAGGACGCCGGGCGGACTGTTCACGCCGCGGTCCATGTGGGACGAGGTCCTCGGGGATCGCGAGGTGTCCCGGCACGGGGGCGGTCCGTTGATGGCGCTGCTGCACGCCGACGGCTTCGCCCTCTACCGCATTAGCGGCGGCCGGGACCGGAAGTCGGTCTCGGTCGTCAAACTGGCGGCCGTCACCGACGACGCGTACGTCGCACTGTGGCGGACGCTGCTCGGCATGGATCTGATGGACGCCGTGACGATCGAGGCGCCGCCGGGTGAGTTGCTGCCGTATCTGCTGACCGACGCGCGACGGGTCGGCGTCACCGGCCGCGAGGACGGGCTGTGGCTGCGAATACTGGACGTGCCAACGGTTCTCGAGGCTCGCACCTACGCCGCGGACGCGTCCGTCGTGCTCGAGGTGTCGGACGGCTCCGCCGACGTCGGCCGGTTCGCTCTCGACGTGCGCGACGGGCGGGCCCGCTGCGTGCCCAGTGACGCCGACCCCGACGTGACGCTGAGCCAGTCGGTGCTCGGCAGCCTCTACCTGGGGCAACATCGCGCCTCGGCGTTCGCCGCGGCGAATCGGTTGCACGGCAGCGATTCTCGCGTCGTCGCCACACTGGACGCCGTCTTCGCCGCCGACGTGCCCGCGCAGCAGGGATTCGGCTTCTGACCCCCGGCGATTCGTGTGCGTTTAGGAGCGCTCACCGCTCCCAAACGCACACAGATCGCTAGCCCTCGATGAACGTCTCCAGCTGGGTCCGCGCGATGTCGTCGGCCAGCTGCTTGGGCGGGCTCTTCATCAGGTACGCCGACGCGGCCTCGACCGGCCCGCCGATGCCACGGTCCAGGGCGATCTTCGCCGCGCGGACCGCGTCGATGATGACGCCCGCGGAGTTCGGCGAATCCCACACTTCGAGCTTGTACTCCAGGTTCAGCGGCACGTCGCCGAAGGCGCGGCCCTCGAGGCGGACGTAGGCCCACTTGCGGTCGTCGAGCCAGCCGACGTGATCGGACGGTCCGATGTGGACGTCCTTGGTGTTGAACTCGCGCTGCAGGTTGCTGGTGACGGCCTGGGTCTTGGAGATCTTCTTCGACTCCAGGCGCGAGCGCTCCAGCATGTTGAGGAAGTCCATGTTGCCGCCGACGTTGAGCTGCATGGTGCGGTCGAGCTGCACGCCGCGGTCCTCGAACAGCTTCGCCATCACGCGGTGGGTGATGGTCGCGCCGACCTGGCTCTTGATGTCGTCGCCGACGATGGGAACGCCTGCGGCGCGGAACTTCTCGGCCCACACGGGGTCGCTGGCGATGAAGACGGGCAGGGCGTTGACGAACGCCACGCCCGCGTCGATGGCGCACTGGGCGTAGAACTTGTCGGCCTCTTCGGAGCCGACGGGAAGGTAGGACACCATCACGTCGACCTTCGCGTCCTTGAGCGCCTTGACGACGTCGACGGCCTCGGTGTCGGACACCTCGATGGTCTCGGAGTAGTACTTGCCGATGCCGTCGAGGGTGGGACCGCGCTGGACCGTCACGTTGGTGGGCGGCACGTCGGCGATCTTGATGGTGTTGTTCTCGGAGGCGAAGATCGCCTCG
>Ga0209051_1000557_pt1 | contig 45433 bp, 42 predicted proteins | sample AraplaCvi_mMS_r2_2_FD_184286 | JGI IMG/M metagenome (GOLD analysis project Ga0209051, IMG submission 184286) | Arabidopsis root microbial communities from North Carolina, USA - plate scrape MF_Cvi_mMS_r2 (SPAdes) (version 2) | ecosystem: Host-associated > Plants > Roots > Endosphere | place...
TTTTTGGCCGCCCCAGAACGTCTTGAGCAAGTGATGTCGTCGGCATAGGCATTTCAGGTTGGACGCCGCGGTGGGCCCGCAGGGCCACGGAATCGTATGATCCAGATCGCAATTCGTGGCGGGTACCCGGCAGCCCGGGAAGCGGCAGGTGAGGTCGCGGCATCGGATGAAGTCGGCCAGTTTCTTCGACGGTCGGTAGCGGGGTTCGGGTGGGGCTTGCCCGGGGTGGACGATCGGGGTGATCGTGGCTCCGATGGTGGCGCGGCAGGCGATCGCCCCGGGTAGGAACTGTCCGCCCATCATCGCTGCGGGCCGCAGGGTGGCCAGCCGGCCCGGGGTGGGGGTGAGGGCTTCAGTGAGGGTGAGTTCGCGCAGCGGCTTGGTGAAGAGTTTCGGGGGTTCGCCGTCAAGGGCGGTGCGCTCGTCGAGGGCACCCGAGCCGATCTTCTCGGGCGACTCCGATTGGGCCGCAGAATCGTTCGAGCGGTCGGCGCCGACGGGCACGTGGGAGGAGTCGGGAGCGGCGGGGATGTCGATCGACTCCTCCGCGAGAGCCTCGTGGGGCACCGCGGAGTCGTCGGCAGAGTCGGAGATGTCGGTCGACTCCTGCGGTGCGGCAGCCTCGTTGGGAATCTCTGAGTTGTCGATAGCTTCCTCGACGCATGCGTCATCGGCGCCCTCTGCGTCGTCGACGCCGTTCGACCCGTCCGGGTCGTCAGGCCCACTGTCGGGCGTCGGCTGAGGTGCCGGTGGTGCCGGCACCGGCGCGGGCCGCTCCTCGAGGGTCTCCTGGCTGGCGATCACGTAGACCACCACCCCCGTCGCGGGTGGGTTGTCCGCGGCGGTGCAGTCCTCGGTCCCGCACAGGCAGGCCAAGCGGTCATTGCGATGGCACATGGCGCCGTAGGCATCCGCGCGGCGTTGGTCCAGGGTCCGCGGGTCAGCCGGGCACACCGTGCGGGCCAGCGCGTCCAACCGGGCGTCGAACGCCTTGGCATCGGTCGCGAACAGGGTCGCGAACATCGTCGCCATGCCACTGCCGTCGTCCTCCCCGACCTCCACCGACCGGCCCCGGGCGCGGGTCTCGGTGCGGATCACCGCGTGCGGGTCGACCTGGGCGACGACCGCGTCGATCGTCTTCTCCAGCGCGGCCACCGACATGGGTTCGCGGTCACGCAACGCCTCGGCCAACAGTCGGTCGAGTTCGTGCAAAGCCGACGGGTCGACGACCAGCGCCCCGCGTTGCACGATCGTGCGGACCACTGCGTAGGTGATCAGCCCGTCCGCAAAGACAGCAGCCACCTGGGGGAACCGTTCATGCAACGCCACCGCGATCAGAAGCTGATTCGACGCGGCGCCCGGGGTGATCCGTAGAACCGCCCCAATGTGGGCGGCCACGGCGTCCCAGGTGTCGGTGCACCACAGGTCGCGTTCATCGGACCCGTCAGCGGCATGGGCGGCCTGAAACATCTCGGCCATCTCGGCGACCTTGCGGGCACACGCCGCGGACTCCGCTTGTGACCACCCCTCGACCCCGGCGGCACCCGAGGTGCCGGTCGCGGAGGTCGCTGAATCGAACATACATTCGAAGATACCCGCGCACACCGACCCGATCCAGAGCCGACGAGCCGGCCTGTGGATGAATCGAGAGCCTGTGGACAACTCGGCCGTAAAGCCCGAATGTGTCAGTGCTGCATGCTATCTGGGGCTCGGGTGGTCGGGGTCGTCACGCCCGACACGGGTCAGGCCAGCTGGTCGGAGATCGTTGACTCTGCCAGCTGGGAGAGCCCTTCGCGGACGTGTCTGGCCCACATCGACCCGATGCCGTCGACGGACTGTAGGTCGTTGGCACTCGCCGCGAGCACGCCCTGCAACGACCCGAATGACCGGACCAGCAGGTCGACGTGCGCGAACTGCAACCGCGGAATGCCGGCCATCGCACGGTATCCGCGCGAGCTCATCGCGGAATCCTGTGCCTCGAGCGTCGACGGATAGCCGAAAACCCTTGCCAGCGCCGTGAAGTCGAGTAGTTCGTTGTCGCTGAGGGTGTCGAGCTCGTCCAACGTCGCGAGCACCTGCGCCGTCGAGGGCGGGTCCGGATTGGAGTGATAGTCGCGCGCAATGAGTTCACGGGCGGTGTCGTTGTCGCCGACGAGTTCTTCGAGCTGCAACTTGAGCTGGCGACCGTTCGTGCCGAGCTCGACGACGTCAGCGTCGATCTCGAGACTGATCCGGCGCACCATCTCCAATCGCTGCACCACCGTCATGACGTCGCGCAGCGTCACGAAGTCCTCGATCTCGGCCGTCGAGAGCTGCCGGTTGACCTCGTCGAGCCGGGCCTTGTAGCGCTCGAGGGTGGCGATCGTCTGGTTCGCGCGGGACAGAATCGTCGCAGAGTCGGGTACCACGTGCCGCTCGCCGGCCACGTAGACCGTGACGATGCTCATCGAATGGCTCACGGAGACAACGGGATAACCGGTCTGTACGGCGGTGCGCTCCGCCGATCGGTGCCGGGTGCCCGATTCGTCGGTCGGGATCGAGGGATCGGGGACGAGTTGGACGTTGGCGCGCAGGATGCGTGTGCCGTCGCTGGACAGCACGACCGCGCCGTCCATCTTCGACAGCTCGCGCAGCCTCGTCGGTGCATAGGCGATGTCGAGGGCGAAGCCGCCGTCGCAGATGGCCTCCACCGAGTCGTCGAAGCCCAGCACGATCAGGGCGCCGGTTCGGCCCCGCAAGATGCGCTCGAGACCGTCCCGGAGCGCGGTGCCCGGGGCAAGCTGACCGAGGGTCTCACGCAGCGTCGGTCGGGCCAGCTGGACGACGTTGCTTCGCCCGCTTCTGGCAGCCTTCACGGCCATCACCCCTCCTAGCGTCGGGCGCCATTGTCCCTCACATTGTCGGAGATGTTCCTGAGCACCCGCAAGGCTCCCGAGATGTTGTCGGCGGACTGCACCGTCAACCCGGCCGGCACGTCCTTCACCCCGGGCGGAACCACGGCGCAGGTGAACCCCAGTCGGGCCGCTTCGGCGAGCCGGCGGTCCATGCCGGTCACCCGGCGCAGGTCGCCGGCCAGACCCACCTCGCCGATGGCCACCACCGTCGTCGGCATCGGGATGTCGGCATACGCCGAGGCGATCGCCAGCGCCACGGCGAGGTCCGAGGAGGGGTCGGTGAGACGCATGCCGCCGACCGTCGACAGGTAGATGTCGTTCTGGCCGACGTTGAGGTGGGCCCGCTTCTCCAGCACCGCGGTGATCATCGCCGCGCGGGCCGAGTCGATCCCGCTGACCGCCCGCCGCGGATTGCCGGCCGACGCCGAGCCGATGAGCGCCTGAACCTCCCCGATGAGCGGCCGCTTGCCGTCGAGGGTCACCGTCACGGAGGTGCCGGACACCGGCTGCGGTCGTTGGTCCAGGAACAATCCGGACGGATCGGCCACGCCCTCGATACCGTTGTCGTGCAACAGGAAGCAGCCCACCTCGTCGGCAGCGCCGAAGCGGTTCTTGACGCCGCGGACCATGCGCAGCGCCGAGGAGCGGTCCCCCTCGAAGTGCATGACGACGTCGACGAGGTGCTCCAGCGAGCGTGGCCCCGCGATGGCACCGTCCTTGGTCACGTGGCCGACGAGGATGATCGCGACGCCGGTGGTCTTCGCGGCCATCGTCAGCGCGGTGGTGACGGCTCGGATCTGGGTGACGCCGCCGGTGACGCCGTCAGCCTCGGTGGTCGACATGGTCTGCACCGAGTCGACGACGATGAGCGACGGCTTGACCTGCTCGATGTGGCCGAGCGCGGTCTGCAGGTCGGATTCGGCGGCGAGGAACACCTCGTCGTGCGTGCACCCGGTGCGCTCCGCGCGCAGCCGGATCTGGCCCGCCGACTCCTCGCCGGACAGGTACAGCGCCCGGCGTCCGGACTGCGCCCAGCGGTGGACGACCTCGAGTAGCAGCGTGGACTTGCCGACTCCGGGGTCACCCGCCAGCAGGGTCACAGAGCCGGGGACGAGACCCCCGCCGAGCACGCGGTCGAGCTCGCTGACGCCGGTGGCGAAGTGCCTGGTGGAACCGGGATCTATCGAGCTGATCGGCACCGCGGGCGAGCTCGGCGCGACTGCCCGGTTGGTGGCCGCACCCGTGATCGGGGTGAGGACGGCGATCTCGTCGACGGTGCCCCAACTGCCGCAGTCCGGGCATCGGCCGACCCACTTCGCGGTGACGTGCTGGCACTCCGAACAGCGGTGTTGCGAACGCGCCTTGGAACCGACCTTTGCCACGTGCAGACCGTATCCGGGCGCACCGACAGAACGGCGGCGGTGAGGCTCAGTGGCCGCCCGTGTCGGCTTCGGCGCCCGCCTCGACGGCTGGCTCCCGACGAGGGGCCTCACCGGCGGAGATCGGCACGTTGACCTGGGTCTGGCCGGAGCGCTCGAAGGTGAAGGTGAAGGGGTAGTTCAGGCCGTTGGAGATGGGCTTGGTGAGCCGAACCGCCGCCTCGACGGTGTCGGCGCCCTCGGTGGCGTCCAGGGCGCTTGGAGCGCCGTCCGGGGTGCCGACGACCAGCGTGCCGCCGGCGGGTACCCGGGCGTCTCCGGTGATGCTCACGGTGCCGATGTCGGAGGTGATCGACACCAGGCGGTCGCCGTTCTCGGCGGACTCGTTGACGGCCACGAACAGCAGTTCGGCTTCGTCGCCCGGCCGGACGAAGTCGGCGGTCTGGGGCGCGCGCAGGTGCACGTTGCGGAGGGCGATTCCCGAGGTGGGGTCGCCCACCCACGCGAGGGTGCCGTTGACGGCCGGTTGCTGCGACGCCGTCTGGGAGATCTGGCCTGCGCTACACCCGGACAGGACGATGGCGGCGGACAGGCCGCACGCGGCCACTGCGACCACGGAAGTCCGCGATTTCGAGAGCGTCACTGAAGCCTCCTGCTCGGCGACGGGACGACCGTGACGTGCATCCCGAGTGTCGACTATGCAGAGTAGTAGGTGGCGGGGAGAGGCGGAACCCGAGGGCCGCCGACCGAGCTCGTGCCCCGGTTCCGAACGGCTCTGTGGGGCACGCAGATCCGCCGGCCGGGGTCCGTCGGCCGTCCTGCGCGTTGCACGGATTCTCGACCGTGTCAACCCCTAGTCTTCACCCGCGGTGCCCCTGACCTGCATCGTTGCGCAACACGTGTCTTAGCTCCGTGCTAACATTGGGTGGTGAAAGGGGCTCTAATCTGATGATTTTCAAGGTCGGAGACACCGTTGTCTATCCACACCACGGTGCTGCATTGATCGAGGCGATCGAAAGCCGGACCATCAAGGGCGAGCAGAGAGAATATCTCGTCCTCAAGGTTGCGCAGGGCGATCTCACCGTCCGAGTTCCTGCTGACAACGCCGAGTACGTCGGCGTCCGCGACGTCGTCGGCCAGGAGGGCCTGGACAAGGTCTTCCAGGTGCTCCGCGCCCCGCATACCGAGGAGCCGACCAACTGGTCGCGTCGGTACAAGGCGAACCTGGAGAAGCTGGCCTCCGGTGATGTGAACAAGGTGGCGGAGGTCGTCCGCGATCTGTGGCGCCGCGATCAGGAACGTGGGCTGTCCGCGGGCGAGAAGCGCATGCTGGCCAAGGCCCGGCAGATTCTCGTCGGTGAACTGGCACTGGCCGAGAACACCGACGAGGAGAAGGCTGAAACCATCCTCGACGAAGTTCTCGCCGCCGCTTCCTGACGTCGTCGCGGTGGCAATCGCCGCCGCGATGAACAGCAATGAACTTCAGAATCGGTCTCGGGACCGACGTACACCCCATCCAAGCTGGGCGGCCATGTTGGCTGCTGGGCTTGGTGTTCGATGACGCCGACGGCTGTGCTGGGCATTCCGACGGAGACGTCGCCGCGCATGCGCTCTGCGACGCCTTGCTCAGTGCAGCCGGTCTCGGTGACCTGGGCTCCGTCTTCGGCACCGATCGCCCCGAATGGCGTGGTGTGGGCGGCGCCGACATGCTGCGCCACGTACACGGACTGCTGCGGGCCGAGGGGTTCCGGGTCGGCAACGCCGCGGTCCAGGTGATCGGCAATCGACCGAAGATCGGCCCCCGACGGGTCGAAGCGCAGGAGCTGTTGTCGACCCTGCTCGAAGCGCCGGTGTCGGTGTCGGCGACGACCACCGACGGGCTCGGCCTGACCGGTCGCGGGGAAGGACTGGCCGCGATCGCCACGGCCCTGATAACACCAGACGAGCAAGGATGACGGTTGAGGACTGACGGGCCGGTAAGCTGGCCCGTCGTGACCGTTCAGCCCCTGCGAATTCACGACACCATGACCGGTGTTGCGCGTGACTTCGTCCCTCTGCGCGACGGACACGCGTCGATCTATCTCTGCGGCGCCACCGTCCAGGGCCTGCCCCACATCGGCCACGTCCGTAGTGGCGTGGCGTTCGACGTGCTGCGCCGCTGGCTGACGGCGAAGGGCTTCGACGTCGCGTTCATCCGCAACGTCACCGACATCGACGACAAGATCCTCACCAAGGCCGCCGACGCAGGCCGGCCGTGGTGGGAGTGGGCGGCGACCTTCGAGCGGGCCTTCAGCTCCGCCTACGACGCGCTTGGCGTGCTGCCGCCGTCAGCCGAACCGCGCGCCACCGGCCACATCACCCAGATGGTCGAGCTCATCGAGCGACTGCTCGCCGACGGGCACGCCTATACCGGCGGCGGTGACGTCTACTTCGACGTGCTGAGCTACCCCGACTACGGCCAGTTGTCCGGTCACCGGATCGACGACGTGCACCAGGGCGAGGGTGTCGCGACGGGCAAGCGCGACCCGCGTGACTTCACGCTGTGGAAGGGCGCGAAGCCGGGCGAGCCGTCGTGGCCGACGCCGTGGGGTCCCGGCCGCCCCGGGTGGCACACCGAGTGCGTGGCGATGTGCGAGACCTATCTGGGCTCGGCGTTCGACATCCACGCCGGCGGAATGGATCTGGTCTTCCCGCACCACGAGAACGAGATCGCGCAAGCGCGGGCGGCCGGAGACGGCTTCGCGCAGTACTGGATGCACAACGGCTGGGTCACCATGGGTGGCGAGAAGATGAGCAAGTCGCTCGGCAACGTATTGGCGATTCCCGCTGTGCTGCAACGAGTTCGGGCTGCCGAGCTCCGCTACTACCTCGGCTCCGCGCACTACCGGTCGATGCTGGAGTTCTCCGAGAACGCCCTTCAGGACGCGGTGAAGGCCTACACCGGCATCGAAGACTTCCTGCACCGCGTGCGCAACCGGGTGGGCACCGTCGTGCCCGGCGACTGGACCGAGAAGTTCGGCGCCGCCCTGGACGACGACTTGGCCGTGCCGGCCGCGCTCGCCGAGGTGCATGCCGCGCGGGCCGAGGGCAACCGAGCCCTCGACGCCGGCGACCACGACACGGCCATGAGGCACGCGAGATCCATTCGGGCGATGATGGGGATCCTCGGCTGCGACCCGCTCGACGAGCGGTGGGAGTCGCGGGACGAGACGTCGGCCGCGCTCGCGGCGATCGACGAGCTCGTCCACTGGGCGCTCGAAGGTCGCGCGGAGGCGCGCGAACAGCGAGACTGGGCGAGGGCCGACGAGATCCGCGATCGACTCAAGGCGGCGGGCATCGTCGTCACCGACACCGCCGACGGACCACAGTGGGAGCTCGGCGACGGGGGCAACAAATAATGGCAGGCAACTCTCAACGACGCGGAGCGGTACGCAAGGCCGGCACGAAGAAGGGGCCGACGATCGGTTCCGGCGGTGTGCGCAGGCGCGGGCTGGAGGCCAAGGGCGCCACTCCGCCTGCGAAGGCCCGGCCGCACCACCCCGCAGGCAAGCGAGCCGCGGCGGCGGCCCGCAAGGATCAGGGACGGCACAAGAAGACCGACGAGACCGAGGTCGTGCTGGGGCGCAACCCCGTGCTGGAGTGCTTGCGCGCCGGCGTACCCGCCACCGCCCTGTGGGTGGTCCTCGGCACCGAGTCCGACGAGCGGCTCACCGAGTCCGTGCAACGCGCAGCCGACAAGGGCATCGCGATCCTCGAGGTGCAGAAGCACGACCTGGACCGCATCAGCGCCAACGGCCTGCATCAGGGCATCGCCCTTCAGGTGCCGCCCTACAACTACGCCCATCCCGACGACCTGTTGCGCGCGGCGAAGGCGGATTCGACACCGGCGTTGCTGGTGGCGTTGGACAACATCTCCGATCCGCGGAACCTGGGTGCGATCGTTCGGTCGGTGGCCGCGTTCGGCGGTCACGGCGTGCTGATCCCGCAGCGCCGGTCGGCGTCGGTGACGGCAGTCGCGTGGCGGACCAGTGCGGGCGCGGCGGCGCGGCTTCGCGTCGGCCGGGCCACCAACCTGACCCGGACCTTGCAGAGCTGGAAGGACGAGGGCCTGCTGGTGGTGGGTCTGGACGCGGGCGGCGACACCCAGCTCGACGAGCTCGACGCGAGCGGTCCGATGGTCGTCGTGGTGGGTTCCGAGGGCAAGGGCCTGTCCCGCTTGGTGCGGGAGAATTGCGACGCGATCGTGTCGATCCCGATGGCGGGGCCGACGGAGTCGCTGAACGCCTCGGTGGCCGCGGGTGTCGTGTTGGCGGAGATCGCTAGGCAGCGGCGCTAGTCGTCTGCTTGGTCTCCGGCATGAACATGGCGTAGAGCACCAACCCGACGGCGGCAACGGCCGCCAACGTCCAGAACGCGATCGTGTAGCCCTCGGTGACGATGACGAACCCGGCGACCGTCGCACTCAGGGCGGCGCCCAGGCCCTGCACGGTCGCCACCGCACCCTGGGCGACGTTGAATCGTCCCGTCCCGCGCGTGAGGTCGGCGATGACGATCGGGAACAGCGCGCCGAAGATGCCCGCCCCGATGCCGTCGAGCGCCTGCACGGCCAGCAGCCAGGCCGCGTCGTCGGAGACGGTGTACAGCAGGCCGCGCAGCGTGAGCACCGCGAACGCCACCAGGAAGATGGGCTTTCGGCCCCAGCCGTCGGCCTTGCGGCCGACGACGATGGCCACCGGCACCATCACCAGCTGGGCGGCCAGGATGCACATCGCGACCAGCGAGGTGGCGCTGTCCTTGCCGACCACCCGGGTCAGCAGCTGGCTGACCGAGGTGAGCATCGCCGCGTTGGCCAGGTGGAACGTGAACGCGATGATCGCGAAGATCAGCAACGGGCGGTTGGTCACCAGCGTCGTCCATGCGCCGACGGATGCGCCGCCGTCGTCGTCGGGGGTGAGCCCGCGGGCCAGCTCGTCGTCGATCTCGTCGCCGCGGATCCGCGAGGTGGCCACGACGCTGAGCACGGCCAGCACACCCATCAGCCAGAACACCACCACCGGGCCAAGGGACCAGGCCAGCAGCGCGGCCACGCCGGCGGCGGTGGCGTTGCCCGCGTGGTTGAAGGCCTCGTTGCGGCCGATCCGCGGGGCGAACATCTTCGGGCCCATCAGGCCCAGGGTGACGGCGGCGATGGCCGGTGCGAAGACGGCCGCGGCGAGGGACGCCACCGACTGGCTGATGGCGATCAGGGCGAACCCGCTGACGAAGGGCAGGATCACCGAGCTGACGGTGACGGCCAGGGCGGCGACGATGATGATCGCTCGCCGGTTCTTCACGCGGTCGATGAGGACGCCCGCCGGAGTTTGGGAGAGCAACCCGACGATGCCGGCGATGGTGATCACCGTTCCGACCGTGGCCTCGTTCCAACCGTGTTCGGGACCGCGGACCGCGAGGAGGTAGATCGCGAGGTATGGCCCCAGTCCGTCGCGGACGTCGGCGAGGAAGAAGTTGACGGCGTCCAGCGCGCGCAACGACTGGCGTGACGGCATCACCTGGGTCGTCAACTGTCACCTCGTTCAGGTCGGGAGTGCAGGAGCAAATTACCCCACCCCGATCGGCTCGGTCCCGGGGCGCAGCCACCGTCTCCAAGACGTCAGACTCCGAACAGCTCGATCCCGGCCCACAGACCAAGCACGCCGACGACGAGCGTGATCGGCACGGTCACCAGACCGACGCGACTGAATTCGACGAACCCCGCGGGTACGCCTTCGCGCTGGACGACGCTGCGCCACAACAGGTTCGACAACGATCCCGGATAGGTGAGATTGGGTCCGACGTTCACCCCGATCAACACGGCGAGCACGGCGGCGGGGCCCAGCCCGGCGACCAGGGGCAGCAGCACGAGCACCGCGGGCAGATTGTTGACCACGTTCGACAGCAGCGCGGCCGCCACTGAGATGCCCAGCAGCGCGGGCAACGTCGTGCCGGTGGGCAGCACGTCCCGCATCGCGTCGTCGAGGCCGTGCTTCATCACCGCGGTCACCACGACGCCGAGGCACAGCACGAACGCCAGGAACGGCACGTTGGCGGCCGCTGCGATGCTCACCACGCTGGTGCGGCGCCGGACGAGACCCCGCACCCCGAGCACGATGGCGCCGGCGAGCGCCGCCCACGCGGGCGCGACGTCGAGCAGCGAGGTGACCGCGAAGCCGGCCAGGGTCAGCGCCAGCACGACGAGAACGAAGATTGGCATCTCGGCGGGCGGCGGCGTCACGTGACCGGAGGGTTGCTCGGACAGTTCGCGACGGAAGAACCACCGCAGCAGGACGTATTCGGCGGCGATCGCCAGCAACCACGGGAGCGCCATGACGGCACTGAAATGCGCGAAGGTGAGGCCGGCCGCGGAGAAGGCCAGCAGGTTGGTCAGGTTGGACACCGGCAGTAGCAGCGACGCGGTGTTGGCCAGGTGCGCGGTCGCGTAGGCATGCGGCCGCGACGGGATGTCCAGGGTGCGTGCGGTGGCCATGACGACGGGTGTCAGCAGCACCACCGTGGCGTCGAGACTGAGGACCGCCGTCGTCGTCGCCGCGATGACGAAGACGGTTCCCATCAAGCGGTGCGATTCACCGGCGCTGCGGCGGGCCATCGCGACGCCGGCGGCGTGGAACAGACCCTCGTCGTCGCACAGCTTGGCCAGCACCAGTACCGCCGCGAGGAATCCGACCACCGGCAGCAGGTCCTCGACCTCGACCATGGCGTCGTCGAACGACACCACGCCGAGGGCGATGAGCAGCCCGGCGGCGGGCACTGCCGCCACGGCCTCCGGCCATCCCCTCGGCCGGAACATGGCGAACGCCAAGACCACGGCCAGCGCGCCGAGCGCCAGCGTCAGCTCCACGGGTCGGCGCGTTCCCACGGTGTCGGAAGGTGCAACGCCACACCGTCCTCGGCGGCGAGGCGCGTGAGAATGCCCATGGAGGCGTCCAGGTCGTCGAAGGAGTACGGCAGCGCACGCACCGGGTCGCGCAGTGGGCGGAAGAAGTCGTCCCAGTGGATCAGGACGACGCGGCGGGCACCGACCGCGCGAACGGATTCGTCCCAGTAGTCGCGGACGTAACGCTCGGGCTGCGGTCCCAACTGCCCGACCCCCAGGTAGACGACGTCGGCCTGGTGTCCCCGGAGTGCGCCGGGGACGAACCCCGCGCTGCCGACGACGAGCAGGCGTCGACCGGACGGGCGATGGTGGACGAGCGTCGACCACGATTCGCCGCACCGGTACGCCGAGGCGCGCACCGGCGGGACCACGGGAGCGCCGATGACACCCGGGAAGCGGTCCGGCGGGCAATGGTCACCCTCGACGAGGGTGACGTCGAACGCGCCCAGGGAGATTGGCGCACCGGGGGTGACGACGACGAGTTGGTCGTCGGGTAGTCCTGCTCCGCGCCCGACGTGAGCCGCCGACGTGCCGCCGACCAACTTCGCGCCGGTGCGCTGGGCCACCACCGCCGAGTCCATCGCGTGGTCGAAGTGGGTGTGGACGGGCAGCACGGCGTCGAGACGCTCCACGCCCAGGCGGACCAGGCAACCATCGACGCGAGGGAGCGAGGGGGCGATCTTCCGGGTCGCCACGGTGAGAAGCCCTGGGCGAGAGAAGAATCCGTCGGTCATCACGGCCGACTGACCATCGTCGACGAGCAGGGTGGCCACCCCGGCCCAGGTCACGGTCGGCGACGACTGCGGCGTCGCGGCGGGTTGGTCGAAGTATCGTCGGTAGTTGGCGAGGTTCGGGCGGCCGAGCGCGAGCCGCATCAGGTGAACGCCTTCACGGTGACGCCGTCGGCGGCTAGACGCGCGCGGACCGCCGTGGCGCTCCGAACGGCGCCGGGTGAATCACCATGCACGCACACCGATTCCACGGTGATCGGGATCGTCGTCCCGTCCACGGCCACCACCGTTGCACTGCCGACCATGGCGGCCACCCGGGCCGCGATGGCCTCGGCGTCGTCGAGAACGGCGCCGGGTTCGCGCCGGGAGACCAGGCGTCCGTCGGGTCGGTAGGCCCGGTCGGCGAAGGCCTCGGGGACGGTGCGCAGCCCAAGGGCGTCGGCCGCGTCGAAGAACGCCGAGCCGGCCAGTCCGAGCACGGGCAGCCCCGGGTCGACGGCGTGCACCGCCGCGGCGACGGCACCGGCCTGATCCTGGTCGGCCACGATCGTGTTGTACAGCGCCCCATGGGGTTTGACGTAGCTGACGGTCGAACCGGCCGCAGCGGCCAGGGCCTGGAGGGCGCCGATCTGGTACATCACGTCGGCCACGAGGTCGTCGGCCTCCATGTCGATGTAGCGGCGGCCGAAGCCGGCGAGGTCGCGATAGCTCACCTGCGCGCCGATGCGGACGCCGCGTCGGGCGGCGGCGCGGCACACCCGAGCCAGGCCTGCCGGGTCGCCGGCGTGGAAGCCGCACGCCACGTTGGCACTCGTGACGACCTCGAGCATGGCGTCGTCGTCACCGAGTCGCCACACCCCGAATCCCTCGCCGAGGTCGGCGTTGAGGTCGACGGTCACGGAGGACACGCCGGCAAGCCTACGGCGGGCGGCGGTGACGACCAGCCGTTCTCCGCGACGAATTCGGTCAGCGGTCTGCCGTGCGTCCACCGGTCGATCTCGAGGGCGGGCCGGTCGGGGAATTCCGGCACCGGACCGAGGCACAGGATCGCCACCGGGCCGGCGTCGTCGGGCATGCCCAGCAGTGCGCCCAGGCGGTCGGGGTCGAAGATCGAGACCCAGCCCATCCCGAGGCCCTCCGCGCGGGCCGCCAGCCACATGTTCTGAATCGCACACGACACCGAGGCCAGGTCCATCTGCGGCAGGGTGCGGCGTCCGAAGACGTGCCGGTCGCGACCGTCGCGGAGCGCCACCACCAGCAGTTCGGCGCAATCCAGCACGCCTTCGACCTTCAGCCGGAGGAACTCGTCGCCCCGCGGTCCGAGGGCGAGCGCGGTCTGACTGCGTTCGTCGGCGACGAGGTCGTGAATCTGGAGTCGCAGGTCGGGGTCGGTGATGCGGATGAACCGCCACGGTTGCATCAGGCCGACGCTGGGGGCGGCGTGGGCGGCGGCGAGCAGTCGGGCGAGCACCTCGTCGGCGACGGCCCCCGGCGCGAACCGGCGCATGTCGCGACGCTCGGCGATGACTCGGTACACCGCCCGTCTCTCGGCCGCGCTGAACGCGTGCTGCTCGCCCACGCCGGTCAGCGTACGTTCAAGTGCGTGAGATCCGAAGTACTGGTCACGCCAACCGAACTCGAGGAACTGATCCACGCCGGCACGCCGCCCAGGATCCTGGACGTGCGCTGGCAGCTGACCGAGCCGGACGGCAGGGCGGCCTACGAGAAGGGCCACCTTCCCGGCGCGGTGTACGTCTCCCTCGACGACGAATTGACCGATCACGACGTGGCGGGCAGGGGCAGGCACCCGCTGCCGTCCGGGGCCGCACTTCAGGCCGCGGCGCGGCGGTGGGGTATCCGGGACGGCGACGCGGTGGTGGTCTACGACGACTGGAACCGGGCCGGATCGGCACGGGCCTGGTGGGTGTTGCGGGCGGCGGGTCTGGCCGACGTGCGCATCCTCGACGGCGGTCTGGCGGCGTGGACGGGCGCCTTGGACACCGGTGTCGTCCGTCCGGAGCCGGGTGACGTCACCGTCGCCCACCACGATCTGTACGCCGGAGCCCTGCCGACGTTGAGCGCGGACGACGCGGCGGCGCTGGGTTCCCGGCTGGCCGACGCGCGGGCTCCGGAGCGCTTCCGCGGCGAGGTCGAGCCCGTCGACCCCGTCGCGGGTCACATCCCCGGCGCGGTCAACGTGCCGAGCACGTCGCTGCTCGACGCACACGGGCGGTTCCGTCCTGCGGCCGAACTGGCCGAGGCGCTCGGGGACACCGCCGGCGCCTACTGCGGGTCGGGTGTCACCGCGGCGGTCACGGTCGCCGCGCAGGCCGTGCTCGGCAAGGACGCGGCCCTCTTCCCCGGGTCGTGGTCGCAGTGGTCCGCAGAACCGTCGCGCCCCGTCGCTACCGGCGGCTGACGCGGCGGCGGCTGCCGATCGCCCAGCACAGCAGGAAGATAGTGAACGAAATCGTGGTCACGAAGACCGACACGGGCACGCCGGGTGCGAGCGAGAGCAGGATGCCGCCGACCGCCGAGATCTCGGCGAACACCACGGAGGCGACGATGGCCGCCGGCGGCGAGGTGAAGATCCGGGCCGCCGCGGCCGCGGGCGTGATGAGCAGCGACATCACCAGCAGGGCGCCGACGATCTGGACGCCTTGGGCGGCGGCGACGCCGACCAACGCGGCGAAGACGATGCCCAGCGCGCGCACCGGCACACCACGGCCCGCCGCCACGTCGGGGTCGACGGTCGCGAACAGCAGTGGACGGTAGCTCACCGCGAGGACGACCACGACCAGCACGGTGATCACGCTCAGCAGTGCCAGCCCCGAGTAGCCCACGCCGACGATCTGTCCGGTCAGCAGGGCGAAACTGGTTCCCGTCCGACCCGGATAGAGGTGGATGAACAACACGGCGAGGCCGAGGCCGAATGCCAGGACGACGCCGATCGCGGAGTCGCGCTCGCGGGTCCGCTGCCCCAGGAAGCCGAAGAGCACTGCCGCCAGGGCACTTCCGACCAGCGCGCCCAACCCGACGTTGAATCCGGTGAGCAGGGCGAACGACGCACCCGTCAGCGACAGCTCGCTCGAGCCGTGCACCGCGAAGGACATCTGACGCATCACGATGAACGGTCCGATCGCCCCGGCGAGCAGTGCCAGCAGGGCCGCCGCGAGCAGCGCCTGTTGCACGAAGTCGCGGCGCAACAGGTCGGCGGTGACGTCGAAGGCGAACAACTGCGAGAGCAGTTCGGTCAGGCGGTCACCCATGGTGGTGTCCGCTCGCGTGCTCGGAGTTGTCGTGCGGGGTCTCGCAGTGCTCGCCGACCACCACGTACTGCTCGCCGATCTTCACGACCTGGATGTCGGCGCGATAGAGCTCCGAGAGCGTCTCCGACGTCATCACCTCCGGCACGGTCCCGATGCGGAAGCGACCGTCGACGAGGTAGAGCACCCGGTCGACGTACGGCAGAACGGGATTCACCTCGTGGGTGACGAACAGGACGGCGGTGTCGGATTCGCGCCGCCGCTGGTCGATGAGCGAGGAGATGAGCCGGGCGTTGGCGGGGTCGAGGTTGAGCAGCGGCTCGTCGCACAGCAGCAGCGCCGGGTCGGTGGCCAGCGACTGGGCGATGCGCACCCGCTGGAGTTCGCCGCCCGACATCACGCCGACCGGGAGGTCGGCCAGGTGGGTGCCGTCGACCTGGCCCAGTGCCGTCGCGACGACGGCCCGCTTGGCGCTGCGCTGCCGGGGGCCGGTGACGCCCCACCGATGGCCGTCGTAGCCGAGGCCGACGAGATCGCGCCCCCGCAGCGTCAGACTGCCGTCCATCGAGCGATGTTGCGGCACGTAACCGATCTGCCCGGTCACCGTGGCGGTTCCGCCGCTGAGCGGCAGCTGTCCGAGGAGCACCTTCAGCAGTGAGGTCTTGCCCGTGCCGTTCGGCCCGAGCACGGCGACGAACTCGCCGGCGCGCATCTCGAGATCCAAGCCGGACCACAGGACGCGGTCGCCGAAGGCGAGTCGGGCGTCGGCCAGCTCGACGACCGTCATCGCGCCACGGCGGGGGCGCGGTCCAACTGGTCCGCGAACTCCTGGACGGTCTTGCGCTGCCAGCCGAGGTAGTCCAGGCCGTCCTGGAGCGTCTCGGCGATGGTGACGACGGGCACGCCGGCCGTGCGGGCCGCGTCCTGGATCTGGTTGGTGACGGGTGTCTCGGTCTGCTGGTTGAGCACGACGGCGGACACCTGGTGGCCGGTGATCAGGTCGAGCATGGCGGCGACGTCGGCGGGCGACGGGTCGTCGCCCTCCTCGACGGCGCTGGCGAACGACGCGGGGGTGCGGTCGGTGATCCCCGCGTTCGCGAGCAGGTAGTGCGCGACGGGTTCGGTGGCGACGACGGCGACGCCGGGGTGCTTGCGACCGATCGCTCGTTCGGATTCGGAGATGACGTCCGCCTCGGTCCCGAAGGTGGCGGCGTTCCTCCGGTAGTCGGCCGCGTTGGCGGGGTCGTCGGTCGCGAGGTGGTCGGCGATGCTCGTCGCCACGGCCTTGGCGGTCGCGAGGTCGTAGAACACGTGCTCGTTGGCGGGCTGGCCGTCCGACGGCTTCGGGGTCAGCGAGTAGGCGTCGACGGTGGTGACGTCCGGATGCGCCAGCAGGACGTCGTCGGCCCACTGGTCGTAGTGGCCGCCGTTGTAGACCACCAGTGTGGCGTCGGTGATCGCGGCGGCGTCGGAGGCGGACGCCTCGTAGGAGTGCGGGTCGGCCGAGGCGCTGGTCAAGATGGAGTGGACGGTCGCATGGTCGCCTGCGACCGCGCTGGCGACGCTGCCCCAGACGTCGGTCGTGGCGACGACGGTCGGTCCCGACGTCCGATCCGGGGTGGCGGCGGTCCCACACGCCGACGCGGCGAGCGTCGTCACCGCGACGGCAACCGTCAGCGCGGATCGGACTGGATGGGGACGTGGCACGACTGGCGCTCCCTGATACTAATGAAAACCGTTCCCAAAATGTTAGGTCATGCCCGGTCGCCGGGCAAAATGCCGACGACATGGGGTCGTGGGCGGCAGAACCATAGGGGAATCCCCGATGCGGCAGGCGCGCATGCCACGGGATCATCTACCGAGACGACGTCGGAAGGACAACGTCGGAGGCGCGGCGGCGAGGGGCATCGGCGGTGAGCAACACGAAACGCCTCCGGTGCGCGGGGGCCCTCGTGGTCGCCTTCGCCTTCGGTGCGGCGGCGGTGACCTACCCGGCCATCGTGGCTGCCGATCCGTCGGCAGAACCGGCACCCGGCGCGTCGCAGGTCGAGAGTTCGGGATCGGGGGACCCGGGCTCGAAGACGGAGCCCGAGGTGGTGTCGTCTGGGGGGTCGACATCACCTGCGGGGGCGGGCTCCGTCACCGCCGGGTCGGGGTCTGACGATTCGTCGGGCCCCGGCCAGGCCTCTGGGTCGACGGCGACGACGACCGAGCCGGCGGACGGGGTGTCGGTCCGCAGCTCCGGGGGCGCACTCACGTCGATCCTGTACGAACAGTCGGTCTCGGGCGAGGCCTCGTCGACGACGACCGGAACCGAGCAGGTCGGCACGGACCAGACGCCGTCGGACGACACGGCGGTCACCACCACGCCCACCGCGGAGCAGGTCGTCGTGTCGACCCCGACGGTCGAGCCCGCCGCCACCCCGGCCGTGGCCGTGGCCGCCGATGCGGAGGCGGCTCGCGCACTCGGGTCCGGCGTTCCCGTCGGCAAGCGCAAGGACGTCGTCACGTCGGCGATCTCGGCGATTCCGCCGGCGTTCGTCTCGCTCGTCGTCGGCGGTGCCACCCGGACGTCGTCCGGGGTCAGTGCCGGCGAGCTGGTCTCCGTCGACGACCGCGGGGCGAGCGCGCCGTCGCTCGTCGTCGCCCGTCCGGTGGGCACGGCGCCCGCCGACGAGTCGTCGCCACCGGAGCCGGTGCACACCTTCACCGGGGTCCTCGCCGCGGCGTTGGCTCCCTTCGTCCTGCCGATGCCGGGCAGCCCCGTCGACGCACCGACGATCTGGGCGGTCCTCGCCTGGGTGCGGCGGCAATCCGAACGCAGCGTCGTCGGCGAGCGGCGGGCGCCGGTCGCCATGGAGCGTCAGACCGAGCTGATCCTCGCCACCCCGGTGGGCGTCGGTGCGGTCGTCGACCGGGTCGACCGCACGACGGGCCGGGTCGCCGGTCACGTCGAATCCGGCGGTTCCGATCAGGACGCCGCGGCCACCACCTACTCCTTGGTCGGGCAGCTCGACCGACGGGTGGGCGACGTCGCCGTCGACGCCGACTCCGGACAGTGGGTGTTCACCCCCAGCCCGGCCGCCCGGCTGGCGACCCACCTCGAGCTTGGCGACGGAGTCGCGACGTTCGCCATCGCCACGTCGGACGAACGGACGATCGACGTCCGAGTGCCCGTCGACCCGGCCGAAGCCGTGGTGACCGGCACGATTCACGTCGGGACCGGACTCACCTACGGCATGGCGGTCATCGGCGACCGCCTCTACGTCCTCAACGGCTCCGACGACGCGGCGGGCAACGGCTCGGTGAAGGTCGTCGACGTCTCCTCCCGAACCGTCGTCGGGTCGGTCGAGGTCGGCAGCATGCCCTTCGCGCTCGCGGCCAGCGGTCGGACGCTCTACGTCGGCAACGCCGACGACGGCACCGTATCCGTGATCGACGCACGGACCAGCACGGTGGTCGACGTCATCGACGTGGGCGCCAACCCCTTTGGCCTCGAGGTCACCGACGACCACCTCTACGTAGCCGATCTCGCCGGAACGGTGTCGGTGATCGACCTGGCCGACAACACCGAACTCGTCCGCATCCCCGTCGGCGGCGACCCGTTTGGACTCGCCGCGACGGCCGACCGCGTGTACGTCACGAACTACGCGGGCGGCACGGTGGCGGTGCTCGACCAGACGACCAACACCGCCGATCAAGCTGACACGGCCGGGTACCCGTACTACGCGGCCGTCGTCGGCGGGCGGCTGTACGTCGTCAACGTCGCCACCAACGCGCTGACGATCGTGGACCGCTCGACCACCACCGCCGTGGACGTCGACCCCAAGACCCGTGCCCTGGACGCGATCCCGCCGGACGCGTCGCCGGTGGACATGGTGGTCCGCGGAGACCGCCTGTACCTGAGCAACATTCACTGCGGAACCGTCACGGTCGTCGACGTCGCCACCAACCGTGCGGTGGAGAACGTCGCGGTCGGAATCCAACCCGGCCTGATGGCCGCGAGCCGCGACGGCCGCACCGTCTACGTCTCCGACGTCATGGGCGGCACGGTGCGGGTCATCACCAGCGTGCGCCACGCAGCCCCGTCAACGGTGTGAACTGGAACGAATCCGCTAGCGTCATACAACATGTCCAGAGGCCCAGCGCCACGCCGGCGCGCAACCCTGGCGTCGTTGGCCGCCGAACTCAAGGTCTCGCGCACCACGATCTCCAACGCGTACAACAGACCCGACCAGCTCTCCGCCGATCTCCGCGAGCGCGTCCTGGCGACGGCCAAGCAACTCGGCTACGCCGGGCCCGATCCGGTGGCGCGTTCGCTGCGCACCCGCCGCGCCGGCGCCGTCGGACTGATTCTGACCGAACCGCTCAACTATTCGTTCCGGGACCCGGCGGCGCTGGACTTCGTGGCCGGGCTCGCCGAGTCGTGTGAGGCGGTGGGCCAGGGGCTGCTGCTGGTCGCGGCCGGACCCAACCGCAGCGTGAGCGACGGGACCGCCGCGGTGCTCTCTGCCGGCGTCGACGGATTCGTCGTCTACTCGGCCTCCGACGACGACCCCTACCTGCAGGTGGTCGCGCAGCGCGCCCTGCCGATCGTGGTCGTCGACCAACCCCGAGACGTTCCGGACGCCTCGTGCATCGGCATCGACGACCGAGCCGCGATGCGCAGCGTCGCCGACCACGTGATCGGGCTCGGTCACCGGCACATCGGCGTGCTGACGATGCGGCTGGGACGTGACTGGCCACACGGCGACGCCGACGCGGCGGCGGCCGATCTCGAGCGCATGGACAACCCGCACTTCTACGTGCAGCGGGAGCGCATTCACGGAACCCGGGAAGCCATGGAATCGGCTGGACTGCAACCGGATTCGCTGACGGTGGTGGAGAGTCGCGAGCACTCGCCAACCTCCGGTGGGGCCGCGGCGGAAGTGGCGTTGGAGATCAACCCGCGGATCACCGCGCTGATGTGCACCACCGACGTGCTCGCCCTCTCGGCGATGGACTACCTGCGGGGCCGTGGCATCTACGTGCCCGGACAGATGACCGTCACCGGATTCGACGGCGTCCCAGGCGCGTTGGCGCGCGGGCTGGTCACCGTCAAGCAACCCAGCGTCGAGAAGGGCCGTCGCGCAGGGCATCTGCTACACAACCCGCCGCGGTCGGGGTTGCCCGTGGTCGAGATCCTCGGCACCGAGCTGGTGCGCGGCCGGACGTCGGGGCCGCCGGCCTAACTGCGGCGGCGCTGGAGGAGGTGGTCCAGCGATTCGGCGACGTCCTCCGGCGAGTCGACCCGGTAGGCGGCGAGTGTCTCGCCCGGTCCGACCTTCACGCCGACGTCGGCCCCGGTCATCCGCCGGAACGCCTTCTCGTCGGTGACGTCGTCGCCGAAGAACACCGCCGCCGTGGCGCCGCTCTGCTCGCGGATGACGTCGACCGCCTCGCCCTTGTCGGTGGAGATGACCGCGAACTCCAGCACGTTCTTGCCCGCGGTGATCTCGGCTCCGGACGCCTCACCCACCACGCGGGCGGCCGCGAGCGCGGCGTCGCCGTCGGCGGCGGAGGCGTTGCGGACGTGCAGGGCGACGCTGGCCGGCTTGGATTCGACCGTCACCCCCGGCCGGTCCGCGGCGATCGCGTCGAGTTCGGAGGTGATCGTCGCCAGCAGCGCCTCGTCGATCTCCAGGGCGAACCCGCTGTCGAACTCGGCGCCGTGACTGCCGACGAGATGCACGGTCGACGGCATGCCGGAGTAGTCCCGCAGGGTGGCCAGGGCCCGACCCGAGACCAGGGCGACCTCCGTCGCCGGCAACGCGGCCAGCGCGACCAGGGCCTCGGCGGCGCGTGGCAGCGGTCGAGCGTCGGCGGGCCGGTCGACGAGCGGTGCGAGGGTGCCGTCGAAGTCGGAGGCGACGAGCAGTTGCGGAGTCGCGGCGGCCGCGTCCAGCGCGCGTACGAGGTCCTCCGGGAGTGCCATTGCTCAGATCTTAGGGTGTTCCCCGTCGCCGATCAGCAGCCGGACGGCGAGGTCCAGGCGCTTGCTGACATCGGTGGCAGAGGCGCGTCGGGTCAGCCACGCCAGCAGGTTGGATAGCCAGACGTCGGAGATGACGCGAGCGATGTGGAACTGGTCCTCGGTGGGCTCGCCGTCGCTCATCGCGCGGGCGAACATCGAATCCATCAGCTTGCCGACGTGATCGACTTCACCTGCGGCCGAGGCGTCGGCGAAGACGAACGCGCGGGTCATCGCCTCGGTGAGCAGAGGGTTGCGCTGCATGGAGCGGTTGAGCTTTCCGACCATGATGTTGAGCCGCTGATACGGCGTGCCCCCGGTCAGCGACGCCCGGTCGGTCTTGGCGTCGATGCGTTCGAACTCGCGGCCCAAGGCGGACACCAGCAGGTGCACCTTGGAGGGGAAGTAGCGGTAGAGGGTGCCCACGGCGACGTCGGCGCGTTCGGCGACGGCACGCATCTGAACTGCCTCGTAGCCGCCCTTGGAGGCGATGGCGAGGGTGGCGTCGAGGATGCGCTTGCGGCGTTCGCGCTGCGCTTCGGAGCCGAGCTCGGACTCGGCCAGGACGGCCACCTTGGTCACCTGGCGGGGGCCGGTCGCGGACGACGACCCGGATCCCGAACCGCTCGGTGTTCGATCGCTTGCTGGCACGGAAGAACCGGACATGCGGTGGGCATCTCCTTCGTAGTACGCATTAGGTGAAAACGATACGCACGCGAATCAGGAATGTCCCACCTCCGTGCCCCCGGGTCACCGACCTGTCCTGGAGTAATGGCAGTCGACTTGACGTTAGAACGATGTCACCATTAGAACACGTTCTAGTGAGAAGCATCGCCTTCTCTCCAACACCCGGGAGGGCCCGACGATGGCTTCGACAGGCGCGGTGTCCGCCACCGTCAGCGACGAGCAGTTTGCCGTACGAGAGCTCGTCCGGGATTGGGCGGGCTCGTCGGGAGCCGTCGCGGCGGTGCGCGGCGTCGAGGCGGGCGACCCCGAGGCGTGGCGGCCGGTGTACGACAGCCTGGCTCAGCTCGGCATGTTCGGCGTGGCCGTACCCGAGGAGTTGGGTGGCGCCGGCGGCAGCGTCGAGGACCTGTGCCTGATGGTCGACGAGGCGGCCGCGGCGCTGGTGCCCGGCCCGGTCGCGACGACGGCGCTGGCCACCCTGGTGATCACCGACGAGAAGCTCCTCGACGCACTGGCCTCCGGGCAGCGCACCGCGGGGGTGGCGCTCGGCTCCGACATCACCTTCGACGGAACCACCGCGACCGGTACGGCGAAGTACGTCCTCGGCGCCCTGGTCGACGGGGTGTTGGTACTGCCCGCCGGGGACGCCTGGATTCACGTGGACGCCACCGCGGCCGGGGTGACGGTCGAGCGGCTGGAGGCCACCGACTTCTCCCGTCCACTGGCCCGTGTCGAGCTGTCGTCGGCGCCCGCCACCAGGATCGACCTTCCGCACCAGCGCGTCGTCGACCTCACCGCGACCCTGCTGGCCGCCGAGGCCAGCGGAGTGGCGCGGTGGTGTCTGGAGTCCGCCACCGAGTACGCGAAGGTGCGTGAACAGTTCGGCAAGCCGATCGGCAGCTTCCAGGCGGTCAAGCACATGTGTGCCGAGATGCTGTTGCGCGCTCAGCAGATTGCCGTCGCCGCGGCCGACGCCGCGAGTGCGGTGGCCGACGTCGACCCCGACCAGCTGTCGATCGCCGCCGCCGTCGCATCCGCCGTCGGCATCGACGCCGAGAAGGTCAACGCCCGCGACTGCATTCAGGTGCTCGGCGGCATCGGCATCACATGGGAGCACGACGCGCATCTCTACATGCGACGCGCGTACGCCAACGCCCAATTCCTCGGTGGCAGGTCGTCCTGGCTGCGGCGGTGCGCCGGGCTGACGCGCGACGGCGTGCGCCGTCAGCTCCACGTCGACGTCACCGAGGGCGAGGACGTCCGGGCCGAGGTCGCCGAGACCGTCGCGGGCATCGCCGCGCTGCCCGAGGAGAAGCGGCAGACCGCCCTGGCCGAGGCAGGCCTGATGGCTCCGCACTGGCCCGAGCCCTACGGCCGCGCGGCTTCACCTGCGCAGCAATTGGTGATCGACCAGGAGCTCGAGGCGGCGGGCGTGGTGCGGCCCGACATCTCGATCGGATGGTGGGCGGCCCCCACGATCCTGGGGCACGGCAGTCCCGAGCAGGTCGAGAGGTTCATCCCCGGCACGCTCAACGGCGACGTGTACTGGTGCCAGCTGTTCAGTGAGCCAGGTGCCGGCTCTGACCTTGCAGCGTTGCGCACCAAGGCAATTCGCACCGACGGAGGCTGGCTGCTGACGGGCCAGAAGGTGTGGACGTCGAATGCACACCGGGCGGACTGGGGCATCTGCCTGGCGAGAACGGACCCAAGCGCTCCAAAACACAGGGGCATCACCTACTTCCTGGTGGACATGAAGTCTCCGGGCATCGACATCCGCCCGCTGCGCGAGATCACCGGTGAGGCCCTCTTCAACGAGGTCTTCTTCGACGACCTGTTCGTCCCCGACGAGATGGTGGTGGGGCCGGTCGACGGCGGATGGCCGCTGGCCCGCACCACGCTGGCCAACGAGCGGGTCGCCATCGCCACCGGCGGCGCACTCGACCGCGGGATGGAACACCTGCTGGAGGTGCTCGACGGGGACCTCGACCCCGCCGAGGCCGATCGGCTCGGCGTGCTGATCGTCGCGGCGCAGGTCGGTGCGCTCCTGGACGCGTTGATCGCACAGATGGCGGTCGGCGGCCACGATCCCGGCGCCGCCTCGAGTGTGCGCAAGCTGATCGGCGTGCGCTATCGGCAGAATCTCGCCGAGGCGATCATGGATTCCCGCGACGGCGCGGGCATCGTCGACTCGCCCGACGTGCGGTACTTCCTGAACACCCGGTGCCTGTCGATTGCCGGTGGGACCGAACAGATCCTGCTCAACCTCGCCGGGGAGCGCCTGCTGGGGTTGCCGCGATAGGCGATCGGGCGCGCGGGGTCGTCGTCACCGTCTCGTAAGAACGCGGCCACCCACCCCGGTCGGTGCGCCGGGACACTGGTGAGATGGCGATCAAACCCGGCAGGCTGACCCTCGGCAGTGGACTCGGGGCGCTCGGTGTGGCGGCGGCGCTGTTCGTCGGCGTGCACTCCGGAGTGATCACCAGCCCGGCGGTGCTCGTCGGCATGGGGTCGTCGGCGCCGGTCGTCGTGCCCGCCCCGACGGTCGACGAACCGAAGGCGGCGCCGCTTGCCCAGGAGACGGCCGTGCTCGCGGGCGGTTGCTTCTGGGGTGTTCAGGGCGTGTTCCAGCACGTCAAGGGCGTGACGATGGCCGAATCCGGATACGCCGGCGGGCAACAGTCCACAGCGGACTACGAGACCGTCAGCACCGGTACCACCGGGCACGCCGAGTCGGTGCGCATCAGCTACGACCCGGCCCAGGTGACGTTCGGACAGCTCCTTCGAATCTACTTCTCGGTGGTGCAGGATCCGACGCAGCTCGACCGTCAGGGGCCCGACGACGGCACGCAGTATCGGTCGGCGATCTTCGCCCAGGACGCCACCCAGCAGCGCGTCGCCGAGGCCTACGTCGCCCAGTTGTCGGCGGCCAAGGTGTTCCCCGCTCCGATCGTGACGACGGTCGAACCGAATACCGGGTTCTTCCCGGCCGAGCAGTACCACCAGGACTACCTCGACCTGCACCCGACGAGTTCCTACATCACGGTCAACGACATGCCCAAGGTCGACGCGCTCAAGCAGCTGTTCCCCGGCGAGTACCGCGCCCAGCCGGTCTTGGTCGGCACGCTCGGCTGAGCGTCAGGAGTACGTGGTCTGCGCGCAGGCCGTCGGCGTGGTCAGGTTGATGCCGCCGTAGACCACCTGGATGTACGCGCACGCGATGAACCCGGCGTCGGTGTTGGGTTGCCCGGTCTCGAATTGGACGGTGCGGGCGTCGCCGCGCATGACGGGCGGATTGCCGGCGAAGTAGACCGTCGCGAACTCGGTGTCGCTGATCGACTTGAACATTCGGGTGTTGGCGGCGTCGAAGTCCGCATCCATGTAGACCATTCGATTCGTCGACCGAATCGTGGTGTTCTGCCTGCCGTAGAAGTCCGACGGGAACCCCGTCGTGCCGTCCGGCGTCAGGACGTCGGCCAGTGTGTCGAAGTAGCACCTGTTCTCGGCCTTGACGCAGTTGGCCGTGACGTGGATTTGCACGGTGCGCGACTCGTCGATGGCGATGCCCCTGGTGGCGGTGTTCGTCGCCGCGGCGGACTGGGCGGTCGGGGCGACGACGCCGAGCGCGAGCATGGTCGCCGACATCGCCGCGAGAGTTCCAGCCCTGCGCTTCACGTTGCTCCTCCGCGGTCCAGCGAATGTTAGCCCGCACGTCATTCGTCGTAGGTGACTTCGACCGAATCGGACGTCGGCTTGGCCTGGCAGGCCAGGATCAGCCCTTCGGCGAGGTCCGAGGCCTCGAGGACGTCGTTGACCTCCATGTCCACCTCGCCACTCTTGACCAGTACCGCGCAGGCACCGCAATGCCCTTCGCGGCACGAGAACGGCGCGTCGAGACCCTTGTCGAGAAGCACGTCGAGCAGCTTGGCGTGACGGGGCCAGCGGATCTCCTGGGTCTCTCCGTCGAGGGTGACGACGGCCGTCGCAGGTGCTTCGTCGTCGTCGCCCTCCTCGATCACCACCGCGGCGAACGGGTCGGACTCCAGGGACTTGAACACCTCGAGGTGGACTCGCTCCGGGGCGGCCCCGGCCACCTTGAGGGCTTCCTCGGCCGCCACCATGAACGGCCCCGGTCCGCAGATGAAGGTCTCTCGCTCGACGTACGGACCCACCAGGTTGACCAGCGCGGCCGCACTCGGCAGACCCTGGACCGTCTCGATCCAGTGCACGGCGGTGAAGCGGTCGGGGTACTTCGTGGCCAGCTCGCGAAGGGCCGCCGCGAAGATCACCGACTTCTCGTCGCGGTTGGCGTAGACCAGCGTGACCTTGCCGGTGCCCTCCGACAGCGCCGACTTGAGGATCGCCATCATGGGCGTGACCCCGCTGCCGGCCGCCAAGAGCAGGAAGTCCGTGTCGAGCGTCTTGGGTACGAACGTGCCCGAGGGTGCCAGCACGTGCATCGTCATGCCGGGGTGCGCGTTGTCGCACAGCCAGTTCGACGCATAGCCGCCCGCAGTGCGCTTGACCGTGACGGTCAGCGCTTCGTCGCCGAACGGCGAACTGCACAGTGAGTAGCACCGGGCCACCGATCCCGTTCGGTCGCTCGGGACGCGCAGGGTGAGGAACTGGCCCGGCTCGTGGCGGAGTCGTTCGGCGGGAATCGGCGATCCGTCGGGCACCTTGAAGACGAGTGACCGCGCGTCGGCGGTTTCCTCGACGACTCCGGCCAACTGCAGCTCGAGCACGTGGGTGCCGAGCGGCTCGTCCGTCACGGTCGGTCCTCCATCAGTCGGTGAAAACTAGAACATGTTACAAAAACGTACTTCCGCAGGTCTAGCCACCATAGGAATGCCTTGCTCGACACAAATCGTAACGTGTTCTAATCTTGGTCAGGTACTTGATCCGCCCCACGATGCCCGGAGGCAACCAGTGACGTCTATTGAACAACGCGACGTGCAATCGGTCCTAGACGGCATCGACGATTTGTTGCCGTTGATCGCCAAGCGTGCCCAGGCCGCCGAGGATCTGCGACGCATTCCCGACGAGACCATCCAGGAACTCGACCAGGCCGGGTTCTTCAAGCTGCTTCAGCCCGAACAGTGGGGCGGCTTGCAGTGCGACCCCACCGCGTTCTACGAGGCGGTGCGCCGACTCGGCAGCGCGTGCGGCTCGACCGGCTGGGTCAGCTCGATCATCGGCGTGCACAACTGGCATCTCGCATTGTTCGACCAGCAGGCGCAGGAGGAGGTCTGGGGCGACGACACCTCGGTTCGGATCTCGTCGTCCTACGCCCCGATGGGGGCGGGCACCGTCGTCGACGGCGGCTATCTCGTGAGCGGCGCCTGGCAGTGGTCCTCCGGGTGCGACCACGCGACGTGGGCGTTCCTCGGCGGACCGGTCATCAAGGACGGACGCCCCGTCGACTTCGGCAGCTTCCTCATTCCGCGGTCGGACTACCGGATCGACGACGTCTGGCACGTCGTGGGCCTGAAGGCCACCGGCAGCAACACCGTCGTGGTCAAGGATGTCTTCGTGCCCAAGCACCGCTTCCTGTCCTACAAGTCCATGAACGACCGGACCGCGGGCGGCCTTCGGAACAACACCGCTCCGGTCTACAAGATGCCTTGGGGCACAATGCATCCCACGACCATCACCGCTCCGATCATGGGGATGGCCTACGGTGCGTACGACGCGCACGTCGAACACCAGGGCAAGCGCGTCCGGGCCGCATTCGCCGGGGAGAAGTCCAAGGACGATCCGTTCGCCAAGGTGCGCATCGCCGAGGCGGCCAGCGACATCGACGCCGGCTGGCGTCAGCTGATCGGCAACGTCGGCGACGAGTACGCGCTGCTGACTGCCGGGCAGGAGATTCCGTTCGAACTCCGGGCTCGCGCGCGGCGCGACCAGGTGCGCGCCACCGCCCGCGCGATCGCGTCGATCGACCTCCTCTTCGAGGCGTCCGGCGCCACCGCGCTGGAGACCGACAAGCCGGTGCAGCGATTCTGGCGCGACGCGCACGCCGGTCGGGTACACGCCGCCAACGAGCCGGAGCGGGCGTACCTCATCTTCGGAAACGAGGCCTTTGGGCTGCCGCCGGCCGACACGATGGTCTGACGATGACTGCGGTGCAAGACATCACGTTCGAGTCCACGTCGCGCTTCGCGCAGGTTCGCGACGACATGCGCCTGCACTACCACGAGGCGGGTGTGGGCAATCCCGAGACCGTGGTCTTGCTGCACGGCGGTGGTCCCGGCGCGTCGAGCTGGTCGAACTTCTCGAAGAACATCGCCGTGCTGGCTCAGCACTTCCACGTGCTCGCCGTGGACCAGCCCGGGTACGGGTCGTCCGACAAGCACACCGAGCACGAGCAGTACAACCGATACAGCGCGACCGCCCTGCTGAATCTGTTCGATCATCTCGGCATCGAACGTGCTGCGCTGGTGGGCAATTCACTCGGCGGGGGCACCGCGGTGCGCTTCGCGCTCGACTACCCGAAGCGGGCCGGCCGGTTGGTGCTGATGGGTCCCGGTGGCCTGAGCGTGAACCTCTTCGCGCCCGACCCGACCGAGGGCGTCAAGCTGCTCGGCAAGTTCACCGTCGATCCCACGCGCGAGAACATGGAGAAGTTCCTGCGCATCATGGTCTACGACCAGAAGCTCATCACTTCCGAACTGATCGACGAGCGATTCGCCATCGCCAGCCAGCCCGAATCCCTCGCGGCGGCCAAGGCGATGGGAAAGTCGTTCGCCGGAGCGGACTTCGAGCTCGGCATGATGTGGCGCGACGTGTACAAGCTGCGCCAGCCGGTGCTGTTGATCTGGGGCCGTGAGGACCGCGTGAACCCCATCGACGGTGCACTGGTGGCGCTCAAGCAGATCGCCCGCGTGCAGCTCCACGTGTTCGGCCAGTGTGGACACTGGGCACAACTGGAGAAGTTCGACGAATTCAACCGGCTCACCGTCGATTTCCTGGGGGGTTAGACCATGAGCATCAAGGCGCTGGGGTACATGCGCATCGAGGCAACCGACGTGTCCGCATGGCGCGAGTTCGCGCTGAAGGTGCTGGGCATGGTGGAAGGCTCCGCCCCCGACAAGGCAGCCACCGACGGCGCGCTCTATCTACGCATGGACGAGATGGCGGCCCGGCTGGTGATCGTGCCGGGTGAGCACGACCGCCTGCTCGTCTCCGGCTGGGAAGTCGCCGACGCACCCGCTCTGCAGGCCCTGCGCGAGACGCTGGGCAAGGCCGGCGTCGAGTTCACCGAAGGCACCCGCGAGGACAAACTCGAACGGCGCGTCGAGGCACTGATCCGGTTCGTCGACCCCGCGGGCAACGTCCTGGAGGCGTTTCACGGCGCTCAGTATCTGGGCCGCCGGTTCGTCAGCCCGTATGGCCACAAGTTCGTCACCGCCGAGCAGGGCCTCGGGCACGTGGTGCTGACCTGCGACGACGACGCCGCGGCCCAGGCGTTCTATCAGGATGTGCTGGGCTTCCGGCTGCGAGATTCCATGAGCCTGCCGCCGCAACTGGCCGGCCGTCCTGCCGACGCCGATCCGATCTGGCTGCGCTTCTACGGCTGCAACCCACGGCATCACGCGCTGGCCTTCATGCCGATGCCCAACCCGACCGGGATCGTGCATCTGATGGTGGAGGTCGAGGAGGCTGACGACGTCGGCCTCTGCCTGGACCGCGCGCTGCGCCGCCAGGTGAAGATGTCGGCGACATTGGGTCGGCACATCAACGACAAGATGTTGTCCTTCTACATCAAGACTCCCGGCGGATTCGACATCGAATTCGGTTGCGAGGGGCTCGAAGTCGAAGACACCAATTGGGTGGCCCGGGAGAGCACCGCGGTGTCGTTGTGGGGACACGACTTCAGCGTCGGCTTCAAGTAGCGCCGACCGTGTCCCAGCCCATCGACGCCCGGACGTTCCGCCACGTCCTCGGGCAGTTCTGCACGGGTATCACGATCATCACCACCGTGCACGACGACGAACCCGTCGGCTTCGCCTGTCAGTCGTTCGCGGCGCTCTCGCTGGACCCCCCGCTGGTGCTGTTCTGTCCGACTAAGCAGTCACGGTCCTGGCAGGCCATCGAGGCCAGCGGGAAGTTCTGCGTCAACGTGTTGCACGAGGACCAGAAGGACGTCTCGGCGCGGTTCGGGTCGAGGGAACCGGACAAGTTCGGCGGCGTCGAGTGGAGCCCGTCGCATCTGGGGTCGCCCGTGCTGGCCGGCACGCTCGCGCACATCGACTGCACGGTGGCCTCGGTCCACGACGGCGGGGACCACTTCGTGGTTTTCGGCGCGGTGCACGCCATGTCGGAGCCCGCCAAGGAGAAGCCCCGGCCGCTGCTGTTCTACCGCGGCGAGTACACCGGCATCGAGCCGGACAAGAACACGCCCGCGCAGTGGCGCGACGACCTGGATGCGTTCCTGACCGCGACCACCGCCGACACCTGGCTGTAGCGGTTGGCGGCTCGGGCCTGCGCTCGAGTGTGAATCAGGCGACGGATCGGCGGCACGGCGCGTCGACGGATTCACAGTCGGGAGATTTTGGGCGGCACCCCCAAGAATCACACGCGTGTAATTCATCCACACTGTGCACAACTCCTGTGGATGAATCTCAGTCCACATGCCGACCGATGAAGTCCAGCACCGCTGCGGCCACCTCGCGATGAGTCACGTCGTTGAGGATGTCGTGCCCGCCGCCGTCGACCTCGACGAGTGACAGCGGCTGGATCTGCTCCGCGTAGGCCCGTACCGCGCCGATGGGCGCGATGGGATCGTTGCTCCCGTGCACGGCCAGCGTGGGCACCGCCAGGGTGGGCAGGGACGTGCCGAAGGCGTCCCAGCCCCGATCCAGCTCGCGCGCCAGGGGACCGCCGTCGGCGTCGACGAACGCCAGCGGATCGTTCTCGATCGCGTCCAGATAGAACGGATCGGCTGACAGTTGACTCGGGGCGATCTCGAAGGTCGAGTTCACGTCGACCAGACCGGCGACGGGCACCAGCGGGGCGCCCGAGATCACCGCAGCCCGGTACGGCGCGGGGTCGTCGAGCAGCTTCCACAGGGTTGCCACGGCGCCGAACGAATGACCTTGGGCGACGAGCGGTGTGCCGGGGTGTGCCGCCTCGGCCAGCTCGGCGAGGACGTCGGCCAACCCGCCGCTGGCCTCCAGCGTGGTGAAGTCCCCGCGGTCACCCGGGGTCAGGCCGTGCCCGAACTGGTCGACCGCCCAGAGGTCCACGCCGGCGGCGTTGAGCGCGAAGCCGTAGCGGTGGTAGAGCCCGGTGTGCTCGCCGAACCCGTGTAGGAAGATCACGGCCGCCCGCGGGTCGGGTGCCGCCCAGTGTCGGTAGTACGCCCGGCCGTCGTCGGTGTCGAGAAATGGCATGCGTCGACCCCATCAGGTGGGCCGCGGTCCCGCAAGACATCCGCTCAACGGTTACGCGGTGGACTCGAGGATGAGGCGCTCGGTCTCCCGCGGCTGATCCCAGTGTGGGAAGTGACCACAATCGGAGAACCAGTGCAGGGATGCATCCGGGAACAGCTGGGTGGCGCGCTCCGCCTGACTGGGCGCCGTCACGCGGTCGTTGCGACCCCATCCGATGACGACGTTCCCGTGCAGCGAACCAGCTGGCGCGCCTTGCTGTTTCGGCCCGTGCACCAGGGCGTGCACGGCCTCGTCGAGGCTGGGGGAGCCGGCGAAGTTGCGTAGCTCCTGCAGCACGAGGGCGGCGGGCAGCCGCCACGGCTTGGCCGAGAACTGCAGCAGTAGAGCGGTGCGGCCGACCGGGTTTGCGGTCAGGGCGGGCAGCAGCGGCTGGATGCGCCGCACCAACGCGATCGACGGGCCGACGGTGGCGCCGAACACCTTCACCTGGCGGTCGGTCCAGAAGCCGCCGGGGTCCAGCGCGACGACGTTGCCGCGATGGCCGCGGCGGGCCAGTTCGAGGGACATGCGAGCGCCCATCGAACTTCCGACCACGTCGACGTCGCCGAGACGTTCCTCGGCGATGAAGGTCTCCACCGCGTCGGTCAACGACGCGACGGTCACCTCACCCGGCAGCGGCTCGCTCTCGCCGAATCCGGGCAGGTCCACGGCGACCACGGTGCGCTCCCGGGCCAAGGCGGGAACGACCGGATCCCAGTTGTGGAGGTTGGAGATTCCGTGAAGCAGGAGGAGTGGTTTGCCGGATCCGGTCCGCACTGAATGCATGTCGTGGGGATACCCACGCTCAAACGGCGTTTCCGAGCAGCACCTCGCGTTGGTCGTCCATCTGGGTGCCGATGGCGTCGACGAGCGCGCGCACCTCCGGTCGACGCAGGGTCTCGGCGCGGGCCACCAGCCAGTAGCTCAGCAGCAGCGCGACGTCGTCGCGGAGCACGCGCACCAGGTCGTCGTGCCGGTCGGCCATGAAGCACGGCAACAACCCGAGCCCGGCCGACGCCCGGGTCGCCTCGACGTGGACGAAGACGTTGGTCGAGGTGACCGACTCCCGCATGGCGGGGGCGAACGTGCGGGCCAGGTCGAGGTCGTCGACCTGCAGCATGGAGTCGATGAAGTACACCAGCGGGTGGTTCGCGAGGTTGGCGGTGGACGCGGGCACTCCGTGCTCGGCGAGGTACCGCTGCGAGCCGTAGAGGCCCAGTCGATAGTCGCCGAGACGGACGACCTCGGCGCGGTGCACCTGTGGTTCGCCGACGACGACTTCGACGTCGAGGCCGGCGCGCTGCTGGGTGACCCGCCGGGTGGCCGTGACGATCTCGACCGACACCTTTGGGTGCCGCTGCTGAACGCGGGCCGCCGCGGGCGCGGCAATGAAGGCGCTGAACCCGTCGGTGGCCGACATCCGCACCACGCCTTCGAGCGTTCGCGTCCCCGCGGGCCCGGCCAGCGAGCGCATGGCGGACTCGACGGCCTCGGCTGCGGCGAGGGCCTCCCGGCCGAGTTCGGTGAGCTCCCAGCCGGCGGCGCTGCGGGCCAGCAGGCGGCCACCGACCGACTGTTCGAGCGCGGCGATCCGGCGGGAGACGGTGGTGTGGTTGAGGCCCAGCTCGTCGGCGGCCGAGACGAAGCGGCCCGACCGGCCCACGGCCAGCAGGACCAGCAGGTCGTCAGCGCTCAGCCGCTTCGGATCGGTCATTTCTGCATTTTTGCAGACGCATGCTGCAGCGTTGGCCATTGCGGCGGCAACGGGACTGCAGGAATACTCATCGAGATGTGGGCTGCGTCACTTGCCCCGGAGAATGGAGAGTCAGATGACCCAACCGGTACCGACCGGTTTGCGCCGCGTCGTCGCCGCCTCGATGGCGGGCACGGTGGTCGAGTGGTACGAGTTCTTCCTCTACGGCACGGCCGCCACCCTGGTGTTCAACAAGATCTTCTTCTCGGAGACCACCAGTGAGCTGAATGCGATCTTCCTGGCCTTCGCCACCTACGCCGTCGGCTTCATCGCGCGACCCGTGGGCGGCGTGGTCTTCGGCCACTACGGGGACAAGTTCGGCCGCAAGAAGCTCCTCCAATTCAGCCTGATCCTCGTCGGCGCCGCGACGTTCCTGATGGGCTGTCTGCCGACGTTCGGGCAGATCGGTTACTGGGCGCCGGGACTGTTGGTGACCCTGCGATTCATCCAGGGCTTCGCGGTCGGCGGCGAATGGGGCGGGGCCATCCTGCTGGTGGCCGAACACAGCCCGGATCGCCAGCGCGGTTTCTGGGCCAGTTGGCCGCAGGCGGGCGTCCCCATGGGCAATCTGCTGGCGACCATCGTGCTCCTGGTGCTGACCGGCACGCTGTCCGACGCGGCGTTCCTGTCCTGGGGCTGGCGCGTGGCGTTCTGGCTGTCCGCCGTGGTCGTGCTGATCGGCTACTACATCCGCACCAAGGTGACCGACGCACCGATCTTCGTCGAGGCGCAGCGGGAAGCCGAGCGCATCAAGGCGTCGTCGTACAGCGTCGTCGAGGTTCTCAAGCGCTATCCCCGCGGCGTCTTCACCGCGATGGGTCTGCGGTTCGGCGAGAACATCATGTACTACCTGGTGGTCACGTTCACGATCACGTATCTGAAGGTCCAGGTGGGCGCCGACACCAGCTCGATCCTCTGGTATCTGCTCGTCGCGCACGCGGTGCACTTCGTCGTCGTGCCGCTGGTCGGACACCTCTCGGATCGGTTCGGCCGCAAACCCGTCTACATGGTCGGCGCGGTTCTCGGTGCGTCCTGGGGCTTCTTCGCCTTTCCCATGATGAACAGCGGCAACTACGTCGTCGTGACCGCCGCCGTGACGATCGGCCTCGTGTTTCACGCGTTCATGTACGCCCCGCAGCCGGCGATCATGGCCGAGATGTTTCCCACCCGGATGCGGTATTCCGGTGTCTCCCTTGGCTATCAGGTGACCTCGATCGTGGCCGGCTCGCTGGCCCCGCTGATCGCCGTCAAGCTGCTCGAGATCTACGACTCCTCGGTACCGATCGCGATCTACCTCGCCGCAGCGTGCGCCATCACGTTCGTCGCCGTGCTGTTCACCAGGGAGACCAACGGTCTCGACCTCGAGACGCTCGACGTCGCCGACGCCGACGAGCTCGTCGCCGAGCGGCGCCGGGCCGCCGTCTGATGCCCGACCTCGACGGGCGTTCGGCGTTGGTGACGGGCGGGGCGAGTGGGATCGGCGCGGCCTGCGCGAAGGCGCTCGCCGGCCTGGGGGCCACCGTCACGATCGCCGACGTGGATGCCGACGCCGCCGAGTCCTTGGCCGCGGAGGTCGACGGGATCGCCTGGGCCGTAGACCTTCTCGACGTGTCATCCCTCGAGCGGCTGTCCCTCGAGACCGACGTCCTGGTGAACAACGCCGGCATTCAGACCGTCGCGCCGATCCCCGAGTTCGACCCGGCGCGCTTTCGCGCCATGCAGACGCTGATGGTCGAGGCACCGTTCCTGCTGATTCGGGCCGCGCTGCCGTACATGTACGCCAAGGGCTTCGGCCGCATCGTCAACGTCTCGTCGGTGCACGGCCTGCGCGCTTCGGAGTTCAAGGTCGCCTACGTCACCGCCAAGCACGCGCTGGAGGGGTTGTCGAAGGTCACCGCGCTCGAAGGCGGGTCTCGTGGCGTCACCAGCAACTGCGTCAACCCGGGCTACGTGCGAACGCCGTTGGTGGCCAAGCAGATCGCCGATCAGGCCCGCTCCCACGGCATCTCCGAAGACGAGGTGCTCGACAAGGTGTTGCTGACCGAGAGTGCGGTCAAGCGGTTGGTCGAACCCGAGGAGGTCGGGTCGCTGGTGGGCTGGCTCGCGTCGTCGAACGCGGGCATGGTGACTGGGGCGTCCTACACGATGGACGGCGGCTGGTCGGCCCGCTGACCGGCCAGCCACGCGCCCATCCGACGCAACGCCTCGGACACCTCGGCGGTGGCGCCCGCGAACGACAGCCGGACGTAGGCGCCGCCGTGCACGGTGTCGAAGTCCACGCCGGGGGCGATCGCGACGCCCGTGTCGGCCAGCAGGCGGGCGCAGAAGTCGAGGGAGTCGGTGGAGAAGTCGGAGATGTCGGCGTAGACGTAGAACGCGCCGTCGGCGGGAGCCAACCGGGGCAGCCCGATCTCGGGTAGCCCGCGCAACAGGATGTCTCGGTTGACGGCGTAGTCGTCGACGAGTGCGTCGGCCTCGGCGATCGACTCCGGTGTGAACGCGGCGACGCCCGCGAGCTGCGGCAGCGTCGGCGGGCAGATGGAGAAGTTGCCCGTCAGCCGGTCCACGGCGCGGTGCAGTGCGGGCGGTACCAGCAGCCAGCCCAGGCGCCAGCCCGTCATCGCGAAGTACTTCGAGAAGCTGTTCACGACGACGGCCTCGCGGGAGGTCTCCCATGCGCAGCTCGTCGCGGGCGCGCCCGGGTAGACCAGACCGTGGTAGAGCTCGTCGCTGACCAGCTGAACCCCCGTCGTCTCACACCACGTCGCGATGGCCGCGAGGTCCTCCGGCGGGAGGATGGTGCCGGTCGGGTTGGCCGGGCTCGCGAGGACGAGCCCTCTGACGGGCGGGTCGACGGCGGCCAGCATCTCGACCGTCGGCTGAAAACGGGTTTGCGGTCCGCAGGGGATCTCTACCACCTCACATCCCAAGGCGGACAGGATGTTTCGGTAGCAGGGATACCCCGGGCTGGCCACCGCGACGCGATCGCCCACGTCGAAGCAGGCCAGGAAGGCCAGCAGGAAGCCGTTGGTGGACCCGGTGGTGACGACGACGTCGGCGGGGTCGACCGTGATGCCGTAGCGCCGCGGGTACGACTCCGCGATCGCCTCTCTCAGCTCTGGAATGCCAAGTGCGACGGTGTATCCCAGGTTGTGGTTGGCCAGTGCGTCGACCGCCGCCGCGCGGACCGGGGCGGGCGCCTGCGCGCTGGGCTGTCCAGCGGACAAATTCACCAGGTCGCCGTGGGACCGCTGGCGCTCCGCGGCGGCCAGCCAGACGTCCATGACGTAGAACGGCGGGATGCCCGCCCGCTGCGCGACTCGGTGGCTCACCTCAGCCAGGCTAGAGCACCTCGGATTCGCTCCTCAGCTGGCCAGCGGTACCGGTTCGACGACCGAGGAGTAGTGCGACGCGTCGCCGGCGACCACGCGGCTGCGGCGGCCGTTGACGTCGACCGGAATGTCGCCGGCCAACGTCACCCGGCTGAGTCGGCGGTACTGGTCGTCGTAGTCGGATACCGCGTAGTGCTGAGTGGCCCGGTTGTCCCACATCGCGACGTCGCCCGACTCCCAGTTCCACCGAATGGTGTTCTCCAGCTTGGTGACGCGATCTTGGAACAGGTTGAGCAGCGTCGTCGACTCGTTGGCGCCGAGGCCGACGAACCGCTTGACGAACCCCCCGAGGAGCAGCACCCGGCGTCCGGTCTCCGGGTGCACCCGCACCACGGGATGTTCGGTCTCGTAGTAGTCGGAGACGAACTCGTCGCGGTACTGACGCTCCTCGGTGCTGATGGCATCCCGCGCGTCCGAACGCACGTAGTCGTACTGGTTGGTGTGCACGGCCCACAGATCGTCGGCCAGCACCCGCAGCGGATCCGGCAGCTGGTCGTAGGCGGCCTCGGTGGACGCCCACGTGGTCGTGCCGCCGTAGCTGGGCAACGTGACGGCGCGCAGGATCGACGCCTTGGGGATGCGGTCGACGAAGGTGACGTCGGTGTGCCAGCTGTTGGCCTTGTCGTAGCGGGAGTCGATCGGCAGCACGCGGGCGCCTCGCGACGTGACCGTCGGGTGCGAGGCCGTCGGCGTGCCCATCCGGTGTGCGAACGCGGCCTGGCCGTCGTCGTCCAGATCGTCTTGTCCCCGGAAGAAGATCACCTTGTGTTCGAGAAGTGCCGCGTTGACCGCCGCGACGGTGGTGGAATCCAAGTCGTCAGTAAGCCGAACCCCGTCGACGCGTGCGCCGATGTTCGCTCCAAGCTTCACGATCTTCACGGCATCCACTCCGACATCCTTGCAACCGTTCGCAGACTGGCACAGAGTTGCGCTCAACGGGATCGAAAGTCGCCGCTGGCGTGCTGGTTTCGTGATCGCCTGGCTAGGGTACTGACATCGGACCCGGTTTGCGGGTTGTGTGCGCCGTGTGGCGCTGGGGAGGGCTTGCCAATGGTCGGGGCGTTGTGGACGTACGTCACCGACCATCGATTGCAGTTGCTGTTCGACTCGTATCAGCATGTCAGCGCGGTCGTGCAGAGCGTCCTGCTGGCCACCGTGATCGGCGTGCTGGTGGGTGTCTTGACCTATCGCAACCGGCTGGCCGCAGACCTCGCGACGGCAACGTCGAGCGTCATCCTGACCGTGCCCTCGTTCGCCCTGCTCGGCCTGCTGATCCCCCTGTTCGGTCTCGGCGTCATCCCCAGTGTCACGGCATTGGTCCTCTACTCACTGTTGCCCATCATCCGCAACACCATCGTCGGCCTGAACGCCGTCGACCCAGCCCTGATCGACGCTGCGCGTGGCATCGGGATGAGCCGGCTGGACACCCTGGGACGGGTGGAACTGCGGCTCGTCTGGCCATCCATCCTCTCCGCGGTGCGGTTGAGCACCCAGATGTCGATGGGCGTGCTGGCCATCGCGGCGTACGTCAAGGGTCCGGGTCTGGGCAACCTGATCTTCGCCGGTCTCGCCAGGGTCGGCAGCCCGACGGCCCTGCCGATGGCGTTGACCGGCACCTTGCTGATCGTCGTCCTGGCCCTGCTACTTGACGCCGCCCTGGTGCTGCTCGGTCGGCTCACGACGTCGAAAGGCATTCGGTGACAATTCAATCCGCGAAGAGCGGGCCTACTGGCGTACGCATTCAGCTGGATCACGTGTCGAAGGTGTACCCGGGCTCCACCCAACCTGCCGTCGACGACGTCTCCCTCGAGATCCCGGCAGGGGAGATCGTCGTCTTCGTCGGACCGTCGGGCTGTGGCAAGACGACGACGATGCGCATGATCAACCGACTCAGCGAGCCGACGTCGGGAAAGATCCTGATCGGCGACAAGGACGCCCTGTCGATCAAGCCGACCGAGCTGAGACGCTCGATCGGCTACTCGATTCAGCAGGCCGGATTGTTCCCGCACATGACTATTCGGCACAACGTCGGACTCGTTCCCGGGCTGCTGAAGTGGGACCGCAAGAAGATCGACGCGCGGGTCGACGAACTCCTCGACCTGGTCGGTCTGGACCCTGGCCAGTACGCCGACCGCTATCCGCGGCAACTGTCCGGCGGTCAGCAGCAGCGGGTCGGAGTGGCCAGAGCCCTCGCCGCGGACCCGCCGGTGTTGTTGATGGACGAGCCGTTCGGCGCGGTCGACCCGATCACCCGCAGCTCGCTACAGGACGAATTGCTGCGCCTGCAAACCGAACTGGGTAAGACGATCGTGTTCGTGACCCACGACTTCGGTGAGGCGGTGAAGCTGGGGGACCGCATCGCCGTGCTTGGGCAGAAGTCGGCGGTGCTTCAGTACGACACCCCGCAGGCCATCCTCGCCAACCCGGCCGACGACACCGTCGCGGGCTTCGTCGGGACGGGCGCTTCACTGCGTCAGCTCGGTCTGATGCGGGTCAAGGACGTCGAGTTGCGACCGCATCCCTCCGTGCACGTCGACGACGACGTCGACACCGCACGCAACGCGTTGGCCGGCAGCGAGTTCGACTGGGCCGTCGTCCTCGATTCCAGGGACCGGCCCGTGAGCTGGATCCGCGCGAACCGCCTCGCCCATGCCCGAGACGTGGCCAGTGTGGCCGAACCGCTCGACGTGGTCAGCACGCAGTCCACGCTGGAGGACGCCCTGGAGGCGATCCTGGCCGAGAGTCACGCGTCGGCCGTCGTCGCCGGGCCCGGCAGCCGCTACGTCGGCGTCGTCACCCTCGAGACCCTGATCGAGGCCGTCACCACCGCGAGGGCCGACGCCGGCGCCAAGCCGACCGGCCATGGTGCCCCGTGACGACCGTCGTCGCCGACGCCTCCACCGCCGGCCCCACCCGAGCCGAACGCCTGCGCCTGCTCATCCAGCCCGTGCTGGTGTTGGTCGTCGGGGCCGCCGTCGTCTTCTGGGCCTTCGACCGTGACCTCACCGCCACGCAGCAGGAGAACATCAACGCCGCCAACGTCAGCCAACTGATCTGGCAGCACCTGCTCATCACCATCGCGGTGACCGTCATCGTGCTGCTCGTCGGGGTCCCGCTCGGGGTGCTGGTCACCCGCCCCGGCGTGAACCGGTTGCGGCCGTTCGTCGTCGGTGCCGCAAACGTCGGTCAGGCGGCACCCGCGATCGGCCTGCTGGTGCTGCTGTTCCTCCTGACGGCGAAGACCGGCTTCTGGATCGGCGTGCTGCCGATCGCGCTGTATTCGCTTCTGCCCGTGCTGTCCAGCACCATCCTCGGCCTCACAGAGGTTGACCGCGCACTGATCGACGCCGGCAACGGGCAGGGCATGTCGCGCGGTTCGTTGCTGCTCAGAGTCGAACTCCCGCTGGCCGTTCCCTACATCCTGGCGGGCCTGCGCACCTCGCTGGTGCTGGCCGTGGGAACGGCGACGCTGTCCTTCCTCGTCAACGCGGGCGGTCTGGGCATCCTCATCGACACGGGCTACAAGCTGCAGGATGACGTGACGCTGATCCTCGGCAGCGTGTTGGCCGTGTGTCTGGCACTGCTGGTGGACTGGTTCGGCGGACTGGCGGAATTCTTCCTCGCTCCCAAGGGACTTCGCTGATGGGCGTCCTGGTGCGCAGCGTGCTCGCCGTCGTCTGCGCGCTGAGCCTTGCGGCGTGCGGTCTCGGCTCCGGCGGCACGGTGCCCTTCCAGGTCGGGCCGGGCTCCATCAGACCGGTCCCCGGCCTGGAGGGCGTCAAGATCACGGTCGGTTCGAAGGAATACACCGAGCAGGTGATCCTCGGTTACATCCTGGAGTACACGTTGGAGGCGGCCGGTGCCGACGTGCGCGACCTCACCGGCATCGTCGGCTCGCGCAGCACCAGGGAGGCGCAGCTGTCCCAACAGGTCGACGTCGCCTACGAATTCACCGGCAACGCCTGGATCAACTACCTCGGCCACGAGAAGCCCATCGCCGACACCCGCAAGCAATTCGAGTCCGTCCGGGACGAGGACCGAGCTCGCAACGACATGGTCTGGCTCGAGCCGGGTCCGATGGACGACACCTATGCGCTGGCCGCCAGCGCGGCCGTCGTGCAGCGGACCGGCGTGCGCACGCTGTCGCAGTACGCCGACCTGGTCAGGCGTGACCCAGCGGCGGCAAAGACGTGCGTGGACACGGAGTTTCGGGCCCGACAGGACGGGTTCCCCGGAATGGCGGCCGCCTACGGCTTCGACCCGGCGCGGGCTCGAACACCGATCCTGCAGGTCGGCATCATCTACCAGGCCACGGCCGACGCTACGGAGTGCGACTTCGGTGAGGTCTTCACCACCGACGGCCGGATCGCGGCGCTCGACTTGACGGTGCTGGAGGACGACAAGCAGTTCTTCGCGCACTACAACCCGTCGGTGACGATGAAGCGGGCCTTCTTCGAGGCCCACCCGGAGATCGCCGAGGTGACGGCGCCGGTGACCGCGGCGCTGACCAACGAGGCGGTCATCGAACTCAACGAGGCCGTCGACGTCGACGGCGAGGACCCCAGCGTCGTCGCCCGCGACTGGATGATCGCCAAGGGGTTCGTCACCGCGAGGTGAGGCCTACAGCACCTCGGATTCGAGGCGGCGCAGGAAGTCCCTCGGCGGTCCGAGCAACTGCGCGCTGCCGTGGGCCCGCTTGAAGTACAGCTGGATGTCGTACTCCCAGGTGATGCCGACCCCGCCGTGCATCTGGATGGATTCGCTCGCCACGGAGGTGAACGCCTCGCTGGCGGCGACCCGGGCCAGCGCCGCCGACGTCGGCGACGGCTCCGCCACCGCGTCGTCGACGAGGCTGCGCGCCGTCTGGACCAGCACGTAGAGGTCGGCCATGCGGTGCTTGAGCGCCTGGAAGCTGCCGATGGGCCTGCCGAACTGGACCCGCTCCTTGGTGTAGGCCACCGTCAGGTCGAGGCACCGTGCGGCGGCGCCGATCTGCTCGGCGGCCACCAGGATTGCCGCGATGTCGGCGAGGCCGGGATCCGAGCCGATCGTCACCGTGTCTGCGGCGTCGAGGCGGGCGAGCCTCCGGGTGGGGTCCATCGTGGCCAGGGGGTGGGCGGTGACGTTGCTCCACCGCTCGAGCCGGCCGTCGACGCATGCCAGCACCACGTCGGCGACGTCGCCGTTGAGCACGTAATCGCGATCGAAGACCACCGTCCCGATCGACGTGCCCGCCGCCAGCGCCTCCAGTGCGTCGGCGTCGGGTTCGTCGGCTGCCAGCAGGGCCAGTTCCGCCAGCGTGGTGCCCAGCAGGGGGGTCGGAACCAGCGCGCTGCCGAGCGCGTCGACGACGACCGCGGCGTCGGCGAGCTCACCGCCCGCCCCGCCCAGCTCCTCGGGGACCACCAGCGCCGCCGCGCCGACTTGGTCGCACAACAGCGTCCAGAGTGCTTCGTCGTAGCCGCGCGCGGAGTCCATCGCGCGGCGCACCGACTCGGACGTGGCGTGCTTCGTGACGATGGTCGAGACGGTGTCGCGCAACATCTCTCGTTCTTCGCTCATGACGCGCTCCCAGCCAGTGCCTCCAGTACCCGGCGTCGGTGCCAGGTCGGGTCTCCCCAGGCCGAATGCAGCGCCTGAACCCGCAGGATCAGCAGGGAGAGGTCGTGCTCCTGGGTGTATCCGATGGCGCCATGGGTCTGCAGCGACGTTCGGGCCGCCAGGAGCGCCGCATCCGAGGCCGCTGCCTTGGCGGCGCTGACGTCGCGGGCGGTGTCCGGCGAAGCGTCGGCGAGCGACAGCGCGGCGCCGTAGACCAGCGGCCGGGCCAGTTCGACGGCGACGTGCACGTCGGCGAGGGCGTGCTTGATCGCCTGGTAGGAGCCGATCACGCGGCCGAATTGCGTTCGCTGCGTGGCGTATTCGACCGAGCCGTCCAGCATGGCCTGGCCGGCGCCGATCAGCTGGGCGGCGGTGGTCAACGCGCCGAACTCGAAGGCCCTCGCGGTGTCCGCGGTCCGCGCCTCGCCGGTGGAGCTGACGTCGCCGAGGTGACGCGACGGGTCCACCGAGTCGTGCCGCGATCCCGCCTCGGCGTCCCACACCTGGCCGTCGGCGGCCAGCAGCACCAGTCCTGCGACGTCGGCGTCGACCGCGCGTGGGACGAGTGGTGGCATGGCGACGGTCGCGATCAGTTCGCCGGCGCTCAGCGCCGAGAGTCGATCGTCACCGGCCAACAGGATCGGTGCGACGGCCGTCGACTCGGCGACCGGACCGGGTACGCCCCAGCGGCCCAAGCGTTCCGCGGCCACCACCAGGTCGATCGCGTCGGCGCCGATGCCGTCGAACTCCTCGGGCACCATCAGCGCGGTGACGCCGAGATCGGCCAGCGTCGACCACACCTTGCGGCCCGGTCCGGTGTCGCCGGCGGACCAGGCTCGGATGGCGCTCGGCACGTCGGCCGCGGCCAATGCGCCGTCGATGCTGGCGGCGAAGTCACGCTGGGAGGTATCCAACTCAAAGTGCACGGCGAAGCCTCATTTCGGCTCCCGAGGCAGGCCCAGTAGCCGCTCGGCGATGATGTTGCGTTGAATCTCGTTGGTACCCGCATAGATGGGGCCGCCCAACGCGAACAGGAGGCCCTCGGTCCAGCCGTCGACGAGCTCGGCGTCGGCCCCCTGCAGGTCCAGGGCGCTCTGGTGCAGTGCGACGTCGAGGTCGGACCAGAACACCTTGGTGACGGAGGACTCGGCGCCGAGTTCACCGCCGGCGGCCAACCGCGTGACGGTGCCGAACGTGTGCAGGCGGTAGGCCTGCGCCTTGATCCAGGCGTCGGCGACGCGATCGGCGAAGGCGGGGTTGCGCTCGGATCGCCAGGCCTCGACCAGGCGCTCGGCAGGCGCGAGGAAGCGAGCCGGACTGCGCAGGGACATGCCGCGTTCGTTGCTCGACGTGCTCATCGCCGCGGTCCAGCCGCCGCCCACGGTGCCGATCACGTCGTCGTCGGGTACGAACACGTCGTCGAGGAAGATCTCCCCGAAGCCGGTGGCGCCGCCCAGTTGGGCGATGGGCCGGACGGTGACCCCGTCGGCCCGCAGGTCGAACATGAAGTAGGTCAGGCCCTTGTGGCGTTGAGCCGTCGGATCCGAGCGGAAGAGCCCGAAGGCCTTGTCGCCGAACGGTGCTCGCGAGCTCCAGATCTTCTGACCGTTGAGCATCCAGCCACCGTCGGTCTGGGTCGCGGTCGAGCGCAGCGAGGCGAGGTCGCTGCCCGACTCCGGCTCCGACCAGGCCTGGGCCCAGATCTCCTCGCCGCTGGCCATCTTGGGCAGGATGCGGTTGCGCTGTTCCTCGGTGCCGTGTGCGAAGAGCGTCGGCCCCAGCATCGAGGTGCCGTTGGCGCTGGCGCGCCCCGGTGCACCCGCGCGGAAGTACTCCTCCTCGTAGACGATCCACTGCAACAGCGTCGCGTCCCGGCCGCCGAACTCCTTGGGCCACGCGATCACCGACAGTCCCGCGTCGAACAGCACCCTGTCCCAGTGGCGGTGCTGCTCGAAGCCCTCGGCGAGGTCGTAGGACACGCGAGGAAAGTGCTCGGTGTTGGCGGCGAGGAAGTCGCGAACCTCGGCGCGAAACTCCTCGGTCTCGTCGTCGAACGTCAGATCCATCAACGGATCTCTCGTAGCAGCGGTTTGACCACTTTTCCTCCAGGGTTGCGTGGCAGGACGTCGACGAACACCACCGAACGCGGTGTCTTGAAGTTCGCCAGATGTCTTCGGGCGTGCGCGATCACGGTCTCCTCGTCGAGGTGGCGGTCGGCTCTGCGGACGACGAACGCCTTGCCGACCTCGCCGAGGCGCTCGTCGGGCACTCCGATCACCGCACTGTCGGCGACCCCGTCGAGCCGTGCGAGCACCTGTTCGATCTCGGCCGGGTAGACGTTGAAGCCGCCGCAGATGTACATGTCCTTCAGGCGATCGGTGATGCTGAGATTGCCTGCTGCGTCCAGAGTTCCGACGTCACCGGTGTGCAGCCAGCCGTCGGCGTCGACCGCCGCTGCGGTGGCTTCGGGATCGTCGAGGTAGCCGAGCATCACGTTCGGGCCGCGGAGCAACACCTCCCCGGACTCGTCGGCGATCTTCAACTCGAAGTCCGCGATCGGCCGCCCGCACGTCCTCGCGACGGTCACGGCGTCGTCGTCGGCGCGGCACATCGTGCCGAAACCGGTTGCCTCGGTGAGCCCGTACGCCGTCAGCACGATGTCGATGTCCAGTTCGTCCTGCATGCGCTCGATCAGCACGACGGGCACGACGGCGGCGCCGGTGACGGCGAACCGCAGCGACGTGAGGTCGTAGTCACCACGTCGTGGATGGTCGAGCAGCGTCTGATAGATGGTCGGTGGCCCGGGCAGCACGGTGATCCGTTGCTCCTGGACCGCCCGCATCGCCTTCTCCGGGTCGAACGTCAGCTGGGGGATCAGCGTCGCCCCGGTCTGCAGGCACGCGAGGATGCCGGCCTTGAAGCCGAAGTTGTGGAAGAACGGGTTGATGCAGAGGTAGCGGTCCGCGCTGGTGAGTTGCCCGCACGCGGCCCAGGCGGCGGGAGCGTCGAGGGACTGGCGGTGCGCACTCAGCACACCCTTGCTGCGTCCGGTGGTGCCGGAGGTGAAGAGGATGTCGGAGACGTCGTCGGGTCGGACGGCCGCAGCCCGGGCATCCGCCGTGTCGAGATCGGTTCCGCGCGCGACGAATTCGTCCCACGTGCCGTCGTCGGCCTCGATCGGGATCCGGATGACCTGCCGCAGCGCGGGCAGTGCCGCCCGGTCGAGCTCGGCGGTCCTGTCGGCGCCGAGGAACCGGCCCATGCCGATCAACAGCGGGGCGGCGGTGCGGGCCAGGATGTCGGTGGCCTCGCTGGCGGTGTAGCGCGTGTTGAGGGGGACGACGACCGCGCCGGCGTA
>Ga0209051_1000558_pt1 | contig 45355 bp, 39 predicted proteins | sample AraplaCvi_mMS_r2_2_FD_184286 | JGI IMG/M metagenome (GOLD analysis project Ga0209051, IMG submission 184286) | Arabidopsis root microbial communities from North Carolina, USA - plate scrape MF_Cvi_mMS_r2 (SPAdes) (version 2) | ecosystem: Host-associated > Plants > Roots > Endosphere | place...
GCCCGGCCGTCGGTGGCGGTGACGACGTGCTGCGCGGCGGCCGAGAGCCACATGCCGTGCACGATGGGCGATTTCAGCCCGGCGAGCAGCGCGGCGGCGCGGTCGGTGTGGATGGGGTTGTGGTCGCCGGAGACGACGGCGAACGCACTCATGTCCGTCGGTGCGGTGACGGTCACGTCACGACGGCGGCGACGCGGGGTGTCGGTCGCGTTGTCGGTGATCGCGCCGCCGGCCTGAGCCGGATCGGTCAGGGCGACGGGACCCGTGCGGCCACGGATCGCGAAACGCTCTTCGAGCGTGGCGAGTTCGGTTCCCTCGGCGTCGCGGATCGTCACCGACACCGGGACGACGCGGCCGACCTCGGTGTCGACCGCAGCGGAAGCCGTTGCGGTGACGGTCAATTCACTCTTGGTCGTCGGCATGGGCGCCAACAGGTGCGCGGCATGGTCGAGGTGCACCAGGCTCAGCAGACCCTCGACGACCGGGAAGCCGGTCTCGGTGACCGCGGCCCCGATGACGGAGAACACGGCCGGCCAGCAGCGGCCGACGAGCGCGTCGGGCACCAGGGTCAGACCCGGCGCCAGCGGCGCCCCGAACGTCGCGGTGACACCGGTGTGGTCGGCGACCTCCTCGGGATCCCAGGAGACCGTGACCGTGGTGCTGTCGTCCGTCACCGGAGGCAGCGCGTCGACCCCGTCGACGCCCGCGGCGATGGACAGCACGGCGCGCATGGCGTCCGATGCGTCCTCGGTGGTGACGACGGGCATGCCGCCGTCGACGGTGGCGGTCGGCAGCGTGAAGCGGATGGTGATCCAGATGTCGGACAGCGGGACGCTGAGCACGACGTGGTCGCCGTTGAGTTCCAGGCGCGAGCCGGTCGACGGATGCGTCGCGGCCCGATTCTCGTTGACCTGCCACTCATTTGGTGCACCGATGCGGTGCACCGGGTTGATGGCGGCGCGGCCCGCCCACAGCACGTCGGGCGAGTCGAGGACGACGGCCAGTGGGCCGGTCACGTCGGCGCGAGCCTGTCGGCGCGACACCACCGCGGTCGGCTCCGCACCGGAGGCGAGCACCTCGTCGACCGAGGCCTTCTCGAACCGGTCGAGCAGGTCGCCGACGGGCTCGTCGACGCGGGTGATGCCCACGACGGCCTCGGTGCCGGGGATGACGCACACCTGATCGGCGGTGTAGCGGGCATCGTGCGCCTGCCACAGCGAGTCACTGCGCCACCAACGACGGACGTCCTTGTCGATGACCGGCACGAAGTTGACCGGCTTGCCGAGCGTCTTGCAGAGCGTGATGAAGAACGGCACGTCGGCCGGGTGCAGCTTGACGTCTTCGGCGTCCGGGTAGCGCGACTGCAGTTCGGCCAGCGCACGCTGCGGATCCTCAAGCAGCGCCACACCTTCCGCGTCGGCGGTGAAGAGGGTGTCGATGGGGCCGGAGTCCTGCGGGTGCAGGCGGGCCTCGGCGCGCTTGAGCATCTCTTCGAAGCGGTCGCGCCAGCTGCCGTCGAGCCACGGCGAGTCGGGTCGCTTGGTGTCTGCGGTGCTGTCACCGTCACCGATGGCGAGCTCGACGTAGCGCCGAAGCCACTGCAGGTAGGTCATGTCGGCCACGTCGCCGAAGTACGGCTTGGCGGTCAGAGCCATCGCGGCGATGATCTCGTCGCGGCGCTCGGCCACGGCGTCGACGTCACCGGCGACGTCGTCGAGCAGACGGCCGCAGCGCGAGGCCGCGTTGTCGATCTCGTGGATGTCGGCGCCGAGCTGGCTGCGCCCGGATGCCATGCCGCCCTGGGCCTTTCCGGCACCGACCCACTGCGGGGTGCCGGTGGTGTCGACCAGCAGCTGCTTGACCGCGGGCGAGGTGGTGGCCTCGAGCGTGGCCATGGTCGCGGTGCCGACGAGGATGCCGTCGACCGGCATGATCGGGAAGCCGTAGGCCTGGGCCCACTCACCCGAGAGGTACTGCGCCGCCCGCTCGGGCGTGCCGATGCCGCCACCGACGCAGAGCGTGATGTTGGAGAGCTTGCGAAGGTCGCCGTAGGTGGAGATCAACAGGTCGTCGAGGTCCTCCCACGAGTGGTGCCCGCCCGCGCGGCCACCCTCGACGTGGACGATGACCTCGCGGTCGGGGACCTCCGCGGCGATCTTGATGACCGACTTGATCTGCTCGACGGTGCCCGGCTTGAAGCACACGTAGGCGATGCCGACCTCGTTGAGCTCTTCGATGATCGCGACGGCCTCGTCGAGTTCGGGGATGCCGGCACTGACGACCACGCCGTCGATGGGCGCACCGGACTGACGGGCCTTCTGCACCAGGCGCTTGCCGCCGACCTGCAACTTCCACAGGTACGGGTCGAGGAACAGGGTGTTGAACTGGACCGCGCGGCCCGGCTCGAGGAGCTCGGTGAGCTCGGCGACGCGCCCGTCGAAGATGGGTTCGGTGACCTGACCGCCACCGGCCAGCTCGGCCCAGTGGCCCGCGTTGGCGGCCGCGGCGACGATCTTGGCGTCGACCGTGGTCGGGGTCATGCCGGCCAACAACATCGGCGAGCGACCCGTGAGCCGGGTGAACTTGGTGGAGAGCTTGACCGAGCCATCCGGCAGCGAGATGACCGACGGCGCGTAGCTCGACCACGCCGGGACGACCTCGGGGGCGGCGCCGACGGTGAACAGGTTGCGCTGCCCGGCCCTGGTGGCCGCGGGCACGATGCCCACGCCCAGGCCACGGATGACCGGTGCGGTGACGCGGGTGATGGTGTCGCTGGGGCCAAGGTCGACGATCCAGCGGGCGCCGGAGTCGTGCAGGCGCTCGACCTCGTCGACCCAGTCGAAGGGGTCGGTGAAGATCGCCTTGGCGAAGTGGTGGAGCAGCTCGGAGTCGATGGCGAGCTTGGCGCCCCAGCCGTCGACGACGTCGATCGCGTCGGCAAGGCGCGGGGTGTGGAAGCCGACCTCGACCTGGATGCCGTGGAAGACGGGGCTGAAGACCGCTCCGCCGCGGAGCTTGTTCTTGCGCTCCGCCTCTTCCTTCTCGGTGATCTTGCTGCAGTACAGCTCGAAGCGGGACAGCTGCTCCGGCGTGCCGGTGATGACGACCGAGCGACGGCCGTTGCGGATGGACAGCACGGGCGGCAGCACGGTGCGCACGTCGGTGGAGAACTCCTCGAGGAGCTCGGCGATGCGGGCGGGGTCGACGTTGGTCACCGACACCATCGGCGACTTGTCGCCGCGGCCGACCATGCCGCGCCGGCGCGAGATGAGAGAGCCCGCCGCACCGATCAGCTGCAGCATCGCGAGCAGTTCGGCGTCGCGCGTGCCCTTGGCCTTGAGCGCCTCGCACGCCACGATGCCCTGGCTGTGTCCGGCCATCGCCACCGGCGGCGTGCCGTAGAGGTCGAGGCCCTGGCGCATCGAGGCGCGGATGGCGGCCAGCTGGGTCAGCAGGATGCCGGGACCGGAGATCGCGGCGGTGGTCAGCTGCTTGGCGGTCGGCAGCGGCTCGTCGGCGGCCAGCGCGCGCACCCACTGCATCGGCTCGAAGCCGATGGGCCGGACGACGACGAGTTCACGGGCGACGGGCTGCAGCAGCAGTGCGGCCTCGCCGATGACCTCGCTCAGCTCGGACTCGATCCCGGCGGAGCTGATCAGTTCCTCGAGGTTCTCGAGCCAGTTGCCACCCTGGCCACCGAAGGCCACGGCGTACGGTTCACCCGCGTTGAGGAGGTCGACGAGCGCGTGCGCGCCGGAGGACGTCGAGGCCGAGCCATTCGCGCGTCCGGTGGTCACCTCCCCTGACTTCGTCGGGGTACCCCAGTCGTGCTTCTCGTTGATCGTCACGTCTTGCCATCTCCTCGGTGCGCTCTCGCGCGTATCGCTCTTCGTGTGCACGTGTCGGGGCTGCACGGTCTACGGTGCGTCCACTGCGTCCTCGGCGGTGAGGCCCGCGCCCCTGCGGGTTCCGCGGTTCCATGCCGGGTGTCCGCTCCCGGCGGGCTCAAGTCGTCTCTGGGGCCACCCGGGCGGTCGGGTCAGCCGTACTAAGAGTGTCATAAGAGCTAGGCCCATTTTCGGCCCGGAAATGGTTACTGGCGAGTTCTACGCATGGGTAACCGTGCGTTGCGTAACACGCGCCGACGCTCGCCCAGGTCGCTCCCGGGACAAACGTCCTGTTGGCGGGTGGTTACGGTTCAGTAGCTACAACTTCGCAGATCAAAGCAGTATTGTTATCGAATCGTTATGTTCATTCCGCGGCCGCGCGTCGAGTCGGCGAGATTGGCGAATGGCTCGACACCACCACCGAAAATGTCTAGTCGTAAATAGGCGCAACGTAATTTAGTTTGCTGGCTGACCTTACCGATCGGTAACCTTTGGGTCGCTTTCCCGCCGGCCACCACCTCGTGCCGCGAGAGCGCCGCCACCGCCGGCCATCCCGGGCCCGTCGACGCCGACCCGGAGCACGTGCGCTGCGGCAGGGGTGACCACCTCCCCCGCGCCCCGGTCTCGCTCCCGCAATTGCGCGTCACGACCCCCGTGCCACGCCCGCTCGACGGTCCCGTGGGGGCGAGCGCCCGACGCGGCGGCGGGTCGGCACCGCCCCTCACCCGCACCGATGGCGCATACCCCCGTTCGCGCTGCTCAGGCGACGGGTCGACGCGGGGCACCTCCTGGTCGGAGCGCCGCGACCGGCCGCCCGCCGCGACGCGAGGTTGCCAGCATCGCGTGAGACGTCGGACGCCCGCGGCCCGGCCGTCGAGCCGGTCGGCGCCGGCCGCTCGACGAACGCCCGGCGCCCCACGATCCACCGCCCGCTCTGGTATGGGTTGCGGGCCTCGGGGCGCGGAGCCGGGTCCGCCGACCTCGATGCGACACCGGTCGACACCCCGACAGACGACGGAAAGCGTCGGCCGACGAGCGTGTTCGACGCGGATTCCATACGTTGCGCTGCGGCGTGAACGACCAATCCATACGATTCAGCCCATGCCAACCGGCTCCGGCGAACCTCGAATCGAACTCGAGGGCATTCGCAAGGTGTTCGGCGACTCGATCGTGGCCGTGGAGGGCGCCGACCTGACCGTCGAGGACGGCGAGCTCTTCGCCATCCTCGGCCCGTCGGGATCGGGCAAGACCACCGTGCTCCGGATGATCGCCGGCTTCGAACAACCCACCGCGGGCGTCATCCGGCTCGGCGGCGTCGACGTGACCGCCCTGCCCGCCCGGCGGCGCGACGTCAACACCGTCTTTCAGGAGTACGCGCTCTTCCCGCACATGTCCGTGGCGCAGAACGTCGAGTACGGGATGCGGGTGCGGGGCGTGGCGAAGAACGAGCGCCGCATGCGGGCCGCCGAGGCGCTCGAGATGGTGCGCCTGGCCGACTACGGACCACGCAAGCCCGCTCAACTCTCGGGCGGTCAGCGGCAGCGCGTCGCACTGGCCCGCGCCCTCGTCGGTCGCCCGAAGGTCCTGCTCCTCGACGAACCGCTGGGCGCCCTCGACCTCAAGCTGCGGGAGCAGATGCAGGTGGAGCTGAAGGCGATCCAACGCGAGGTCGGCATCACCTTCGTCATCGTGACGCACGACCAGGACGAAGCACTCACGCTGTGCGACCGGCTGGCGGTCTTCAACGACGGACGCATCGAGCAGATCGGCAACGCGCGCGACGTCTACGAGAACCCGGTCAACCGGTTCGTCGCGGACTTCGTCGGCACCTCCAACGTGCTCGACGGGGACGCCGCGGAGGCGCTCGTCGGCCGGCGGGGACTGTTCGCCGTGCGACCCGAACGCATCGCGGTGCTGCCGACCGGAACGGCTCCCCTGCCCGGCAGCCGTAGCGTCGCCGCCACCGTCGCCGAGGTGATCTACGCCGGCCCCACCACCAGGGTGGCCGCCGTCGCCCAGGTCGGCGCGGCGCCGGGCGTCACGCTCACCGCGACGGTGCTCAACGCGGTCGCCTCGCTGCCGGAGAACCTGGGCCACGGCACCCCGGTCACGCTGGCGTGGCCCGACGGCGCCGTCCACGACCTCTCGAACTGAACACACCTACGAAAACTCGAGGAGACCCATGAAACTCACCGCGTTGCGGATCGGCTTCACCTTCGCCGCGTGCGCAACCCTCGTCGTCGGTACCAGCACGGGTTGCTCCAGCTCCCAGTCCGGCGGCGGGGACACCGGAAACGCGCCGCCGAAGATGGAGGCGCCCGGCTCGGTCGGGAACGGCGAGGGTCAGCTCAACCTGATCGCCTGGGCCGGCTACGCCGAGAACGGTTCCAACGACAAGACGGTCGACTGGGTGACGCCGTTCGAGCAGCAGTCCGGGTGCAAGGTCAACGTCAAGGTCGGCAACACCTCCGACGAAATGGTGCAGCTGATGCGGACCGGTCAGTACGACGGCGTCTCCGCCTCGGGTGACGCCACCTTGCGACTGATCTATGCCGGTGACGTCGCACCGGTGAACACCTCGCTGGTGCCCAACTATTCGACCATCTCCAGCTTCCTCAAGGACAAGCCCTGGAACTCCGTCGACGGCCAGATGTACGGCATTCCGCACGGCTGGGGTGCCAACCTGCTGATGTACAACGTCGGGGTCGTCACCGACGCGCCCGACTCGTGGGGAGCGGTGTTCACCGATTCGGGCAAGTACAAGGGCAAGGTCACCGCCTACGACTCGCCGATCTACATCGCCGACGCGGCGCTCTACCTGATGAAGACCAAGCCGGAGTTGGGCATCAAGGACCCGTACTCGCTGACCTCCGAACAACTCGACGCCGCAGTCGACCTGCTGACCAAGCAGCGCGAGGACGTCGGCGAGTACTGGTCGGACTACACCAAGGAAGTACAGGCGTTCGAGTCGGGCACGTCGGTGATCGGCACCACCTGGCAGGTGATCGCCAACACCATCGGCACCGAGAACAAGGTGCAGGTGAACACCGTGCTGCCCAAGGAGGGCGCCACCGGTTGGTCGGACACCTGGATGGTCTCCTCGAAGGCCGCCCACCCCAACTGCATGTACAAGTGGATGGACTGGATCACCTCGCCGAAGGTGAACGCCCAGGTCGCCGAATACTTCGGCGAGGCACCCGCGCAGACCAAAGCGTGTGAATTCACCTCGCAGAAGGACTTCTGCGACATCTACCACGCCACCGACGAGGCCTATGCGTCTCAGCTGCACTACTGGACGACGCCGCAAAAGCAGTGCGTCGACGGCAGTGGCGACAACTGCACGGCCTACGACGAGTGGGTCAGCAAGTGGCAGCAGATCAAGGGGTGACGGCGACCGCCCCGACCACCAGGACGGGACGGCTGAGTCTGCTCTTCCTCCTGGTGCCACCCATGGCCTGGCTGGTGGTGGCCTACCTCGGTTCGCTTGCGGTGCTGCTGGTTTCGGCCTTCTGGACCACCAACTCCTTCACGGGCGCAGTGGTGCACACCGTCACCGGCGACAACGTCGTCCGGGCGGTGACCGACGAGGTCTTCCGCACGGTGACACTGCGCACGGTGGGCGTGGCGCTGCTCGTCACCGTGCTCTGCGCGGTACTGGCGGTGCCGCTGGGGCTGTACATGGCCAAGGTCGCCTCACCCCGCGTGCGACTGGCGCTGGTGGTGGCGGTCACGACGCCGCTGTGGGCCAGCTACCTCGTCAAGGCATACGCGTGGCGCGTCATGCTGTCCCCGGAGGGCCCGATGTCGTGGGCCACCGGCTACAGCCCGGGCTACGGACTGGTGGCCACGGTCATCACGCTCACCTATCTGTGGCTGCCGTACATGATCATCCCCGTGTTCGCGGCGTTCGAGCGGGTCCCGAACCACCTCGTCGACGCGAGCTCGGACCTGGGCGCGTCGGACCTCTCCACCTTGCGAATGGTGGTCGCGCCGTTGGTCTTCCCCGGGATCGCCGCCGGCTCGATCTTCACGTTCTCGCTGTCGCTCGGTGACTACATCGCCGTCACCATCGTCGGAGGAAAGACCCAGATGCTGGGCAACATCATCTACGGCCAACTGGTCACGGCCAACAATCAGCCCTTGGCCGCGGCGCTGTCGATCATCCCGCTGGTCGCGGTGATCCTGTATCTGCTCGCCATGCGACGCACCGGCGCCCTGGAGAACGTCTGATGTTGTCCGGTGGTGCTCGCACGGCCGTGCGAGTGTGGACCGTCCTCGTGCTGGTGTTCCTGTACGCGCCGCTGCTCCTGGTCGTCGTCAACGCGTTCAACGCCTCCCGCACCTTTGCCTTCCCGCCGAGCGGGTTCACTCTGCGCTGGTGGGCCGACGCCTGGAACAGCGACGGCATGTGGACGTCGCTGGCCAACTCCGTCCTGGTGGGCCTCGGCGCCACGGCGATCGCGCTGGTGTTGGGCACGATGGTGGCCTTCGCGGTGCAGCGTCATCAGTTCTTCGGCCGCAACACGATCAGCTTCCTCGTCGTCTTGCCGATCACGTTGCCCGGCATCGTGACCGGCATCGCGCTGAACGCCACCTTCACCTCCGCGCTCGGGGTGACCCTCGGCCTCGCCACGGTGATCGTCGGGCACGCCACCTTCTGCATAGTCATCGTGTTCAACAACACCCAGGCCCGGTTGCGCCGGCTCGGAACCGATCTCGAGGACGCGTCGGCCGACCTGGGGGCGTCGTCATGGCAGACGTTCCGCTTCGTGACGTTCCCGATGATGCGCGGCGCCCTGGTCGCCGGCGCCATCCTGGCCTTCGCACTGAGCTTCGACGAGATCGTGGTGACCACCTTCACGGCGGGGCCGGCCGTCCAGACGCTTCCCATCTGGATCTTCGGAAACCTGTTCCGCCCCAACCAGGCTCCCGTGATCAACGTCGTCGCGGCGGCGCTCACCGTGCTGGCCATCATCCCGGTGTGGCTGGCGCAGCGCTTCGGCGGCGACCCCGCCACCACCAGGGTGTGACCGCGACTAACCCTGGTCGGCGGCCGTTAGGTAGCGCTGCAGGACGTCCTCGAGGCGATCGGTGACCACCCGCCGCCCGAGCGTGCGGTAGTCGGTGGCCAGTCGCTGCCCGTCGCCGGCTCCCAGGCTCTCCTCCAGCGACTCCACCACCGACTTCGCCACCTCGTCGAGCTGGTCGGCCACGCCGTCGGCGACGCGCAGGATCGTCTGGACGTAGCGCAACGGCTCGTCAGCGGCGACCACGACCTTGGCGATGTTGGGGTCGACCAACGTCAGGCGGCCGTCGACGACCTCGGCCAGCCCGTGGCCCACCAGGCGTCGAGCCTCGTCGCCGTCGGCGTCGATGTCGAGGGACGCGCTCGGCGCCGGGCGGGGCTCACCGAAGACCGCCTGCTGCAGCCCGAGGATGTCGGCCAGATCATGTCCCTCGCGCATGCTGGAGAGGAATTCCGCGATGTGCGCCGAGGTGTACCCCTTGCGCAGAAGCTCGTTGATGGTCCCCAGTTGGGACAGATGCCGGTCGTCGTAGAAGGCGGAGCGCCCCTCTCGGCGCGGCGGGTCGAGGAGACCTCGCTCACGATAGGCGCGAATGTTGCGGATACTTACCCCGGAGAGTTCGGACAACTCGCCGAGACGATACTCAACCACCTGGATACTCCCTCAAACAGCCGGTCACGGCCTTTGTCACCGCGTGTCCGCAACGAGCCATTGGCCTACTGTAGACCCTCTCAGAAGTTTGCGAGATTTGCACGCTCGCGTCATGTTCGGTGAACCGATTCGCCATCGGGTATGCCGGTGCGCGACGATTGGCCGAGTGCGTGCATGGATGGTGTGGGCGACGGGGTTGCTTGCCTACGTCGTCGCCGTACTGGACCGCACCACGCTAGGCGTCTCGGGGCTCAACGCCGCCGAGCGATTCGACGCCAGCCCCAGCGTTCTCTCGACCTTCGTGGTGCTGCAGGTCGTGGTCTACGCAGGTGCTCAGGTGCCGGCCGGGATCCTGCTCGACCGCTACGGCTCGCGGGTGCTCATCGTGGCCGGGGCTGCGCTCATGGCAGGCGGCCAGCTGCTGCTGGCCCTCACCGAGTCGTTGCCCCTGGCCATCGGCGCCAGGGCGATCGTCGGACTCGGCGACGCCCTCACGTTCATCTCGGTACTGCGCCTGGTGCCGCACTGGTTCGAGCCGCGCCGGGTGCCGCTGTTGACGCAGATCACCGGAATCTGCGGCCAGCTGGGGCAGGTGCTCTCGGCCCTGCCCTTCCTGGCCCTGCTCACCGGAACCACCTGGGCGACCGCCTACGTGTCGGTGGCGGCCTTCGGCGTGCTGGCCCTGGTGCTGGCGCTGGCGCTGGTCAAGGACACCCCGCGAGGACGGGTGGTCGCGGCCGAGAATCTGTCCGTCCGCGCGGTGCTGTCGAGCGTGAAGACGGTGTGGTTGCGCCCCGGCACCCGACTTGGGTTCTTCACCCACATGGGCACCCAGTTCTCGGTGACCGTGTTCTGCCTGATGTGGGGCGTGCCCTATCTGACCGTCGCCCAGGGGCAATCAGCACACGTGGCCGGGGCACTGTTGACGATCTCCGTCCTCTCCGCGATCTGCGCGGGCGTGTTCATCGGCATCCTCACCGGCCGGTACCCGCACCGGCGGTCGTGGATCGTGCTGACGATCATCGCCAGCAACGCGGTCATGTGGACCGTCATCCTGGCGCTCCCGGATCGTGCGCCGCTGTGGCTGCTGGTCGTGCTCGTCGTGGTGATCTCGGCCGGCGGCCCGGGCTCGATGGTCGGGTTCGACTTCGCCAGGACCTTCAATCCGAGCGCCACCCTCGGCACCGCCCAGGGCATGGTGAACATGGGCGGTTTCATCGCGTCGCTGTTGGTGATGCAGGCCATGGGCGTCCTGCTCGGCGCCGCGGGGGGCTACTCGTTCGACTCGTTCCGGCAGGCGTGGACGGTGCAGTACGCGGTGTGGTCGATCGCGGTGATCGGCATCCTGATCACCCGCCGCAAGACCCGGCGACTGCTGGCCGCCGAGCAGGAACGCTCGCTGCTGGAGTCCTTCGAAGTGGACGCGCCCGAGCGGTAGCCGCTACGCGTCCTTGGCGAGTGCGGCCGACATGTGCCGGTGCCCGCTGACCTCGAACCCGACGACGCTGACCAACGGGGCCGCCGTGACGATCAACAGGCACGCCGTCATCGGCACACCGGCCGACGCCGCCACCACCGCGGCCGCGAGCGTGCCGACGGTCAGCACCACCAGTACGACGTGCAGCACGTCCCAGGTCCGGACCATGTAGCCGTAGAGCAGGTAGACCAGCCCGATGTAGACGCCCACGGGGACCGCGACCGACAGCACCGTGCCCGCCGAGCCGAGGGTCGACTGCTCCTCGACGTAGTAGGCGGCGGTGTGCAATCCGGCGCCGGTGGCCACGATCGCCCCGAACACCGCGATGTGGAGATAGCCGAACCAGAAGGAACGCTCACGGTGGCGGTGCAGGAGGTCGGCGCTGGGCACGGCGAAGTAGATCCACCACATCCCGAACGTCAGCCCGGTGCCCGAGATGGCGAGGATGGCGGCATCCGGCGTCCACCCGTGTTCGCCGACGACGGCCGTCAGCGACGCCACCGTGCCGACCACGCCCTCGCCGAGGGCGATGATGGCCAGCAGCCCGTACCGCTCGGCGATGTGGTGGGCGTGCCACGGCGTCCCACCCCGGCGCGACTCGGCGAGCCACGGGCCGACCATCTCGGCAGCGGCCAACAGCGCGAACACGACGAGGCCCCACGTGACCGACAGCGGCAGGAAGATCGAGCCGATCCACCCGACCTGGACGACGGTGATCACCGTCGCGTAGGTCAGGCTGGCCGACTTGCGTCGAGGGTCCTGCCGCGCCGCCCGCAGCCACTGGGTCAGCATCGCCACGCGCATCACGACGTAACCGGCGACCATCAGCTCGTTGTCGAGGTGACCACCGTGCTCGATGGAGGCGTAGAACGGCGGGATGCCGAGCGCCAGGACGAGCACGCCGACCATCTGCAGCATCGTCAGGAAGCGGTACGCCCAGTCGTCGGTGTCGTAGGCGGAGGCGAACCAGGTGAAGTTGATCCAGGCCCAACAGGTCGCGAACGTCGCGAAGAAGAACCCCACCAGGCCGACGCCGACGTGGCCGGCGGCCAGTGCATGGGACAACCCCGAGGCCGCGACGCCGAACGCGATGACGAAGGTCAGGTCGAAGAGCAGTTCCAGTGGAGTGGCCACGCGATGGCGCTCGTGCGGGTCACGGCCGGCCATCGGTCGGACGCGGTGGGCCCGCACTGCGGGCGACGTTGGCTCCGGCTCGTTCACCCGAGATGCTCCTTCCGACGGCGGTTGACCGTACCGGATTCAGCGGGTGGGCGCGGGCTCCGGCGGCGGAACGCGCATGGCGGCGCGCGACCGCACGATCGTCGGCCACCAGAACCACTTGCCCATCAGCGCGGCGATCGCCGGCGTCATGAACGTGCGCACGATCAACGTGTCGAACAGCAGGCCGAGGGCGATCGTGGTGCCCACCTGGCCCATGACGACCAGGTCGCTGAAGGCGAACGTCGCCATCGTCGCGGCGAACACGAGCCCGGCCGACGTCACCACCGACCCGGTACCCGCCATCGAGCGGATGATGCCGGTCTTGAGCCCGCCGGGCAGCTCCTCCTTCATCCGCGACACCAGCAGCAGGTTGTAGTCCGAACCCACCGCGAGCAACAGGATCACCGACATCGCCAGCACCATCCAGTGCAGTTCCAGGCCGAGGAGGTGCTGCCACAGCAGCACCGACAAACCGAACGAGGCCCCCAGCGACAGCAGCACCGTGCCGACGATCACCGCCGCCGCGATCAGTGCCCTGGTGATGATCAGCATGATGATGAAGATCAGCGTGACCGCGGAGATTCCGGCGATCAGCAGGTCGTAGAACGACCCGTCGCGCATGTCCTTGTAGGTGGCCGCGGTGCCGGCCAGGTAGACCGAGGAACCCTCCAGCGGGGTGCCCTTGATGGCCTCCTTGGCGGCCTGCTTGATGGCGTCGATGTGGTTGATGCCCTCGACCGTCGCGGGGTCACCCTCGTGGCTGATGATGAAGCGAACGGCGTGCCCGTCGGGCGAGATGAAGTTCTTCATCCCGCGCTTGAAGTCCTTGTTGGAGAAGATCTCCGGCGGCAGATAGAAGGTGTCGTCGTTGCGGGCGGCGTCGAACGCGTCCCCCATGGCGGTGGCGTTCTCCGACATCGCCGACTGCTGGTCCTGGAAGCCCATCTGCACCTGATAGGTGGTCAGCAGCATCTGCTTGACCGACCGCAGCTGCTCGAGCTGCGGTCGCAGCGTGGCCGCCAGCTGCGGTGTCAGCGCCGCGAGCTTCTGGGTGTCGGTGACCAGCCCGCCGATCTGGTCGGTGAGGGAACTGGTGCCGTCGAGTGCGTCGAAGATCCCCCGCCCGGCGACGCACAGCGGGATGTCGTAGCAGTGCGGCTCCCAGTACACGTACGCCTTGAGGGGCCGGAACATGTCCTGGAAGTTCTCGATGTTGTCGCGCAGCTCGCCGACGGTGGCGGCAAGATCGGTGATCTTCGCGGCCATCTCGTTGATGTTGGCCGAGAGCTCGTCCATCAACGCCAGCATGTGGGTCAGCGTGTCGATCATGGTCTGCATGTCGTTGGCCTGCTGAAGCATGTTGGCGAACGAGTCCTGCTGGTACTTCTCGTTCAGCTTCGACGCGGTGCCCTGCATGCTGATCTGGAACGGGATCGTGCTGTGCTTGATCGGCTTGCCGTCGGGGCGGGTGATCGTCTGCACGCGCGAGATGCCCGGCGTGTGGAAGATCGCCTTGGCGATCTTGTCGATCACCAGGAAGTCCGCCGACGTGCGCAGGTCGTGATCGCTCTTGATCATCAACAGCTCGGGGTTCATCCGAGCGGCGTTGAAGTGCCGGTCGGCCACCTCATAGCCCACGTTCGCCGGCATGTCGGCGGGCAGATACCTGCGGTTGTCGTAGCTGGTCTTGTAGCTCGGCAGGGCCAGCAGGCCGATCAGGGCGAGCGCGATCGTGGCGGCGAGGATGGGGCCGGGCCACCGCACGATGGCGGTGCCGAGGCGGCGCCAGCCGCGCGACCGGATGGCCCGCTTCGGTTCGAAGATCTTGCGGAACCGGCTGCCGATCGCGACGACCGCCGGTCCGAGGGTCAGCGCCGCGACCACCGCGACGACGGTGCCGACGGCGCAGGGCACGCCAAGGGTCTGGAAGTACGGCAGCCGGGTGAAGCTCAAGCAGAGCATGGCGCCCGCGATGGTCAGCCCGGACCCGAGCACGACGTGGGCGGTCCCGTGGAACATCGAGTAGTAGGAGGCCTCCCGGTCCTCGCCCGTCCCCCGCGCCTCCTGATAACGGCCGATGAGGAAGATCGCGTAGTCGGTGCCCGCGGCGATCACCATCAGGGTCAACAAGCTGGTGGCGAAGGTGGAGAGCCCGATGATCTGGTAGTACCCGAGCACCGCGACGATGCCCCGGGCGGCGCCGAGTTCCATGAACACCATGAACAGCACCAGCAGCATCGTGACGACCGACCGGTAGACCAGCACCAGCATCAACGCGATGACCACCAGCGTGATGATCGTGACGATGAGGATGCTGGTGTTGCCTGCTTCGGTTTGATCCGACACCAGCGCCGATCCGCCCGTGACGTAGGTCTTCACCCCCGGCGGGGCGGGGGTGTCGGCGACGATTTGCTGCACCGACTTCACCGAGTCGTTGGCGAGCGTCTCGCCCATGTTGCCGTGCAGGTAGACCTGGACGTAGGCGGACAGGCCGTCGTTGCTCTGCGCACCGGACGCGGTCAGCGGGTCGCCCCAGAAGTCCTGGATGTGCTCGACGTGGGCGGTGTCGGCCTCGAGCTTCTTGACCAGCTCGTCGTAGTACCGGTGGGCGTCGGCGCCGAGCGGCTTGTCCCCCTCCAGGATGATCATCGCGTTGCTGTCGGAGCTGAACTCCTGGAACGTCGCGCCGATCTCCTGCATCGACAGCATGGACGGCGCGTCCTTGGCGTTCATCGACACCGTGTGCTCCTCGCCGACGGTCTCCAGAGGAGGCACGGCGACGTTGGACACCACGGTCAGGGCGAACCAGCCGAGCAGGATGAACGGCGCGAACGCGCGGATGAAGTGGGCGATCCTCGAGCGTGCCGGGCCCGTCTCACTCATTCGAGGTCACCGGTCCCCCACTTGGATGTCGACGGCACGGGCGTCATCGGCACGATTGACGCCGCTCGCGAGCGGAACGCCGCGCTCAATATATGTAGGCCGTCAAACTGTTCCTGTCAATTTCAGGGCGCGGGCCGGCGGGGGTGCTTCGATCGGCCCGCGCGAGGGTCGGCGGGCCTACCGTGGACGCCGTGGACGAACTCTCCGATGACGTGATCGCATTCCTGTCCGAGGGCACGCGCACCGCGATGCTCGGCTACGTCGCGGCCGACGGCAGACCGCTGGTGGCGCCGGTCTGGTTCGTGGTCGAAGACGGTGCCCTGGTGTTCAACACCGGCAAGGACACCGCCAAGGGCCGGGCGCTGCGGCGTGATCCCCGGGTGGTGATCTGCGTCGACGACCCCCATCCGCCGTACTCCTTCGTCCAGGTGCAGGGTGTCGCCGAGCTGAGCGAGGATCCGGAGGACCTGGTCGCCGTGGCGTCGCGGGCCGGCGGCCGCTACATGGGGGCCGACAAGGCCGAGGAGTACGGCCGCCGCAACGGAGTTCCCGGTGAGCTCGTGGTGCGGGTCCGGCCGACCAAGGTGCTCAAGGCATTCGACCTCGCGGAGTGAGGCAGATGTCCGAGACGCCGCGGACGGCCGCCGTCGGCGTGGTGCTGGCCGCCGGCATGGGCACGCGGGTCGGCGCCGACGGCAACAAGGCCTATCTACCGTTGGCCGGGCGCAGCATGGTGTCGTGGTCGGTGGAGGCAGTGGCCCGCGCGACGACCGTCTCCCGCACGATCCTGGTGTTCCGCCGGGGTGAGCGTGCCCTGGCCGCGCGGACCCTGGCCGCGGAGGTGCCGCAGCTCGACGTGGAACTCGTCGAGGGCGGCGACACCCGCCACGGGTCGGAGGAGAACGTGCTTCGTCACCTGGCGCCCGACATCGACTCCGGCGCCGTCGACGTCGTCCTGGTTCACGACGCCGCCCGTCCGCTGGCGACCCGCGCGATGATGGACACCGCGGTGACGACGGCGCGTGCCCGCGGCGGCGCCATTCCCGTGCTGCCCGCCGCCGACGTGGTCGCGGCCGACGCGCACGGCCGCCTCTCACCCGCCGACGGCACGCTCGTCCGGGTCCAGACGCCGCAGGCCTTTCGCGCGCGCCCACTGCTGGCCGCGTACCTGGCCGCCGAGGGTGGCAGCTTCGACGGCACCGACACCGCGTCGTGCGTCCAGAACTACACGGACGTCGATGTGGGCGTGTTCCCCGGCGCCTCGACCAATCTCAAGGTCACCTTCGCGCCCGACGTTCGGCTCGCCGAGCGGCTCCTGCAAGACAGGATCAGTCGGACCGGCCGGCGATGACCGCCTCGAGCAGGTGTGCGTCGCGCGGCAACTCCACCTGAACCGCGCCGGGGTCGCCGTCGACCACGCCCACGTCGAGGCCGGCGCGCAGGGCCGCGTCGAATTCGTCGAGTCGGTCCATCCCGGTGGCCGGAAGCTCGGAGACCAACTGCCACAGGGCCGACGCGCTGAAGCCGCGCGGGTACTGCACTGTTCGCAGCGTGGCGCGGTCGACGGTGCTCAGCACCGAGCCCGACTCGTCGACGGTCTTGACCGTGTCGGTCACCGCCAGTACGGGCACCACGGCGTCGACGCCGGACGCCAGGGCGGCGAGCACGCCGGCGGCGACCACGCTCGAGGACAGCGGATACCGGTGATCGCAGATCAGTACGGACGCGGAATCGTGTGGTTGGACGTCGAGGTGCTCCAGGCCGGCACGGATCACCTGGCGGCGCGACCCCGGGCCGCGGGTGACGGCGACGGCCGTGGCCAACCCGGCCGCACCGAGGCACCCACGGACCGCGGCGGCCATGGCGGGCAGCGTCGACACCACGACGTCGCCCTCGGACACCGCGCCCAGTACCGACCGGACCACACGCACCAACGGCGCCTCCCCCGCCACCGGCGTCGTGGCGGCGTCGACGTCCTCGGAGTGGCTCAGCGGCACCACCGCGCACTGCTTCATCGTCGAGACAGTAGCGACGATCAGCGGTAGCGGCGCAGATATGCCGGCCAATCCCAGCCCGCGAGGAACTCCTCCGTCGCCGCGTACCCCACGAGGTACTGGGCTTCCAGCTCGGCGTCGGTGATGTCGAAGTCGAGGAACCCGACGTCGGTCGAGTCCACGCGGATGGCCCGGGCGTTGACCCACGGCTGATTCAGATACGCCTGGTCCCGTCCGACGAGCATCGTGGTGATGACCTGCTCGAGCAGGTGCGGCGCGCCCAGGACGCGCAGCGCGGCGAGCGCCGGGATGGCCTGGTCGTTGCCGTCGGGCAGGTTGGGCAGCAGCGTGACGCCGAAACTCGGCCACCGCGGCGGCTTCCCGTCGGCCCGGTCCAGGGAGTCGATCGGAAAGTTGGACAGCAGCCCGCCGTCGACCAGCGTCGAGGTGAGACCGGAGGCGGCGGTCAGTTCCACCGGACGGAAGAAGAACGGGATGGACATCGACGCGCGAACGGCGTCGGCGACCAGTTGCTCGTCGGGGTCCAGGCCGTAGACCCTGCGGTAGTCCCAGGGCAGTCGCACCAACTGTCCGGTGGTGACGTCGGCGACGGTGACCACCAGCCGATAGCGCTGCTCCGGCGGCAGCTCGTCGTCGTCGACGGCCAGATCGCCGAAGGTCGCCACGCCCAGGTCGGCGAGGTGGTTGCGCACCCAGTCGTGGATGTAGTCGCCCCGGTAGATCCCGGACCCGCGCAGCAGCGCCAGCGACGGACCGAGCAACGGCACCCGCTCCACCGGACCCGGGTCGAGGAACTTGCGGTAATCGATCTGCAGCGCAAGCTCTTTGACCTGCGAACCCGTCATCGCACCGGTGTGCGCCGCGGCCGCGACGACGGCCCCCACGATCGATCCCGCCGACGTGCCGGAGATGCGCCGGGGCTGATAGCCGGCGTCCAGTAGTCCGACGACGGCTCCCACCAGGCCGACGCCCTTGACCCCGCCACCGGAGAGCACCAGGTCGGCACGCTTGACCTCTGTCATGCCGTCGACGGTACGGGCAGCGCCCGACAGTCGGCTACGGCCACCTCGGGCCCTTCCGTGACGCGGCGGCCACCAGCACGCTGACGCCCACCGCCACCGCGAACACTCCGAGCACGAGGTGCCGCGCCGAGTCACTCGACGCGAACGCCCACAGCTGCAACCCACCGGCACCCAGCGCGAGCAGACCGAATGCCAGTGCCGCGGCGCGAAGTCCCGTCATGGTTCCAGTGTGCAGCCCGGCGTTATGCTCGCCCCTGGTGCGACCACTGGCAAGGAGGCCACGTGTGGGACTTCGAGACCGATCCGCAGTATCAGGAATTGCTGGACTGGGCAGACGCATTCGTCCGCGACGAGGTGGAACCGCTCGACCTGATCTGGCCGCACCTGCAATACACCCCGCTCGACGAGATCCGTCGTAAGGTCGTCGACCCCCTCAAGGAGCGCGTGCGCCAACGGGGTCTGTGGGCCACCCACCTCGGCCCTGAGCACGGCGGCCAGGGCTACGGTCAGCTCAAGCTCGCGCTGCTCAACGAGATCCTCGGCCGGTCGCAGTGGGCGCCCGTCGTGTTCGGTTGCCAGGCGCCGGATACCGGCAACGCCGAGATCATCGCCCAGTTCGGCACGCCGGAGCAGAAGGAACGCTATCTACGGCCACTTCTGGACGGCGAGATGTTCTCCAGCTACTCGATGACCGAACCGCAGGGTGGCGCCGATCCGACGCAATTCACCACCAGCGCGGTCCGCGACGGTGACGACTGGGTGATCAACGGCTGGAAGTACTTCTCCTCCAACGCAAGTACCGCGTCGTTCCTGATCGTGATGGTCGTGACCAACCCCGACGTCAGCCCGTACCAGGGCATGTCGATGTTCCTCTTGCCCACCGACACCCCCGGCGTGGAGATCGTGCGCAACAACGGCCTGCACGGCGAACCGGAGGGCCAGGGCTCCCACGCTCTGATCCACTACGCCGACGTGCGGGTGCCGGGGTCGGCACTGCTCGGCGGCGAGGGCCAGGCCTTCGCGATCGCCCAGACCCGCCTCGGCGGCGGCCGGATTCATCACGCGATGCGCACGATCGGCCTGGCGAAGAACGCCCTCGACATGATGTGCGAGCGCGCGCTGAGCCGGGAGACCGCCGGCAGCCTGCTCGCCGACAAGCAGGCCGTCCAGGGCTACGTCGCCGACTCCTACGCCCAGCTCCTGCAGTTCCGATTGATGGTGCTCTACACGGCGTGGCGGATCGACAGGTTCGACGACTACAAGGTGGTGCGCAAGGACATCGCCGCGGTCAAGGTCGTCATGCCGACGGTGTTGCACGACATCGCTTGGCGCGCAATGCAAGTCCACGGCGCCCTCGGTGTCACCAACGAGATGCCGTTCCTCGGCATGGTGACGGCCGCGGGCGTGATGGGACTGGCCGACGGCCCCACCGAGGTGCACCGCACCACCGTCGCCAAGCAGGTGCTCCGCGACTACCGGGCCAGCGACGACGTGTGGCCGACGCAGTGGATCCCCCGCAAGCGCGACGCAGCGCGGGCCAAGTACGCCGAATACCTCGAACTGGAGGTCGGCAACCAGTGACCTCTAGCCGATGAGCTCGACGAGGGTGGCGTTCGCCGTGCCGCCGCCCTCGCACATGGTTTGCAATCCGTAGCGAATCCCGTTGTCGCGCATGTGGTGAATCATCCGCGTCATCAGCACCGCACCGGAGGCGCCCAGCGGATGGCCCAGCGCGATCGCCCCGCCGAGCGGGTTGAGCCGCGCCTCGTCGGCCCCGGTCTCCGCCAGCCAGGCCAGGGGGACGGGCGCGAAGGCCTCGTTCACCTCGTAGACGCCCACCTCGTCGATGCCGACGCCCGCCCTGTTCAACACCTTCTGCGTCGCCGGGATCGGACCGGTCAGCATCAGCACGGGGTCGGCGCCGGTGACCGCGCCGGCGCGGTAGCGCACCAGCGGGGTGAGCCCCATGGTGACGGCGTTCTCTGCGGTGGTCACCAGCAGCGCCGCGGCTCCGTCGGAGATCTGCGACGAGTTGCCCGCGTGGATCACGCCGTCGTCTTGGAAGGCGGGCTTGAGGCCCGCCAGCTTCTCGGCGGAGGTGCCGCGCCGGATGCCCTCGTCGGCGGTCACCACTTCCCCGTTCTCGGTGAACACCGGCACGATCTGATCGGTGAACGCACCCGCGTCCTGGGCGGCGGCGGCCCGTTCGTGGGACTGCGCCGAATACTCGTCGAGGCGGGCGCGGGAGAGGTTCCACTTCGCCGCGATCATCTCGGCGGAGATGCCCTGGTTGAACGCGAAGTCGTCATAGCGGGCAAGCACTTTCGGTCCGTACGGCATTCCGGTGGCCCGCGCCGAGCCGAGTGGGACCCGGCTCATCACCTCGACTCCGCCGGCCACGACGACGTCCTGCTGGCCCGACATCACGGCGTGCACGGCGAAGTCGAGCGCCTGCTGGCTGGATCCGCAGGCCCGGTTCACCGTGGTGCCGGGAATGTGTTCCGGCCAGCCCGCCGCCAACACCGCCCACCGGCCGATGTTGCTCGACTGGTCGCCCACCTGCGACACGCACCCCCAGATCACGTCGTCGACCACCGAGGGGTCCACGCCGGTGCGTTCGGCGAGTTCGGTGAGCACCACCGCGGACAGGTCGGCGGCGTGCTGAGCCGAGAGTCCGCCGTTGCGCTTGCCCACCGGCGTGCGCACGGCGCCGACGACGACGGTGTCACGCATCGAAGCGCACCTGATCCTTGACCGAGGGCACCACCGGTGGCGCCTCCCGCCAGCTGGGGACGCCGTCGGATTCGTTGGCCACCGGAAACCCGCCGCCGTGCAGCTGAGTCCAGTGGCTGTGGTTCAGCTGGTGCAGCGTGAAGCACGCGTTCAGCGAGTTGTAGAAGCCCTGGTTGTCCTGTGTCTGGTTGACCGACTCCTTGACCAGCAGGGCCGCCATCGTCGGCACCTTCGCGATTCGCCTGGCGAACTCCATTGTCCGGTCGGCCAATTGGTCCGGCGGAAACACCTTCGACACCATGCCGAGCGCATACGCCTCGTCGACCGACAGGGTGTCGCCGGTGAGCATGAGCTCCTTGGTCTTGCGGGCGCCGAATTCCCAAGGATGGGCGAAGTATTCGACGCCGCACATGCCGAGCCGGGTACCGACCACGTCGGCGAAGCGTGTCCCCTCGGCCGCGACGATGAGGTCACACGACCACATCAGCATGAGGGCCGCGGCGTACACGTCGCCGTGCACCTGCGCCACGGTGATCTTGCGCAGGTTGCGCCAGCGCAGGGTGTTCTGGAAGAAGTGGTGCCACTCCTGCAGCATCAGCTTCTCCGCCGCGTGGCGCGTCGCGCCGCCCTCCCGGAAGCTGGGGTGCTGATCGGGGCCCGCCGCATGCTCGGCCATGGCCTGTTTCGACCCGAGGTCGTGGCCGGAGGAGAACATCGGCCCGTGGCCGCCGAGGATCACCACGCGGACGTCGTCGTCGGCCTCGGCCGCCAGGAACGCCTCGTTCAGCTCGACGAGCAGCCCGCGTTGCTGGGCGTTGCGCTGGTCCGGTCGGTTGAGCATGATCCGGGCGATGGTGCCCTCGTCGAAGGTCTCGTACGTCACGAAGCGGTAGTCGGCCATGCCGAGCGACTCTATTCCCACCGACATTCCCACCGACCCCGTATCGAGTAGGGCATCCTTGGCGCGTGAGCGTCGACGCCCTTCTGGAGACCATCCCGCCGATTGCGGTGTACCTCGTCGTCGGCGTGGTCATCGGTCTGGAGAGTCTCGGCATTCCGCTGCCCGGTGAGATCGCGCTCGTCAGCGCTGCACTGCTGGCGTCGCGGCACACGCTCGACATCAGCCCCGTCGGCGTGGCGGCGGCGGCCACCATCGGAGCCGTCGTCGGCGACACCATCGGCTACGGCATCGGCCACCGATACGGAATGGGCTTGTTCGAGCGACTGGGCAGGCGCTTCCCCAAGCACTTCGGCCCCGGACACGTCGCACTGGCCAAACAGCTCTTCACCCGCTGGGGCGTGTGGGCGGTGTTCTTCGGCCGCTTCATCGCGCTGCTGCGCATCTTCGCCGGCCCGCTGGCCGGGGCCTTGAAGATGCCGTACGGAAAGTTCTTGGCCGCCAACGCAACCGGTGGAGTGTTGTGGGCAGGCGGCACCACGGCCGTCGTCTACTACCTCGGCCTGGCCGCCGAGAAGTGGCTGTCCAGATTCTCCTGGGTCGCGCTGGCGCTGGCCGTGGTGATCGGCGTCGTCTTCACCCTCGTGATGAAGGAGCGCACCGGGAAGGCCATCGCGGCGCTGGAGGACGAGCACGACTGGGACACGCTGCGACGGACCTGACCCGCGGGTTACAGGTCGAGCACCAGTTCGCCGTCCGGCGTCGAACAGCAGATCAGGACGTTGCCGTCGGCGGGCGGCTCCAGCGGCTCCGGGTCATAGCGCACCGATCCGGACAGCACGGCCGTCTCGCAGTTGTGGCAGACCCCGGTACGGCACGACCACCGGGTCGGCACGTCGCACGCCTCGGCGAAGTCGAGCAGGCTGGGATACGTGGGCCCCCACGGCACCGTGAGACCGCTGCGGGCGAAGCCGACGTCCGGGCCGGGGCCGGGCTCCCCCGCCGGTGGATGCGGCGGAACCGACGCGGTCGACGCGATGCCCGGGGTGAGACCTGCCGCCGCACCGAAGGTTTCGCTGTGAATGCGCCCGGGCGCCAACCCGTACGCCGCGAGCGCGGCGGTCAACGTCTCCATGAAGTCGACCGGACCACACAGATAGGCCTCGGCGTCCCTGGGCGGTGCGAGCGACTCCAGTGAATCGGCCGAAATCCGGCCCGCGCCGGTGTAGTCGACGCCGATCCGGTCGGCCACCGCCGGCCGGCTGTAGAACACGTACGACCGGCCGCCAGGCAGCTTGCCGAGAAGTTCGTGACACTCGGCGGCGAACGCGTCCGCCGTCCCGTCGCGCGCCCCGTGCAACCACCACACCTGGCGCGTCGACCCCGCCGCGACGAGCGCGTGCAGCATCGACAGCACCGGGGTGATCCCGACGCCCGCGGACACCAGCAGCACCGGCGGGCCGGCGGGATCGTCGGTGACGGCGAGCGCGAACGTGCCACGCGGAGCGGCGACGTCGACCAGATCACCCGTCGTCACCCCGGCGTGCAGGAACCCGCTGCCCCGGCCGTGCGGTTCCTTCTTCACGCCGATGCGGTACACCCCCGAGCCAGGCGGATTGGACAGCGAGTAGTTGCGCAGCACCGCCGCGCCCTCTGGATCGGGATGCAGACGCAGTGTAATCGACTGTCCAGGAGACCAATTCGGCAACTGGGCGCCGTCCGGGTCGGCCAGCGTCAACGACCGGACGTCGGCGCTCTCGTCACGCATCGAGGTGACGCGCAGCGGCCGAAACCCCGCCCACGCCGGCGGCGGTGCACTGGCCGCCGCGGTCAGCCCAGTGTTGCCGGCCGATCCGTCCGCCTGCGTCACCAGGCTCTCCAGCGACGCCTTCCAGCCGGGGCTCAGCGCAGGCACGCGGAGCGCGCGGTCGAGGCTGTCGCGGGGATGGCCGGGCAGGTACAGCAGGGCGTCGATCTCGGCGACGGTCACCCCTTCGGGCCCCGAGGCAGTCTTGACGATCTCCTGACCGGCGCGCACCTCGCCCTCCACCAGCACCCGTAGGTAGAACCCCGGCCGACGATGAGACACCAACAGTGCCGCCATGCTCGGTACCCCCACCCTCAGGCCGACGCGGTAGCAGGTGACCCGAGGCTGGGTGACCTCGAACTCCGCGTCGCCGATCCGGTACCGGTCGCCGATGCAGACCTCGTCGTCCGGCAGCCCCTCGACGGTGAAGTTCTCGCCGAAGTGGCCGGGCGCCAGGTCTTCGCGGCCGAATTCGGCAGTCCAGTGCCGGTAGGAGTCGACCTGGTAGACCAACGCGGCCCGGTTCTCGCCGCCGTGCCCGCCGAGGTCACCCTGTCCGTCGCCGTCGACGTTGAGGCGCCGCACCATTCGCGGTCCGTCGACCGGGGCCTTCCACGCGCCGGTGTGGACCACCCGCCCGTTCCACTCGACGTCTGCGGGCATGCCGACGTTCAGCGAGATCAACGTGGCCATCGCCGTCACCCTTCCGTCGCCTTTGAGGAAACATAGTCCGACCACGCCGGGCGTACTGTCGAATACGTGGCCCTGCCTGGAATGACGACCGTTCGCGACGGCCTCGGTCAGCGTTTGTTCGGGATGGTCGCGGGTCCGGAGGGTCCGGCCAACCGCGCGCGCATCCACGACACCCCCGGCCCGCGGTGGTTCGGCGAGGACCGTCCGATCAGACGCGTCCACGGCGACGCCTCGATGTTCGTCGGCGGATTGCGCGCACTGCTGCTGCAATCGCTGCATCCCCTGGCCATGGCGGGCGTCGCCGAGCACTCCGACTACCGCGGCGATCCGTGGGGTCGGCTACAGCGCACCAGCACCTTCCTGGCCGTCACCACGTTCGGTCCGGCCGACGACGCTCAGCGCGCCGTCGACAAGGTCCGCGGGATTCACCGCCGCGTGCACGGGGTCGCCGCCGACGGCCGCCCCTACGAGGCGTCGGACCCGCACCTGCTCGAATGGGTACACGTCGCCGAGGTCGACAGCTTCCTGCGGGCACACCAGCTGTACGGCGCAAGTCCGCTGGACCAGCAGGGCCGGGACGACTACGTCGCCGACACCGCTCGGGTCGCCGCCGCGCTCGGAGTGCTCGACCCGCCACGCAGCGAAGACGAACTGCGGCAACGCATCTCGGACTACCGTCCCGAGCTCGCCGGCACGGCCGCCGCCCGCGAGGCCGCGAAGTTCCTGCTGCTCACTCCCCCGTTGCCGCTGCTGGCCAAACCGCCCTACGCGGTACTCGCCGCCACCTCGGTGGCCATGCTCCCGGCCTGGGCGAGGTTGCCGTTGCGACTGCCGTACCTGCCGCCGCTGGAGAGCACGGCGGTCCGGGTGGCTGGCCGTACCCTGGTCGGCGGCATCCGCTGGGCGCTCGCCCGCGGCTGAGCTCGTCACACGGGAATGGTTGTGCCCGTTTCCTTCTCGGCGAAGTCCAGCAGCCGCGCGGCGGCCTCGTAGTCACACGCCTCCGCCGAGCGCCCACTGAGCGTCGGGGCGCCCTTGAGCCCGAGTCGGCTGTCGATCCCGACGTAGCTGCCCGGCGGGATCGGTTCACTGAGGCAGTACAGCGTCGGCGCGGCGCCCGCGTCGGTGTCGTTGGCGAGCACGTTGGCCGCCGTCTTCACCACGGTGTGGAACGCCGCCATGACGCCCTCGTCGGCGAGGTTCGACAGGTTGGAGGCGACCCACCCGGGGTGGGTCAGCTGACTGGTGACGGGCGAACCCGACTGCCGCAACCGTCGGTCGAGTTCGAGGCCCCACAGCATCACCGCCAGCTTCGAGCGGGCGTAGGCCGGGAAGGCCGACCACTTGCGGGTGCGCAGGTGGGGATCGTCGAGCCAGATCTTGCCGGTCTTGTGCGCGTCGGAGGCGACGTTGACGATCGTCGAGCGCACCCGCGGCACCAGCAGATTGGTCAACGCGAAGGGACCGAGGAAGTTGGTGCCCAGCGTCATCTCGAAGCCGTCGACCGTCTCGGACCGCCGCTGCGCGACCACGCCGGCGTTGTTGACCAGCACGTCGACGTCGCCGTCGAGCAGCCCCGGGAACGCCCGGACCGACGACAGATTGGCGAGGTCCAGCTTGACCACCACGGTGTCACCGCCGATCTCGGCGGCCCGCTGGGCACCCAGCTCCACGTTGCGAACCGCGAGGATCACCTGCGCTCCGGCGCGGGCCAGCGCGCCCGCGGTCGCGAGTCCGACGCCGTTGGTGGCCCCGGTGACGATGACGCGCTTGCCGGTCAGATTGCCGAGTCGGGTCGGCGACCAGTGAGATGTCACGGTCGTCAGATTAACCACGTGCGCTGAACCGGTGACCAATTCGGCGCGACGACCGTAATGTCGCGGGCGGCAGTCGACGACCCGAGGAGCCGCCCGGACATGATGGACAGCGCTCGGCACGTCGAGAACCTGGTGTACGCCTACGCGGAGCTCTTCGACGCCGGTGATCTGGACGGGGTCGCCGCGCTCTTCGCGCACGGCCGGATCTGCGGCGTCGAGGACGGACCGCCGGAGACGGTCTTCACCGGTTCCGCCGGTGTGCGGCGAATGTACGAGATGGCGGTGCGCTTCCACGACGGCGGGTCGCCGCTGACCAAACACCTCACCACCAACGTGCGCGTCGAGGTCGACGACGACGGGGACACGGCGCGGGCCAGCTCCTACTACTGCGTCACGCAGGCGACACCCGAACTGCCGCTGCAGGTCATCGTCACGGGTCGCTACCGCGACACCTTCCATCGGGTCGACGGCACGTGGTGGTTCGACACCCGCACCATGTTCGTCGACCAAGTCGGCGACGTCAGCCGGCACCTGAAGTTCTGATGGACACCATGGCCGGCAAGGTCGCCCTCGTCACCGGGGCCGCCCGCGGGATGGGCCGCGCCCACGCCGTCACGCTCGCCAGCCGGGGCGCCGACGTCGTCGCCGTCGACGTCTGCGCCGAGTTCGACACCACCGACTACCCCGGCGCCACACCCGCCGACCTGGCCGAGACGGTCCGGCTGGTTCAGGCCCAGGGCAGCCGAATCCTGGCCACCCAGGCCGACGTTCGCGATCCCGACGCGATCGCGGCGGTGGTCGCCGATGGCGTCGACCGGTTCGGCCGCCTCGACGTCGTCATCGCCAACGCCGGCATCATCCGGGTCAGCGACACCGATCAACGGGCGGCGACGTTCCGCGACGTCGTCGAGGTCAACCTGATCGGCGCGTGGAACACCGTCGACGCGGCCATCCCCGCGATGATCGCCGGCGGCCGCGGCGGATCGGTGGTGCTGGTCAGCTCGACCCAGGGCATCAGGGCCGCCGGCACCGAGCGGGCGGGAATCCAGGGCTACGCCGCCTCCAAGCGCGCCCTGGTGGCCCTGATGCAGGTGTGGGCCGACCAGCTGGCCGAGCACTCGATCCGGGTGAACGTCATCCATCCCAGCGGCGTCGCGACCGACATGATCCTCAACGAGACCACCATGAAGCTGGCCGCGGCGGGTGACCCGTGGCTGCTGGGTCAGCGCAACGCCCTGCCGATCGCGCTGTTGCAACCCGAACAGATCGCGGCCGCGGTGGCGTGGCTGGTGTCCGACGAAGCGGCGTTCGTCACCGGCACCTCGTGGCCGTTGGACGCCGGATTCACCTTGAGGAGTTGAGGATCGACCATGACGACCGACGCGCAGGAGCAGTGGGACGAGGCGGTCGACGTGGTGGTCGTCGGCTCGGGCGGCGGCATCACCGGCGCCTACACCGCCGCCCGCGAGGGCCTGTCCGTCGCCCTGGTCGAGGCATCCGACAAGTTCGGGGGGACGACGGCCTTCTCCGGAGGCGGCGGGATGTGGTTCCCGTGCAACCCGGTGCTGCGCCGAGCGGGCGCCGACGACGACACGGTCGACGACGCGCTGGCCTACTTCCACGCCGTCGTCGGCGACCGAACGCCGCGGGATCTGCAGGACGCCTACGTCGAGGGTGGGGCGCGCCTCGTGGCGTACCTCGAGCAGGACGACGCGTTCGCGTTCAAGGTGCTGCCGTGGCCCGACTACTTCGGCAAGGCCCCGAGCGCGCGTCTGGACGGCATGCGCCACATCGTGTCCCGGGCGGTGAAGGCAGAAGTCCTCGGCTCGTACGCCGACCGAATCCGCGGACCGCTGGACAACGAACGGCTCGGCACACCCGCGCCCGATCTGCTCACCGGCGGCCGCGCCCTCGTCGGCCGACTCCTCGCGGCTCTGCTGCGCCACCCGCACGCATCAGCGCACCTCGACTCCCCGCTGACCGACCTCGTCGTCCACGACGGCGCCGTCACCGGGGCCGTCGTGCAGCGTGGCGGCGGGCCAGTGCGGATCCGGGCGCGCCGGGGCGTCCTGCTCGCCGCCGGCGGATTCGAACACGACCCCCAGATGCGCGAAACCTACGGCGTGCCAGGGCGTTCCGCCGACTCCATGGGCGCCCCGGGCAACACCGGTGCCGCCCACCGGGCGGCCATCCGGATCGGAGCCGCCACCGACCTCATGGATCAGGCCTGGTGGTCACCGGGCCTGACGCACCCCGACGGCCGGTCGACCTTCTCCCTCGGTGCCACGGCAGCCATCTTCGTCGACTCTCGGGGTCGACGCTTCGTCAACGAGTCCGCCCCCTACGACCGGCTGGGCCGCGACGTCATTACCCACGTCGCCTCCGGCGCAGCACACCTGCCGTTCTGGATGGTCTACGACGACGTCGGGGGCGAGACCCCGCCGCTGCTGTCGGCGAGCGTGTCGCTCGTCGAGACGCAGCGCTACCGCGACGCCGGACTCTGGCACACCGCGGACACCCTGGAGGATCTCGCGGCGGCCATCGGCGTCCCGTCCGCAGCCCTCGTCGAAACCGTCTCGCGCTTCAACGAATTGGCGGCCGACGGCGTCGACCCGGACTTCGGCCGTGGCGACGAGGCCTACGACCGCGCGTTCACCGGCGGCGCGTCACCCCTGGTGCCCGTCGTCCGCCCGCCCTTTCACGCCGCCGCGTTCGGGCTGTCCGACCTGGGCACGAAGGGCGGCCTGCGCACCGACCGCGACGCCCGCGTCCTGGACTCCGCGGGCCAGCCGATCCCGGGTCTGTATGCCGCGGGCAACACGATGGCCGCGGTCAGCGGAACCACGTATCCGGGCGGTGGCAACCCAATCGGCGCCTCGATGTTGTTCAGTCACCTCGCCGCGCTCCACATGGCCTCTTCCACGACTGCCTGACACCGACGCCTCCGACGGGCATCATTGGCGCCCATGCCTTCCTCACTGCAGCGTTACGCCGACCGCCGGGTCCTGGTCACCGGAGGCGGCTCAGGGATCGGGCAGGCCACCGTTCTGCGCATCCTCGACGAGGGCGGCTCCGTCGTCGCGGCCGACATCAGTGCTGCCGGGCTCGAGGACACCGTGGCCAAGGCCCACGCGCACGGCGACCGCCTGTCGACCGTCGGCATGGACGTCGGCGACGAGGCGTCGGTCCGGGCCGGGGTGGCCGAGGCGGTCGAGGCGGCGGGCGGGCTGGACACGTTGGTCAACGCCGCGGGCATCCTGCGGTCGGCGCACTTCACCGACACGACGCTGGCCGACTTCGAGAAGGTGGTGCGGGTCAACCTGTTCGGCACGTTCCTCGTCACGCGCGAGGCCATCCCGGCGCTGCGCCGCGGCACCGCGGCGGCGGTCGTCAACTTCAGCTCCACCTCGGCGAACTTCGCCCACCCCTACATGGCGGCGTACGCCGCGTCCAAGGGCGGCGTACAGGCGATGACGCACGCGCTGGCCCTGGAATTCAGCAAGGAACGCATCCGGTTCAACTGCGTTCAGCCGGGTTCGGTCTCCTCGGGCATGACCGACGGCGTCGGGGAGTCGAAGCAGAGCATGGGACCCGGTCTGCCCGAGGACATGGACTTCGCCCTGCTCGGAAAGATCATGTCGGTGCTGCCGCTGGACGACGGCGCGATGTTCGCCAAGCCCGACGCGGTGGCCAGCGTCGTCGCGATGCTCGGCTCGCCCGACGCCTACTGGGTGACCGGCACCGAAGTGCGGGTCGACGGCGGCACCCACATGTAGCTCGGATCCGAGAATCCCGGGAACCGGAGGACGGCTGGGATAGGTTGGCCGCGGGCCGCCGACCAGGCGGCACGACGTTCGATCGGAAGACATCCTTCAGGCATGCGAGTTGACGGGCGGGACGTCGCCGTTTCCGGCGACCTGTTGCAGCCCCTCGTCCGTCGCACCAACGACATCTTCCGGCTGGCCATGGCGGCGGTGTTCCTGGCCGTGGTGATCACCGGTTCGCTGATCACCCGCCGGGACTGGGTGGCCCTGGAACGGTCCATCTCCGGGATCGTCGCGCTGCTGACGCCGACGCAGTCGAACCTGGTGTACCTCGCCTACGGCGTCGCGATCCTGGCGCTACCGTTCGCGATCCTGATCGGTCTCGTCACCGCCCGCCGGTGGCGGTTGCTCGGCGCCTACGCCACGGCCGCAGTGATCGCCGTGCTCGCGCTGTCGGTCAACTCCAACGGCTTCGCGGCGCCACGTTGGCACTTCGACCTCGACGACCGGCTGCAGACCCTGCTGTCGCAGTTCCTCGACGACCCGCGGTGGATCGCCATGCTCGCCGCGATGCTGACGGTGTCGGGCCCATGGCTGGAGGCGCGCTGGCGCCGCTGGTGGTGGACGCTGCTGCTCGCCTTCGTACCGATCCACCTCGTCGTCAGCGCCGTGGTGCCGGCCCGAACGCTGCTGGGTCTTGCGGTGGGGTGGTTCGTGGGCGCGCTGACGGTCTTGGTCGTCGGCACCCCGGCGCTCGAAGTGCCGCTGGACGGCGCCGTGCGCGCGTTGGTCCGCCGGGGGTTCCCCGTGACCGGGCTGACGGTGATCCGGCCCGCCGGTCCCGGGCCGCTGGTGTTGTGGGCGGCGACCGACGATTCCGAGGACGATCCAGGGTCGCGGGCGATCCTCGAGATGTACGGCCCCAATCAGCGCAGCGGCGGCATCATGAGCCAGATCTGGCGGCGAGCGCGGTTGCGCAACAGCGAGACCGCTCCCCTGCACGCCTCGATGCGACGGGCCGTCGAGCATCGCGGTCTGATGGCCATCGCCATCGGCGACCTGGGCGTGGCGAACAGCACCACGGTCGCGCTGTCGGCGCTCGACCGCGGCTGGACGCTCTACGCCCACACCCCCACGCGGGGCGTGGCACTCGACGAGACCTCCGCCGACGAAGCCCTCGTCGCACCGGTCTGGAGGGCGCTCGCCACGCTGCACGGCCACCAGATCTCCCACGGCGACCTGCGCGGCAAGGAGATCACCGTCGTCGTCGGGGACGGCGACGAGGACGCGACGGCGCTGTTCGGTGGCTTCGGCAGCGCCGAGTACGGTGCGACCGACGTCCTGCTCCAAGCCGACATCGCCGCTCTGCTGGTGACGACGACGGCGATCTTCGGGGCCGAGGCATCGGTGCGCGCCGCCATCGCGGAGTTCGACCGGGACACCGTCCTCAACGCCTCCCGACGGCTCACCAAAGCCGCTCTGCCCAAGCACATTCGCACGTCGGTCCTGGACCCGGACACGGTGATGTCGGCGGCCCGCGACGAGGTGATGCACCAGACGGGCGCCGACCAGATCAAGGCCGAGACCATCACCCGCTTCACCAGGATCCAGGTGATCCAATTGGTGCTCCTGGTGGCGCTGGTCTACGTCGCCTACCCGTTCATTAGCACCGTGCCCGCGTTCTTCTCCGAGCTGCGCACCGCCAACTGGTGGTGGGCGCTGCTCGGATTGGCCGTGTCGGCGTTGACCTACGTGGGTGCGGCCGCGGCCCTGTGGGCGTGCGCCTCGGGCGCGGTGAGCTTCCGCAACCTCACGATCATGCAGGTCGCCAACACCTTCGCCGCCACCACGACACCGGCGGGCGTCGGCGGCCTCGCGTTGAGCACCCGGTTCCTTCAGAAGGGCGGGCTCGGTGCCCTGCGCGCCACCGCCGCGGTGGCACTGCAGCAATCGGTGCAGGTGATCACCCACGTCGGGTTGCTGATCTTCTTCAGCGTGATCGCCGGGACCTCGGCGAACCTGTCCCACTTCGTCCCGAAGACCACGGTGCTCTACCTCATAGGCGGTGTGGCGCTCGGCATCGTCGGCGTGTTCACGTTCGTGCCGAAACTGCGGCGGTGGCTGGGCACCGAACTGCGGCCCCGCATCAAGGAGTTGGGCGGTGAGCTCGTCGAGCTGGCCCGCGAGCCGAAGCGCCTCGCCATCATCGTGGCCGGTTGCGCCGCGACGACTCTCGGCGCCGCACTGGCGCTCTGGGCCAGCGTGGGGGCGTTCGGCGGCGGCACCACCTTCGTCACCGTCACCGTCGTCACGATGATCGGCGGCACGCTGGCCTCGGCCGCCCCCACCCCCGGTGGGGTCGGCGCCGTCGAAGCCGCACTGATCGGTGGACTCGCCGCGTTCGGTGTGCCCGCCGCCGTCGCCGTGCCCTCGGTCCTGCTCTACCGGGTGCTGACCTGCTGGCTGCCCGTCTTCGTCGGCTGGCCCGTCATGCGATGGCTCACGCGCAAGGACATGATCTAGCCGCCCGGTTCGACCAGGAGTCGCTCGGGGTGGTGGAGGTAGTTGACGCGGGCTTGCCCGACGTCGAGCTCCGGGGGTGGGATCCATTCGACAGTCCCGTTTCTGAGCTGGACGGTCCAGCCGCGTTCGGCGAGCCGGTTGTCCCCGCCACACGCGAGCGTCACGTCGTCGACGTCGGTCGAACCGCCCCGACCCCACCCAGTCATGTGGTGCACCTGGGTGCCGTATCCGGGGACGGTGCACCCGGGTTTGGTGCACCCGCGGTCGCGGGCATGGAGGACGATCCGCTGCCCGACGGAGGCGAGGCGTTTGGTTCGGCCGAGGTAGAGCGCTTCGTTGGTATGCCTGTCGAACACCGCGAGGTAATGGTGCGCGTGCGACGCCATTCGGATCAGGTCGGCCATGGGCAGCAGTGACCCACCCCCGGTGACACCGGACCCCGCACCGGTTTCGAGGTCCTGCAGGGTGGTGGAGACGATGACGGTGACCGGTAACCCGTTGTGCTGACCGAGTTCCCCGGAGGAGAGCACGCTTCGCCCGATCGCGATCAACGCGTCGTGGTTGCGTTGGGTCGCGGTGCGGTCGTCGGAGTCGATCTGCACCTGGGACGGTGTGCCGGAGGTTCTCGGTTCGTGGTCGGCGGGGTTGCACATCCCGGGGGCACCGTACTTGGACAGGATCGGCTCGAGAGTCGCGCGCGCTTCGGGGTCGAGCAGCCCGGTGAACGGGCTCATCCCGTCGGGTTGTTGCCTGCCGAGCCGCAGGAACCGTTTGCGGGCCCTTTCCTTCTCGTCGGGTTTGGGCCCGTCCTGGTCGATCGCGGTGGCCAGTTTGTCCGCGGTCTTACGGAGCTCGTCGGGCCCGATGCCGGAGCCGACCGACGCCAACGTGCCCTCCGACAGGTCCCGCACCTCGGGGTCCACCCACCCGGGAAGCCGATCCAGAAATGACCGGATCACCGTCACGTGCTCGGGTCCCAACTCTCCGCGGGCTTGCGCCTGCGCGGTGGGTGCCAGCTTCGGGGCCAACGCCTCACCGTTGAGCGTCGTCCGCGGTCCGAGGTCTTCGGCTTCGTGCAGCCGGCGACGAACGTCGCGATCTGATATCCGCAATCGCTGGGTCAACACACTGCCCAACGACTTCGCGCCCAACTCCGTCGGGGCGGCTTCGCGTTGCAACCGGGCGATCACTCGGTGCCCCACCGACGGCAGCTGCCAGGTCACCGTCTCCAATTCGCCGAGCAGCTGGACTAATTCGACGTGGGTGAGTTCCTCGAAGGACCGACGCAGGAGTTCGTCTGCCGCGGCGCGGATCCCCGCCACTGCTGCGGTAACCCGATCCGAACTCATACTCGAACACTAGTGCTACCCACCGACGAATATCCCGACGGTGTGACACCTGAAACCACTGTGACACAGGAGTTTTAGAGCGAAGTGCCATGCAAAGTGACGGGCACGTGCACCGTCGGCCGCACGACGCCGGCGACGTCGAGCTGCTTGTCCGACTTTCACCCGCGGCAGCCACCGATGGTGTTTGATGACCGGGTGGCAGACATCAGCCGCAGCCGCACGATGACCGCCCCGCCGCAGGCCATATGGGACATCCTCGCCGACTTCGGTTCCCTCAGTTCATGGGTCGACGACGTGGACCACTCCTGCGTCCTCACCCGCGGACCCGACGGCGCGCCGGTCGGGAGCACCCGCCGCGTCCAAATGGGGCGCACAGTCCTGGTGGAGCGCATGACGACGTTCGACCCGGTGGTGGCCCTGGGCTACGACGTGGAGGGCCTGCCCCGCCGCCTGCGCCACGTCGCCAACCAATGGACGTTGCGGCCCGCCGGTGACGGGACGGAGGTCACGGTGACCAGCACCGTCGAGATCGGCACCGGCCCCGTGGCCGGCGCCGCCGAATGGGCCGCGTGTCGCGCCATGGCCAAGATGTCCGAGTCGATGCTCGCCGGCTTGGCCCGACGAACGGAGAAGTCCAGTGTCTGAGCGCCCCGACGTCGTCATCCTCATGACCGACGAGGAACGTGCCATCCCGCCGTACGAGGCGCCCGAACTGCTGGCCTGGCGTCGCCGTGCCCTCGGCGGCCGGCGGTGGTTCGACGAGCACGGGGTCAGCTTCGAGCGGCACTACACGGGGTCGTTGGCGTGCGTGCCGAGCCGGCCGACGATCTTCACCGGCCAGTACCCGGATCTGCACGGGGTGACGCAGACCGACGGGATCGGCAAGCGGTTCGACGATTCGCGGCTCCGGTGGTTGCGCCGCGGCGAGGTGCCGACGCTCGGCAACTGGTTCCGCGCGGCGGGGTACGACACCCATTACGACGGCAAGTGGCACGTCTCGCACGCCGATCTCGAGGACCCCACCACCGGCGGGCCGTTGGCCACCAACGACGACGACGGCGTCGTCGACGAGGCCGCGGTGCGACGCTACCTCGACGCCGACCCCCTCGGCCCATACGGCTTCTCCGGCTGGGTCGGCCCCGAGCCGCACGGTGCGTCGTTGGCCAACAGCGGGTTTCGGCGCGATCCGCTGTTCGCCAATCGGGTGGTCGCGTGGCTGACCGACCGCTACGAGCGCCGCCGCGCCGGTGACGAGGCCGCGCTGCGTCCGTTCCTCCTGGTAGCCAGCTTCGTCAACCCGCACGACATCGTGCTCTTCCCGGCCTGGCAACGCCGCAGCCCGCTGACCGCCTCGCCGTCGCTGGACCCGCCGCACGTGCCTGCCGCACCGACCGCCGAGGAGGACCTGCGCACCAAGCCGGCCGCGCAGATCGCGTTCCGCGAGGCCTACTACTCCGGGTACGGTCCGGCACCGGCCGTCGAGCGGGGCTACGAGCGCAACGCGCAGCAGTATCGCGACCTCTACTACCGCCTGCACGCCGAGGTCGACGGGCCGCTCGACCGGGTGCGCCGCGCGGTCACCGAGGGCGGGTCCGAGAACGCGGTCCTGGTGCGGACGTCCGACCACGGCGATCTCCTTGGCGCCCACGGCGGGCTGCACCAGAAGTGGTTCAACCTGTACGACGAAGCCACGCGGGTGCCGTTCGTCGTCGCCCGGATCGGTGCGAATGCGACTGCAGCGCGGGTGGTCTCGGCCCCGACGTCACACGTCGACCTGGTGCCCACCCTGCTCGGCGCCGCGGGCGTCGACGTCGACGTCGTCGCCGACGTGCTCTCGGAGTCGTTCTCCGAGGTGCACCCGTTGCCTGGCCGCGACCTCATGCCGGTGGTGGACGGTGCCGCCGCCGACGACCTGCGGGCCGTCTATCTGATGACGCGGGACAACGTGCTCGAGGGTGACACCGGCGCGTCGGCCGCCGCTCGCGGAATGGGCCTGACGGTGAATCCGCCTGCGCCGCTTCGCATCAAGATTCCGGCGCACGTGGCATCCAATTTCGAGGGCTTGGTGGTCCGCGTGGACGACGCCGACGCCCCCGGCGGTGCCGGGCATCTGTGGAAGCTGGTACGCACCTTCGACGATCCGTCGACCTGGACCGAGCCCGGCGTGCGCCACCTGGCCGCCAACGGCTTCGGCGGCGAGACGTACCGCACCGATCCGCTCGACGAACAGTGGGAGCTGTACGACCTGACCGCCGACGCGATCGAGGCCGACAACCGGTGGGACGACCCGGGCCTGTACGACGTGCGTGCCCACCTGCGCCGGCAACTCAAGCAGGCGCGCGCCATCTCGGTGCCCGAGCGCAACCGGCCGTGGCCGTACGCCGAACGTCAGCCCCCGACGGGTCGCTCGAACGGCCTGGTGCGCAAGGCGCTCGGCAGGCTTCACTCGCCGAAACGGCATGGGTAGTCGCGCAGACGCCCTGCGGACGACCGTGGCTACTGTCTCGGCGCGTTGACTCACTCGGGCCAGGCGGAGTGGGTGATGACGTCCACGAAGTCGGTCCGCGTGAAACCAGGCACGAAGTGTGCGAGGACGTCGGCGTTGACGGTGCCGAACGTGGTGTCCGGGCGGTCCTTGAAGCCGTCGGTGAAGGCCTGCAGGATCTCGGCCTTGAAGTTCGGCCGCGGGTGCGCGGACGTCACCGCGTCGATCTCGCCGGACTCGATGGCGTCCAGCCGAAGTCCGAGCACGTCGGTCTCCACGCCTGCGGTGGTCGCGGCGATCACGGGGTCCAGCCCGTAGGGCACCTCGGGCGTGGTGTGCAACGCGATCGCCGTCCACACGACGTCGTTCTCCTGGCGCGAGAAGCCGTGCGAGAGCAGGAAGTCCCGTGCGGCGTCGGCACTGTCCATCTCGAAGCGCTGGGCGGTACCCCGGTACGGCGGCACCAGACCGGTGTCGTGGAACAGCGCCGCGACGTACAGCAGTTCGGCGTCGGGGTTGATCCCGAACGTGCGCGACTGCAGGCTGCCGAACAGGAACACCCGGCGCGAGTGGTGGTAGATCAACTCGGTGGTGGTGTCTCGGATCAGTTCGGTGGCGTCCTTCGCCAGCGCGCTGTCCGGTATCGCGACACCCGCAATGTTCTCGGTCATGACCGTTCCTTTCGAGGTGACCGGCGGTGTGCCGGCCCACTCCTTCGACTATCGGCCGCCCGAGCCGCCCGTGCCGTGCGCTTCCAGCCATGAAAACCTCAGATATGGACATGCACGCAAACGACGTCGTGGTTCTGCTCTACGACGGGGTTCAGATGCTGGACGTCACCGGCCCCGTGGACGCGTTCGCCTCGGCCAATGCGTTCGGCGCGACCTACCGCATCACCCACGCGTCGCTCACCGGTGCCGACGTGGTGGCCAGTTCGGGCGCCCGGCACGGCGCCGACGCAGGCGTCGACGACCTCCCGCAGGACATCGGGACGCTGCTGGTGCCGGGGTCACCGAACTGGCAGGCCAGCATCACCGACACCGCCCTGGTCGACGCCGTGCGACGTCTCTCCCGGCGGAGCCGACGGACCGTGTCCATCTGCGCGGGTGCCTTCCCGCTGGCCGCGACCGGCCTGCTGGACGGTCGCCGGGTCGCCACGCACTGGAAGCTCGCCCGCCACCTCGCCGCGCGCTTCCCCGACGTGAGCGTCGACTCGGCGTCGCTGTTCGTCACCGACGGTCCGTTCACGACCTCGGCCGGTGTCACGGCGGGCATCGACCTGGTCCTGTCCCTGATCGAACACGACCACGGACCGGTGCTCGCCAGGGAAGTCGCCAGGGACCTGGTGGTGTTCATGGCCCGCCCCGGGGACCAGTCCCAGTTCAGCGTTCGACTCGACGCGCAACCCACCGACCACTCCGTGGTGCGCATCGCGATGGACAGCGTCACCGAGAATCCCCGGCGCGACCACACCCTGGCCAGTCTCGCGGCCGGGGCCGGCGTCAGCCCTCGACACCTGTCGCGCTTGTTCCTGGCCGAAACCGGCCACACCCCACAGCATTTCGTCGACCGGACCCGCCTGGAGGCGGCGTGCGCGGCGTTGACCGGAAGCCACGCGACACTCGACCAGGTCGCCGAGCAGACGGGGGTGGGCTCGAGCGAGTCCCTGCGCCGGCTGTTCCACCGCGAGCTCGGCATCACCCCGAGCGCCTACCGCAGCCGGTTCAGGTCGTCCCGGTCGTCGTGAACGCTGCGCGGTTGTCGCGGACGAACTCGGCGAAGGTCTGCGGTTCCCGGCCGATGACGTCGGACAGCTTCTTCGGGTCTGGCACGATCGCCGCGCCAGCACGCTCGGCCAGCTGCGCGCCGACCGCCGAGATGTGTTGTGCCATAGCACTGTTGACGACGCCGGGGGACTGCGAGGCATCCTCCAACGTGCGCTGCCATTCCGGAGCCGAGACGGGCGCGAATTCGACCGTACTCCCGATCTCCGCGCTGATCACCTCCGCGATCTGAACGTGGCTGAGGAGCTCCGCACCCGGCGGGTAGCTGACCCTGGTGTCGGCGAAGCGGTCGGCGTCGACCAACGCGGCGACGGCGAGATCCGCGGCGTCACGGCCGCCGATCCACGGCGCGGGTGCCGTGCCGAAGCTGTTGGCGAACCGGCCGGTCTCGCGAATCTCGTTGCCGTGCAACACGACGACGTTCTCGTAGAACAGCGCCGCGACCCTCAGCACGGTGGGATCGAGGCCTGCCCAGGTGAACACCTCCTCGGCCACCCACTGGGCGCGACCGAGCGCGCTCGGGCTGTCGGCCGCGGCAGGGCCCATCGACATCACCACCAGATGCCGGGGACAGCCCTTCCGCGCGCAGCACCGAAGCCAAATTCGAGGCGGCCGGCACGGCGCCCGCGGCGATCGGATAGGCGAAGTAGACGGCGTCGACTCCACTGACCGCGTCGACGAGCGTCCTGCGGTCCATCAGATCGCCCATGACGACGTGGACACCCTGCCTCTCGAGATCGTCCACGTGGGCGCCGCGGGACCGGATGAACAGGCGCACCGCACGGCCGCGAGCCAGGAGTTGCTCGACGACTCGCCGTCCGGTACCTCCGTGGCCGCCGGCCCCGATCACGAGTACGAGGGGCTTCACTCCCTGGGCCATCGATCCTCCTGGGTATGGTTGACAATACTCAGATGGAGACGTTACTACGGATCCCTCCGAGTGCGGGCGGGGGGACTCGAACCCCCACGCTCTTCCGAGCACCGGCACCTAAAGCCGGCATGTCTGCCAATTCCATCACGCCCGCAACGCGTGAAATCGTACCTGCATCCTCGTCGCCGAAATCCGGTTCACCGCCTCACTCGGCGGCTGGAACGTCCACCGGATGCGGTCGACGCAGGACGTCGTGTCCGTCCATCGCGGGGCAGACGCCCGTTCTGGATGAGTTCATCGGACCCAAGGTCGTCGCGGTACCGTGGACGAATGTCCACTACACGGCGTAGGAGACCGGCGCTGGTCGCGCTGGTGTTCGTCGCCGCCGCAGGGTGCCTGGTGTTGGCCTGGTGGCAGTGGACGCGCTACGAGTCCGCGTCCGGCTCGTTCCAGAATCTCGGGTATGCCTTGCAGTGGCCCATGTTCGGCGGCTTCTGCTTCTATGCGTACTACAAGTTCGTCCGCTACGAAGAGTCCCCGCCACCGAGGCCGGACCACGACAAGCCGACCGAGATCCCCGACGGTCTGCTGCCCGCGCGGCCCACGGCCGCCGCGCACCACGACGACGACCCCACGCTCTCCGAGTACAACGCGTACCTGGCCGAGCTCGCCAAGGCCGACCGCCGCCCCGACACCGACGACAGGACCACGACATGAGCAGTCCCGAACCCGACGCACCCGTTGCCGACGAGTCGTCACCGCGGACTCCGAAGGAGCCCATCCGCAAGGCGCTGATCGCCTACCGCGTCCTGGCCTGGACCACCGGGCTCTGGCTGATCGCGCTCTGCTACGAGATGGTGCTGAAGTACATCGTGCAGGTCGAGGATCCGCCGAGCTGGATCGGCGTCGTGCACGGCTGGGTGTACTTCGCCTACCTGCTGTCGGCCGCCAACCTCGCCACCAAGGTGCGCTGGCCCATCGGCAAGACCATCGGCGTGCTGCTGGCAGGCACCATTCCACTGCTCGGCGTCATCGTGGAGCACTTCCAGACCAAGCAGATCAAGGCCACCTACGACCTCTGACGCTCGGCACGACCGTCGGTCAGACCAGCGCGCGCAACGCGGGCAGCAGCACGCCGAGAGCGCGGCCACGGTGGGACGCCGCATCCTTCTCGGCCGGGGTCAGCTCACCCGCCGACCGAGCCGATCCCTCCGGCACGAAGATGGGGTCGTACCCGAAACCGCCGTCACCGCGCGGAGCGCGGGCGATCCGACCGGCCCACTCCCCGCGGACGACGCTCTCGCCCGCCGACGACACCAGTGCGCACGCCGAGACGAACGACGCCCCACGCCGGTCGTCGGGGACGTCCTGTAGCTGACCGAGCAGCAGCCGAAGATTCGCGACGTCGTCCCCGTGGGAGCCGGCCCAGCGCGCCGAGAGCACGCCGGGCATTCCGTTGAGCGCGTCGACCTCGAGCCCCGAATCGTCGGCGACCGAGGCGATCCCGCTGGCCTCGTACGCGTCGCGCGCCTTGGCCAGCGCGTTCTCCTCGAACGTGGCGCCCGTCTCCGGTGCCTCCTCGAACGGCGCGACGTCGTCCAGCGACAGCAGACGCAGGCCGGACACTCCGGCCTCGTCGAGCACGCGCCGCAACTCGGCCAGCTTCTTGCGGTTGCGACTGGCCACCAGAAGATCGGTCAACGGTCCCTCCCTCGACGGCACGCAGCGAGCCATCGAAGGGTACGTCACCGCCCCGGATGCGAGTCTCGGCCGTCGCCGGCGAGCGGAACGTTTCCCGAGCCCGGAGGCGTTGCACCCACATGACCATCGGCGTGATGTGCGCGATCCCCCAGGAACTCCGTCATCTGCGCGGGGCACTGGCCGACGAGGGCATTACCGAGATAGGGGGTGCCCGATTCCACCGGGGGACGCTGGACGGTCACGACGTCGTGCTCGCCGACACGGGAATGGGCAAGGTCAACGCCGCCGTGGTGGCCACGCTGCTCGCCGACCGGTTTCGGTGCGGCGCGGTCGTCTTCACCGGCGTGGCCGGTGGTCTCGACGTCGACGCGCACATCGGTGACGTGGTGATCGCCGAGCGCGCGGTGCAGCACGACGCGGGTCTCGTCGAAGACGACCGCCTGCAGACCTACCAGGCCGGGCACGTTCAGTTCATCAACCCGACCGACCGGCTCGGGTACGACGCGGATCCCGAGTTGCTTGCGCGGGTCAGGGAGCGCCTCGCGGGATTCACCCTGCCGGCGATGTCGTCGACGGCCGGCGGCCACGATCTGGCACCTCGGATCACCTACGGCACCATCCTGACCGGTGACCAGTACCTGAACTGCGAGGTGACGCGGGAACGGCTCTTCCGTCAGTTCGGCGGCCGGGCGATCGAGATGGAGGGTGCGGCGGTCGCCCAGGTATGCGAGGCGTTCGACGTCCCCTGGCTGGTGGTTCGTGCCCTGTCCGATCTGGCCGGGCGCGAGTCCAAGTTCGACTTCATGACGTTCGTCGAGGAGGTGGCGGCCAGTTCGGCGGCGATTCTGCGCCGAATCCTGCCGGTCCTACCCCAGCGCTGACATGGCGGGTCAGCTCCCGAACGCCTTCTTCGGCGGTGTCGTCGGCTCCGGCAGCTCCCCCGGATAGGGCAGCTCGAGCGCTTCGCGTTGCACCACGAACAGCTGGTCACAGGCAGCCAGCGCGGCGTCGAGCATCTTGTCCAGCGTCGTGCGGGGGAAGGTCGCGCCCTCGCCCGTGCCCTGGATCTCGACGAGGGTCCCGGTGTCGGTGGCCACGACGTTCATGTCGACCTCGGCGCGGGAGTCCTCTTCGTAGGGCAGGTCGGTGCGCACCCGCCCGTCGACGACGCCGACCGACACCGCCGCGATGGCGCACGACAGCGGCCGAGGGTCCGACAACCGGCCGGCCGCCGACAGGTAGGTGACCGCGTCGGAGAGCGCGACGTAGGCGCCGGTGATGGCCGCGGTCCGGGTGCCGCCGTCGGCCTGGAGCACGTCGCAGTCGATGGCGATGGTGTTCTCCCCCAGGGCCGCGAGGTCGATGCAGGCGCGCAGCGACCGTCCGACGAGCCGGCTGATCTCCTGGGTGCGGCCGCCGACCTTGCCCCGCACCGACTCGCGGTCCGAGCGGGTGTGGGTGGCGGCGGGCAGCATCGCGTATTCGGCGGTCAGCCACCCCAGTCCCGAGCCCTTGCGCCAGCGCGGCACGCCCTCGGTGACGCTGGCCGTGCACATCACGCGCGTCTGCCCGAACTCGACGAGGACGGATCCGGCCGGATGCTTGGTGAAGCCGCGGGTGATGGTTACCGGTCGCAACTCGTCGTCGAGTCGCCCGTCTTCTCGTCTGGACACCCGCCAACCCTAACTGCTGCGGGATGGGGACTAGTGCGCCGTAACCTCGAACGTCTCGTTGCAGACGACGGCGTGCACCGGGCCGTCGAATTCCGCCTTGGCCTCGCTGATGACGTCTTCCCGCGACGTCCACGGCGGGATGTGGGTCAACAGCAGCTCGTGCACGCCGGCCTTGGCGGCCACGCGGCCCGCCTCGGTGCCCGAGAGGTGCAGCTTCGGCGGCCGGTCGGGGGCGTGCGTCCACGACGCCTCGCACAGGAAGACGTCGGCGCCAGTGGCCAATTCGATCAGCTCGTCGCAGTACCCGGTGTCACCGCTGTAGACCAGCGTCGCCCCGGACGGGTCGGTGAAGCGCATGCCGTAGGACTCCGTCGGATGACACACCATGCGGGGCAGCACGTTCAGCGCGCCGATCTGGACCGCTTCTCCGTCCACCCACTGGTGAACGTCGAAGATGTCGGTGAAGTCGTCGATCTCGCCGCCCTCCGGCGACGACGCCGCGCCCAGCCGTGACCACGTGTCGGCTGGTCCGTACATCAGCGCACGACCCTTGGGGGGCGTCGGATGGTAGCGACGCCAGACGAACAGCCCGGGCAGGTCCAGGCAGTGGTCGGCGTGCAGATGCGACAGCAGGACGCTGACGGTTCCGGGGTCGGCGTGGCGCTGCAGGGCTCCGAGCACTCCGCCGCCGAAGTCGACGGCCAGCGGCGGGGTGTCCGGCGCCGTGACCAAGTACCCCGAAGCAGGCGAATCCGGCCCGGTGACGCTACCGGAACAGCCCAGTACGGTGACTCGCACGCCCATCAGCTTGCCATGCCCGATCCGCGCGTGACGAAAACATCAGTGCAATTCGTTCCGAGTTTCACGAACGGGTCGAATCGTGAGCTCCGAGCAGGCCCGACGACCACCGAGACGCGGCCCGCGGTCCGCGGAGGCTGTGGCGGACGCCTCGTGTCAGCAAAGCGCAACCGAGGCTCAGACGGCCGAACGTGGCGCCGTCTTGGTCGTGCGCTTGGCCCTCGTTCGTCGCTCGGGACCCGACAGCACGTACGCCGCGAACACGCCCGCGATGCCGCCGCACAGGTGGCCCTGCCAGGACACCCCGAACGTGCCGGGCAGGGCGCCCCACAGCACGCCGCCGTAGACCAGGAAGACCACGATGCCGACGACGATCTGCCAGGCGTGGCGGGTGAAGAAGCCGAACACGATGAGGAACGTCAGCCATCCGAAGATCAGGCCGGAGGCACCGATGTGGTTGGTCTCGACCCCGGCGGGAGCGCCGATGTTTCCGATGAGCCACGTGCCGAGCCCGCCGAGGATCCACACGATCGCGGTCGCGTAGACGAACCGGGCCATCCCCGCCAGGGAGACCAGGAAGCCGAGAACCAGCGCGGGCACGGTGTTGGCGACGAGGTGTGCCCAGTTGGCGTGCAACAGCGGGGCCCACAGGATTCCCCACAGGCCGTCCACCTCGAGCGGTCGGATGCCGTCCTGTTCGAGTCGGCTGCCGGACACCTGGTCGACGGCCTCGACGACGTAGAGCAGGGCCACGAAGGCGAGGACGGTGGTGCCACCGATCATCCAGCCGGGTTTCTTGGGGTCCGCCGTGAGACCGGGTCCACTCGTCGCCATTGCCGCCCTTCCGACACGTCCGCTACGTCATCGAGGCTACCGGCGCCGGCCGGGGCCCACTACGTCGTGAACGCTCCGGGCAGCAGGTCGCGGTAGCTCGGGATGCCGGCGACCGTCTCCGCCGCGAGGACCGCCGCGAGGACCGCGTTCGCCAGGCAGTCGGCGGCGGCTGCGCCGACGCGCGTCGTCAACTTGGTCTCCGGCGACATGGCGGCCGGGACGTCGGACGCGGGTGAGACCTCGACGGCGCCGGTCGACAGCGCGAAGACGGTGTCGCCGTCGAGCGGCGTGTGCGACGGCCGCATGGTGCGCGCCAAGCCGTCCTGCGCGGCGACGGCCACGCGCTTGCACGCCGACTTGCTCAACGCGGCGTCGGTGGCGACGACGGCGATCGTCGTGTTCAAGGGCGACAGTTCGGCGTCGCGCTCGGCCAGCGCCGCGAGCTGGTCCGCCGTGGGCGGGGTCAACCGCCACTCGGCGACGAGGTCGGCCATCCAGGGCAGTCCGGTGCGCGGGTCGACGACGTTGCCCGCCGAGTTCACCACCACGACTGCGCCAACGGTGACGCCGATGTCGTCCAGCGCGACCGACGCGGTGCCCAGACCCCCCTTGAGCACGCCGGCCCTGGCCCCCACCCCCGCACCGACGTTGCCCATCGGGACCTCGACGCCCGCGGCGTCGGCCGCGGCGGCACCGAACTCGGCGGTCGGGCGACAGTGCCACCCGCCGACGGGAAGATCGAAGATCACCGCCGCGGGCACGATCGGCACCAGGCCGCCGTCCATCACCACGCCGCGGTCGTGGCGTTCCAGCCACTGCATCACGCCGTCGGCGGCGGCGAGCCCGTAGGCGCTGCCGCCCGTCAGCACGACGGCGTCGACGTAGCGAACGCTGTTGGCGGGGTCGAGCAGGTCGGTCTCCCGGGTGCCGGGGGCGCCGCCCCGCACGTCGACCGCGCCGGTCGTGCCGGGCGGCACGAGGACGACGGTGGTGCCGCAGGCCCATCCGGCACCCAGGGTCGCGTCGGGGTCCAGCCGCTGGTGGTTGCCGACGAAGATGCCCGAGACGTCGGTGATCGAGCCCGGCACGGCTACTTCTTGCCCATCAGCCCGAGCACCAGGTACTCCTGCAGAACGGTCAGCCACTGGTAGACGTCCAGATGGCCCGCCATCGGATGCTCGGCCGGTAGGTGGTCGGGGCCGTCGGCGCCGATCTCGAGCATGGTGCCCAGCGCCAGCCGGATGTCGTTGACGCACGACGCCCAGCAGTGTGCGTCGTCCTCGGCGATCTCGAATCGACCGCCGCCGGCGGGCAGCGTGTCGAGCAATCGTTGTCCCGCATGGCGTTTCGCCTCGATGATCTCGGGCTCGTGCAGACTGCGGAGCGCGCTGTTGAGGCTCTCCGCGGTGCGGGAGCCCGCCGGGTGGTCGTGCTGCGGCCGG
>Ga0209051_1000559_pt1 | contig 45332 bp, 43 predicted proteins | sample AraplaCvi_mMS_r2_2_FD_184286 | JGI IMG/M metagenome (GOLD analysis project Ga0209051, IMG submission 184286) | Arabidopsis root microbial communities from North Carolina, USA - plate scrape MF_Cvi_mMS_r2 (SPAdes) (version 2) | ecosystem: Host-associated > Plants > Roots > Endosphere | place...
CACGGCCACCGCCGCGGCGAGCGCCACCAGGGCCAGCGGTACCAGAGCCGTCGACCAGGTCGCACCGTTCAACGTGGTCGACTTCGGCTGACCGAGCCCGTCGAACGACGTCACGTCCACCCACGCCATCCGCGACGCCACCCACAGCGCGAGTGCCGAACCGACCAGAAGGAGCTGCGCGACACGGGTCATGGCGTCGTCAGGGTTTCCGCCGCCGCGATCGCGTTCAGGACCGCGCGTGCCTTGCTGGCGGCCTCGTTGAACTCGTACGGGCCGTTGGAGTCGGCGACCACGCCGCCACCGGCCTGAACGTAGGCCGTGCCGTTGCGCATCAGGGCCGTCCTGATGGCGATCGCGAAGTCGGCGTTGCCGGCGAAGTCGAGGTAACCCAGGACGCCGCCGTACAGCCCGCGGCGGGTCTTCTCCACCTCCTCGATGAGCTCCATCGCGCGCACCTTCGGGGCGCCGGACAGGGTGCCCGCCGGGAAGCAGGCCGTGACGGCGTCGAGCGCGGTCTTGCCCTCGGCGAGCCGGCCGGTCACCGTCGACACCAGGTGCATCACGTGGCTGTACCGCTCGATGTGGCTGTAGTCCTCGACGCGGACGGTGCCGGGCACGCAGACCCGACCAAGATCGTTGCGGCCGAGGTCGACCAGCATCAGGTGTTCGGCGCGCTCCTTCTCGTCGGCCTGCAGTTCCTTCTCGAGCAGGACGTCCTCCTCCTCGGTGGCGCCCCGCCAGCGGGTGCCCGCGATCGGATGGGTCGTCGCCTTGCCGTCCTTGACGGTTACCAGCGCCTCCGGACTCGACCCCACGATCGAGAAGTCAAGCTCGCCTGCGGCATTCGGGACGTTCAGCAGGTACATGTACGGGCTGGGGTTGGTCGCGCGCAACATCCGGTAGACGTCGACGGGGTCGGCGGCGGTCTCCATCTCGAAGCGCTGCGAGGGCACCACCTGGAAGGCCTCGCCGGCCTCGATGTCGCCGACCAGCTTCTCCACGATGGCCGTGTACTCCTCTTTCGTGCGCTGGGCCCGGTGCTGCGGTGCGGGCCTGCTGAACGTCGCCACCGCCGAGGACAACGGTTCCCCGAGGGCGGCGGTCATCACGTCGAGTCGGTCCACGGCGTCGTCGTAGGCCTCGTCGACCCGTTCGTCGGTGCCGTTCCAGTTGACCGCGTTGGCGATCAACGTGATGGTGCCCTCGTGGTGGTCGACGGCGGCGATGTCGGTGGCCAGGAGCAGCAGCATGTCCGGAAGCGCCAGGTCGTCGACCGCGAGCACCGGCAGCCGCTCCAGCCGCCGCACCATGTCGTAGGCGAAGAAGCCGACGAGTCCACTCGACAGCGGCGGCAGGCCGGGCAACGTCGCCGTGGCGAGCACGTCCAGAGTGGTGCGCAACGCCTCCAGCGGGTCACCCCCGGTCGGGGCGTCCTGCGGGGTGACGCCCAGCCACACCGCCTGGTCGTCGCGGACCGTGAGCGCGGACGGGGCGCCCGCGCCGATGAACGACCACCGCGACCAGGAGCGACCGTTCTCGGCCGACTCCAACAGGAACGTCCCGGGTCGGTTGGCCGCGAGCTTGCGATACGCGGACAGTGGCGTCTCGCTGTCCGCGAGCACCTTTCGGGTGACCGGGACCACGCGGTGTTCGGCGGCAAGCGCCCGGAAGTCCTCGCGTGAGGTCGTGGTGGCCAAGTCGGCATGAGCGAGCACGGGGACAATCCTCCCAGACGGCTCTCGCGTAGCGTGACACCCATGAAGAAGGGTGACCAGGTAGCCGAGTTCGAACTCCCCGATCAGACCGGCACCGTTCGCAGTCTGACGAGCCTGCTGGCCGACGGGCCGATCGTGTTGTTCTTCTACCCCGCGGCGATGACGCCGGGGTGCACCAAGGAAGCGTGCCACTTCCGCGACCTGGCGTCGGAATTCGCCTCGGTGGGGGCCAACCGCGTCGGCATCTCCACCGACGGCGTCGACAAGCAGGCGAAGTTCGCCGAGGCGCAGAAGTTCGACTACCCGTTGCTGTCGGATGCCGACGGCGTCGTCGCGACGCAATTCGGCGTCAAGCGCGGACTGCTCGGCAAGTTGATGCCGGTGAAGCGGACCACGTTCGTCATCGACACCGACCGCACGGTGCTCGACGTGATCGCCAGCGAATTGAGCATGGATACCCACGCGGACAAGGCGCTCGAGGCGCTGCGTTCCCGGTGAAACCCGTTCTGCAACTTGACGATGTGACGTTCCGCCGCGACGGAAAGCAGATCGTCGACGGGATCTCGCTCACCGTCAACGAAGGAGAACACTGGGCGCTGCTCGGTCCGAACGGTGCGGGCAAGAGCACGCTGCTGGGCTTCTGCGGCGCGGTCACCTTCCCCAGTTCCGGCAGCGTCCGGGTGCTCGGCGAGCAGATGGGTCGCACCGATCTCGCGGCGCTCCGACGGTCCATCGGGCACGTCAATCCACGCCACCGGCTGCAGTACCCGCGGACCGTGCGCGAGGTGGTGCTCACCGGCATTACCGGAACCAACGACCTGCCCATGCGCTGGACACCCACCGCCGAGGAGCTCCAGCGCGCCGACGCGATGGTCGAGACGGTCGGGCTGACCCGCATCGCCGACAGCACGTGGCCGACCCTGTCCCAAGGTGAGCGGGGCCGGACCTTGATTGCGCGGGCGTTGATCTCGGGCCCCCGCCTGCTGCTGCTCGACGAGCCGTCGACCGGCTTGGACGTCGCGGCGCGTGAGCAGCTGTTGGAAACCGTCGACTCGCTGGGCCAGGCCCATCCCGACGTGGCGTCGATCCTGGTCACCCACCATCTCGAGGAACTTCCCACCACGACGACGCACGCACTGCTCATCGCCGAGGGCCGAACCGTGGCCAGCGGCACGGCCCGGGAAACGGTCACCACCGACAACGTCACGGCGGCGTTCTCGCACCCCGTTCAGGTCGGTTACGACGACGGTCGGTGGACCGCCCGCGCCAAGGCGACCCGGATGGAGGTTTGACCACGATGGCCCGACACGACGCCCACCACTACCGGACCGAAGACGGCACCGGACTGCCCCACGATCCGCTCAACGCCATCGTCGGGCCCCGGCCGATCGGCTGGATCTCCTCGGTCAGCGCCGACGGGGTGTTCAATCTGGCGCCGTACAGCTTCTTCAACGCGTTCAACTACCGCCCGGCCATCATCGGGTTCGCCTCGATCGGGTGGAAGGACACCGTCGCCAACGTCGAGGCCACCGGCGAATTCGCCTGGAATCTCGCCACTGCGCCGCTGGCCGAGAAGATGAACGAGACGTCGGCATCGGTTCCGGCCGATCGCGACGAATTCACCGTCGGCGGTCTGACGGCGGTGCCGTCGTCGACGATCGCGCCGCCGCGGGTGTTGGAGAGCCCGGTCAACTTCGAATGTCGTCTGACGCAACTGATTCAGCTGCGCGACACCGACGGGGAGGACGTGCCGACCTGGCTGGTGCTCGGTCAGGTGGTGGCCGTGCACATCGACCGGCACCTGCTCGTCGACGGCGTGTACGACACGGCCAAGGCCCGCCCGATCCTGCGCGCCGGTGGGCCCGCCGCCTACGCCGAGATCACCCCGGCGGCGATGTTCGACATGACCAGGCCCGACGACCGCGGCTAGCTCTCCGGCGCCAGGAGCTCGTCGGCGTCGAAGCAGGTGTGCTCACCGGTGTGGCACGCCGCGCCGATCTGGTCGACCTCGAGCAGCACGGTGTCGCCGTCACAGTCGAGGCGCACGGAGTGCACGTACTGCGTGTGCCCCGAGGTCTCGCCCTTGACCCACTGCTCTCCGCGCGAGCGGGAGTAGTAGGTCGCCCGGCGGGTCGCCAGGGTGCGGGCCAGCGCGTCGTCGTCCATCCACGCCACCATCAGCACCTGACCGGTGCCCCGCTCCTGCGCCACCGCGGCGAACAGACCGTTCGCGTCGCGCTTGAGCCGGCCGGCGATCGATTCGTCCAGTGTCATCGCACCACGATCCCTTCTGCCGCCATCGCCGCCTTCACCTGACCGATGGTGAGTTCCTTGAAGTGAAAGATGGTGGCCGCCAACACCGCATCGGCACCGGCCTCGACGGCTGGGGCGAAGTGGTCCACCGCACCGGCACCGCCGCTGGCGATCACCGGAACGGTCACCGCGGCGCGCACCGCGCGCAGCATCGCCAGGTCGAAGCCGGCCTTGGTGCCGTCGGCGTCCATCGAGTTGAGCAGGATCTCGCCGACTCCGAGTTCGGCGCCGCGCCGGGCCCATTCGACGGCGTCGATCCCCGTGCCGCGCCGCCCGCCGTGGGTGGTGACCTCCCAGCCCGACGGGGTCGGCGCCGAGCCCTCCGGCACCGTGCGGGCGTCGACGGAGAGCACGATGCACTGCGACCCGAATTGCCGGGACAGCTCGGCCAGCAACTCGGGCCGCGCGATCGCGGCGGTGTTGACCGACACCTTGTCGGCGCCTGCGCGCAGCAGCACGTCGACGTCGGCGACGGAGCGCACCCCGCCGCCCACCGTCAGCGGGATGAACACCTGCTCGGCGGTGCGCCGGACCACGTCCAGCATCGTCGAGCGGCCCGCTGAGGACGCCGTCACGTCGAGAAAGGTCAGCTCGTCGGCGCCCTCGGCGTCGTAGACCGCGGCGAGCTCGACGGGATCACCTGCGTCCCTAAGGTTTTCGAAGTTGACGCCCTTGACGACCCGACCGTCGTCGACGTCGAGGCAGGGGATGACTCGAACCGCGACGTCCATGCTCAGTACTCCCCCGGCACGCCGACCGCCGCCGCGATCTCCAAGATCCGGGCGTGCACGCTGGGCTCCCCCGCCAGCGCCGAACGCGACGTGGGCGTCCAGTCCGCGCCGGCGAGATCGGTGACGACGCCACCGGCGGCGCGGACCAGTGCCACACCGGCCGCGTGGTCCCATACGTGGTGGCCGAAGCTGATGGCACCGCCCAGCACCCCGGCGCCCGTGTACGCCAGGTCGATTCCCGTCGACCCGTGCATCCGGATGCGTGAGCACCTGCGGCTCAACTGCTCCAGCACCGCCACCCGGTACCGGCCGGGGAAGGTGCCGCGCGAGTCGACGTTGAACGTGCCGACGCCCACGATCGAGTCGCTCAGCTCGGCGGCCTTGAGGGCGGGTTGGGCAACGCCGTTGGCGTACAACGGCTCTCCCACGATTGCGGTGTAGCGGACGTCGCTGAACGGCAGCCAGGTGAGCCCGGCGACCGGCACGCCGTCCTGCAACAGGCCCAGCAGGATCGCCGCCGTTGGCAAGCCGGCGGCATAGTTGAACGTGCCGTCGATGGGGTCGAGCACCCACACCAGGGGCGAGTCGATCGGGGCGCCGCCGAATTCCTCACCGTGCACGCCGATGCCCGTGGCCGACTCCAGTGCCTGCACGACCTGGCGCTCGATGGCCAGGTCGACCTCGGTCGCGAAGTCGTTGCCCTTCTTGCGCACGGCGGACTGCGCGCGGTGCCCGGCGACGAACGGCGTGGCCGCGGCGTCGAGGATGACCGACGCCTCGGCGACGAGCCCTCGCAGGTCGGTGTCGTCCAATGCCATTGCGGGCTACCGACTCACCGCGGCGAGCGCCTCGGGCAGCGTGAACCGACCGGCGTAGAGCGCCTTTCCGACGATGGCACCCTCGACACCGGCGTCGGTCAGGGTGGCGATGGCGCGCAGGTCGTCGAGGCTGGACACCCCGCCGGAGGCGATGACCGGCGCATCGGTGCGCTCGGCGACACCGGCCAGCAGCTCGAGGTTGGGGCCGTTGAGGGTGCCGTCCTTGGTGACGTCGGTGACGACGAACCGCGAACAGCCCTCGGCGTCGAGCCGTTCGAGCACCGGCCACAGGTCGCCGCCGTCGGTCTCCCAGCCGCGCCCACGAAGCCGGTACTGCCCCTGCTCCAGCTTGACGTCGAGTCCGACGGCGACCTTGTCGCCGTGCTCGGCCATCACCTTCGCGCACCACTGCGGGTTCTCCAGCGCCGCGGTGCCGAGATTGACTCTGGCGCAGCCCGCGTCGAGCGCGGCGGTCAGCGACTCGTCGTCCCGGATGCCGCCGGAGAGCTCCACGGCGACGTCCAGCTTCGCGATCACCTCGGCGAGCAGTTGCCGATTGGAGCCTCGGCCGAAGGCCGCGTCCAGGTCGACGAGATGGATCCACTGCGCGCCGTCGGTCTGCCATTGCAGCGCCGCGTCGAGCGCGGACCCGTAGTCGGTTTCGCTGCCCGCCACGCCCTGCACCAGGCGGACCGCCTTGCCGTCGACGACGTCGACGGCCGGCAGAAGTATCAGTGGTGCGTGTGTCACGAGAGCCCCTCGACCCAATTGGCGAGCAGCGTCGCGCCCGCGTCGCCACTCTTCTCCGGATGAAACTGTGTGGCGCACAGCGCGCCGTCCTCCACTGCAGCCAGGAAGGGTACGTGGTGCGTCGCCCACGTCAGCCGGGCGCCGGGGTCACCCTCCCACTTCTGGGCGGCGTAGGAATGCACGAAGTAGAACCGGGTGGCGGCGTCCAGGCCCCGGAAGAGCGTGCTGTCCGCCGGCGCGTCGACGACGTTCCACCCCATGTGCGGGACGACGGGAGCATCCAGGCGCACCACCGAGCCGGGCCACTGACCGCAGCCCACGCTCTCCACCCCGAATTCGACGCCCCGGCTGAAGAGGATCTGCATGCCGACGCAGATGCCGAGTACCGGATGGCCCTTCGCCAACCTGTCGGCGACGATCCGGTCGCCGTCGACCCCCCGCAACCCGGTCATGCACGCCTCGTAGGCGCCGACGCCGGGGACGACCAGGCCGTCGGCGGCCGCGGCCGCCGCCGGGTCCGAGGTCACCTCGACCTGGGCTCCGGTGCGTTCCAGGGCGCGTTGAGCCGACCGGAGATTGCCCGAACCGTAGTCGAGGACAACGACTTTCGTCGTCACAAACTCCCCTTCGTCGACGGCACGCCGGCCACCCGTGGGTCGGGTTCGACGGCCTGACGCAGCGCCCGGGCCACCGCCTTGTACTGGGCCTCGGTGATGTGGTGCGGGTCCCGCCCGTACAGCGTGCGGACGTGCAGCGCGATCCGCGCATTCATCGCCAGCGACTCGAAGACGTGCCGGTTGATGACGGTGTGGTAGGGCACCGAGTTGCCCGCAATCGTGCTGTGCACCATGTACTCCGGCTCCCCGGTGTGCACGCAGTAGGGCCGGCCGGACACGTCGACCGACGCATGCGCGAGCGTCTCGTCCATGGGGATGAAGGCGTCGCCGAAGCGGCGAATGCCCTTCTTGTCGCCGAGCGCCTCGCCGAGGGCCTGACCCAGCACGATGGCCGAATCCTCGACGGTGTGGTGCGCCTCGATGTCCACGTCACCCGTCGCGTGCACCAACAGGTCGAAGCTGGCGTGCGTTCCCAACGAGGTGAGCATGTGGTCGTAGAACGGGACGCCGGTGGCGATGTCGACCCGACCGGTGCCGTCGAGGTTCAACTCGACGACGATGTCGGATTCCTTGGTCTTGCGTTCGACGCGGGCGCGGCGTGCCGCCGGGGTGGTCATGATGCTCCTATGGAGGTCGACAGTTCGGATTCGGCGAGGCTCGCGCTGGTGTCGAGCAACACGTCGTTCTCGTCGACCAGGCCGGTGGTGGCGCGCAGGTAGCCGGGGATGCCGACGTCCCTGATGAGCACGCCTGCCTCCAGGTACCGGGCCCAGGCCCTCGGCGCGTCGGCGAACTCCCCGAACAGGATGAAGTTGGCGTCACTGGGGATGACGCGGAATCCCATGTCCGTCAAGGCCTTCGACACCCGGTCGCGCTCGGCGATCAGTCGCGCGACGCTGCCAAGCGTGTCGTCGGCGTGCCGCAGCGCGGCACGCGCGGCCGCCTGGGTGATCGACGACAGGTGATAGGGCAGCCGGACCAGAAGCAGCGCGTCGATCACGGCGGGATCGGCCACCAGATAGCCCAGGCGTCCCCCGGCGAACGCGAATGCCTTGCTCATCGTGCGGGTGACGATCAGCGTGGCCGGGAAGTCCGCGAGCAGTTCGACGGCGCTGGGCTGTGCGGAGAACTCGCCATAGGCCTCGTCGACGATGACGATCCCCGGCGCGACCTCCAGCAGGCGGCGCAGGTCGTCGAGAGCGACGCTCTGGCCCGACGGGTTGTTCGGGCTGGCCAGGAACACGACGTCGGGATGCTCGTCGGTGACGGCCGCCACGGCGACGTCGACGTCGAGGCCGAAGTCCTCGGACCGGCTGGCCTGCAGCCACTCGGTCTGGGTGCCGTCGGAGATGATGGGGTGCATCGAATACGACGGCACGAACCCGAGCGCGGTGCGGCCGGGACCGCCGAAGGCCTGAAGCAGTTGCTGCAGAATCTCGTTCGAGCCGTTGGCCGCCCACAGGTTCGCGGTCGTCAGCTCCACGCCGGTCTGGGCGGTCAGATACTCCGCCAGATCGCTGCGCAGCGCCACCGCGTCACGGTCGGGGTAGCGGTGCAGATCGCCCGCGGCGTCGCGCACCGACGCCGCGACGTCGTCGACGAGCGCCTGGGTCGGCGGGTGCGGATTCTCGTTCGTGTTGAGCCGCACCGGAACCGACAGCTGCGGCGCACCATACGGCGACTTGCCTCGCAGGTTGTCCCGCAGCGGCAGGTCGGCCAGGCTGATCCTGCTCACTTCTCGAACCTCCGCCGGACGGCTTCCCCATGGGCAGGCAGATTCTCGGCGTTGGCCAGGGTGACGACGTAGCCGGCCACGTCCTTCAGGGCGGCCTCCGAGTAGTCGACGACGTGGATGCCGCGCAGGAACGTCTGCACCGACAGCCCGCTGGAGTGCCGGGCACACCCCGCGGTCGGCAGCACGTGGTTGGAACCGGCGCAGTAGTCGCCGAGGCTCACCGGTGACCAGGGGCCGACGAAGACGGCGCCAGCCGAGCGCACCCGGGCCGCGACCGCCGACGCGTCGACCGTCTGGATCTCCAGGTGCTCGGCGGCGTAGGCGTTGACCGTGCGCAGTCCGGCGTCCAGATCGTCGACCAGCACGATGGCCGACTGGCGTCCGGACAACGCCGCGGTGACCCGCTCGCGGTGCACGGTGGTCGGCAGCTGCCTGGCGAGCTCTGCGTCGGTGGCGTCGGCCAGGTCGACGCTGGTGGTGACCAGGACCGAGGCCGCCATCTCGTCGTGCTCGGCCTGGCTGATCAGGTCGGCCGCGACGTGGACCGGATCGGCGGAGTGGTCGGCGAGGATGGCGATCTCCGTCGGCCCCGCCTCGGAGTCGATACCGACTTGGGAACGGCAGATGCGCTTGGCGGCGGTGACGTAGATGTTGCCTGGTCCGGTGATCATGTCGACCGGCGCGAGCTCGGCGTCGTCGGTGTCGGTGCCGCCGTAGGCCAGCAGGGCCACGCCCTGTGCGCCGCCGACGGCCCACACCTCGTCGACGCCGAGCAGGCGGGCGGCGGCGAGGATGGTCGGGTGCGGCAGCCCACCGAACTCCGCCTGCGGCGGACTCACGACGACCAGTGAGTCCACCCCGGCGATCTGAGCGGGGACGACGTTCATCACCACGCTGGACGGATAGACCGCGTTGCCACCGGGCACGTAGAGCCCGACGCGCTCCACGGGAACCCAGCGCTCGGTGACGGTCGCGCCCGGCGCCAACGTCGTCGTGCCGTCGGTGCGGCGCTGGTCGGCGTGCACCGCCCTGGTCCGTTCGACGGCCACGTCCAGGGCCGCGCGGACGTCGGGGTCGAGGCCGGCGAGCGCGGCGTCGAGGGCGGCCCGGGGCACTCGGACGGTCTCGGGCCGCACCCCGTCGAACCTCTCGCCGTACTCGAGGGCGGCCTCGGCGCCCCGGTCGACGACTGCGTCGACGATGGGACGCACCGTCGGCACCACCGCGTCGACGTCGACTCCCCCTCGCGGCAGGACGGCGCGCAGCCGGGCGGTGGAGAGCTGCTCGCCGCGTAGGTCGATGCGGGACATCAGCTCGGACGACTCGTTCACGCCGTCTATTGTCCCAGAGCAGACAAATCAGAATCCGGGAGCCGCCATGTCGCCGTCCACCTCGCGAGAACAACACCCCAATCACGCACCCGGAGTGCCGATGATCATGCCGGTCTGGCTGGAACGCCTGCAGATCAAGTACGTCAACCCGTTGCTCAGGCCACTGTCGAAGCGGATGCCCGGCTTCGCGGTGATCTCGCACCGCGGCCGCACGTCCGGCACGGAGTACGAGACGATCGTCACCGCCTATCGCCAGGGCGACGTGCTCGCGATCGGGCTGATGCACGGCAAGACGAACTGGGTCAAGAACGTGCTCGCGGCGGGCGAGGCGGACATCCACGTCGGCCGCGAAGACCTGCACCTGGTGAACCCGCGGGTGCTGCCCGCGGGCACCGTCGACGCCACCCTTCCGCGCATCCCCCGAATGCTGGCCAAGCGTCAGGGCACCTTCGTCGCCGACGTCGCGTAGGCGCCATGGCACTGCAGATGTGGCTCGCGTTCGTCGTCGCGGCGATCCTGATCGCCCTCTCCCCCGGCGCCGGGGCGATTCAGGCGATGGCCACCGGCATGACGCACGGGTTGCGGCGCGGCTATTGGAGCATCGCCGGCATGGAGGCCGGTCTGATGCTGCAACTGGCGCTGGTCGCCGTCGGGCTTGGCGCCGCGGTGGCGAGCTCGATCGTCGCGTTCAACGTGGTGAAGTGGATCGGCGTGCTCTACCTCGTGTATTTGGCCGTGCGGCAATGGCGTTCGGTGAAGACCGACCTGCGCGCCCAGATCGGCACGGTGGTCGACGGGGGGCGTCTCGGGTTGCTCGCGAGGGGATTTCTGGTCAACGCCACCAACCCCAAGAGCCTGGTGTTCTTCCTGGCGGTGCTGCCCCAGTTCGTGGTCCCGACGGCGCCGTTGCTGCCGCAGTATCTGACGATCGGGGCGACGATGGTCGGGGTCGACCTCGTCGTCATGGGGCTCTACACCGGTCTCGCGGTGCGACTCGTCGCATGGCTGCACACCCCACGCCAGCAGACCATCCTGAACAGGGTCTTCTCGGGACTCTTCGCCACTGCTGCGGTGGTGTTGTCGTTCATGCGGCGTACCGCGACGACCTGACGGGCACCCCGCGCCGACGGAAAACCGACGACCGGCTCGATTTTGGCAAATGCGTGCGATGTTTGGTAAACGTATGTTTACCACTGCGCGACCCGTGGTACAGGCGTCTAGCCGCCACGGCCACGAATCGATCGGGGAGATCTTCAGCAATGACCAGTGCGCCACGAAAGTCCTTGTTCACGGCCGTGATTGCCACGGGAATGCTGGCCGTCACCACGTCGGCGACGGGGGCCACGGGCTCGTCGACCTCCGTCGGACCTCAGGCCACGGCAGCCTCGCAGCGACCGGTCGCGGCCCCGCAGATCCACGTTCCGGCACTCCTGGCAAGCACCCAGCCGACCGTGCAGCCCACCGCGCTGCTGGCTGCCACTGCCACTGCCACGGCCCCGGTGTCCGCGACCGTCGCAGACGAGCCTCCCGCCGACGAGTTCCACCGCCGCGAGGCCACGCCCGCCAGCCCGAACAAGTTCGCCCCGACCATCCTGGCCGCGCCGACGGTCGCCGGTACCGGGGACGCGGCGACGACGGCCGCTCCGAATCAGGTCACCGCCACGGGACCGGCGCTCGGTGACGTCGTCGGGTCGGTCTACGCGGTCTTCGTGTCCAACGGCGCGCCCGGCCAGAACGGTGGACTACTCGTCGGCAACGGTGGACCGGGACTGTTGCCGGGACAGAACGGCGGCAACGGCGGGTTGCTCCTCGGAAACGGCGGTGACGGAGCGTCCGGCGCCCGCGGCGGATTCGGTGGCAACGGCGGCAACGCCGGACTGTTCGGCAACGGCGGCAAGGGTGGCACCGGATCGCTGAGCGTCGTCGCGACCGGACCGGCCAACGGCGGGCGGGGTGGCAACGGCGGCAACGGCGGTCTCGTCTCGGGAACCGGCGGCGCGGGCGGTGACGGTGGAGTCGCGTTCAGCGGCGTCAGCACCGCAAGTGGCGGTGCGGGCGGCACCGGTGGCCGCGGCGGGCAGGTCTCCGGCAACGGCGGCCGGGGTGGTGCCGGCGGCGAGGCCACCAGCGCCGGCGGATTCGCCGGCGGTGGCGCCGGCGGCACGGGCGGTGACGCCGGGGTCGGCGGGCGTGGTGGCGACGGCGGCGCCGGTGGAGCGGCCACGGGAACCACCGGTTCCCGAGGTGGCGCGGGTGGCTCGGGAGGGTCCGGCGGCAGCAACGGTGACAAGGGCGCCGACGGCTGACGGCCTACTTGCAGCGCTCGATGACGGCGTTGTTCTGGGTGTCGGCGGTGCGCAACCGCGCCGCCTGCGCGGGGTCGCTGTTGGGCATGCCCGCCGTGGCGGCAGCCCCGATGTCAAGAAGGGTGTTGGCAAACTGCGTGACGGCGTCGGCGAGTTCGGTCGGCGTCGCGGGGTCGAGCCTCGTGATCAGGTACTGACCGCCGTCGGAGAGGGACAGTCGCGCGTTGGCCGCCACGGCAAGGGAGCCGACGACGTCGCCCTCGCCGCCGGGGCCCTGGAGGTTGGTGTTCAGCGAGACGCCCTTGCGGACGACGTCCGTCGCGGCGCAAATCGCGCTCTTGGCGTCGTTCTGCTGTGCTGTCGTGTACGTCGGTTCGGCCGTGCCGCCCGAGGTGGGCCGCAGCGCCGTCCAGGTCGCCAGGCCGACGGCGATCACCGACAAGACCAGGGCGACGATCGGGATGGCGCGTGGCATGGGCGGACGTTCGCTGGTCGACATGGCTGCAGCCTAGCCGTACGGCTAGAGATCGAGGCCGACGTCGAGCACCCGGACCGAGTGGGTCAGCGCACCCACCGCGAGGTAGTCCACGCCCGTGCCTGCATAGGCGTAGGCGTTGTCGAGCGACAGATTGCCCGAGGATTCCAGCAAAACCCCCGGAGCCCTGGCGGCACGCCGTTGCACCGCCATCTGCGTCATCCAGACGGGGAAGTTGTCGAGCAGCACCAGCGGAGTCGCGCCGAGGTCCTCGCCCAGGATCTGGTCGAGCTGCTCGAGCGAGTCGACCTCGACTTCGACCGGAATGTCGGGCGCCGTCGCGCGGACGGCGTGCAGGGCCGCCACCACCGACCCCGCGGCGGCGACGTGGTTGTCCTTGATCAGGGCCGCATCCCCCAGTCCCATGCGGTGATTCACCCCACCACCCACGCGAACCGCGTACTTCTGCAGCACCCGCAGCCCGGGCAGCGTCTTGCGGGTGTCGCGAATCCTCGCGCCGGTGCCCTCGACCGCCTCGACCCACGCCGCGGTGGTGCTGGCGATGCCGGACAGGTGGCAGACCAGGTTCAGCATCGTGCGTTCGGCGGTCAGCAGTCCCCGCGTCGGCGCCTCGAGCACGAGCATCGCGTCGCCCGGCTCGAGCCGGCTGCCGTCGGCGACGCGGGACAGCACGTCGTACTGCCCCTCGCCGAGCACCTCGTCGAGAACGAGCAGGGCGACGTCGACGCCCGCGGCGACGCCACTCTGCCTGCTCACCATCGCGGCCTTCGTCGTGGCGTCGGCGGCGACGGTCGCCAGCGACGTCACGTCCGGTCCGTAGCGCAGGTCCTCCGCGAGGCCGCGGGCGACGACCGCCCGAGCCTCGTCGCGTTCCTCGACGTTCATCAGCAACACACCTCGGCTTCGAGTCGGACGTCGATGCTCACCGCACGCGCGGGGTCGGTGTCGGGATGGTCGGCGCGATGGTGGCACCCCCGTGACTCCAGTCGGGCCCGTGCGGCCGATACCACGACCGACGCGGTGGTGGTCAGCGCGGCGTCTTCGAAGTCCTTGCGGGAGAGCATGTCTCGGGGCTTGGCGGTGTCGAGTAGCTCGGCAACCCGACTCAAGCCGTCGGCGTCACGGACCACCGACGCGTGCCGCGTCATGGCGCGTTGAAGCTCCGCGCGGGGCGACGCCACCCGGGCGACGGGTTCGGCGGCGGCGCGGGGCGCCGCCGCGTCGGCGGCGTGCGCGGCAGCCGCAGCGCCGGCCCGACGGCCGACGACCAGGCCCTCGAGCAGGCTGTTGGACGCCAGCCGGTTGGCCCCGTGCATCCCGGTCCTGGCGACCTCGCCCGCCGCGAACAACCCTGGCAATTCGGTACGCCCGTACACGTCGGTGACGACGCCGCCGCAGCTGTAGTGCGCACCGGGCACCACCGGGATCAGCGCCACCGTGGCGTCGACGCCGACCGCCAGACACGCGGCGTTGACCGTCGGGAACCTGTGGGCGAAGTCCACGATCGCGCGCGCGTCCAGGTACACGCACGGGTCGCCGGTGCTGGACAGGCGGTCGTCGACCGCCGCGGCCACCACGTCGCGTGGCGCGAGGTCGCCCATCGGATGGACCCCCGCCGTCACCGAGTGGCCGCGAGCGTCGACGAGGACCGCACCCTCACCGCGGAGGGCCTCGGTGATCAGCGGTCGGCGCCCTCCCGCGTTGCCGTCGAAGAGCATGGTCGGGTGGAACTGGATGAATTCGACGTCGCCGACGGGCAGTCCCGCCCACAGCGCCAACGCGATGCCGTCGCCCGTCGACCCCTCCGGATTGGTCGTGGCCGAGTACAGGTGACCAAGGCCCCCGGTGGCGAGGATGACCGACGGGGCGTGAATGACGCCGAGCCCGTCGCCGTTGCGGACGAGCACCCCGGTCACGGCGTCGGAATCCCGAATGATCTGCAGCGCAACATGATTGAGCCTTATGTCCAACGTGTTCGCGGCATGGTCGAGAGCCCGCTGCACCTCGGCCCCGGTGGCGTCGCCGCCGGCGTGGACGATGCGGCGTCGGGAGTGTCCTCCCTCCCGCGTCAGGGACCACCGACCCGGCGTGGACTCGTCGAAGCGCGCGCCGAAGTCGACGAGCTCGGAGACCGCGGCATAACCGTCGGCCACGACGGACGTCACCGCCTCGGGGTCGCAGAGACCACCGCCCGCCGCGACGGTGTCGGCGACGTGGGCCTCGACGGAGTCGTCGGTGCGTGGCACCACGACCGCGATGCCACCCTGGGCGTAGAACGTCGCGGTGGCCCCCTCGGCTCGGGAAGCCTTGCTGAGCACCACGACCCGGCGACCCCTACGGTGTGCCGCGAGCGCAGCCGCCAATCCCGCGACACCGGTGCCGATGACGACGACGTCGGCCCGCTGCTGCCAGCGGCCGGAACCGCCGCAGCCGGTCATTCGCCGCCGCCGGGCTGCCCGATCTCGATCATGCGCTGCACGCTGCGCCGGCCGGCGGCGGCAACCTCGGGGTCCACGTGCACCTCGTCGGCGCCCTCGACCAGGCACCGCAGCAGCGCGGCCGGCGTGATCATCTTCATGTAGCCGCACGATGCCCGGTCGTTGACGGGCTGGAAGTCGACGTCCGGTGCGGCGCGGCGCAATTGGTGCAGCATGCCGATCTCGGTGGCCACCAGCACCTGGCGTGCGGTGGTCTGCCGAGCCGCGTCGAGCATGCCGCCGGTGGACAGGATCTTGACGCGGTCGTCGGGGACGGCGCCCTCACCGGCCAGGTACAGCGCCGAGGTCGCGCATCCGCACTCGGGGTGCACGAACAACTCGGCGTCCGGGTGGGCCTTGGCCTGGGCGGCGAGCTCGTCGCCGTTGATGCCCGCGTGCACGTGGCATTCCCCCGCCCAGACGTGGAGGTTCGTCCGCCCGGTGATGCGACGGACGTGGGCGCCGAGGAACTGGTCGGGGCAGAACAGCACCTCGCGGTCCTCGGGGATGGACGCCACCACCTCGACCGCGTTGGCCGAGGTGCAGCAGACGTCGGTGAGGGCCTTCACCGCCGCCGTGGTGTTGACGTAGGACACCACCACGGCGTCGGGGTACTCCGCCTTCCAGGCGCGCAGGTCGTCGGCGGTGATCGAGTCGGCCAACGAGCAGCCCGCACGCTGGTCGGGGATCAGCACCGTCTTCTCGGGGCTGAGGATCTTCGCGGTCTCGGCCATGAAGTGCACCCCGCAGAACACGATGGTGTCTTCGGGCGCCTCGGCAGCGATGCGGGACAGTGCCAGCGAGTCCCCGACGTGATCGGCCACGTCCTGGATCGCGGGAAGCTGGTAGTTGTGCGCCAACAGGGTGGCGCCGCGCAGGTCGGCGAGGCGCCGCACCTCCGCTGCCCACGCCTCGTCGGCAACCACGCCGCCGTAGCCGCTGGGTCCGTTGGTGATCTGCGCCGTGAGATCCAATACCGTCATGGCCGCTCCTTTGATCCTGACGGGGTTTTCGACTTATGATCGAAAACATGCCCAATATTAGCACTGCCCACGAAGTGCTGGCCGTCGTGTTTCAAGTTCGAGCGCTCACGACACGAAGTCCGCAGCTCAGCGTGCTGCTGTGGGAACGCGCCATGGACCCCGAGCGCGGTGCCTGGTCCCTCCCCGGCGGGCAGCTCCGGCACGACGAAGACATGACGAGTTCAGTGCGACGTCAACTCGCCGAGAAGGTCGACCTGCGCGAACTGACCCACCTCGAGCAACTTGCGGTCTTCTCCGAGCCGGGCCGGGTGCCCGGGCCACGCACCATCGCCTCGACGTTCCTGGGGCTGGTCCCCTCCCCCGCGACCCCGGAGCTGCCGTCGGACACCCGATGGCATCCGGTGAACGCGCTGCCGCCGATGGCGTTCGACCACCGGCCGATGATCACTCACGCCCATGCCAGGCTGATCGCCAAGCTCTCCTATACCAACATCGGATTCGCCCTCGCACCAAGGGAATTCGCCCTGTCGACGCTCAAGGACGTCTACGACGCCGCGCTCGGTTACCAGGTCGACGCCACGAATCTGCAGCGCGTCCTGGCCCGGCGGGGCGTAATCGTCCCCACCGGGACCACCGCGAAATCCGGCCGAAGCGGCGGCCGACCCGCCGCGCTGTATCGCTTCACCGAGGCGCGGTACCGCGTGACCGACGAGTTCGCCGCGCTGCGTCCCCCGACCTGATGCCCACGACATGGCAAACAACGCCCTAATTGGCTTTGAGGACCACGTGACCCACAATGGCCGGATGGACTTTGGCAGTGCTGCCGTCTCGACCGGTGCCGAATGGATCGGGAGACCGACTCACGAGGAGCTTCGCCGCAAGGTCAGGCCCCTACGGCCCGAGGCCGACCCGTTCTACCTTCCGCCCGCCGGATTCGAGCACGCCAAGCCCGGCACGGTGCTGCGGTCGCGTGACGTCGAGCTGGCGTTCCTCGGGGTGATCCCGCAGAAATTGGCCGCCACGCAGCTGCTCTACCGGTCGACGGACCTCAACGGCCTCCCCCAGGCCGTCGCGACGACCGTCATCGTTCCCGCCGACCGCCCCGCCGGCAGCACGGGACCGATCCTCTCCTACCAGTGCGCGATCGACGCGGTGGCCGGCAGCTGCTTCCCGTCCTACGCACTGCGGCGCGGCGCCAAGGCCACCGGCGCCCTGGCGCAGGTCGAGTTCCTCCTGGTCTCCGCCGCCCTGGCCGAGGGCTGGGCGGTGTCGATCCCCGACCACGAGGGCCCCCTGGGAATCTGGGGTGCGCCGTACGAGCCGGGCTACCACGTGCTCGACGGGCTACGGGCCGCGCTGAACACCGAGTCGCTCAACCTGTCCGACGAGGCTCCCATGGGGCTGTGGGGCTACTCCGGCGGCGGACTGGCGACCGCCTGGGCCACCGAGGTGCACGCGACCTACGCGCCCGAGCTGAACGTCGTCGGCGCCGTGCTCGGTTCGCCTGTGGGCGACCTTGGCAACACCTTCCGCCGCCTCAACGGCAGTTTCTACTCTGGTCTGCCCGCGTTGGTGGTCGCCGCCCTGTCCCACGTCTACCCCGGCCTGGACCGCGTGATCAACGAGCACGTCACGGTCGAGGGCAAGGCCATGCTGACCGACATCCAGAAGATGACGACCGCGAAGGCCGTCATCAAGCTGATCGGCAAGGACATGGGCACCATGGTCGACGCGCCGCTGGAGAACATCCTGCGCACGCCGGAGGTGCAGCACGTCTTCGACAGCATCAAGCTGGGCACCGCGGCGCCGAGCTTCCCGGTGCTGGTCGTGCAGGCCGTGCACGACCGCATCGTGTCCGTCGCGGACATCGACGAGCTGACCGAGACGTACAGCACCGGCGGGGCCGACGTGACCTATCACCGAGACCTGCTCAGCGAGCACATGCTGCTGCACCCGCTGTCGGCGCCGATGACGCTGCGCTGGCTGCGCGACCGCTTCGCCGGACGGCCCCCGTCCAGCAGGCGGGCGCGCACCAAGTGGCCGACGATGCTGAACCCGTCGACCTACCGGGGCATGCTCCGGCTGGGGCTCATCTCGGCTCGGGTGGCAACGGGTCGGAAGGTGGATCGGCTGCCGCTGTCGGAGCTGGACCGCTAGCCGGAGAGACCAGGTAGGCCACCTCGACGGGCGGCCACGCCCCGAGATCGTCGCGTTTGGTCGACAGTGCACAGATCGCGTAGACCAGCGCGGCCACGCCCGCCGGAATGACGATCGACGCGGCGATCTGGAACGGCCCGCTGCCGAAGAACACCGCAGGCGCCTCGTGGGTGTAGAACACGCGGTGGTCCGCCGACACGGGGGCGGCCGCGACGTCGACCACGCCGTGGCGCCATCGGGCCACCGCCGCGCCCACGCCGGCCGCGGCGCCCGCCGCCGCCAGTGAACCGACCGACAGCGCCGCGACCATCAGCGGTCCCCGGTGCGGGCGCCACTGCCATGCCGCCACGGCCGCGGCCACGGCCATCGCGAACAGCAGCCCCGTCATGACGAAGGCGCCGAGGAACAGCAGGTCGGATTCGTCGCCGACGTAGCCGCGCACCCGATCGCCGGACTTGGTCAGGGCGATCACCAGCTGGATCGGTGGTGCGAGCCACGCCCACGCCACCCCGAGGACGACGCCCACGCCGACGAGGGCCAGCGCGACCCGGATTGCCGCGCGGAGGTTCGAAAGACGAGGTGGCTCAACGGTGTTCGTGGTCATCGTCTCGTCTCCAGATCCTTGGAGTCCAGCTCGCCGTGCCTCGAGCACTTCGCCGACCACCCGTCCGGACGCACCTGGACGATCATGCGCCGGCCACAGTCGGAGCAGAACCTCGGGGGCTCGAGTCCGAGGGCCGCGGCGGTCGGCACGCTGCCGCCCGCCGGCTCGCCGGTGTAGACGTTGAACTTCGGCGGCATGCTAAATGGTCGCGTTGAGTGCCTTGATCGGCATCTGCAGATCGTTGAGCAGCTCGAGATCGGACTCCGCGGGACGCCCCAGGGTGGTCAGGTAGTTGCCGACGATGACCGCGTTGATGCCGCCGAGGATGCCCTGCTTGGCGCCAAGGTCGCCGAGGGTGATCTCGCGCCCGCCGGCGAAGCGCAGCATCGTTCGCGGCATCGCCAGCCGGAAGGCGGCGACGGCCCGCAGCGCGTCGGATGCGGGGAGCACCTCGAGGTCACCGAACGGGGTGCCGGGGCGCGGGTTGAGGAAGTTCAGCGGCACCTCGTGGGGGTTGAGCTCGGCGAGGTTGGCGGCGAACTCCGCGCGCTGCTCCAGCGACTCGCCCATGCCGAGGATGCCGCCGCAGCAGACCTCCATGCCGGCGGCGCGCACCATCTCGAGGGTGCCCCAGCGCTCCTCCCACGTGTGGGTGGTGACGACGTTGGTGAAGTAGGACCGCGCGGTCTCCAGGTTGTGGTTGTAGCGGTGCACGCCCATCTCGGCGAGCCGGTCGACCTGATCCTGGGTCAGCATGCCCAGCGAGCAGGCGATCTGGATGTCGACCTCGTTGCGGATGGCCTCGATGCCCGCGGCGACCTGGGCCAGCAGGCGCTCGTCGGGTCCGCGGACCGCGGCGACGATGCAGAACTCGGTGGCCCCGGACTTGGCGGTCTGCTTGGCCGCCTCGACCAAGCTGGGGATGTCCAGCCAGGCGCTACGCACGGGAGAGGCGAAGAGCCCGGACTGCGAGCAGAAGTGGCAGTCCTCGGGGCAGCCGCCGGTCTTGAGGCTGATGATGCCCTCGACCTCGACCTCGGGCCCGCACCACTTCATCCGCACGTCGTGGGCGAGCGCGAGGAGTTCTTCGAGCCGGTCGTCGGGCAGCTGTAGCACCGCGAGCACCTGCTCCTGGGTGAGGCCCTCGCCACGTTCGAGTACCTGCTCTCGAGCCAGACCCAACACGTCCGTGTCTACCTCTGAAGCCGACTGCGTCACCCGATACTCCTCCTGCACCATGAACTTGAACGGTGTTTAGGCTACAGGGGTGCACACCGCCCGACGCCACGCCCGGTCAGATGTGGTCGACAAGGCCGCCCAGCTCCTCGACGAGTACGGCATCGCCGACCTGACGATGCGTCGGCTGGCGCGCGAACTCGGCGTCACCCCCGGCGCGCTCTATTGGCACTTCGCCGACAAGCAGGCGCTGCTCGGCGCGGTGGCCGACCGGATCCTCGCGTCCAGGGCGACGGCCTCGGACGGTCGGTGGGCCGACCGCGTGCACCGCATCTGCAGCGGTCTGCGCGACGCGCTGCTGTCCACCACCGACGGCGCCGAGCTGGTCTCGGCCAGCTTCGCCGCGGGCAAGTCCGAGCAGATGGCCGAGATCCTGGACCGGCTCACAGCCGCCGCGGCCGAGGCCGGGATCGACGGCTCGCACGCCGATCTGGCGGCCCGGTCGGTGCTCTACTACGTGCTGGGCTTCACCGCCGACGAGCAGTCCCGGCTGCAATGGGACGCCGTGGGCGCGCTTGCCGACGGCCAATCGGTGATGACGACGGATCCCAACGGCCGCTTCACCTTTGGGCTGCGGCTGCTGGTCGACGGCATGGCCACGTACGCGTCCGCGTCACGCGATCACGGTGTCGACCCTGGCGTCACCGTCCCAGCGCCGTAAGCCGGCGAACGTGCCGGCGGCGGCATCGGCTCCGACGAGGTCCAGGGCCGCGGCGAGATCGGCGGGCGCCAGCCGACGCGCCAGCGTCACGTGCGGCGTCCACTGCCCGGGGCGGGCATGCGCAAACGGTCCGGACGCCATGTGCGGCAGGCAGATTCCGTCGACCGACTCGTGGAAGTCCAGGAGCCCGCGGTCGGGCACGATGAGGCGCGCCAGGACCAGCGACCGGCGTCCGAACACCAGCGGAGCGCCGATGCGGCACGGCAGCGGCAATCGTCCGACCAGTTGCCGTAGGGCGTCGTCGACGGCCGGCTCGATGCGTTCGGCCACCGTCAGCGTCACGTGCGGCCGATTGGTGGGCGACCGGTGGTGTGCCTGACTGGGCAGCCCCGCCTCGGCCAGCGCCGCCCACTGCCGCCGAATGGCGTCGTCGGTCTCCGGGTCGAACAGCAACTCGACGGAGTGCGCCACGGCTAGAGGCTCCGCACCCAATCGGTCGCGAACGCGCCGGCGCTGAGGTCGGCGAAGTCCGACGCCGTCAGCGCTCCCGCGCCGCTCGGCAGCACCGCGCGGACCGCGGCGATGCGGTCGAGGGCCACTCGGTTGGACGTTTCGGCCACCCCCGGCTCGGCCGGCCACGCGCCGACCACCAGTCCGGCGCATGACACTCCGACCGAGGCAAGGGATTCCACGGTCAGCGCGGCGTGGTTCAGCGTTCCGAGCCCGGCCCGCGCCACGATGAGCACCGTGGCGTCGAGATCGGTCGCCAGGTCCCTCAGCGTCACGCCGTCCGCGCCGAGTTCGACCAGCAACCCGCCCGCACCCTCGGCGACCACCAGGCGCCCGGGACGGGCGACGCGGGCGACCAGGTCGACCAACTCGGCTCTGGTCGGCAACGGCAGGCCCGCTCGTTGCGCCGCGGCGACCGGAGCCAGCGGCTCGGGATACCGCCATCCGGGGACCAGCACGTCGACGCCGGAGAGCCGGCCCACCTCCCTCAGGTCGTCGTCGCCGTCGGCGACCCCGGTCTGGACGGGCTTGCACACCGCGACGTCCAGGCCGGTGAGGCGGGCGTGGCAGGCCAGCGCCGCCGTCGCGACGGTCTTGCCGACGCCGGTGTCGGTGCCGGTGACGATCAGCGTGCTCACGGGCGCGCCGCGGCCAGCACGTCGACGAGCACGCGACACGCCAGGTCGACCTCGTCGGCGGTGAGCGAGGCCCGTGCGGTCAGCCGCAGGCGTGACGTGCCGACCGGCACCGACGGCGGCCGGAAGCACCCGACCCGCAGCCCTCGGTCCAGACACGCCGTAGCGGCGGCCAGCGCCACGTCGGGCTCGCCCAGCACCACCGACACCACCGCCGACTCGGGCACGTCGGCCACGCCGCACGCCGCGGCGAGCGTGGCCGCGTGGTCGAGCACCGCACCGGCTCGCCAGGGTTCGTCGACGAGGACCTCCAGCGCCGACAGTGCGGCTCCGACCGCGGCGGGCGCCAGGCCGGTGTCGAAGATGAACGGCCGAGCCGCGTCGACGAGGTGAGCGCGTACCGCCGCCGGTCCCAGCACGACGCCGCCCTGGCTGCCGAGCGCCTTCGACAGCGTCGTCGTCACGACCACGTCCGGTTCGCCCGCGAGACCCACCTCGGCGATTAGCCCTCGTCCCCCGTCGCCGCGGATCCCGAGCCCGTGGGCCTCGTCGACGAGCAACAGCGCGCCGCGTCGACGGCACGCGTCGTGGAGTTCGTGCAGCGGCGCCATCACGCCGTCGGCGCTGAACACCGAGTCGGTGACCACCACGGCGCGTTCCTCGGCGCGGTCGCGCAGGGCGGCGTCGACGGCGTCGACGTCGCGGTGCGGCGTGACCACGACCCGGGCCCGCGACAACCGGCAGGCGTCGACCAGCGACGCGTGGGTCAGCGCATCGGACACCACGACCGAGCCGGGACCGGACAGGGCCACCACCGCCCCGAGGTTGGCGGTGTAACCCGAGGAGAAGACCAGGGCCGACTCGGCGCCGACGAAGTCCGCCAGCGCCGTCTCGAACTGCTCGTGCAGGGCGGTGTTGCCGGTAACCAGGCGCGAGCCCGTCGAACCGGCGCCCCAGGTCTGCAGGGCCCGCACCCCGCCGGCCACGACGCGCGGATGCCGCGACAGCCCGAGATAGTCGTTGGAGGCCAGGTCGAGACCGGTGTCGCCGGCCTGGCGTACCCGCAGCGACCGCCGCAGACCGGCCGTGCGACGCTCCCGCTCGACGTCGTCCAGCCAGGCCAGCGGGGAGGTCATCGCACGCGTCACGTCTGGATCCTTCCGAGCACACACCCACCTGAACGCCGTTCAGGTTAGCGCACGCGCCACACCCACCATCGCCGAGCAGATCGTCGCCACCTCGTCGGGCGTGCACACGTACGGCGGCATCGCGTAGACCAGATTGCGGAACGGGCGCAGCCAGACACCGTGCGCCACCGCGGCCGCAGTGGCGACCGCCATGTCGACCGGTTCCCGCATCTCGATCACGCCGATCGCGCCCAGCACCCGCACGTCGGCCACGCCGGCCACCTCGCGAGCCGGGGCCAGCCCGGCGCGAAGCCCGTCGGAGATCTCGCCGACGCGGGCCCGCCAGTCCTGTCCGAGAAGCAACTCGACCGACGCCACCGACACCGCGCACGCCAGCGCGTTCGCCATGAACGTCGGCCCGTGCATCAGCGCACCCGGCTCGCCCTCGCTGATGGTGCTGGCGACCTCGCGTGTGCACAGCGTCGCGGCGAGCGTCAGGTATCCCCCGGTCAGCGCCTTGCCGACGCACATCACGTCGGGCCGCACCCCGGCGTGGTCGGCGGCGAACAGCTCACCGGTCCGGCCGAAACCGGTCGCGATCTCGTCGAGGATCAGCAGGACGTCGTGCCGCGTGCAGGCGGCGCGCAGGTCACTCGTGTAGCGCGGATCGTGGAACCGCATGCCGCCCGCACCCTGTACCACCGGCTCGACGATGACCGCCGCCACCTCGTCGGCGTGCTCGGCGAGGAGAGCCTCGAAGGCCGCGCTGTAGGCGGGGTCGTACTCTGCGGGCACCTCGGGCGCGAAGACCTGGGCGGTCAGCACGTCGGCCCAGATCGAGTGCATGCCACCGTCGGGGTCGCACACGCTCATCGGCGTGAACGTGTCGCCGTGATACCCGCCGCGCCACGTCATCAGCTTGTGCTTGCCCGGCTTGCCTCGACTGCGCTGAAACTGCAGGGCCATCTTGGCGGCCACCTCGACGGCCACGGACCCCGAGTCGCTGAAGAACACCGTGTCCAGACCAGCGGGGGTGATCTCGACCAACAACTCCGCCAGGCGGGCGGCCGGTTCATGGGTCAGGCCGCCGAACATCACGTGGTTCATCGTCGCGAGTTGACGGGTGATCGCCTCGTCGAGGACGGGGTGGCCGTGCCCGTGGATCGCGGTCCACCACGAACTCATGGCGTCGAGGGCCTCCACCCGCCGGCCGCCGTCGACCAGCGTCAGCGACGCTCCGCGCGCCGCCACCGCGACCAGGGGCGGGATCGCGTCGGCGGCGATCCTGCTGTACGGATGCCACACGTGAGCGGCGTCGACGGCGCTGATCTGGTCGGGTGTCAGCGGTGGCATGGGAACCACCATCCCCCAGGAGCTGCGATCCTGACAAAACGCCGTATCGCCGTGCGTTGGGTAGATTGTCCGACGACCATGTTGACCCTCTCTCCAGCCCGGACGGTCCCCGCCACCGGATCCGGCGCCACCCAGCGCGCCAACTCGGGCTTCTACCGCTACGACCTCGACGGGCTCCGCGGCATCGCGATTGCGCTCGTCGCGGTGTTCCACATCTGGTTCGGCAGGGTCTCCGGCGGCGTCGACGTGTTCCTCGCCCTGTCCGGGTTCTTCTTCGGCGGCCGGCTGCTGCGTACCGCGCTGACCCCCGGCTCGTCGCTGTCGCCCGTCCCCGAGGTCAAGCGCCTGATCCGTCGGCTGCTGCCCGCCCTGGTGGTGGTGCTGGCCGTCTCCGCCGTGTTGACGATCCTGATCCAGCCCGAGACCCGCTGGGAGACCTTCGCCGACCAGAGCCTCGCGAGCCTGGGGTACTACCAGAACTGGGAGCTGGCCAACACGGCGTCGAACTACCTGCGTGCCGGCGAGGCCGTCAGCCCCCTGCAGCACCTGTGGTCGATGTCGGTGCAGGGGCAGTTCTACATCGCGTTCCTCGCGCTGGTGTTCGGGTTCGCCGTGGTCTTCCGCAAGCTGCTGCGGTCCCACACCAGGACCGCGCTGATCGTCGTGCTCGCGGCGTTGACGATCGCGTCGTTCGTCTACGCGATCGTCGCCCACGACGCCGACCAGTCGACGGCGTACTACAACAGCTTCGCCAGAGGGTGGGAACTGTTGCTCGGCGCCCTCGTCGGGGCGCTGGTGCCGTACGTGAAGTGGCCGAGGTGGCTGCGCTCGACGATCGCCGTCGTCGCGCTCGCGGCGATCCTGTCCTGCGGCGCGCTGATCGACGGCGTCAAGGAGTTCCCGGGACCGTGGGCACTGGTGCCGGTCGGTGCGACGATCCTGTTCATCCTCAGCGGAGCCAACCGGATGGCCGACCCGCACCTCGCGTCGGTCGACGGGCGCCTGCCCGCGGTCAGCCGGGTGCTCGCCACCAAGCCGTTCGTGTCGCTCGGGTCGATGGCCTACTCGCTGTACCTGTGGCACTGGCCGCTGCTCATCTTCTGGCTCGCCTACTCGGGCGACACCCACGCCGGGTTCCTCGACGGCGCGATCGTCCTTCTGGTCTCCGGCGTCCTGGCGTGGCTGACGATGACGTACGTCGAGGAGCCGCTGCGGCTGCGCGCCTCGGCCGCCAAACCCAAGCCGGCGTCGGTGATTCCGCTGCGCACCCGGCTGCGGCGGCCGACCATCGTGCTCGGATCCATCGTCACCCTGCTCGGCGTGGCGCTGACCGCGACGTCGTTCACCTGGCGCGAACACATGACCATCCAGCGGGCCAACGGCAAGGAACTCTCGGGCCTGTCGGCACGGGACTACCCCGGCGCCCGGGCGCTGGTCAACAACGCCCGGGTGCCCAAGCTGCCGATGCGGCCCACCGTGCTGGAGGCCAAGGACGACCTGCCGATCTCCACCACGCAGGGCTGCATCAGCGACTTCGGCAACGTCGACGTCATCAACTGCACCTACGGTGACGACAAGGCCACCCGAACCATCGCCGTGGCGGGCGGCTCACACGCCGAGCACTGGATCACCGCACTGGATCTGCTCGGCCGCATGCACCACTTCAAGGTCGTCACGTATCTCAAGATGGGTTGTCCGTTGACCACCGAGGAGAATCCGCTCGTCATGGGCGACAACCGGGCCTATCCGAACTGTCGCGAGTGGAACGAGAAGGTGATGCCGAAGCTGATCTCCGATCACCCCGACTACGTCTTCACCACCTCGACCCGACCGTGGAACATCAAGGACGGCGACGTGATGCCCAGCTTCTATCTCGGCATCTGGCGAGAGCTGTCCAACGCCGGCATCCCGGTGCTCGCAATGCGCGACACCCCGTGGCTGGTCAAGGACGGCAAGCCGTTCTTCCCCGCGGACTGCCTCGCCGACGGTGGCGACGCGATCTCCTGCGGCATCAAGCGCTCCGAGGTGCTCTCGGACCACAACCCCACCCTCGACTACCTCGCGCAGTTCCCGATGCTCAAGCCGCTCGACATGAGCAACGCGGTGTGCCGCCAGGACTACTGCCGCGCCGTGGAGGGAAACGTGTTGGTGTATCACGACTCCCACCACATCTCGGCGACGTACATGCGCACCATGACCGCCGAACTCGGGCGTCAAATCGCCCTCGCCACCGGTTGGTGGTGACGTGGTCTCCTCGGTGTGGCCGGGTACCGCCTACCCCCTCGGTGCCACCTATGACGGTGCGGGCACCAACTTCTCCCTGTTCTCGGAGGTGGCCGAGAAGGTCGAGCTGTGTCTGATCGGCAAGGACGGCAGCGAGGAGCGCGTCAACCTCGAGGAGGTCGACGGGTACGTCTGGCATGCCTACCTGCCGGCCGTCACCCCCGGCCAGCGGTACGGATTCCGGGTGTACGGCCCGTGGGATCCGGGCGCCGGCCAGCGCTGCGACGACTCCAAGCTCCTGCTCGACCCGTACGGCAAGTCCTTCCACGGCGACTTCGACTTCACCCAGGCCCTGTTCTCCTACGACCTCGACGCCGATGACCTCGCCACCGGCGGTACCCCGCCGCGCGTGGACTCGCTGGGCCACACGATGGTCAGCGTCGTCATCAACCCCTTCTTCAACTGGGGTTCGGATCGCGCGCCCAACACGCCGTACCACGAGACCGTGATCTACGAGGCGCACGTCAAGGGCATGACGCAGACCCACCCCGGCATCCCCGAGGACCAGCGCGGCACCTACGCCGGGCTGAGCCACCCGGTGATCATCGAGCACCTCAAGTCGCTCAACGTGACCGCGATCGAACTCATGCCGGTGCACCAGTTCATGCACGACCACCGGCTGCTCGAACTCGGCCTGCGAAACTACTGGGGCTACAACACCTTCGGCTTCTTCGCGCCGCACCATCAGTACGCGTCCAACCAGAGCGCCGGCGGGGCGGTCGCCGAATTCAAGAACATGGTGCGGTCCTTCCACGCCGCCGGCATCGAGGTGATCCTCGACGTGGTCTACAACCACACCGCCGAGGGTAACCACCTGGGCCCGACGATCAACTTCCGCGGCATCGACAACGCCGGTTACTACCGCCTGCTCGACGGCGACCCGCGGCTCTACAAGGACTTCACGGGCACGGGCAACAGTCTCAACGTGCGCCACCCCCACTCGCTGCAGCTGATCATGGATTCGTTGCGCTACTGGGTGCTCGACATGCACGTCGACGGGTTCCGGTTCGACCTGGCGTCGACCCTGGCCCGGGAGTTCTACGACGTCGACCGTCTCTCGGCGTTCTTCGACCTCGTCCAGCAGGACCCGGTCATCAGTCAGGTGAAGCTGATCGCCGAACCGTGGGACATCGGCGAGGGCGGATACCAAGTCGGGAACTTCCCTGGTTTGTGGACCGAGTGGAACGGGCAATATCGCGACACTGTGCGTGACTACTGGCGGGGAGAACCCGCGACACTCAACGAATTCGCCTCACGGCTCACCGGATCGTCGGACCTCTACGAGGCCACGGGCCGGCGGCCCAGCGCGAGCATCAACTTCGTCACCGCCCACGACGGCTTCACGATGGCGGACCTGGTGTCCTACAACGAAAAGCACAACGAGGCCAACGGCGAGGACAACCGCGACGGCGAGAGTCACAACCGGTCGTGGAACTGCGGAGTGGAGGGACCCACCGACGACCCGGCGATCCTCGAATTGCGCGGCAAGCAGATGCGCAACATGCTGGCCACGCTGATGGTCAGCCAGGGCACGCCGATGATCAGTCACGGCGACGAGATCGGCCGCACGCAAGGCGGAAACAACAACGTGTACTGCCAGGACTCCGAGATCGCCTGGATGGACTGGTCGCTCTGCGAGACCAACGCCGACCTGATGACCTTCGCCCGGACCGTGACCACGCTGCGCAAGAACCACCCGGTGTTCCGGCGCCGGCGCTTCTTCGACGGCAAGCTGATCCGCAGCGGTGACGAGGAGATCCGCGACATCGCGTGGCTGACCGCCGGGGGCGTCCCGATGACCCCGCAGGACTGGAACGCCGGCTTCCAATGCGTTGCGGTGTTCCTCAACGGTGAGGCCATTCCCGCGCCGAACGCCCGTGGTGAGCGGGTCGTCGACGACTCGTTCCTGTTGTGCTTCAACGCCCACGAAGACCCCGTCGAATTCGTCGCCGCGGAGGGCGACTACGCGGCCGAGTGGACCGCGGAAGTGGACTCGGCACGACCCACCGGAATCAGCGACTTGGTGGTGAAGGCCGGCGAGACGTTCACCGTGGCGGCCCGATCCATCATCGCCCTGCGAAAGACGGCCTGATCACCATGACGATTCTGTCCACCTACCGCCTGCAGATGCGCGGTCCGGCCAGCGGCGAGGCGTTCACCTTCGCCGACGCCCTCGACCAACTGGATTACCTTCGGGATCTTGGGGTTTCGCACCTCTACCTGTCACCGATCCTGACCGCGAGCACGGGCTCCACGCACGGGTACGACGTCACCGACCCCACCACGGTGTCCGAGGAACTCGGCGGTGCCGACGGACTGGCGAGGCTGTCGGAGGCGGTGCACGCGCACGGCATGGGCCTCGTCGTGGACATCGTGCCCAACCACGTCGGCGTCGACGATCCCACCCAGAACGCCTGGTGGTGGGACATGCTCACGCACGGCAAGGAGTCGTCGTACGCGAGCTACTTCGACGTCGACTGGACGCTGGACCCCGCCGGCAAGATCGTCCTTCCGGTCCTGGGTGACGACGGGGACCTCGACGACCTGGTCGTCGACGGCGCCGTGCTGAGGCTCGGCGACCGCACCTGGCCGATCGCCCCCGGCACCGGCGAGGGTTCGCCGGCCGAGGTGTACGAGCGTCAGAACTACGAGCTGATCGGCTGGAAGCACAACGTCTGCGGGTACCGGCGGTTCTTCTCCATCACCTCGCTCGCCGCGTTGCGGCAGGAGGACAAGGCGGTCTTCGACGCCACCCACGTCGAGGTCAAGCGGTGGTTCACCGAGGGCCTGGTCGACGGGTTGCGGATCGACCACCCCGACGGATTGGCCGATCCCGCAGGCTATCTCGAATGGCTTCGGGAGCTCACCGGGCCGGAGGCATGGATCGTGATCGAGAAGATCCTGGCGCCCGACGAAGCCCTCGAGCCGTCGTTGCCGGTCGCAGGCACCACGGGATACGACGCGTTGCGCGAGATCGGCGGCGTGTTGGTCGACCCGTCCGCCGCGGGCGACGAGGAGTCGCTGGAGCCGGTGATCCGCGAGCTCAAGGTCGACACCGCCACCGGGACCCTGGCCAGCGAGCTGGCCCGGGTGCACCGTGCGATCGTCGCCGCGGTCGGCGCCGACCACCCCGGCATTCCCGCCGCCGTCGCCGCGTTGCTCTCCCACATCGGCGTCTACCGGTCCGACTACCGCGGCCTGACCGCGATCATGCCGACGGCGCTCGCCGACACCGTCGCCGCAGAACCGTCGCTGGCCGAACCGCTGACCCTGGTGGCCGCGGCACTGGAACACGTCGAACCGGCCACCAGGATTCAGCAGCTGTGCGGCGCGGTCACCGCCAAGTCGGTCGAGGACTGCCTCTTCTACCGGGACGCCAGGCTGGTGTCGCTCAACGAGGTCGGCGGGGAACCGGAGCGCTTCGGCGTCGGCGTCGCGGAGTTCCACCACGCCACCGCGGTCCGGGCCCGGTTCTGGCCGTCGGCGATGGTCACCCTGTCGACGCACGACACCAAGCGCAGCGAGGACGTGCGGGCACGCATCGGCGTGCTGTCGCAGGTGCATTCGCTGTGGACCGAGCTGATCGCCAAGTGGATGGTGGCCACGCCGCCGCCGGACGCCGACACGGGACGGTTCCTGTGGCAGATCGCCTTCGGCATCTGGCCGGCCGACGGCGCCGTCACCGACGACCTGCGCGCCCGGCTGCACGCCTACGCGGAGAAGGCGATCAGGGAAGCTGCGCTGCACACCAACTGGAACGAGCCGAACGGCGACTTCGAGAACGCCGTGCACGCCTGGCTCGACGACGTCGTCGACGGCCCCGTGGGCATCGAAATGTCCTCTCTGGTAGCGCAATTGGACACCCACGCGCAGAACGACTCCCAGGTGCAGAAGCTGCTGTCCCTGACCGTGCCCGGTATCCCGGACGTCTATCAGGGCACCGAGATGTGGGACGACAGCCTCGTCGACCCCGACAACCGGCGTGCGGTCGACTACCCGACGCGGCGCGCGGCGTTGTCCTCGGCGAGCGACGCCAAGCTTCGCATCGTCACCGCCGCCCTGCACTCGCGCGCGGAACGCCCGGAGTCATATCTGAACGGCGGCTACCACCCGGTGCTGCCGGACGGACCCGCGGCCGACCATCTGGTCGCCTTCCTGCGCGGCGACGACGTGCTGGTCGCCGGCCGGCGCTGGAGCGTCCGGCTGGCCGAAACCGGTTGGGGCGAGACGTCTCTGCCACTACCCGACGGTGACTGGGTCGACCGCCTCACCGGCCGTTCGTTCCGCGGCCGGGCCAGCGCCACCGAACTGTTCACCGACCTTCCCGCCACCCTGTTGGAGCGCACCCGTGCCTGATCACGAATTCGCCGTCTGGGCGCCACTGCCCGAGCGGGTCCGCCTCGACGTCGACGGAACCCGCCATCCCATGACGCGCTCGGACGACGGGTGGTGGCGGGCGACCGTCGACGCCCACGTCGACGCCCGGTACGGCTTCGTCCTCGACGACGACGAGACCGTGCTGCCGGACCCGCGGTCGCCGCGGCAACCCGACGGCGTGCACGAGCGATCCCAGCTGTGGGATCCGTCGACGGTGGCCTGGACGGACTCCGGATGGTCCGGCAAGTCCATCGAGGGTGCGGTCATCTACGAACTGCACGTGGGTACGTTCACCCCCGGTGGCACCTTCGACTCGACCGTCGAGAAGCTGGACTACCTCGTCGAGCTCGGCGTCGACCTCGTCGAACTCATGCCGGTGAACTCCTTCAGCGGCACGCACGGCTGGGGGTACGACGGCGTGCTGTGGTACAGCGTGCAGGAGAGTTACGGCGGCCCAGACGGTTTGGTCCGCCTCGTCGACGCGTGTCACGCCCGCGGCCTCGGCGTCCTGATCGACGCGGTGTTCAACCACCTCGGGCCGTCGGGCAACTACCTGCCCAAGTACGGGCCGTATCTGACCGAGGCCAACACCGGCTGGGGCCAGGGCGTCAACGTCTCCGGCGCCGGGGCCGACGAGGTCCGCCAGTACATTCTCGACTGCGCGTTGCGCTGGATGCGGGACTTCCACGCCGACGGGCTGCGGCTCGACGCGGTACACGCCCTGGCCGATCACACCGCGATCCACATCCTCGAGGAGATGTCGAGCGAAACCGACTCGCTCGCAGAGCAATTGGGGCGCCCGCTGTCTCTGATCGCCGAGAGCGACCTCAACGACCCGCGGTTGATCACCCCGCGCGACCGCGGTGGCTACGGCATGACCGCGCAGTGGGACGACGACATCCACCACGCCATCCACACCGCGGTCTCCGGTGAACGGCAGGGGTATTACTCCGACTTCGGTTCCCTGGAGTCCCTGGCGAACACGTTGACGCACGGCTACTTTCACGCGGGCACCTACTCCTCGTTCCGCCACCGCCGCCACGGCCGGCCGCTGGACACCGCGACCATCCCCGCCACCCGGCTGCTGGCCTACACCTCCGACCACGACCAGGTGGGCAACCGGGCCGTCGGCGACCGGCCGTCTCAGAACCTGACGTTCGGCCAGCTCGCGGTCAAGGCGGCACTCGTCCTGACCTCGCCGTACACGGCGATGCTCTTCATGGGCGAGGAATGGGCGTCGTCGAGCCCCTTCCAGTTCTTCACCTCCCATCCCGAACCAGAGCTCGCGCGAGCCACCGCGGAGGGTCGCAAGGCGGAGTTCGCCCATCACGGCTGGGACGCCGACGAGATCCCGGATCCGCAGGACCCGGAGACCTTCCTGCGGTCCAAGCTGAAGTGGGACGAGGTCGACACCGGCGATCACGCCCGCATGCGCGACCTGTACCGGGACCTCATCACGCTACGGAAGCGGGAGCCCGATCTCGCCGATCCTTGGCTCGACCACATGAGCGTCGACTACGACGAGGAGCAGCGGTGGATCGCGCTGCACCGGGGCGCACTCACCATCGTGTGCAACCTCGGCGAGGATTCGGTGACCGTGCCCGTCGGCGGCGAGGCGGTGCTGGCCTCGGCCGACGCAGAAGTCGGTGACTCGACGACGGTGCCCGGGCAGTCGTTCGTCGTCGTGCGGACTCAGGTCAGGTAGCGGTACGCCGGCGAGCCGGGTTCGAGCGCCTCGACGTGCATCTCGGAGCGTCGCATCCGCTCGAGCAGTCCGTCGAAGCCGGCCGCGGAGCTCAGTTCGATTCCGACCAGGGCTTCGCCCGTCTCGCGGTTGTTGCGCTTGACGTACTCGAACAGGGTGACGTCGTCGCCGGGGCCGAGCACCTCGTCGAGGAAGCGTCGCAGTGCGCCAGGCTCCTGCGGGAAGTCCACCAGGAAGTAGTGCTTGAGGCCGAGGTGGACCAGGGACCGCTCGAGCACCTCGTTGTACCGGGACACGTCGTTGTTGCCGCCCGAGATGAGGCAGACCACGGTCGAGCCCGGTTCGACGGTGCCCTCGGTGCAGGCCTCCATCAACGCCGCCACCGACAGCGCGCCCGCGGGCTCGGCGATGATGCCCTCGTTCTGGTAGAGGTCGAGCATCGCAGTGCAGACCGCGCCCTCGTCGACCGCGGTGATCGACACCATGTCGCCGGCCGCCGAGAGAACTGCGTACGGCAGCGCACCGGCACGGGCGACGGCGGCGCCGTCGACGAACTGGTCGACGTGCTCGAGGGTGACGGGTTCACCGGTGGCCAGGGCGGCGAGCATCGACGCGGCGCCGGCTGGCTCGACGCCGAGCACCGACGTCTTCACCGTGCGCTCGGCGAAGTAGGTGGTCATTCCGCTGATGCAGCCGCCGCCTCCGACGGGCACGATGACGAGATCGGGCTCGGCGTCGAGCTGCTGGAGGATCTCGACGGCGATCGTGCCCTGGCCGGCCATGGTGCGGAGGTCGTCGTACGGCGGAACCAGTGTCGCACCGGTTCGCGCGACGTCGGCGAGCGCCGACGCCGCGGCTACGTCGAACGTGGCGCCGCCGACGATCAGCTCGATGAACTCGCCGCCGTGATACCGGATGCGGTCGCGCTTCTGCTTCGGGGTCTTGGCGGGGACGTAGACCCGCCCGTAGACGCCCATCGACCGACAGGCCTTGGCGAAGCCCTGGGCATGGTTACCGGCGGACGCGCAGACCACTCCGGCGGCGAGCTCGTCGGGCGTGAGCTGCATCAACAGGTTGTAGGCACCGCGCAGCTTGTAGCTGCGGACGGCCTGCAGGTCCTCGCGCTTGAGGTAGACCTCGAGACCCGTGATGCCCGACAGCCGGTCGCTGTACTGCAACGGGGAGAGGCTCACCACCGCCGAAATTCGGTGAGCGGCCTCGTCGATGTCCGCGGCGCCCAGCGGCGCGGGACGGCGAGAAGTCTGACTCAGTTCGGCGGACACCGATCAATGGTGCCACTACCCCGCCGGGCAGCGAAAACGGGTTTGGCGACCGACGCCCCAAAGCGAGGTTTCGGCTTCCCGAAATCTAAGTTACGAGGTATCGTGGCGGCATGACCACGCCATCGGAAGTTCACATCGCCGGCGTCCCGTGGCCTGCCTACAAGGTGCTGGCCCTCGTGGTCGGTGCGCTGGTCTTCGTCGCAGTCGGCGTGGTGACGGCAAGTGCCGCTCCGGCCGTGCTCAGCGGCACCGCCGCCGCCGTCGCGGTCTGGGTGGGCCAGGCCCTGTTCCGCTCCCCCGACGCCTAGTCCGGCCGCTCGACCAGACGCCGCAACGTCGCCAAGTCCGCCGCCACCGCGGCCGCGTCGGCGTCGAACTCCTCGTCGGTGACGCCGGCGGCCCGACGCACGGTGAACACCACCTCGCAGCCCGGTACGTCGACTCCCATGGGAATCACCCGCATGGGGTTGAGGAAGCGTTGCCCCGAGGGCAACGTGACCACGTGGTCGAGCACACCGAACTCGTTGCGGGCGGCGAACTCGACGTCGACGCCAACCAACTTCGGGTCGGCCAGGCCCGCGGCCCAGCGGGTCAGATTGGTGGGATCGGCGGCGAACGCGTAGACGACGGCGGCGTCCGCGTCGATCCGCTGGCTGACGTGTAGGGAATCCACAGTCGTGTCGTCGGTCATTCCTCCATGGTGACGGAGACACTGTGCTGATGGGTCCCGACGAGCAAGATGCCTACGAGCCGCCGAAGGAAGTCACCGCGTTCGTCAGCCGCGCCGAACGGCTTGCCTCCGGCGCCGAGCACCACGTGCCGTCGTGGCTGCGTCCCGGCGACCCGGAGAGTCGCTGGCCGGTACTGATCGCCATCTTGGCCGTCATCGTGATCCAGCACGCGATTCCGCTGCAGTACACCGTGTTGCCCCGCTGGCCGTTGATCGGCATGGAACTGTTGCTGGTCGTGGTGACGCTCGTCGTCAACCCGATGCACATGTCCCGGCGTACCACCGTCGGCCGGTGGGCCAGCCTGATCCTGACCGCCGCCATCACCGTCGACAACTGCGCGTCGGCGGTCGTGCTGGCCAAGCGGATCCTCAGCGGCGAGGTCAGCAACAACGCGGCCGTGCTGCTCGGCGGTGGCGCGGCGATCTTCGTCACCAACGTCATCGCCTTCGGCATCTGGTTCTGGGAACTGGACCGCGGCGGGCCGTTCGCGCGGCGCTCCGGGGAGAAGCCCTACCCCGACTTCCTGTTCCCCCAGATGACGGATCCGAGCAAGGCGAAACCGGACTGGCGCCCGACGTTCGTCGACTACCTCTACGTCAGCTTCACCAACGTGGTCGCGTTCTCCCCCACCGACACCATGCCGTTGTCGCGCTGGGCCAAGGGCATGATGACGGTCCAGGCGCTGGTCTCGACGACCACCATCGCCCTGGTCATCGCCCGCGCGGTCAACGTGTTGGGGTGACCACACCGGCGTCGTCGGAGGGCGTCGACCTCGTGACCTGGGTCAGGTTGAACTGCCACCGCTCGACTATTCGGAATCCCAGCTCGGCCGGCACCCGGTACGCAGTCGAACCGCCCAACGTCGTGCCCGGCGCCAAGTCGTGGCCCTGCTCGTGTGCGGGTAGCGCGGGATCCCGTGCGCTCACCGTCCACAGACCCGGGCACGTGCGTAGCGCGTTGCGCCACATGGTGATCGGTGCCCGTTGTTCGAACAACGAACCGCGGTCGACGGCGCTGCGGACTTGGCCGTCGTCGCGCAGGGCCCGGAACGCGTCGGGACGGGCTGCCTTGAGCGCCTCGGTGACGGTGGACGGTGCAGCGTCGTCGACGTCGAGACACTCACCGGGAGCGGCGCGCGTGGCGATCAGCTCGTCGACCTGGCTGTAGTCGGCGCCGAATTTCGCGTACGGCCCGCGCTGAGCGACGTAGTTCGGCACCGCGGCCGCGACCAGCACGGCGACCAGCACCGCGATCCGTCGAGGTTCGCGACCGACGACCACGATGCAGACACCTATCAGGACGGCGAAGCCCGGCGCCGTGAAGGACAGATAGTGAGGTTGATACATGGGCTCCCGCAGCAGCGAGTACCCGACGACGACGGCGGTCGGAACGAGCACCCACACCAGCGCGGTCCGCACCAACACACGCGTGTCGTCCGCGCCGGCAACCGGTGACGAACTGCGCATCCGTGCGGCGGCGACCGCGATCACGAGCACGACGGCGATGAACGGGGCGACGAGTGCCCAGGCGTGCAACGCCGCCGAGACCTGTTCGGGCGTGATCTGCTGGGCGGTTTCCATGCCGGTCGCGCGGGCGCTGTTCGAGTACACGGCCGGGAAGTACTGGTCCCCGAGAATCTGACCGACCGTCCCCGGCCCCACCGGCCAGATCCAGTCCACCTGCGACTGCTGGGTCTTGACGAAGAACAGGAACGGCGTTACGGCGATCGTCGCGGCCGCCACCGAACCCACCCACGCCCCGAGGATGCGACGGGAGCGTCCGAGGCCCATCACCAGCACCGCATGTGCGGCGACGATCAACACGACGAACACGTTGCCAACCGTCGACCAAGCAAGCCCAAGCACGTACGCGACCCACAGCCACTTGGAATTCCGGCGCACCGCCACGACGCACAGCACCGTCAACCACACGCCATCGAACATCGACAGCGCGTAGGACCGGGCCTCGACGCCGGCCCACGTCGTACGCGGCAGAACGGCGAAGGCCATGCCGGCCGCAATCGCCACCGATCGTGTGGACAGCAGGCGACCGAGGACGACGATCCCCGCTGCCGCGCCGCCCACGAGCACGGCACTTGGAACCCTGGCCCAGAACTCCGTTACCGGAACGACGGTGAACCACGCATGCATCAGCAGGTAGTGGAGCCCGTGGACACCGTCGACGGTGCCGAGCAGGTGGAACAGCTGCGGCAGCGTCCTCGTCGAGCCCGCAATCGTCGCCGCCTCGTCCAGCCACAACGACGGACGACCCGCGAACGCGAGGCTGACGACGGCACCGAACAGGCCGATCAGGACGGCGTCGGACCGGCCGACACCCGGCCGGGCGACACCTTGCGCCCTTCGATCGATGTCGACCGCGACGTCCATCCCGTTTGCTCCCCACCGTGGCTGGTCCGATCGAACCTAGCAGCTATCGGGTTGAGCCGTTCCTCGAGGAGCGCTCGCACACCTGATCACAGGAACCCCAAAGACAGGTGTCTACAGCGCTTTTCGTACCTTTTGACGGAGTCTCAGCCGCCGAGGCAGCCGGGGCCGAGCAGAGCCTTGAGGTCACCCATCAACGCCGACGACGGCGTGACCCGCAGCCCCTGATCCAGCTCGAGCGTGGTGATGCGGTCGCCGCTGATCAACCGCAACCGCACCTGCGACGTGCCCGGGTGATTGGCCAGCACCTGCTTGAGGGCGACCACCTTCTCCACCGTGCACTGTCTGGTGGGCAGGCTGACCGCCACCGGACGGTCGGCCTGCGCGCTGGAGAAGTCCGGCACGATCAGGTCGTTCGCGATCAGCGACAACCGGTCGTCCCGTGAGTTGACCTTGCCGCTGACGATCACGACGGTGTCGTCGGCGATCTCGGCACCGAAGGTCGAATACGTGTGGGGGAAGAACATCACCTCGATGCCGCCGGTGAGATCCTCCAATTGTGCCGACGCCCAGGGCATTCCGTTCTTGTTGACCCGGCGGTTCACCGACGCCAGAATGCCGCCGACCCGCACCTGGGAGTCGTTGGCCACGTCGCCGTTGAGGATCGCCGGAATGTGGGTGTCGACCTGTGCCGACAGCAGGTGCGCGATGCCGTTGAGCGGGTGGCCGGACACGTACAGTCCGAGCATCTCGCGTTCCAGCGCCAGCTTGTGCTTGTCCTCCCACTCCTCGTCGGGCACCTTGATCGCGAACACCGACCCTCCGGCGTCGGCGTCGTCTCCCCCGCCGAAGAGGTCGAACTGCCCCATCGCCTCGGCCTTCTTGGTGCCAAGCACCGAGTCGACGGCGTCGGTGTGAATCAGGAACAGACCCTTGCGTGGATGCCCGAGAGAGTCGAACGCGCCGGCCTTGACCAGGGACTCCGTCACCTTCTTGTTGCACGCGGTGACGTCGATCTTGTTGAGGTAGTCCGAGAAGTCGGTGTACTTGCCCTTCTCGTTGCGCGTGTTGATCAGGGAGGTGACGACGTTGGCGCCGACGTTGCGCACCGCGCCGAGACCGAACCGGATGTCGGTGCCCACCGAGGCGAAGTTGACGACCGACTCGTTGACGTCCGGGGGAAGGACGGTGATGCCGAGGCGACGGCAGTCGGCCAGATACACCGCCGCCTTGTCCTTGTCGTCGCCGACCGAGGTGAGCAGACCGGCCATGTACTCGGCCTGGAAGTTGGCCTTGAGGTACGCAGTCCAGTACGACACCAGCCCGTAGCCGGCGGCGTGGGACTTGTTGAATGCGTAGCCGGCGAACGGAAGGATGGTGTCCCACAACGCCTTCACCGCGGCCTCGGAGAACCCGTTGGCGGTCATGCCCTCGCGGAAGCCCTTGTACTCCGCCTCGAGCACCTCGAGCTTCTTCTTGCCCATGGCCTTGCGTAGCGCGTCGGCCTTGCCCATCGAGTAGCCGGCGACCTTTTGCGCGATGAACATGATCTGCTCTTGGTAGACGATCAGGCCGTAGGTCTCGGAGAGGATTTCCTTGAGGGGCTCCTCGAGCTCCGGATGGATCGGCTTGATCGCCTGCCGGCCGTTCTTGCGGTCGGCATAGTCGTTGTGCGCGTTCATGCCCATCGGGCCGGGGCGGTACAGCGCGAGCACGGCGACGATGTCGTTGAACTCCGTAGGCTGCATGCGGCGCAACAGATCTCGCATCGGCCCGCCGTCGAGCTGGAACACCCCCAAGGTGTCGCCGCGGCCGAGCAACTCGTAGGCCTTGGGGTCGTCGAGTTCCAGCGCCTCGAGGTCGAGGTCCGTGCCCCGGTTGGCCTTGATGTTCTCGATGCAGTCACCGATGATCGTCAAGTTGCGCAGGCCGAGGAAGTCCATCTTGAGCAGGCCGATGGCCTCGCACGACGGGTAGTCCCAGCCGCTGATGACGGCGCCGTCCTGGGGCCGCTTCCACAGCGGGATCGCCTCGATCAGCGGCTCGGAACTCATGATGACCGCACACGCGTGCACGCCGGCGTTGCGGACCAGTCCCTCCAGTCCCCGAGCCGTCTCGTAGATCGCCCGTACGTCGGGATCGGTGTCGAGCAGCGCGCGGACCTCGGCGGCTTCCTTGTACCGCTCGTGGGTCGGGTCGGTGATGCCGGACAGCGGGATGTCCTTGGCCATGATCGGCGGTGGCAGCGCCTTGGCGATGCGGTCGGCGATGGCGAAGCCGGGTTGGCCGTAGTTGACGCGAGCCGAATCCTTCAGCGCTGCCTTGGTCTTGATGGTGCCGAACGTGATGACCTGGGCCACCCGGTCGCTGCCCCACCTGTTGGCCGCATAGCGGAGCATCTCACCGCGGCGCCGGTCGTCGAAGTCGATGTCGATGTCGGGTGCCGACGGACGTTCCGGGTTGAGGAAGCGCTCGAACAGCAGTCCGTGCGGGATCGGGTCGATGTTGGTGATGCCCATGGCGTAGGCGACCAGTGACCCCGCTGCCGAACCACGGCCGGGCCCGACCCGGATGTCGACCGACTTGGCGTAGTTGATCAGGTCGGCGACGATCAGGAAGTAGGACGGAAACCCCTTGTCGCAGATGACCTTGATCTCGAACATGGCCCGGTCGGTGTAGGCCTGGGGAACGGGCGCCCCCTTGAACCGGCGCTGCAGTCCGGCGGTGACCTCGTGGGTCAACCACGACGCCTGATCGTGTCCCTCGGGCACCGGGAAGATCGGCATCCGGTCCTTGGGCGTCCAGACGTCGGCGTAGGACTGCACCCGCTCGGCGATCAGCAGGGTCGAGTCGCAGGCGCCGGGCACCTGGTCGTCCCAGAGGGCACGCATCTCCTCGGCGGACTTGAGGTAATAGCCGTCCCCGTCGAACTTGAAGCGCGTCGGGTCCGAGAGGGTCTTGCCGGTCTGCACGCACAGCAGCGCCTCGTGGTTGCGCGACGCGTCCCGGGTGACGTAGTGGCAGTCGTTGGTGGCCAGCGGCGGGATGTTCAGCTTGCGGCCGACCTCGAGCAGCCCCTCGCGGACGCGGCGCTCTATGTCGAGGCCGTGGTCCATGAGCTCGAGGAAGAAGTTCTCGGGCCCGAAGATCTCGCGCCACTTGGCCGCGGCGGCAACGGCTTCGTCGACGTGGCCCAGCCGCAGCCGGGTCTGCACCTCACCCGACGGGCAGCCCGTGGTGGCGATGATGCCCTCGGCGTGCTCGGCGATGATCTCGGCGTCCATCCTCGACCACTTGCCCAGCTGGCCCTCGAACGACGCCAGCGACGACAGCTTGAACAGGTTGCGCAGGCCGGTGGCGTTCTCGGCGACCATGGTCATGTGCGTGTACGCACCGCTGCCCGACACGTCGTCGGACTTCTGGCCGGGGTCGCCCCAGAGCACGCGCTTGGTGTCGAACCGCGACGCGGGCGCGATGTAGGCCTCGACGCCGATGATCGGCGTGATGCCCACGTCGGTCGCCGCGTTGTAGAACTCGCTGGCGCCGAACATGTTTCCGTGGTCGGTCATGCCGATGGCGGGCATCTCGAGCCGCTGCGCCTCGGCGAACATGGGCTTGACCTTCGCGGCACCGTCGAGCATCGAATATTCGGTGTGATTGTGCAGGTGCACGAACGACTTGCTCATAGGGCAGCCAGTCTAAAGCTGGCCTCCGACGACGCTCGGCGTGTCGCCGTTCGTGTCGCAGCGACTTGCCGAAATTCGGTCGCCGGAGCCCAGTCCGTGCGACACCAGATGCGCCATCTCGGTGGTGATCGGGAACATGTCGTCGACGTGGTCGACGAAACCGGCGTAGAACACCACCCCCAGCACCATCGCGTACAGCACGTCGACCACCGTCGGGACCGCGACGCCCTCGGACAGCTCGCCCCGGGCGTGCGCGGCGCTCACCAGCGAGGCAAGGCAGTCCCGGAGTGTGGTGCTCGCATAGGGCCGCAGTTCCAGGTTTCTGGCGGACTCCAACCGGGCGCTGACGATGAATGCGATCTGCGAGCGATCCCGGGAGTCGGCCTCGCGGACCGCCTCGACGAGGGCGGCGAACTGGCCGACCAGGGTGGGTGGTCGCCGTGCCCGCTCGGCCAACTCGGCGACGACCGCGCCCGCTTCGACGACCAGGCTCTGATAGATCTCCTCGCGGGAGGCGAAGTAGTAATGCAGCGTCGGCCGACTCAGCCCCGCGGCCACGGCAATGGCCTGAAAGGTGGCCGCCTGGTAGCCGCGCTCGTTGATCACCAGCCGGGAGGCTCGGAGGATGCGGTTGCGCGTCTCAACGGAATCCGAGTTGACGGGACGCCCTCGTCGGCGGGCAACCTCGACCGGCCGATCGTCACCCTGAGCCATGTCGGCAAACCGTAGGGCATTGCTGTCTCGAGGTCAACTGCTGGCGAACGGCTCCACGTACGCCCTGATCGTGCGCGATGAGCTTGGCAGTGACCGCTCGTGTCGCGTGATGACCCTTCGTTGCCACGATTCGCCCGGCTACGGCACGGGCGACACCTCACGGCGGCGCATCGAGCCGACGGTCAGCACTGCGAGCGCGACCCAGATCAGTCCGAATCCGATCCAGCGCCCGACGGGCATCGGCTCGTGGGCGACGACCACGCCCCAGACCATCTGCAGCGCGGGGTTCAGGTAGAACAGCAGTCCCATGGTCACCATCGGGAGCCGTTGGGCCCCGGCCGCGAACAACAGCAGCGGCACGGCCGTCACCGGACCGGCCAACACCAGCAGCACGGCGTGGCCAAGGCCGTAGCCGACCACGTGGCCCTGCCCGAGGATCTGCAGCACGACGAGGTAGCCAGCGGCCACCGGCAACGCGAGCAGCGTCTCGACGGCGACGCTGACCCGCGGGTCGGCCACCACCACCTTCTTCACCAGGCCGTACAGCCCGAACGAGGTGGCCAGCCCGACCGCGACGTACGGGAACTGGCCCACCTCCGCGGTCAACACCACCACCGCGGCGACGGCGAGGCCCAGGGCGACGAGTTGCCACCGCCCGACGCGCTCGCGGAACACCAGTACGCCGAGGGCGACGGTGACCAGGGGCGTCACGAAGTAACCCAACGCCGCGTCGACGACGTGGCCGTTGGTCGCGGCCCAGATGTAGATCCCCCAGTTCACCGAGATCAGCGCCGAGGCGGCCAGCAGCAGCAACCAGGTGCGGCCACCGAGGGTGCGCAGGTCACCGAACCGGCCGGCGACGGCAAGGACCACGCACAGGCACACCGCGCTCCACACGATCCGGTGGGCGAGGACCTCCAGCGAGCCGGCGGGCAGGAGCAGGGGGAAGAACCCCGGGCACAGCCCCCACCACGTGTAGGCGCCAATGCCGGCGAACATGCCGGAGCGCCGGCGCGCCGCGGCGGCCGAACCGTCGGTCACGAGTCGTGGTGGCGCAAGACGTCGAGCGCGTGCTGCAGGTCGGCCGGATACGGGCTGGTGATCTCCACGCGCCGACCGTCGGCGGGATGGGCGAACGCCAGCTGCCGGGCGTGCAACCACTGGCGCTCCAGGCCAAGGCGTTTCGCCAGCGTCGGGTCCGCGCCGTAGGTCAGGTCCCCACAACACGGATGGTGCAACGCCGAGAAGTGCACCCGGATCTGATGCGTGCGACCGGTCTCGAGATGCACGTCGAGCAAGCTCGCCGCCGCGAACGCCTCCACCGTGTCGTAGTGGGTGATGCTGTGCCTGCCGCCCTCGCTGACGGCGAACTTCCAGTCGTTGCTCCGGTGTCGGCCGATGGGGGCGTCGATGGTTCCGCTGGACGGATCGGGGTGGCCCTGCACCAGCGCGCTGTACCGCTTCTCGACCGTGCGCTCCTTGAAGGCGCGCTTCAGCACGGTGTACGCGTGTTCGGAGATCGCCACCACCATCACGCCGGAGGTGCCGACGTCGAGACGCTGCACGATGCCCTTGCGCTCCGGCACGCCGGAGGTGGTGATCCGAAAGCCCGCGGCGGCCAACCCACCCAGCACCGTGGGACCCGTCCACCCGACCGACGCGTGGGCGGCCACACCGGCCGGCTTGTCGACGGCGACGATGTCGTCGTCGGCGTAGAGGATGTCCATGCCTTCGATCTCGACCGCCGGATTGTCCAGTGGCGCAGGGGCTTCGGGTAGCCGGACCTCCAGCCACGCGCCGGCGACCAGGCGGTCGGACTTCCCGACGGCGGCTCCGTCGAGGTCGACGCCGCCGTCTTCGGCCAGCGTCGCCGCGGCGGTCCGGGACAACCCGAGAAGCCGTGCCAAACCGGCGTCGACGCGCATTCCCGCGAGTCCCTCCGGCACCGGCATGGACCGGGTCGTCATCAGTCCCTCTCGGTATCGGCTTCGGCAGCGTGGCCGGCGGTGGTCTCGTCCGGCTGGCGGGGACCCTCGGCATCGGATGCTCGGTCCGGCTGGCGCCTCCCCTCGGTATCCGATGCTCGGTCCGGCTGGCGCCTCCCCTCGGTATCGAAGTCGTAGCCGAACAACGACAGCGCCACCAACAGGATCGCCCCGCCCACCACCGCCGGGTCGGCGACGTTGAACACCGGCCACCACCCGATCGACAGGAAGTCCACGACGTGGCCGCGCAACGGGCCCGGGGACCGGAAGAACCGGTCGACCAGGTTGCCGAGGGCACCGCCGAGGATCATGCCGAGCCCGAGCGCCCACCACGGCGACACCAATCGCCTGCCCATCCAGATGATCCCGATGACCACGCCGGTCGCGACCAAGGTCAACACCCAGGTGTAGCTGGTGCCCATCGAGAACGCCGCACCCGAGTTGCGCACCAGGGTCCACGTCACGGTGTCCCCGATGATGGACACCGGCTGCTGCGGCGTCAGCCATCTGACCGCCAGCACCTTCGTCACCACGTCCAGAAGCAGCACGACGGAGGCGACCGAGAGCAACAGGCGCAGTCGACGCCGCCGCGGCGGTGCGTCGGTGTCGTCGCCCGCGGTCGCGGACTCCGTCGATCCCGTTGTTTCGTCAGTCACGCGCTCATCATCCCAAAGGTTCCATGGTGAACAATCGCCGCATGAGCGAAGCGGGCCCGTGGGTCGTCACCGGATGAGCCGGGTCGTCGTGATCACCACCGGCGGCACGATCGCCACCAGCACCGGCGCCGACGGTGTCGCCCGCCCGACCCAGACCGGCGACGACCTGACGGCGGGCCTGCACGTCGACGTCGACGTCGACGTCGTCGACCTGATGGCGGTGGACAGTTCACAGCTCGTGCCGACGGACTGGGATCGGATGAGCGCGGCGGTGGCGTCGGCGGCTCGGGGCGGGGCCGACGGCGTGGTGATCACCCACGGCACCGACACGATGGAGGAGACGGCCCTCTGGCTCGAGCTGACCCACGGCGGCGACCTGCCGGTGGTGCTGACCGGAGCCATGCGCAGCGCCGACGCCGACGACGCGGACGGACCCGCCAACCTGCACGACGCCGTGTTGCTCGCGGCGAACCCGGACGCCAGGGGCATCGGCGTCGTCGTGACGCTGGCCGGCACGATCTGGCAACCGTTGGGGCTCACCAAGACCGGCGCCGGCTTCGTCGGCGTCGCCGTGGACCCGCGGGCCCGGCGACGGGCGTCGCTCGGCGAGTTGTCCGCACGCCAGGCACCCCGGGTCGACGTCGTCGCCACCTACGCCGGCGGTGACGCGGTGGTGCTCGACGCGTGTGTCGCGGCCGGCGCGCGGGGCCTCGTGCTGGAGTCCCTCGGATCCGGGAACGCCGGTGCCGCCGTGATCGACGGGGTCCGGCGGGCCTGCGCGGCCGGCGTCGCGGTGGTCATCTCCAGCCGGGTGCCCGGTGCGCGCGTCACCGTTGGATACGGACCGGGCCGGATGCTGGTCGACGCGGGCGCGGTGGTGGCGTCGACGCTGCCACCGCCGCAGTCACGCGTGCTGCTGATGGCGGCACTGGCCGCTGCGGAACCGGTCGGCGACGTGTTCGCCAGCTGGGGC